>CECF01042339.1_pt1 | contig 48265 bp, 44 predicted proteins | sample 554751 | NCBI WGS metagenome assembly CECF01 (sample SAMEA3182099, study PRJEB8094) | gut metagenome | biome: human; feature: gut; material: Stool; isolation source: human stools | place: Canada | collected 2012-06-12 | reverse complement strand
CGCTCTCCAGCGTTGCCCTGTTTCGCTGCATTTTTAGCTTTGGTATGTTTTTCGGGATTATTCGCGTTTACACAGTTGTTTTTTCAGACCCGCTCCTGGAGAAACGCCGCGCATAAAAAAGCGCTTACCCCGTCATAGCGATGGAATAAGCGCACTTTTTTGAAATGGCGCACTAATGGCGCACTCGGAAAGCCCGTCCCGGAAAAAAGAAAAACCGCCATGTTCGCCGAATGGCTTAACAAAGCGGTTTGTTCTGGAGCTGGGAATGGGACTCGAATTTTCAACAAGATTATTCCAACAATTCAGCGTAGGCTGAAATTTCGCATAACAATGCGGTTCGCGGCGAATTACTGCTGAACCCGTTTTATGTAAAGCTCTCCCACTGTCCTTTAAATAAAGGACAGAAAAAGGACAAAAAACAACCAACAATAAATTGACGATATGACGTGCTTTTCACAACTCATTGCTCTTTCGTCAATATAACCGAATTTATTAACTGCTTTTCGTGGAAAAGGCAGAACTTTAATATTGACAACAAGAGCGCATAGAGAAAATCTGTGCGCTTTTTTATATAGGTTAACAGCCGAAAGGCTTTAACAGCATAGACGGAAAGGCCATCTGAACGGGCGGTCCTATTCCTCACCGCCCTTCTATGCTTTATAAAACGAGGAATAAAACAAACTGGAGGAATAACATGAATGCAATCTACCAGCTGTTGAACCCGGATAATACGATATCCCTGAACCGTCCGCTGGCTCATGCGGTCGGACTTATGGAAACCGTGGTTTACAGCGCACTCATAGCCAAATGGCAGTATTACAGCGACAGAGGGAAGCTCGACCCTGACGGGTGGTTTTATTCCACCATCGCGGATTTAGAGGAAAGCACTTCCCTGTCAGACAAACAGCAGAAACGCTGCATTACGGTTCTGGAGAAGCGCGGACTTATCAAGTGCTCCCCACGCGGAATGCCAGCAAAACGCAGCTTCTACATAATCGACGATATAGTCCACCTAGCCGAAATTCTTGCGGAGGGCGAGGAAAAAATGAAATCCGTAAAGCCATCGTCGGCGGAAAAATACAAACGTAATGCCACAGCGGACGAGGAAAACAGTACTCCTGAAAAGGAAGAAACACCCCCTCAGACCGCATTACTCCATTGTTCCGCCGAAAGGGCGAAGCAAGAAACGCCAAAAGGGCGAAACAAGGAACGCCCAAACGGCGAAACAAGGAACGCCGAAAGGAAAGAACAAGAAACGCCGAAACGGCAGAACATGATACGCCCAAACGGCGGACCATGTTACGCCCAAACGGCGGACAAATCTAAAGATAATAATCTTAAAGAAAATAATCCTGATATAATCAATCCTATCAATCAATCTGGTGGGACTGACGAGATGGAATATATCACCAGGATAAAGGAGGAGCGCTCCGCTTATGCCCAGATAGTCCGGGACAACACGGATTACGAATTCCTCATCGAGCAGAATCCAAGCAGGACGGATACCATCAACGAGCTTATCAGCATTATGGTGGACGCAATCTGCTCCACCAGACCTACAATACGGGTGAACGGCGAGGACGTTCCGCATGACGTGGTGAAAAGTACGTTCCTGAAGCTGAACGGCAGCCACATTGAGTATGTTCTGGAAGCTATGGACAACAACACCAGCGACGTCCGGAATATCCGAAGCTACCTGATAACGGCGCTGTACAATTCCCGGCTGACGCTCAACAGCTATTGGCAGTCCCGGGTAAATCACGACATGAAAGAATACTGGCAGGAGGGGTAATTATGGCAAAGATTATAGCAATAGCAAACCAGAAAGGCGGCGTTGGCAAGACAACGACCGTGGTAAACATCGCCGCAGGACTTGCGGAACTTGGCAAGAAAGTTCTCTGTATCGACCTTGACCCGCAGGGAAATCTCAGCGACTACCTCGGTTACGACTTCACAGGTAAGCGCACCATCGTTGACGTTCTGAAAGAAACTGCGAAGCTCTCGGAGTGCATTCAAACCGCGAAAAACGAGCCTATCGACTATGTCCCGGCGGATATTTCTCTGGCGACTGCGGATATGTTCCTTGCCCAGACGATGTGCCGCGAGCAGATTCTTGATAAGGCGATTTCCTGCGACAGCATATCGGAGGATTACGATTATCTCCTCATCGACTGCCTGCCCTCGCTCGGAATACTGGTCATGAACGCCCTTGCGGCGGCTGACGAGGTGATAATTCCGGTTCAGGTGCAGAAATTCGCGCTCAACGGTATAGTCCAGTTCGAGGACATTTTCAATCTCATCAAGGAAAAAATCAACCATGACCTGAAAATTTGTGGAATACTCGAAACCATGACAGACAACACCCAGATGGCTCAGGCGGTGGATATCGCCTTAAAGGAGCGCTACGGCGGTCTGGTTTACGAAACTACTATCAGCAAGCGTATTGAAGCGGCGAATAGTACCGCAGAACAGCGTTCGCTGATATCCAAGAAAAACAGCGTAATAGGCGGTCAGTATCGTCAGCTTGTAAAAGAAATTCTCGAAAAGGGGGGAGTGTAAATGGCATTCAATCTCGGAGCTTCCAACAACACCGGAAAACTGAATATGAACGACTTCCTCGGCGATGAACCGGCAGTCCAGAATGACGAAAAAGAAATCCCAATAAACCTGCTTGTTCCGTGGGAAAATCAGCCGTTCAAGATGTACAGCGACTTCAAAATGAACGAGCTGGTGGAATCTATCAGGGAAAACGGACTGCTGTCCCGGATAATCGTGTCCCCCGCCACAGGAGGAAAGTACCGCATAATCGCAGGGCATAACCGCGTTGAAGCCTGCCGCAGAGCAGGATTTACGGCGGTTCCCAGCATTGTCAAGAACGTTGATGAAAACCGCGCGAAGCTAATCATGGCGGACACAAACCTCTGCCAGCGCACCGAGCTTCTGCCGTCCGAGCGCGCATTTGCGTACAAGGCACAGCAGGAGGCTCTGACAGCCCTCGGAAGCCGCCGTGCAACCAAGGACATAGCCGAGAAATACGGCGAAGCCAAGCGCACTATCCAGCGCTACATTGCCTGCACGCGGCTGGTTCCGGAACTTATGGAAATGCTCGACAGCGGCAGACTTACGCTTGCGACAGCATGCCAGTTTTCGGCGCTCCCGAACAGCAGTCAGGAGGAGATCGCGGCGTATCTCAGCCGTGATTCTGAAAGAAAATTCACAGTTGAACAGGCAACCACGCTTGCAGAATTGAAATTCTTCTCGGAGTCCGACATATCGGAGATTTGCGTAGAGAAGAAAATCGCGGCAGAATCTCCGACAGAACGCTCAGAATCTGCAAAGTCGAGCGCTCCCGCAGAGCCAAAACAAATCGTGAAAAAGCCGTCTAAACAGATAACCCTCCAGCGCAAGGAAGTTACCCAGCTCATCGGCGACGAGCTATCCAACGAGGAGATTTCGGAGTATTTCTACTTCTGCCTCCAGCGCCGGGATATCCTAGAGGAATGGCACAAAATGTACACAGAGGGCAAAACAGATGGCTCAAATGCTTGATTTTTCGCGGAAAATATGCTATAATTCAAGAAAGGGACGGTGATTCCTGTGGACGAGATAAAAACCAGCGATATCAGCGCCGAAAACCGGGCTGAAATACTTAACATCATCGAAAATTTCCGGCTGATGGACGACACGTTTATGAGCAAGGTTTTCGAAGATAAAGCGTGCGCGGAGCTTCTGCTCAGAGTGATTCTAAACCGCGACGACCTGACAGTTGTTCGGGTAGTTTCGCAGTTCGAACTGAAAAATTTGCAGGGACGTTCAGCAAGACTGGATATCTACGCATTTGACGAGCATGGCAAGCAGTATGACATTGAGGTACAGCGCAGTGACGACGGTGCGGCTCCCAGACGTGCGAGATACAACAGCAGTCTGCTGGACGCAAATCTGCTCAATCCCGGCGACAAGTTCGACGAACTGCCGGAGAGCTACATCATTTTCATTACCGAGCATGACGTGCTTAAAGGCGGCAAGCCGCTTTACACGGTGAACCGCACGATTTCCGAGCTTGACCACGCAATATTCACGGACGGTTCGCACATAATATATGTGAACGGAGAAATTCGCAACGGCACAGCTCTGGGCGAGCTTATGCAGGATTTCTTCTGCAAGGACCCGCGCGAAATGCACTACAAGGTACTGTCCGACCGGGCAGGTTATTTCAAGAAAGACAAGGAGGGTGTTGATACTATGTGTAAATTAGTGGAAGATTACGGCGAAAAGAGAGCAAGACAGGCTGCGGAATTGGCTTCAAATGAGAGAGCAGTCCGCATGGCTAATAATCTCTGGAACAAGGGCGAAAGAGATCTTCAGCAGATTGCAGACCTGACAGACCTCCCTCTGGACGAAGTAAAGAAGCTTTTCGAAGGCAAGACAGCCTGAGCACACAACAGAATAAAGCCAAGCGGAGACCTAAAAATCTCCGCTTTTTCTTTACAACCCTCCCTGCCACAGGGTTCACATACATTACCTCCGGGGCGCAGTAAAATGCGCCCCCAATCTGCGTAACAGCGGGCTGAATCCGCGATACGCTCCAAAAATAATGATCCGGAGGACAGCATGAACATTGAAAAGATGAAAGCATTCGCGCAGGCTCAACGGGAATCCGAGGAAAGCACGGAGATCCGTCCTGCCCCGAAGCCAGCCGAACCGGAATTCCAGCCGGAAGCTATCTACATTCCCATTGAGGACGATGAACCTTCCGAAATACCTTACGATGGCTTTGCCGCGGTTTCCAACGAAGAAGAACCGGAATTGCCGGAAACAGAATCAATTGAGGACATTATCGCAAAGTGCTTCCCGGAGGATAAGTCCTACAACATCGAGCTGGACAGACTGCTTCCCCTGCGTTCTCCGATTTTCACGGACGGCGGCGACCTGTCGGAACTCAGCTCGTCAATTGCGCGAATGGGCATAACTGAGCCGCTTCTGGTGCGCTCCGCCGGGAACGGCGAGTATGAGATACTGTCCGGAAACCGCCGCCGGACTGCCGCGGAACAGCTTTTATGGGTGAAAGTTCCCTGCCGGATAGGCGACGGAAAACTCATAACGGACGAATACGCCAAGCGGATAATCGTGGAAACTAACCGTCAGCGTTTTCCGGAGCTCACTCTCTCGGAGAAGATAAGGGTGTCGGCGGTACTGGGCGAACGTGCTGAAAAGGAACTCGGAATTACGGTGGAACAGGCAGAATTATATGGTCGGCTGAACGCTCTGGAACAGGAATTCCTGCTCATGCTGGACAGCGGTGTGGTCAGTATTGCTGACGCTGAAACGCTGTGCGGAATACAAGAGCGTTCTGTATTGCTTAATGTTCTGAAACAGCACCCAGAAATGAAGCTGACTTCCGGTACTGTCCGTGAGCTTTCCAACGCTGGCAGGCTAACCGTGGAGGTTGTCTTGGAAATACTCAAGCCGAAGCCGCCGGTCATGGTGGCTGTTCCGGCTGAGATTATTTCGGAGTACCTCGGCGGCAAAACGGCGGAGGAGATTTCGGAGGTCGTTTCAGCGGCGGTGAGGAAGTACTACTCTTAGGAATTCTGAAATTGATGGTTGATTTTTCTTTTGGCGTGTGGTATATTGTTTATGGTAGGGTATTGGGGTCAGCTCTATAAATCGTGATTTAGTGGAGGAGTACAAAAAACTGAAATTATTAAAAAGGTTGCACCATGTTCTTTAATGTGCCACACTTGTTCGGCATATAATGATGGTTTAATTTGTGTGTAGGCTAAAGCATTATTAAAATATTTAGATGGCATAAAAGAATTTTATGAGGTACATATGCCCGATGACGTAGAAAGCTATAACAACTTTGAGGGAGTACTTAGCATATATGCGGGCGCTTCTTGTTCAGGTTGCCGCAGCACAGAACATAATGGTTGTAGCATCGAAGGATGTTTTTTGCTTGAGTGTACAAAGAACCATGGCGTTGATTTTTGTGGAGAGTGCAATGAGTTCCCATGTAAAATGCTCATGTACGGTAGATAAGCATAAGACAAGACATGGATAGCCAGCCCTGCCACTATTCCGAAGTCAGGGGAACGCAATAGAAAAATTCATAGCTGTATGCTATACTTAATTAGCATTTGAACATATCAAGTTGACACAGCAATCTCTTTGCTTGCCGCCAGTGCGCGTTTATCAATAGTCCACGGGAAGCAAGAGTAGCGTAAAGGTAAAAAAATTCAAATTTCTTTGTAACGAAATTCCGATTTCTCCGTCTAACCTATGAAGCTGAAGGAGGCGATGATAAATATGGACTATGAAAAGCTTTATAAAGCCTACTATTTGCAGGTATACTCGTATACTATTTCTCTTGCTAAAAATCGTGAGATAGCAGAGGAAATCACGCAGGACACATTCTATAAGGCTGTTTCTACAACGTCACAATTCAAAGGTAAGTCAAATGAATTGACATGGCTCTGCTCCATAGCAAAGAATCTCTACTATGATGAAATGAGAAGTCGTCAGCGAATAGCTGATGTGAGTGAAATCAATGACTTGCCATCAAATGAAAATGTTGAGAACTCAGTTACAGATTCTGATATGGCGTTCCGCATACATCTCGTTCTTCACCGTTTAGAGGAACCATACAAAGAAGTCTTTCAGCTTCGCGTATTCGGTGAACTCTCTTTTGCACAAATCGCCGCAATTTTTGGAAAAACAGAATCATGGGCGAGAGTTACTTATCATCGTGCAAAGCTAAAAATTCAAGAAAGGATGGATTAAAAGCATGAGTAAACAATGCGATATTGTTCGAGATATTCTTCCGCTGTATGTTGACGGTGCTTGCAGTGAAGCAAGCGCAGAGATGGTAAAAGAACACTTGACCGCCTGTGCTGACTGTAACGCAATTTATCAAAAATTGCTTTCTCACACGAACGAAGATGTTCTTCACGAAGAAAGCGAAAGCGTTATTATGCGCCATGAGGCAAAAGAAAAGCAGAGGGACAGGAAAAAGATAACTATTGCTGTTCTCATTTCCATCGCCCTTTGTATCATTGCAATTTTTACAGCTGTCTTTCTGTTACCTATAAAAATTGATTTTGAGCCTGTCAAAATCGACTTCCCGTTTGAGGTTGAAGATGTCGAAAGCGTTGAAATGTACCACTACGACGGAGTGCCTGCATCAGCAGAAAAGAAAGTAGTCGTTGCTGAAAGTGATATAAAGACCCTGTATGATAAGTTCAAGGGCTTATCCTTAAAAGACAAAACGGCTGAGGAAACTGCCGGAGCGGATGTGACCAGCTTTAGATTTAACCTCTCAGATGGAACAAGCTACGATTTGATTTACGCCTGCTATGGAGTTAAAAACGGCGAATTGAAGTCAGAATCAGGCGGTTTTAAGTATTTCACAAGTGCGGATATTGGCTCTTATTGGAACAATTTGAATAAGGAGCTTGAAGCAACTCCCGTCAATGAAAGTGAGCTGCCGGGATCAGAAAGCATTTCTCAAAATGATACTTTATCAGATTATCGCCCTATGGTGTTTGTAAATGATGCGTTCTACGGGGACTCTGGCAAAACAATCTCTGAACTTCCCGCCAATGTTAATTCAATAGGAACTATAACAAACACGGTTTCTCAAAGTGCCCCCCTGCCGGAAGAAAATTTTTATTCCAATAATTGTCCGACCGGAAGTGAGATATACTGTGATGACGAAATTCCAGAGAGAATTTATATCAAGTTATCTTCGTTAGATAATGAAGAATATTCTATTTATGAACGCATTGATTAATCCGAACGCATGAAACCGCCATTCAAAGACGATTTTGCGTGCTAAAACCAATAAAGCAGATAGCAAACCCAGCCGAGCCTGTCAACGGTCAAGATGAACGGTGCAGACGCGCCGCCGTTGACAGCCCCGTCCGTCTTTGCTGTTCGGTAATCAAGAGGGCGACAGCACAAAATGCTGCCGCCCTCTACCATTATTCAGAAAGGGGGATTTTCCATCCGCTTTTCGTCTGCGGTAAAATTGCGCTTTTGGAAAGTATAGAGCTTGCCGCAGCCCTGTCTGCGCTATCACGGATGGAACAGGAAATCATTTTCCTATACTACTTCCAACGATTGATTCATAGGGAGATTGGACGGAGATACGGACGGCAGGCAACACAACCGGGCGGCGTATTCAGATGATTCTGCGGCAGCTACGAGCAGAGTTGGAGGGGTTGTCCTATGAGCCAGCGACTTCCCTATGAAACGATCGTTAAGGCAAGCGAGGGCGACTAGGAAGCCGTTGCCGCCATTTTCAAACCAGCAGTATTTATGGAGATTATTATGGACAGAACATTTCAGAAGTTTTTGCAGAGTAAAATTGACCTTTCCTCCGTGGGCGTAGAGTTCCGTGAAGATAATGCGCCATACTTTTGTACGCCCAAAGGAGCATCTATATTTGGTTGGGCAGGTGTGGACGGTATCCATTTTTGCTTTATTCGGGGCTTTGGAAGTATGGTTTTTGCCATTAGCCCTATGAACTCTGCGCCTAATTTTGTTCACCCGCTGGCAAGGAATTTTGCAGACTTTTTAAGATTGCTCCTTGCTTGCGGCGATGTGGCAGCTTTGGAGCAAGCGTGGATGTGGGACGAAGCGCAATTTGAAGCCTTTTTGCAGGACAATCCTCCACCGAAGGAACAGCAAAAGACACTTTCGGGGCTTGCCGAGAAAATGAAATTGAAGTCTATGGAGCAGCCATGGGAATATATCAAAGAACTGCAAACATCTTTTGATTATAGCAAAATCAAGTATACCGAAGATTATTATGATACTGATATGAACCTTGATGCAGAACCGACCATCCCGGAGTGGAAAGTCTACTTTGAGGGGAACTTTTGGGGACATTCGGGGAAAGACCGTGCCGGAACAGAAATCCGGTTGAATAAGCAATTTGAATGGGCTGGACATCATTGGGTTATTCCTGCGGCGTATTCTTGCAGCAAGGGACTTGTCATGGATCTCTGTATGTGTACCCCCGCAGAGGACATTCGCAAGTTTATGAAAAAGTGGGATTTACACCCCGAAAATGATTCCTGCGTATACTTTACGCAGGAGCAGCAAATGCAAATAGATTTAGACAATCCGCTTTGCCTTGACTTTATTCCTCGTTTGGAATTGAACGGGAAAATAATACAGACTTCTCATGGTTGCTCTGTGGTCTTTAATCCATGTTTGCCAGATGGAATGATCAATGAAACGGAAGCAAAGTGGGCGTTGGAACACTATGACTTGGATATATCCTATGGATGGATGATTTTTAGGGCAGCTTTTCCATGGGCAAGCAAACGCCGACCTGAGATAAAATCACTCTCCCTTACGATGGAGCAGCAGTCGCACCGTGTCCCAGGACCACATTTCAAGACACACGCTCCCGGAGATTCGTTTCCTTTCTCCCATCCGGTCAGCGGAACAAAATATACATTGACAGTACAGGAATTGGAGCAGCAGACAATTTCTCAAAAGCGCGTTGGCTCTGACCGTTGGTTTTATCCGACGCATTTTACTGCTATGAGCTATACGCTTTCGCCTAAACCAGACGATGATATTTTAATCCGTGATTGTGCCGATGGCGATAAGCCTTTAGAAATCGCTCCTATAACAAATCACTTTGCGCCGGAAGCGCATAATGATATTGTTTGTGTCGGCATTATCGGCGGTGCGGATGGACCAACCGCAATCCTGTGTGGTGACAGCAAGCAAGAAAATCTCCATGTTGCTTGCTCTGCCCTACACTTTGAACCAGTATCGGACGATATTGAATGGCGGGTTGAGTTTAATATTCTCCAGCCTTTGAAGAAAACATTCATGCTCATATAACGCTCATTCTGCCAATTTTTCGTTAGGTAAGCGAAAGCAGAACTGCTATATCTGTGGGATCTACAAGAAACGCACCCATGACTGCACCGCGCATTTTATCCGCACCGACCTTTTGGCTGCGGGCGTTCTCTCTAATCTGCGGAAAGTGACGAGCAATGCAGCAAAGCATGAAGCCCGGTTTATGAAGCTGCCGATTGAGCAGAACGAGGACGGCGGCAACCGCCGGAACGCAGCAAAGAAAAAAGAACTGGAAGCTGCTGAAAAGAGTATCGGTGAGCTTTCCGCTAAATAACCATCCATGGAGCAGTCGAAAGATTGCTCCATTTTTCATTTCACGGAGGTACCCATGAGCAGATTCAGCGAAATCGCCCAGATATACGACCACCGGCTTCCCCTGCTCCGCAGTCCGGAGATATGGGAGCAGACGCTCAGAATGACCTCCAGCTTCTGGAGGCTCAATTTCTGCGAGGCAATGCTTCTTACTCTCCAGAACCCCAAAGCGGAAATGTGCGGAACCATCGACCAGTGGAACAATATCGGACGGTACATAAGGCGCGGCGAGCATTCCACAGCAGTATTCAGAAGCCGCGCGGATACACAGCTCATGTACCTTTTCGATGTGCGCCAGACCTACGGAAAGGCGTACAATTCCAAGTGGAAGCTCTCCGAGCGAATGGCTGACGGTATAGTCGGAAAATTCAATTCTGAGAACGCAGAAAACGCTGTTTCTTTTGAAGATTATTTGCAGAAAAGCCTTGACAAAAATATAGATACAGTATATAATTATAATGGCAAATTAAACAACGCCATCTCGAATGACCCCAGAACGGCGGCGTTCATTCGGGCAAGCGCGGAGTTTATTTGCATGACAAGGTGCGGCATTCCAGGCGACAGCGATTTCTCGGAAGTAACAAAGATAAATTCCGACCTTTCGATCGTCGAAATCGGAAATGCCGCAACGGCTCTCGCACAGGCTGTACTGCGCGAGATAGACGGAATCATAAGGAGGAAAGAATATGAGCGTTATGAAGCTGGAATATGCGGAAGACATCTACGATATCCCGTTCGAGGAAGATCAGAACGGACTGTTCCACCCGAAATTCACGAATTACGGCAGGGCGCAGATGACTCCGCTGGAGCGCAAAGCGGTGGACCTGATGAACGAACTCGACCCGACGGCGCTGGATATGGTGAACATCAGCGGGCTGTACCTCCGGATATGGAAGGAAATCGGGAAGAAGGCGGAGAAAGCCCGGAACAGCACGGCGCGCTCCCTGCTGGCGAAAACCTCCCTCAGCCGGGATTACTCCGAGAGCGTGAGCCAGCGGACGGAGATAGACATGGCGGCGCAGGAAGCCGCGTGGGAATCACTGCGGACGAGCGTAGCGTGGCTGGCGGCGGAAGTACGGAGCCGGGCGAATCTGACGGAGATCCAGAAAATCTCGATGAGCCTGATGACGAAGAACTAAATGAGATGGTATCTGACGACGAATCAGATACCATCTCTGTTTTTACGGATATTCCGGAGGAAATAAGCCCGGACAGCGATTACGCGAAGAAGCTCCTTGAAGATGAAATTATCCGCGGAAGCGGCTTTTCTAACGGAAAATTCCGCATAAGTGAGTACGTTTCCGAGAACTCCCCAAACAAAGACGAACTCGCGAAATTCCTGAAAAATGAATACGGGATCGGCGGCAGTTCCCGGAATGACGACCCAGTAAGCTTCAGCAACCACGACGGCAAAGGAATCGAGCTGGTTCTCAGCAATAGGCAGGTCATTCGGTTCAACTGGAAGAAAGTCGCCGAAGCCGTCCGCAGCGCTGTGAACAGCGGGAAGTACATTACCGAATCCGACATAGAAATGCGCCGCCGAATGACGCTTTTTGACGCACAGCGGTTCGCGATTCACTACGAATATCCGCACTGTCTGTACAATGACCGTCTGGACTACATTCGTAAGGAAATCGCCGCCTGCGGTCTGGATCTTCCAATCAGGCTGAATGCCGATATGTTCGCTGTTTATGCGGCGGAATGCGTCCGCACGAAGCCGCACATCAAGGAATCATACCAGAAAATCGACCGCAGTTCGATAGATATTCCGTGGAAGTTCAACGACTGGAATGAAGCCGCGGAAGCAGGAAAAAATCTCCCTGTCGATTCCGGATACGGTCTGTTCCGTGCGATGTGTCGGGATTCCGTTTCCGAGCTGATAAGCGAGATTTCCACGCACACCGGACACAATCCGGCGCTTGGGTTTCCAGAGGAGGAAATCACAAAATTTTTTGCTTCCGGCGAACCGCTGACGTCCGATTCTGTTGACAAAATCACATCGGAGGTTTTCGGGTATTTATATAATCAGGAACAGCACAGCAGACTGAATTCCGGCAAGCCGACCGTAATTGCCGCACCGGAACAGCCTGCCGAGCAGTTTACGCTTTTCGGCGATAATGAATTCACGATGGAAGAACCGCAGGCGGACGAATCTCTGAACCGCGCCACTGCGTACATCAAGGACTATTTCGAGCAGGAATTCGGCAGTGCGGCTGAAATAGAGGACCCGTCGCACGTTGACCTGGCATACACCACAGACGAGGAAAACGACGCGGTGATCAGCGTTTACGCCGACCTTGTCCAGTACCGCATAACGACCGAATACGGCGGCAATATCGCCCGTGAGGAGCAGTATAATTCTCTGGACGAGATGAACGAGCTTGCGCTAAAGTACCTTTCTTTTGACGATTTGACTTCCCTTTCTGATGAGGAAAAAGGGCTTGAGGTGCGACACCGTGCCGCAGTCGAAGCTGAGTTGCGCGGCGTCCATGCCGCGCTTGGGCTTCGACAGCAGCAACATCCTGTTGCCGCACCTGCCCAATTAACTGGCAGAATCGAAAAGTACGATTTGAATATCGACTTTGCAAAGCTCGATTACATTGATATTGAGGAGCGTTCAGATGTTTATTTAGGCGGCATTGACGATAACGGTCATGAGCGAAAAGACAATTTCCGCGAAACCGTCAATCACATAACTTTCTTTGCTTCGCCGGATAATGACGCTGTACTATTCAATGACGATTCACTGGAAGATTATTTCGATACCCCGATAGATATTTCAGAAGCGCTGGAGCGTATCAGCAGGTATATTGACAGGTCAGCGGAAAGCGCCGATGTTTCGGTATACATTAAGTCAATAGACGGTGAACGGAAGTATATTGATCCGGCAGAGGTGCGACACGATGTCGCAGTCGCAACAGAAATCGAAACAACAAACCGCGCTCATTTAACCCAGAAACCGCCACCGCCGGAAAATTACCGCTTCCCAGAAAATTTTGCATACCCCACCGGTCCGAAAGCGAAATACACCGCCAATGTTACAGCCATAAAAACGCTGAAACAAATCGAATCAGAACACCGCCATGCAACCGCCGAGGAGCAGGACATACTTGCTCATTACAGCGGCTGGGGCGGCATTGCAGATGCATTCGACAGTACTAAAGAAAACTGGAGCCGAGAGTATGCCGAACTGAAAGACCTGCTCACGGACAAGGAATATTCCGCCGCCCGTGAAAGCACGCTCACCGCATTTTACACCGAGCCGTATATCATAAAGAGCATTTACACGGCGCTTGAAAACATGGGATTTACCGGCGGCGAGATACTCGACCCGGCAATGGGAACAGGAAATTTCTTCGGAAACCTCCCGGCGAAAATGGCGGAGAACAGCCGTTTGTACGGCGTTGAACTCGACAGCCTGACCGCCCGTATCGCAAAGGAACTCTACCCGGAAGCGAAAATACAGAACCGTGGATTTGAGCGCACAAAGTTCGAAAATGGAACATTCGATGTGATTATAGGAAACGTGCCGTTCGGGGATTTCAAGCCCTACGACCCGGAATACGACGAATACCTTATCCACGATTATTTCTTTGCAAAATCCATCGACAAGCTGAAACCCGGCGGAATAATGGCGCTTATCACCTCCGCCGGAACTATGGACAAATACGATGATTCGTTCCGCCGTGAACTGTCCCGAAAAGCGGATTTCCTTGGCGGCGTAAGGCTCCCGGAGGACGCATTCCGCACAGCCGGAACGCAGACAGTCACGGATATTCTTTTCTTTCAGAAGCTAGAATTTGAGCATGAGAATGACCGCAATCTGGATTGGGTGCGCTCCGAGCGAGTTTACGGCGAAGCAAGCGTATTTCAGGAAAACAGGTACTTCCGACAGAACCCCGAAATGGTTCTTGGAACTCCGGAAATCGTGTCGGGAAGATTCGGAAATACACGCACGATAAAGTCTGACGGAAACACCGACAAACGGCTTTCCGAAGCCATTGGCAGACTTGACGGGCATTTCTCCGCCGAGCCGACCATAGACGATGAATTACCGAAAGAAGAATACGGAGATATCCCGGACGGCGTGACTCCGTACACATATTACGTCAGCGGAGGTTCGCTGTACTATGCGGAAAACCGCAGTGCAGTGCCGTTTACGGGCAGTTCTGAACCGCGCATAAAAGCCATGTGCGGTATACTCGACCGGCTGAACGAAGTGACCGCCGCGCAGAAGAAAGGGTGTTCCGACGATGAGCTGAAAATGCTTCAAAGCCGCCTTAACAACACATATGACGGTTTTGTAAAGAAATACGGACACCTCAACAGCCGCACAAATATCAGCGCATTTGCAGACGATATCCGCGCGCCGCGGCTGACCTCGATTGAAAACGTCGAGGAACTCCCGGACGGGAAACAGCGGTTTACCAAAGCGGATATCTTCACTCAGCGGACGATAAACGTTGACCGCGTTCCGGCGCACGTTGACACCGCCCTCGAAGCGCTCCACCTCTCGATAAATCTGAAGCAGACGGTAGACCTGGAGTACATTTCTCAGCTCTGCGGAAAAGACAAGGACGCGGTAATTTCGGAGCTTGGCGAGCATATCTACTGCAATCCGGCGAAGAACACCGGCGGCAGATATTCCGGCTGGGAAACCGCAGAGGAATACCTTTCCGGACACGTCCGCACTAAGCTGGCTCTGGCTCAGGAAGCCGCCAAAACCGACCCGGAATATGAGCGCAACGTAACCGCACTGCTGGATAATCAGCCGCCGAGAATAGGGATCGAAGATATCGGCTTCCGCGTGGGAACTATCTACATTAAGCCGGAAATGTTCCAGGACTTCGTGTACGAAACGTTCCAGACGCCGGAATGGCAGAGGCACCGCCCGAATATGCACGGCTATTCAAAGGAGATAACCGTAAATTATTCTCCTGAGATGAACCAATGGAAAGTGACCAATTCAAGCGGAATGTCGGACGTGCTTTCAACTGAAACCTACGGCACAAAACGGCTGAACGCATACGAGCTGACGGAGCTTCTGCTGAACCAGAAGCGCGCAGTCGTGAATGATTACCGGGAGCTTCCGGACGGCAGAACGGAAAGGGTGTTCAACGCAAAGGAAACCATTCTCGCGCGTGAATGCCAGGACAAAATCGAGCAGGCTTTCCATGACTGGGTAATGGCGGATAAAGACCGAATTCAAATCATTGAGGACCGCTTCAATGCGCTGTTCAACAACATCAAGCCGAGGACTTACAACGGCGATTATATCACGATCCCCGGCATGAATCCAAACCTTACCCTGCGCCCTCACCAGAAAAACGTAATCGCGCGAATCGCCGCCACCGGCACCTGCATGATGGCGCATGAAGTCGGCGCAGGAAAGACGGCGGCGATGGGCGCAGCAGGAATGTACCTCAAATCCATAGGAGCCTGCACCAAGCCGATGTATGTCGTGCCGAATGCAGTCGTGGCGCAGTTTGGCGAGGAATTACAGCGGTTCTTCCCGGAAGCAAAAATTCTTGTAGCCACGTCAAAAGACATGGAAAAATCACAGCGGCGGCGGTTTCTATCAAAGATATCCGTCGGGAATTTCGACGCGATAGTAATTCCGCAGTCGCAGTTCGAAAAAATTCCGCTGTCCCTTGAACGTCAGGAGGCAATGTATGATGAGAAGCTGACCGAAATCTCCAGTGCGATACAGGCGGCGAAAGCAGATAAGGGCGAGCGCTTCACCGTTAAGGCTCTGGAGCGCCAGCGCAAGCAGATAGAGAAGAAAATCGAGAAAATGCGCGCCGCATTCAAGAAAGATGATTTCATCACATTCGAGGAACTCGGGTGTGATTTCCTTTTTGTGGACGAGGCACATAATTACAAGAATCTCGCCGTTTTCTCCAAGATGAACAACGTTGCCGGCGTGAACGCAAATGCAAACTCTCAGAAAGCGTTCGACATGGAAATGAAGTGCCGCTATCTGCAGGAGCTTCATAACGGCGGCGGTGTGGTTTTCGCCACAGGAACGCCGATCAGCAATTCCATAACCGAGCTGTTTGTGTGGCAGTACCTCCTCCAGAAGCAGACGCTGGACGATATGAATATCGGATACTTTGACAACTGGGCTTCCGTTTTCGGCGTAATTACCCAGTCTATCGAAGTCAAGCCCAGCGGTGACGGCTTCCGTCCGCGGACGAGATTTTCTAATTTCGTCAATCTGAACGAGCTTTGCAATCTGTTCGGCGAGGTGTTCGATATTGCAAAGACCGCCGATATGAACCTCAAACTTCCGGCAATCCAGAACGGAAAGCCGGAAATGATAATCTGTGAAAAGTCCCCGGAGCAGGAACTTCAGACTGATGAGGGAATTGAGCGCGCACGAAAAATCGAAGCAAAAATGGTTCAGCCGGACGAGGATAATATGCTCGCCGTCTGCACATACATGACTAAAGTAGCTCTTGACGCACGGATACTCGATCCGGAAGCTGAGGAGTTCGACGGCGGGAAGGTTGCTCTCTGTGCTGATAAGATAATTGAGATAAATAAGGCTCAGCCCGGCACGGCGCAGGCTGTTTTCTGCGATACGAATACGCCTAAAAAAGACGCATTCTCGGTATATCAGGCGCTCCGGGACAGGCTTGTGAGGTCTGGTGAATTTGCCGAAAATGAAATAGCTTTCGTGCATGACGCCGCCAACGACAAACAGCGCCTTGCCATGTTTGAAAAGGTCAACAATGCCGAAATAAAAATCATCATCGGCTCGACCGGAAAGCTCGGAACGGGCGTTAATATTCAGCGGAAGCTCTCTGCTCTGCACCACATTGACGCACCATACCGTCCCTCGGACATCGAACAGCGCAACGGTCGTGGAATACGGCAGGGCAACGAAAATTCCGAGGTCTACATAGGGTACTACTCAACAAAAGGTACCTTCGATAATTACCGCTGGCAGATACTCGAGAAGAAACAGCAGATAATCTCGCAGATAATGTCCGGCAAGCCAGCCGCGCGAACCTGCGAGGATATTGACGACACCGCGCTGACGTTCGCCGAGATGAAAGCCGCAACGACCGGCAATCCCCTGATAGCCGAGAAAATGACGGTGGATAACGAGGTGAACCGTCTGAAATTATTGCAGGCGAATTATTATCAGCAGCAGCGTTCGTTCGAATACGATATCAGCAATAGATATCCGGACTTGATTTACCGGAAAGGAAAAATGATTGAGTGGACGAAAAAGGATATCGAGCTGATTTCCGCAGCGCCGCCGATAACGGAAGATAACTTCCGCATGACGCTTGGCGGCAGAACTTTTGTTGAGCGCTCCAAAGCCGGCGACGAGCTGGCGGCGCTGGTCACAAAATACATGATGTCCGACGATTATCAGGAGTACAAATCCAGAGCAGTCGGCGAGCTGAACGATTTCAAAATCGTGCTTATGCACCGGGGCGCTCTGGTGTCGCTGTCGCTAAAGGCGAACGGGCATTACACCTGCGATTACTCGATGAGCGGACTTGGCGGCGTGACAAGGCTGTGTAATCTGTACGAGCGCATTCCGGAGCAGATTCACGGGCTTAACGCTGAACTGGAGCAGGCGAAAAAGCAGCTTACAAACGCAAAGGAACAGTACGGCAAGCCGTTCCAGTATGAGGAACAGCTCCGTGCCGGTCTTGAACGCCAGGCTCAGATAAACGCTGAATTGGAAGTCGCCGATAAACCGCATGACGAAGCGGTTATGGGAGATTGTTCCGATGACGAAAACGAAGAAATGGAGATGTGATTATGAGCATTGAATTCCGCATAAAACAGCATGGTGAGAAACACTGCTATTCCAACTGGACTATGAACTTGAAGTCATTTCTTACAGCACTGTATTCCAATGAAAGCCCTTACGAAGCACTCATGAGCCTTGATAGAAATAATCAGCTCAGTGATGATAATTATACTCGCGATAAGCGGAATGGCTTAATTACTTACGATATCGACTTTGACAGGGACACAATAACACGTCACGAAAAAGGCAGGCAGTTCAAGCTGAACGAGATGAGCAAAATCCCGCTTGGCGCGGCGTATTCGCTTATGAGATTTCATGGTGCCGGCGTTCCGGCGGCTGTTTCTGACTGCGAATATGATGAGTATAATGATATGTCCGGACTATTTGGAAACCGCGATTCTGAAATCAAGGACCGCGGTTTTGTTATATATATAGCAACGATGAGTATTTTGAGGCGTATTTAAATTACCTGAAGAATACAAGGGGCTATCAGTTTATTCGTTTTGTAAACGTCAGCGGGTCACAGTACATTGCTTTCAGCCAGCGCGGTTTTGACAATATCAAGTCTTTTCTGATGCAGAAGCTCCAGACAAAACGTGATGAAGCTGACCGCCTTGAAGCCGAAATCAACGAAGCATTCAGCGCTGCGGAGCCGACCGAAATTCCTAAAGATGAAAAATCAGAACTTTCAGACCTTATAGAGAAACTCGGTTTACAAAGCCACTCATACACTTTCAGCGTTGTTTCTCTGGACTCGGAGATTTACGTTACCGGAGCGTATGTAGAGAGCGCTGACGAGCTTGATGAGCTTGGAATCCTCGGTCAGTTTGACAGGGATTTCGGCCATGGCGATACCGTCCATGCTGAGATAAGTTATTATATTATCGGGCAGTCCGGCGTGGAATCCGAAAGGCTCCCGGATGAATTTGGGTGCGACATCGTGTCGCACCTGGACGCGGCGGTTCAGTACGCCGACCTGCTGGAAGAACGGCCGCTAACGATTGATTTCGGTGATTATGAGATGTCGTTTTAAACTACCAATTCTATATTGGGTGCTGTTTTTCTGTTTTCCCTATTGACAAATTAATTTATATGGCGTATTATAAATATATGATATATCACATATCAAATATTGCAGAGAGGAGAATAATAATGACTAAATTTAATGATTTCCTCAATGAACAGCTTAAAGACCCTGAAATCAAAGAAGAATATGACGCCCTCGAACCTGAATTTGCAATAATTCAGGCACTTATTGACGCAAGGAAGCAGCGTGGAATTACTCAGAAAGAGCTTTCTGAAAGGACTGGCATTTCACAGGGCGATATCAGCAAACTTGAAAATGGCAACGGAAATCCGTCTGTCAGGACGCTCAAACGACTGGCTTCTGCAATGGGCATGGCATTGAAGATTGAGTTTGTCCAGAATTAAAAAAGAATATGCTTTGAAAGCCGACTTGCGGAAAATACAGTCGGCTTTTTTAGTTATTGGGTGCGACATCGTGTCGCACCTGTTTTTTGTGAAAGCGAGGATAAAATGGCACTATACGCAAGGCAGATAAGCCCGTCCGAGCAGACCTCCCCATTCTGGGACAGCGCAGAAATGTGGGACAGCATTCTTCTTTATGAGCCGGTAAGAAAATACGCAGTAGATCCGCACTACAAAAGCATTCTTGAGGTGCTGCAGAACTATTTCGATGTTTCACAGGATATTGCAGACAGCAGGTGCGGCGAGTACGATTCCATCGCAGAATATATAAATGACGTTTCACCGCGGCAGGACAATAATCCGTACACGGAAGAACAGCTCACCGGCTGGGAGGACGCTGCAAAGTCGTACAATTTCCCGAAAGCAGACGGATACAATCCCTATTCGCGAATATACGATGAAATGTGGGGAATCTGCAAGGCGCTCAGTCTGGTTTTAGGCGAGGAATATGACTGGAAGGAAATACACGGCTGTTGTCAGGGAGAATACAACCGCGTAATTTACCCGGAGAGCAGATTTTCAGAGCAGGATATCAGGAATTTTGAATGCGAGTTTTTTAATCTCGGTACAGAGTGGTGCGTAACGGACGAAAAGCCGGATTCTCCAAACGAGATATGCGGCGGATATATTTACTGCCACGATACTGATATGGACAGCATTCGCAGGGAAATCGCCGATTGTTTCGAATGCGAGCCGGGTGATGTTCACCTTTATTCGTACCACGAAAAGACCGTCTGCTACTTTGAATCAGAGCAGGACGAAGAAGAATTTGGCATGGAGATGTAGCAGTCAGGTGCGGCACCGTGTCGCACCTCCGGAAAGGAAAATAAAATGGATATCTACAAAAGTAGTCTTAACTACGCAAAGGAAAACGGCGAGTTTGAACGGTACCGCGAAAGCATGAATCTGTGCGATGAGTGCGGGACATTTATAAACCATTCCATCGCCGAAAATTTCAACAATAATTACCTCGATGTTAAAAAAGTTACTGCGGAAGCCGCCGGGAAATACGGTTTTGATCGTGCAATGCTCATGCTTGCGCTACGCATTGACAGCCTGAAATATGACGGGCGTTTCACCGCCGATAACAAGGAATGGGCGCAGGAATTCCTTGCCGACTATCCCAATGCCGAGGAAATCCGGAAAACAGCAGACAGGACGCTCGGAACAGCTCACCCGGTTCTTCTTAACGCTGTGACGGAAGAATTAAGGTCTGTTTTCCGCGAGATGAATAAGCAGGAAATCGAGGGTTATCGTATCGTTCAGAGAATCCGGACTCCCAATTCTGAATTTGTCCTCGGGCAGAACAATAAAATGCCGGGCTGTTATGCGACCTGGTACAACTCCGACCACAACGGCGGAATTTCCACGGTATGGGGACATTATTTCACCTCAAACGATTCGCAGAATAATCTTGTTTCAGCATACCGCGACCTGTTCTCCAGAGCGCTTTCTGACGTAAACCAGCACACCCGTTTTGAAGAATTTACTCCGAAAATTGGCTCGATTATCCGAACCGTAAACGGCGAGGATATGCAGTTTGAACTGACTGACGAGGAATGTAACGGAATCTGGGATATGGTCGAACAGCAGAATGTCGAGAGCCATTTTGCAGACCTGCTCAGCGAAAACGGATTTGATGTAAATTCCGCAGATGTAAAGAAAGTGATTACTGAAATGGCGTCGCAGTACCGCGAGGATTTCGGTTTCGGCGATGACGAGGAGTTTCAGGGATACATAAGCGAGCGCGATGACGACCTAAAGGAGCATCTTAATTCCGAGATATTCGGCGATGTGTACGTTGACAATGTTGCTTCAGATTATACAGGCAGGATTATGATAATCCGTCCGGAATATTTCGGTTCGCGGAGCTTCACTCCCGATGAACAGTTATTCCTTGCGCAGTCCGGACCGGGCTGTGACCCTAAAGAATACGGCGGCGCGGTAAACGGTGTATTTCTGTACGACCGCGAGGAAGCCTCCATCACAAGCGACTGCTTCCTCGGCGCAATGCGTGAGGAACACATTCCGATGTGGGCAAGAGAAGCCCGCGATGATATTTCCGATGAATATGACGAACAGCCAGAGATGTAGAAGCGCGGCACTGTGCCGCACCTCTAGAAAGGAAACCTATGCCGCAGTATAAATACTCCCGTGACGATTACTACCGCCTGACTAACGCTCCCTGCCTGGACGTTGCCAAGGCTCTCGGAATGGAGATAAACGAAAGGGAAAGCGACCGCAAAAGCTGGAAGATAAAAGGCGAACAGGGACTGTGCATTTATCGCGAGGGAAACGGCTGGTACCGCTTTTCGGACGGGCGGCATGGATTTCCTATCGACCTCGTAAAAGACAAGCTCTGCTGTTCTACGGAACAGGCGCTTGATTTCATCGCCCGTTATGTCGTGAACGGAGTTTCCGAACAGGTGAATATTCCTCGCCGGACTGTCCCACCAGAGCCGGAGAAGCCGCGTGAATTCTCGCCGCCGGCACACGATATTTCACCCAGGCGCGTCATGGCGTACCTCATAAAAACAAGAGGCATCGACCCGGAAATCGTGAAAGCATTGATTCAGCAAAAGATGATAGCAGAGGACTCAGTTCATCACAACTGCCTGTTTTTCGGACGTGACGAAAACGGAGTGATACGCTCCTGCGCGCTCCGGGGTTCGACTGACGTGAAATTCCGCGGTGAAGCTCCCGGCGGCGACAAGTCCTGCACATTCGCAATGGTGGGTCATAACGACGTACTCCGGCTGTTTGAAAGCCCCATTGACGCAATGTCGCACGCCACTTTTACAAAGCTCCTCGGAAAAGACTGGACAGCCGACCACCGGCTCAGCGTGAACGGCAGCGGAAACTACGAGAGCATAAAAAGATACCTCGCGAACCACACGGAAATAAAATCCGTGTGGTTTTGCTATGACAGCGACCAAGCTGGATGCGACGGTGCGGAAGCCTCCAGCGTTCGGATTTTCGAGGATTTCCCGGACAGAGAATTATCGGTGATGTCCTGCTCCCCCGTCAAAAATAAGGACTGGAACGAAGCGCTCCAGCTTTTCCGAGTTTTGGAGAGCCACGGAGTTACGGTCCGTGAATTTCTTGCTCCCACGGAATTCCGAAGCATTCCGCCCCCGGACTGCGATGAGAACGAATTTGATTTTGAGCCGTAGTGCGACACCGTGTCGCACCTGAAAACATTCTTTTTTCGGAAATTTTCACTCCGTACTTTGTACGGCAGGAATAGCGGGGTTCCCCCGCTACTGTACATCGCACCGCCAAAGGCGTTGCATGGGGTTCCTGCCCATTATTCCGAGGTTCTATAATTCATCTCCTACTAAATGGCAATTTTTTAAATAGTGAGGTCAAAATGTCGCAGAATATAAAACGCTCAGTATGTCTGAGTTCCGGAATGCTTGACGAGCTTCAGAGATTTGCGTCAGGCAGGAATATAACGGTGGCACAGGCAATCAGATATCTTCTTGAACGCGGATTATCTTTAACTATGTTTACCGAAGAACAGGAAACGATACGCAGATTTATCCGTGAAGAAATCCAAACGGTAATGCCAATAGTAATGAAGCAGTATATGGACAGGCTCATAGCAATGCAGGCGGTTGCGTCAAGAACATCTGCCGCCGCTTTGCAGTGCAATGTCGCTGTGCTTGCTGAAAATTACATCGACAGCGCAACGCCGGAGGAGATACTTGCGAACGCCCTGCGGCAGTCCTGCCGTATAACCAAAACCAGACCCAAGTCAGATGACGAGTATCTGCGTGAAGCTCACGAATGGCTTAACTCCGACCTTGACGCACCAAACGACAAATAGGTGCCGCACGGTGCGGCACCTGCATTTAATAAGTGTTGGTGCCTCACCATGCGGCACCCGGAAAGGCAGTGAATTCAATACCGAAAATAATCTACAAACAACAGCACGTTGGCAGTAACGGGCGGAAATTCTCTCCGTCCCGGAACGCTCATTATGTTCAGTACATAGGCGAGCGTGAGCACGTTCTCAAACCCTCGCACGAAACCAATCTTGTGAAATATATGGGTGAACGTGAACACGCTGCAAAGCAATCCGACAACGGGCTTTTCGGATATATCGGCGGCAGTTTTTCGGATAATTACATCACCTCTGAAATGCAGAATTATGTCCGGAAAATATCAACATCTCACCGCAACGTGTTCCACAGTATCTTTTCGTTCACTCCGGAAAGCGCAGAGGAAGCCGGACTGCGGACATTTGGCGACTGGGAGGAATGGGTGAAATTCCACATCAGCGATATCTCCCGTAACATGAATATGAAACTGGAAAACATAGAATATCTTGCGGCTGTTCACCTTAAAGCAGGACAGCCGCACGTTCATATCATGTGGTGGGACAAAGCGCAGGAAATCCTTATAAACAGGGTCAATCCGGCGGTTTGCGACCAGATAAGGATAGATGTTATCAAAAGCACATATCACGACCAGTTTGTTGAACTTCACAACAAGGAAAACAGCCTTATAAAAGAGCTTCGCCGACAGGTCGGACACAATGCCGCAGGAGCGCTTTCGGAAACGAAGCATGACGATTTCACGGAAGCTATTTTTCAGAAGCTCACAGCGATTCGTGAAATGCTCCCGCCGAAAGGACAGGCGGTTTACAAGCTCATGCCAAAGCCAGTCAAGCAGGAACTGAATTCGCTGACGCATTTTATGATAGACAATATTCCGGAATTCCGCAGTCTGTACGATGAAATACTGGACTGCCGCCGGATCTACAATGAAATGCTCCACAGCGATGACAGCAGTTACGGAAAGCTCCAGATGGCGGCGTATATGGGAAAGGTGGTCGATGAAATCGAAGCCGGAGTCGGAAACACAATACTTTCCCCGATTCTCAGAGCAATAAAGGATAAGGCGAAAAGTCCCACAGAACGAAACTCCCATGCAGACAGCCATTCGGAATGGCAGAGGAAATGCACAATTCAGCTTATATCCTCTATCGGAAAACTGCTCGGACAATTCTCCAGTCACAGCCGCGACAGACTGCATGACGCTTCAAATCAGATTTTCGGGCGCGGCGACCTCAGCAAGGAACAGATTCGAGAACTCCTGCTGAAAAAGCAGGACAAGGAAAACACTGCTGAAATGTAACGGTATTAAGAAAGGAAAAACACTATGGACAAATTCAAAGATTACGAGAAGCTTGTAGGCTACTCTTACGTAACCGGCCAGGAAAAAGTAATTCCGAACACGCTGGAGGACGTTGCCGACTATATCGTCCGCGAGGGATTAAAGGGCGATGTCATGATAATTGCAACTGACAACACCCCTGTGCTTAACACAATGGGATTCTTTGTCGACAGGTGTTCTGATCCCGAGTATATGGAAGCACTCCGTCCTATTCTGATTGAAAAACAGAATAACTGGGACCAGTACCTCAACGAGGATACAGAAGCTCAGTCAGATGAAGATGAGGACGACCAGCCGGAAATGTGATTACATTAGGTGCGACACGGTGTCGCACTTTGATTTTCCCCCATTCAGCAAAACTCACAAAAAACGAAAAACAGGTTTGTAAATAGTTTTGGTGATAAACTAATTGACAACTGCTTTCTTTTATGGTAATATATACTCAGGAAGATATACAGACAACCCAGACAGGAGGTTCAAATATGACAAGCTTAAAGACTAACGCACTCAGAACTATTTCAGCGGCAATGCTCATTTCAATTCTCGCCGCAGTGACAGGCTGTTCAGACAGAAAGCCGGATATAGATTACGACCTTATCGGCGGTACTTACGAAGCCGGCGAGAATGAATACAAGGTCCAGATCTTCAGCGACAGTTCGGATACAACCGTGGAATCTCCCACAGAATCCGAAACAGAAGCGACGACCAGTTCCACTCCCGAAACGACCAAATCCACCACGACTAAGCCGGCGGTGACTGTATCCACTAGCAAATCCACTGCTCCGGCACAGACAGTCCGCACTGACCTGCCGAAAGTAACAGCAGAGCCGCAGTACACTACAGCTTCTACCACGACAACAAAGCCGAAGCAGACCGAACCAACGGAAATCGAAACGGACGAAAACGGCTTCCCGGCTAACCCTAAAAACGGAGATAAATTCACGGACAGCACCGGGCAGGAATATATGTACAACAGTATTTTTGAACGGTGGGTTCCCGGACACAGCGGAAACGTGAATATGCAGGAGTTTCCTGATAACTATGGAGAAATAGGCTCCGGTCAGCAGGTGCTTCACTAATCTGAATATGCTAGGTGCGACACGGTGTCGCACCTTTCTTTTTGGAGAAAGGAAACAGATGAAGTTCAAAAAACAACTCACGCGAATCACGGCAGGAATGATAACCTTGATATTATGCACCACCAATGCCTTTGCCGGACTCAACCTCGGAAATGCAGACGGAACAGGTTTTTCAAGCGGTACATCTAATAATTACTGGGGTGTTCATACTGACAGCGGAACATCGCTCAATGATACTGAGGGCTTGCGCGTAACTGTTTACGATTCCGAATCAAACAGCAAGGTTTTCAATACAATTGATATTTCCGGAAATGCTAATATTTCTGCCGTATCAGATATGAATTATTTTGCTGACGGTTCGGAGCTTATTCCAAAGACAACATGGCTTAGCTATGTAGGCACAACATACAATAGTTTAAGCACCAATGACATGATTCGCTTCAACAATGCCGTTACAGATAGGAATTGCTTTGGTGATGGGTATTCTGTTAAGTATGTTGAAGCCCTCTCCAGCATTGATATCATCTCAATCAACAACAGCTCACACCTTGAAGAAATAAAGGCTCTGCTGAGCGAAGAAAACTTTCTGAAAAACCTCTGCGACCTCATGTCCGGAATGGAATACGAAGATATCATCAAAGGAAAATACAAGCTCGCCTTTGAGCCGGTAGCCTACTTCCGATACAACGGTCAGAACTGGGCAATGAGCGCCACAGAGTGCGGATTGCTCAATAAGTACATGAAGAATTACTTCACTGCTGTCTGGAACAGCACGAATAATCTCCGTGCGCTTCTCGGACCGCTGACGCACTCGAACCTGCCGCGCTCTGCCTTTCTTGAAAATAAGGACCTTGGAATTCCGGTGTATTCGCCCTCCACAAGCGACTACTACAATGGAAATTCCAACTACAACAGCGACACCTGCATTATCCGATGTATGGGAATAGGCGTTCTCACCGGAAACAACGATGATAATGATGACGAGGTAGAGGAAGGCACCGCCGCCGCGGAATACCACACCGACACGGATGTGTATACGTCTTTCTACGCAGTGAATATCGGAGATACGCCGTTCATCGGTAAATCCTCTTTCAGCATATTTGACAGCGGCGGCGATACTCCGAAAATGTATGAACAGCTCAGAGAGGAAAACAAGGAGCTCATCAAAGTGACCGGAAGCCAGTCCGGCGTTTCCTACACCTACGCCTATACCTCAGATGAGCTTGAAACAGTACACGCTGACGAGGACGACCGCATAAAGATTTTCGTTGACAATCCCGCTAATGTCCCGGACGAGGACGGGAATATGCCGTATGTTTCGCCGTATAAACTGCTCGGTTCATACAAGCACGGCGATGAAATCAACCTCGGCAGTTCGTTCAAGGGGACGGTCGGATACAAAATCAGATCCACGTCCGGTTCAACTCTTAAATCCGGCACGGTTGAGATAACCTGCCCAGCAGGCGGCGAGGAAACCATGGGCTGGATAAAGTGGCATACCCCGAGCCGCGAGCAGTCCGTTGTAATTACGTTGGAATCCAAGCGCGACACTCTGCTTCTTCTTGACGAGGACGGCAACCAGTGCGACAAGCTGACCATCAATGCGGATATCGCAAAGGTCAAGGAAGCCACTCCGCCGGACCCGCTGGTTTCGGATACCAAACCGTCATGGCAGAAAGTATATTCGCAGTCCTCGGTGCAGGAGCGTATTTCCGGATATGTTTCCGGCGACAGTGTTCAGGAACTTAGCTGGTACACCTGGTCGATAGGTGCAGGCTGGTCGCAGGATTCAGACTACGACAGGCGCAGAGTGAAAATCATAACCGGCGGCATGACGGATCCCTCCAGCCAAACGCCGTACTGGGGCGCAGAAACCGAAAACCAAGACGTGACCTTGTACAAATGGGGCGTGGATAACCGGTATTACCCAAGCGAAACCGCCTCAAAAATGATAGGTTCTTTCCACACCGGAGCCGTGTATATCTCGACTTCGGATATCCAGCTTGAAAAAGTGACCTACTCGGTATCCATGTCAGCGGAAGCCGCGATATCCCCGTCAGACTACTGCAAAACCGCCACATACAGCGAATCCAGCGGGAAATACACCATGAAATCCGGCTATGGAATACAGATAAGCGTTGACACTCATCTCTCCGGTGATACGCAGTACTGCACCGGAAGCCAGACCGCAAACGTGCTGTTTCCGGAGTTTAACTACAACCGCCATAGCACCACACTTTACAACCGCCTGCTTGAAAAATCGGGCGGCAGTTTTGTTTTCAGGAAGAATAAATATTCGACTTACAATGACCGTGTTCATTTCACGCCGATTTGGTTTCCGGACAGGAAAAACTACACCGTCTATGTTGAGGTTTTCGACGTGTGGTGTCCGGCTGGTCAGCTTTCGGTAAGGCTTACAGACCAGATATTCATTAACGGCAACGTTTATGACGACTGGCACATCGCGCCGACAAAGCCTTGATTTTTCTTTTTGAATATGATATACTGTAATTAGAAAGGTGGTGTTGTTATGGGTAAAATCTATACGATCGATGAGATAACTGCTGCGGTAAAGCCGATAGCTGAAAAATACGGAATTGATAAGGTATGGCTGTTCGGTTCCTATGCCCGGGGTGAAGCTACGGAAAAAAGCGATGTTGACTTGCTGATATCGTATCAGAATCTTATTGGAATGTTTGCACTGGGTGGTGTTTATTCCGATATGGAGGACGCCTTTAACAAGCCAGTTGACATTGTTTCGGAACGAGCATTAACGGCAAGTTACGCCTCAGTTAGCTCCAAGCAGCTATTGATGAATGCAAGAAAGGACGGTATTCAGATTTATGGCAAAAAGCAATAAGTCAATCCTTGAGCACATCTTATCGTATTGTAATGAAATACAAACAACAATGTTACGGTTCGGGGATAATCTGGATACATTCATCAATGATATAGATTATCGAAAATCCGTATCTCTCAGCATTCTTCAGATTGGAGAGCTTGCTGGAAAACTTTCTGATGAATACAAACAAAGTACTACTGAAATGCCCTGGCGGCAAATTCGTGGGCTAAGGAATATAGTTGCTCATTCATATGGCGAAGTGGATTTTGAAATGATATTCAGCATTGCACATGATGATATTAGTCATCTGAAGTTGTTCTGTGAACAGGAACTTAAACATATGGAACTTCTTAATGCAAGTGGCATGGAAACAGAATCCTATGACGAAAATGAATGGGGACAATGATGTCGTATTTGCCCCATGGTGAGACAGTTAAAAAACAAACAACTAAGGCACAGCGTAATTAAATTATGCTGTGCCTTTTTATATCTAAAGGAGAATTTATGAATGACCACTCACGGAAAATACTGCGATTTTGATTTCTATGTAACCAGCTTAGACGCGGAAAACGGCTGCGCCGCCACCGAGCCTATGTCCTCCGGACTTTCGCTTCTGGAAGCGGTTTCGGAGTTCTATAAACGCTGCGGAAGATATCCGTCAAGCACAAACATCATGCTCGGCGTTGAGTACACCACCAGCCGCCGCGACCTCGAACCAGCCGGAAAAGGCGCGGCAGACCTGCTCCAGTGCGTAAATGGACATCTCCATATTTCAAAGGATTATGAGCAGTCCGCGGTGCTTTCGCAGGAGGGGCTTATCGCAAATAACGCCGTATCATTCCTGAAACAGCAGAGCGAGCGTTTCTACGAAATAAGCGACAAATACACGGCGGAATGTGCAAGGTTCATTTCGGATAATCTGCCAGAAATCACGGACGACCCAGAAAAGTTCTCCGAGCTGATATCCAGAGCCGCCGAAGAATACGGAATCGAGCGCTGTAAGGCTGTTCTTGCAAACGAGTACCGCCTGGCAAATCAGCAGTTACTCACACCGGAAACGGCAGATTATCTTGCGAATATATCCGCCGACCAGAATGACAGATTCCGGATAAACTCGCCGCCGCTAGTCCTGGATATGCTCACCGCCGCCATTCGCAAGGTCGAGGGGCTGTCCGAATCGGAAACAAAGCTGTTCCGTTCCGGTCTTGTGAACGGCGACAGAGAGCAGGTGCAGAGCCAGTCCACGCAGGTCAAAACCGAGATAGAACATCACGCTTCACTCGAAGAACATGGGCTTGTTTCGGACGACCAATGGAGTATGTAATGGAAGAACTGAAATTCCTGTCAGCCGCCGTTCTGGCGCTGATACTCGCCGTGTCCTGCCAGAATGAATACGATCCCGCCGCCGGTTACAGTCAGATGTACGGCGGCGCTTTTATTTATGAATGGCGGCTGGACACGGTTTCACTGTATTCTCTAAAGGGCATACGGCTTTGAAAGGAGGCGCTGATTGAGCAAGAAAATATTATACCGAATACCTGTCTGCATTTTCATTTTTGTGGTCGGGAGCATAACCGCCCTGCTGTTTGCCAGCGTGCTGAACGACGTCCTTACGACCGGAAGGATTTCAACAGATTTGACGGATTTCTCAACAATCATTTCCGGCGTATTCGGCGGAGAAAAGCCGAGAAAGCTGTATCTTCTGCTGGAGGCTCTGGTGGTACTGCTCTGCGTGGTGTATTTTGTCTGCGCTGAACGGACGTATCAGACCGATACATACAAGGTCACGGACAACATCTCTGTCCCGGTTCCAAGCGGTCAGGGACAGCATGGAACGGCATGGTTCATGTCGGATAAGACAAAGCGCAGGGCGTTTGACTATATCAGAATTTCCAAATCCGACCCGCTTATTTCCCGGCTGGTTTCAATCGGCGAAAACCGATACAGAGCCATCGAAAACGGAGAAATATTCAATCCGCCAAAAGCAGACCAGACGCTCACGAACAGCGCCGGAATAGTCCTTGCAAGAGAAATGTCCCGCGGAACGGAGCGCCTGCCCTGCATAACGGACGATTACCACACGCTGACTATCGGCGCAACGCGCTGTGGTAAGTCACGATGTCTGGTATTGCAGTCGATATGCGCTCTTGCGCTTGCCGGAGAGGGCATTGTCGCAAATGACCCCAAAGGAGAACTGTATCATTATACGCACAGCTTTCTTGAAACGCTTGGTTACAAAGTCCACGTCATCGACTTCAATACGCCGAAAAAGTCCGACCGATACAATCCGCTTCAATCAATAATCAACGCCGTGAACGAGAACAGAATCGACGACGCGCAAAACTGCGTCTGGGAATTCGTAACCTTTCTGGTCGAGAAGAACGACCATTCCGAGCCTATCTGGACCAACGGCGAATGTTCCGTAATTGCCGCGGCTGTAATGTGCGTGGTCTATGATAATCAGAACCACCCGGAATACCAGAACCTCACGAACGTTTACAACTTCATTGCGAATATGTGCAAGATCGTGAACAAGGTGCTTCCCATTGACGCATACATGGATAAACTGCCCGACTCCCACCCGGCGAAAAAGCTCATGGCTATTGCAAAGCTGGCACCGGACAAGATGGGCGGTTCGTTCTATACGGCGGCTCTGACGACCCTGCGGCTATTCATCACGAACGATATCTACAACATGACAAGGGAGTCCGAATTCTCGCTTGCAGACGTGGGAGCAAAGCCGAAGCAGGCGCTGTTTTTCATTCTGCCCGACCAGAAAACCACCTACTACCCCATTGTCACCCTGCTGGTTTCACAGCAGTACGAACTGCTTGTGACCTACGCAAAGAAATGCGGAAACCGGCTCCCTCACCGCGTGAATTATATCCTCGATGAGTTCGGAAACTTTGCGGCTATCGACAAATTCCAGACGAAAATGACGGTCGCCGGCGGCTATGGAGTGCGCTGGAATCTGTTCATTCAGGACTTCAACCAGCTTATTGATGTGTACGGACAGGAAGTCGCAAAGATAATCCAGGGCAACTGCCACTACTGGATATATCTCCACTCGCAGGATAATTCCACGAACGAGGAGATATCCAAGAACATGGGGAAATACACCACGACTACATATTCTCTCGGAGGCTCAACGCAGAAATATTCCGCGCCGTCCAGCTCTACAAATATCCAGCTTTCGGAGCGCAGTCTGCTGAATCCGGACGAGGTTGCGAAAATACAGCGCCCGTATCAGCTGGTGATTTCTACGAATGCTCCGGCAATCATGTATTCGCCGGATATTTCACAGTGGGCTTTCAACGCCATGCTCGGCATGGGCGATAAAGCGCATAACACAAGGCTTATCGAACTTGACGAAAACGCCCGTCCTGAACGCGGCGGGAAGTCCACTGAACAGCTTTTGTGGAAGCCCTGGGAGGAGATTTTAAGGGAAAGTTCTGCACAATCTGCGGCAGTCCCAAGACGCTCCGAGTCAGTGCTTGACAATAAACCACCATACTTCAGAAGGGAGGCGAAATTCAGATGAAGAAACTCAAAAATACCGCTGCGGCGTTCACTGCGGCAGTAACGTCCGCAGTGATTTCCGTCGCGGCAAACGCCGAGGGCGGACTTGCCGCTTCAAAGGCGGTGACAGGCACCAAAGCTCTGCTGAACGACATTTCTAACATACTGCTAGTAGTTGCTCCGCTGGTCGGCACAGCCTGCATCGTGTACTTTGCGGTGCGCCACGGTGCCGCCGAGGAAATGGACCAGAAAAAGTGGAAACAGCGCATGATAGTCGCGGCTGTATCAGTCGTAGTCGCGGTAGTCGCTTCGGCGCTCATCAACGTGCTTGTCGGCTACTACCAGTAAAGGAGAACCGCATGGAATACACATCGGGACATCCTCCGGACTGAAAACTGTTCCTTCAGCGATACAGATAAACGGAGGTCAGCAACATGAAAATAACCTGCGATCCCAAATCAGTCCGCATAACCGCCGGACAGAACAACCGCCTTGCCACGGCAAGCATAACTCTCGACAATGCCTTTGTAGTTCGTAACATCAGCGTGATGAACGGCTCCAAGGGCATTTTTGTCAATATGCCGAGCCAGAAAGGCGTTGACGCCGAGGGGAACACAAAGTATTTCGATACCGCGTTCCCTCTCAGCAAGGAACTCCGCACCGAGCTTTCCAATGTGGTTATCGGCGCATATCAGCAGAAGCTCGCGGAGCTTCAGAACAGCGCTTCCCAGCGCGACAGCGAACCGTCCGAACAGGACGAAGATTACACAAACGAAATGTTTTGACAACAGGAGGAAACACAATGAAGAACATCAGAAACAAGCTCACTTTCAAGGCTCTCACTCTCCGCGAGGCGGCAAGGGAGAAGTCTCTCGCACTCAGGGCAAAGGCGCTCGACACCACCGGCGAGGGCTACGTTGACACGGCGGTAAAAATCATCATCGCCGTTGTTATCGGCGCTCTGCTCATGGCTGGACTTGTCGCTCTTTTCAACAACGTAATCATGCCCAGAGTGAACACCGAAGTCACCGAGCTTTTCGACGCCGCAGGCTGATGAATCGTTCTGCCCACCGCTGGGGCGCGGTTTCCTGCCGCGCTCCGTTTCGGCGGTCCGGAGGTGAAGCATGACTTTTATAATTATTTCGCTGATCGTGGCTCTGCTCGGAGGAATAGTGACGCTGTTTTTCAGCTCCGAAATGGTGGGCGAGCTTTACACCACGGTATTTGACTGCGGACAGTACCTCACGGCTGTTTCGGGAGTTGAGTTTTTCAGCCTGCTCATGCCGGTTTCGTACGGCTTCGGGATAAGCCTGATAATCCTCAAATTCCTGAAGAAAGCCTTTGATATCTACGTCCTCTGGACTGACGGCGACCCGGACGCAGACCCGTTTCTGCTACTCACGAATTTCGTCCGCGCGGTCGGAACGGCGCTGATATTTCAATGGCTGTACGGCCTTTTCGTCGATATCTGCCGCGAGATAACAAACACGATAATTTCCCAGATAAACGGCGGCACGGACATGACCACCGAGTGGGTAACTGCGATAACCAGCATGGGAATAGTTCCGGCGATTGCCGGGCTTATCTTCGTTATCTGCTGGCTGATACTTTACTTCTCGTTCATGGCGAGGGGCATTGAGATGATGGTTATGCAGATAGGCGTTCCGCTTGCCTGCGTGGGGCTTCTTGACAACGACAAGGGAGTTTTCCGGGCGTACATAAACCAGTTCGTAAAGGCATTCGTGACCACCATCGTGCAGATAATGCTCTGCAAGATCGGGCTGTCGCTTATGCTGAACGCGACCATCATTTCCGCTTCAAATATCTTCTGGGGAATCGCCTGCATGATCGCCGCAATTTCCATGCCCAAGATACTGCGTGAATTTCTCGTACCCACCACCGGCGACGGCAGGATAGGCACGACCGTTTCACAGACGGTCCACATCGCTTCAATGGCGAAGAACATCATTGCAAAGTAGGTGGGATATGGACACGATAAACACGCTGAGCGTATGTATGCAGGGTATCATATCCGCCGGGCTTCTCATGCGGATAATCTTCTGCGCCGTCCGGCTGACGCATGAGGAAGAAGAATCCGGGCGTTATAGCAGGCGCATTAAAAATTCACTGGTAATGCTGGTGATTGCACAGCTCATTTTCCCGCTGAAAGAACTGCTGATATTTTATTTCGGCTCTGGTTACTAAGGAGAACCGCATGGACGACAAAATCATCATACCCTACGGACTTACAATGGAGCAGGAGTATTTCCCCGGATTCGGGAGCCGCGAGCTTCGCCAGTTTCTCATAGGCGGCGCGGCTTCCGCGGTGCTGGGGGCGCTCCTGCTCATCTTTTCCGGACAGCTTCTCGCGCTCATCGTCTGCATAATGACAGGCGCTTCCGGAAGCATTATGGCGGTCCGCAAGGACCCGTACACCCGAATTTCCGTTGTAACGCAGATCGGAAACATGATAAAATTCCGGCGCACACAGCAGAATTTTCGGTACGTCTACAAATCGCCGTGGGAACAGAGCTGACGATATTCACACTGCTGTGCGTTTACTTTTTCGGGATATCCCGGCAGGACGTACAGCGGCGTGAGATATCCAACTGCGCCCCGGTGGTGCTTATTCTCTCAAGTCCGTTCATAAGCGCAGTTCCGATTACGGAGCGCATTCTGGGACTGTTCGGACTGCTTATCCCGCTGGCGTCGGTCAGCATTATCACGAACGGCTTCGGCATGGGAGATGTAAAGCTGTGCGCTGCTTTCGGCTGGACGCTGGGAGCGTTCACGGCTTACTGCGCCCTTGCCGCCGCGCTGACCGCCGCCGTCCTCGCGGGAAAAATCACACATCAGAAACGACTGCCGCTTGCGCCGTTTTTGTGCGGCGCAGGTTTGGTAACGATATTACTTATGGAGGCATTTCAATGCTGAAAAACCGTACTCTTATCGGCATAATCCTGATCGCCGCGGCGATAGGGCTGTGCTTTGGCATTTCGCCGCTTTTCAATTCGATTCTTTCAAGCAAAACCAAGATAATCCGGCTCAGGCAGGACATTCCGCAGGGCGTTCAGATAACCGGTGCAATGCTGGAAGCCGTGGAGGTCGGCACGCTGAATCTCCCTGCGGATATGCAGAACGACCCAAAACAGATAATCGGGAAGTATACAGTTTCCGCAATGTTCGCCGGGGACAGCTTCACGGACAAGAAACTGTCGGATTCCATAGACACCTCGGACAGCCTGCTCCGTCAGCTCAAGCCTAATGAAACCGCCATGTCCGTCACCGTGAGGTCGCTTGCGAACGGACTTTCCGGAAAGCTCCAGCAGGGAGATATTATCCAGATCGTTTCCGTTGACGAGGACGACAAGGCACAGATATACGAGGAACTCCAGTATGTGGAGGTTCTTGCGACCACCTCGGATAAAGGCTCCGACGACACCTACCGCGACGGCGAGGTCAACGCGGACGATGAGGACAGCGGCGGCCAGTCCCTTTACGCAACTGTGACGATAATTTTACAGGACAGGGCGCAGGCGCTGAGGCTTGCGGAATGCGAGAACACATCGCTTCATGCGGTTTTCGTCACCAGAGGCGACGAGAAATTAAAGGCGGAATGCCTGAAAGCCCAGCTCGAACTTCTCACCGGAGAAATATCCACGGCGGAAGCTGACGTCACCTCTGAACCCATAGAAACCCCCGAACCCACGTCAGAAAGCGAGGAAAGCAATGGATAACAACATCATCGCGGTTTACGGCAGTCCGGGTAGCTACAAAACCACGACTGCGCTTTCGCTGGCACGTTGCATTGCTTCAAGGGGGAGCAATGTCGTGATAGTCGGAACAAGCACCATAAAGCCGCTTCTGCCCATTGCAGTGCCGTTTGAGAGCAAGTTCAGCGGTTCGCTCGGAAAGGCGCTTTCCGCCGTGGATTTCGACCGTGACGTGATTCTCAAAAACATCTTCATGGCGACTGACAAAATCGGGATACTGTCCTACAATATCCGCGAGAACAGCAATTCCTACGCGGTCGTATCTCCGGACAGAATGGACGACCTGTTTATTCAGCTCCGCCAGCAGATGGGCGCGCAGATAATCGTGGACTGCACATCTGACATCGTGAACAGCAAGCTCACTGCAAAGGCGGTAATCAACGCCACGCACGTTGTGGAGCTTCTCACCTGCGATACCAACGGACTTGTATTTGACGGTTCGCAGGAGCCTATCCTCCAGTCGGAGCAGTACAATTACCGCGATTTTATCCGGCTCATGTCGCTTAATTCCACGATAAAGCAGGACGAAGCCGCAATGAAAAACGCGCTCGGGCGAATCTCAGGCACGATACCATACTGCCCGAAAGCCGCCGAGTATCTCAATCAGGGCACCCTGCTGACAAAATCGGTGGACGACCGCACATACAATACTACGATAAAATCCCTCGCGGAGCTTGTCACAAAGGAGGTCTGAACCATGAGCAATCCGTTCAGAAATCTCGTAAAAAAGCCCCCCAGGCACGAAAAAGGCGAGATAGTCGTTGCGGATTCCGGAAACGTCAAGGAAGTCGCGAAAATAATGATAGGATTTGAAGCACTTCTCCGGGAAACGCAGTCCTATATGTCCAAAGCCTGCGGCAACAAGCTGTTTGATTCCGACCTGAAAGACGCAATGCGCCAGCTCATCAAGCAGTACATGAAGGACCACAATTACTACGTCCCGCACATGAATCTCGCCGAAGCCGCAGACCGACTTTACGTTGAAATGGCGGAATATTCGTTCCTGACGCCGCTTCTCGCCCGAAAGGATATCGAGGAGATAAACATAAATTCCTGGGACGATATTCAGATAATCCCATCCAAGGGTCAGCAGTACAAGTATTCGGAGCATTTTTCTTCCGCACAGCACGCGGTTGACGTGGTGCGCCGAATGCTCCACAATAACAAGCTGGTTTTCGACGCTTCAAGACCGCTGGTCACTGGCTACCTTGACAAGAATATCCGAATTTCGGCTATACATTCGCTAATAGTGGGCGACGAGGTGGGAGTTTCAGTTTCCATACGAATCGTAAATCCCTGCAAGATAACAAAACAGCAGTTCATCGAGAGCGAAATGTGCACCGAGGAAATTTACGAGTTCCTCGCAATATCGTTTGTTCACGGAATTTCTCAGGTGTACGCCGGCGCAACAGGCTCGGGAAAAACCACAATTATGGCGGATATCATGAGCAACATTCCGGATCACCGCAGGCTTATCACCATCGAAAAATCCGTGCGTGAATTTGACCTCGTTAAGCGTGACGAAAACGGCGAAAAAATCAACAACGTCGTACATCTTGTGACCTACGAAAGCGACGATCCCACCCGCTGTGTTACCATGCAGGACCTACTCACAAAGTGCCTTACCATGCACCCTGACGCGATATGCGTTGCCGAGATGAAGAACGAAGAAGCATGGGAAGCTCAGGAAGCCGCGCGAACCGGACACACCGTCCTCACGACGACCCATGCCTCCAGCGTACAGGGTATCTACCCCAGACTTGCAACGCTGTGTATGCAGAAGCATTCAACGCCGTATCCTACCCTGATTTCGTTCGTCACCGAAGCGTTTCCGCTGGCGGTATTCCTTAAAAAACTGGATGACGGAAAGCGCCACATCATGGAGATCGCCGAGTGCCTAGGCTGTGATGAAAAGGGCAAGGTGTTCACAAAAACGCTCTGGAAGTACAGAGTGGATTCCGAGCGCATTGTTGACGGAAAGGCCGTGATAGACGGGCGTTTCGTCCGGGTGAACCCCATTTCAAAGGAACTCCGAGAGCGTATGCACGAAAACGGCGTTCCGAACGACGTGCTAGACAGATTTTCGGAGGTGAGATAATGGACAGGCTGATATATCTTTTCGGCGCTCTGCTTATGTCCGGCGGGATCGTGGTGCTTCTCGGAATTACTCCGGAGGTCATGACGCAGGACATAATGTCACTGCTTTCCCGGCAGAGGAGCCTTAAATACCTTGTCGCAAAGGCGCAGGGAAAAGTACGCAGGAGCCGGCTCCAGCAGGCTGTGATGAACGTCCGCAGCGCCCTGACCGCGACCCACTCCGAGAACAAATTCTCACTGCTGATTTCCATTTCGCTTATCGGAATATGCGCCGGATTTCTGCTTGCGGCGCTGCTTCAGAATCTGCTTCTTATACCTGTATTTTCGGGTATATGCGTGGTGCTTCCGTATGCGTATGTGAATATGCTTCTGGCAAACTACAACCGCAGAATTTCCGAGGAGCTGGAAACTGCTCTGTCGATAATCACCACGAATTACGTCAGCAATGACGACATAATCTATGCCGTGGAGCAGTCCATAGACTACATAAATCCCCCGGTACAGCAGGCTTTCCGGAAATTCCTCACCCAGACGAAGCTCATAAATTCCAACGTGAAGCTCGCAATTGAACAGCTGAAGGGCGAAATAAACAACGAGGTGTTCCACGAATGGTGCGACAGCCTTATCGAGTGTCAGGACAACGTTACGCTGAAAAAGACGCTCCAGCCGATAACTGCGCGGCTTTCGGATATCCGGATAGTCAACGCTGAACTCCGCAATATGCTGATGAGTCCCCGGCGCGAACACATAATGATGGTGTTCATTCTGCTTGCGAACTACCCTATATTGTATTTCATCAACGCCGACTGGTTCAGCGTACTTTTCGATACGATATTCGGGCAGGTCGTGAACTGCATTGTGGCGGTAGTCGTTATCGTGACGGTGATTCTGGCGTACAAATACACCCAGCCTATCCAGTACAAGAGGTGAATATGAGTATTTATAACATTGCGCTGTACGCGGCTCTGGCGGCGGTCTGCGGACTGTTTGCCGCCGGGCTGTATCAGTTCGCGCTTATTTTGCTGAAAGTTCCGTCAAGCCGCACTACAAAAGCGATAAAGGCGGTCGCCGCAAGGAACCGCCCCACCGCCGCCGGATTCAAGAACACCTACAACGACATTTCGCTGTTCGTTTCACGGTTCATACGGCTGAACGAATTCAAGAAAAAGGAGCTTGCGGACAGCCTTAAAATCGCGAATATCTCAATGTCCCCGGAGCTGTTCACGGCGAGGGCGCTGGTACGTTCAGCCGGAATAATGCTGCTGTCCGTGCCGTTCTTCTTTTTCCTGCCGATAATCGGACTGCTGGTTATCGTGCTGGCGGTGCTGATGTATTTTCAGGAGAAGCAGAAAGTAGATTCCTGCATAAAGGAAAAGCGGAAGCAGATAGAATTCGACCTGCCGCGCTTCGTCTACGCGATATCTCAGGAAATCCAGATGTCCCATGACGTTATCTCGATTCTGGAGCGCCACAAGGACAATTTCTCGCCGTATCTCAACGAGGAAATCGAGATAACCATAGCGGATATGCGTACCGGCAACTACGAAGCCGCAATAACCAGATTCGAGGGGCGTATCGGCAGTACAAATCTGTCGGAGGTCTGCCGCGGATTTATCCAGATGATACGCGGCGACGACACCTCGGTTTACTGGGAAACCCTCGCGATACGCTTCTCGGAACTGCAGAAGCAGTATCTCCGGAACATCGCGCTGAAAATCCCGCCGAAAGTACACAGGCTGTCATTCTTCCTGATGATGAGCATGATGTTACTATATGTTGTGGTGCTTGGCTGGGAGCTTCTCAGCAACATGGGCGTTCTGTTCGGTTAAGGAGGTTACATGGAAAAACTTCTTAGACGGCTTAAATCCACGCGCGGCGAGGGGTATGTTGACATTACCGTTGCCGTTCTGATAATCATGATTTTACTGGCGGGAGTAATTAAAATCGCTCCGGTTTTTATCACAAAAATGACGCTCAATTCCTATGCAAACGAACTCTGCCGCGAAGCTGAAATCGCCGGGCGAATAGGAACGGAAACGACCGCCCGGCTTGACCGCCTGAACGAATCCCACCCAGACCTTGACCCCACGGTAACGTGGTCTGCAAGCGGAAATATCCAGATAGGCAGGACGTTCAGCGTGACTGTTTCCACGGATTACGATTTCAGCTTTTTCGTGTTCAATACCACCCCGATAACCATTTCAGCCACGGCGGAGGGAACAAGCGAGGTGTTCTGGAAATGAAGCGTCTGAAAAAACGAATGCTTGCGAACAGAGGATTTTCCTACGTCATAACCAGCGTTCTGATGATATGCGTGCTTCTCATCGGCGTGGCGGTTTTCGAGGTTATTCGGCTGTATATTCAGGCTGGCGCGGTGCGGGACAAGTTCGAGGATTCTATAATCTCCATGTGCGTTGAGAATTACTCGGAGATGTACCAGCCTATCCGCGAAAGCCACGCCGCAAGCTACCGATACAACGGATTCCGCTGGGTGAACAGCAGTAAGGCGAACGAGCGATATATCCGCACTTATCTCAGCAGGGCAATGAACGCCGGGGAGATAATGCAGTGCGAAATCGTGTCGGTGAGCTTCAATGTAGAGCCGGCGGCGCTTGCCCCGTCAGATACCGATTCGGCGCAGAAATACGCGGTTTCCGGAACGCTGGTGATACGCATTCCCTACCGATTTGCGTGGCAGGAACTGCCGCCTATCGAAATGTCGCTGGACGTTCGGTCGCAGTGGCAGGCGAAGTTCTGATGAAAGGAAAAAAACAATGCAGATAGCAATAGCGTTAGTAACTCTGGCACTCTGCGGCGGATTTCTCTGGTGGTTCAGGCGAAGCGAGAACCGCCGCTGTTTCAAGCGGAGCGAGGAAGAATCCGCCGAGCGAATAAAGGCGGCTCAGAAAACAGCGCAGGAATTCGTGAACGCAAAAGACCTCGGAAATAACTGCCTTTATACCACGGACGGTTTCATTTTTGCCTACATAAAAATCGAGGGTCTGAACCTTGAACTGTACAGCCGGCAGGAGCAGAAGCTCATCTGCCGGGAGCTTTCGGCGGCGCTTTCTGGAATAAAGCGCCCATACAAAAGCGACGCTGTGAGCCGTCCGGCAGATATCTCCCGACCGCTTTCAGAATATCAGCGGCTGTACAATTCTGCGGCAGGAGGCAGAAAAAAACTGCTGAGTTCCGATATGAACGAACTAGCCGCAATGGTCACGACTGGAGAAACGCTTGAACGACAGCATTACATTGCAATCTGGGACACGGTTCAGCGTTCGGACGAGCGCACCATTACAGCGGCGGCGCAGGAAATCGTCAAGAAATACACCGACAACGGAATACACGCTGAACTGCTCGACAAAAAAGGCATTGTTCACCTGCTCAATCTGGTGAACAATCCGGCGTATGTCCACATTGAAAATACCAATATTGAGGACGTTATCTCCGTTCTCTCGGATTCATAAGGAGCGCATATGACAAACAAAAATCAGGCTATTGAAGTTCCGGTGAACAGCGCCTTGCAGGCGAACATCACCCCGATAGGGATTGATTTTGAGATGAACCGCCTGCGTCTGGGCGAGAATTACTGCTGTATTTTTGCGATCACCGATTATCCGTCCGAGTGCGATTACGGCTGGTATTCCAGGCTGACCAACATTCCCGGAACGACCGTTTCAATCAACTACGAACCTATCGACAACAGCGCGGCAGTGGCTGAAATTTCAAAGAAAATACGAATGTACCGGGGACAGGCGGCAGGCACTAAGGACCCCCGTGAGCGCCAGCGCTGTCAGAAAGCCGCGGACGACCAGGAAAAAATAATGTACAAAATGGACCAGAACGGCGAGGTCATGGGCAGATTCAGCACGACAATAATGGTTCTTTCCCGTGACAAGGAGGATTTCAATTCCCGCTGTGACCGTGTCAAGAATACCGCAAGCGTTCTCGGCTGTAAGATACGCATTCTTGCCAATCTCCAGAAAGAGGGATATCAGCAGATCTCGCCGACCTATCCGCAGATAAAGCGTGTGCAGGAGATATCTTCAAGGATATTCCCGATAAGCACGTTTGTGGGCGGGTTTCCGTTTTCGTCCGACAGCTTTAACGACAACAGCGGTTTCTACCTCGGCAAGAACAGCAATGACGGGCTTATAATGCTCGATATCTGGAAGCGTGACCAGTCGAGGGTAAACAGCAGTATTACCATTGTGGGCGGCTCCGGTTCGGGAAAGTCCACGGCAATAAAGCACATAATCGCTTCTGAATACGCCCGTGGGACTAAGATAATCGTCATAGACCCGGAGGGTGAATACAAGGATATGTGCCTGAATCCGCTGTTTGAGGGCGACTGGATAGACGTTGCCGGAGGGCGCGGAGGACTTATAAATCCGTTGCAGATACGTCCCGTGCCGCCGGACGTGGACGAACTCCCCAACAGCCCGGACGAACCTTCGCAGAACGAGAGCATAGGCGACCTTGCAATACATCTGAAAACGCTGGAAACGTTCTTTCAGCTTTACATTCCGTCAATGGACGACCGCCTGCGGGCATTGCTGAACAAGTCGCTTGTGGAGCTTTACATGAGTTTCGGGATCGGCTGGGACACAGATGTTTCCGGGCGTACTGCGGAGCAGTTCCCGACTATAAGCGACCTTTACGGAATAATTCGGCGAAAGGTTCAGCAGAAAGACAATTCCTCTGTCTATTACGAAGAACTTCTGACCTACCTTGAAAGCGCGACGAACGGCGCAGACCATCTCCTATGGAACGGCTACACCACAATTCGACCGAGAAGCGGATTTATTGTGCTGGACACGAAATCGCTGATACAGATGTCGGGAACTGTGCTTGCGGCGCAGTATTTCAATGTGCTTTCATGGTGCTGGGAGCAGATAACCCACGACCGGAACGAGCGCATAATGCTCGTGGCTGACGAATGCTGGACCATGATTGACCCACGGTGTCCGCAGTCGCTGGAGTTCCTTAAAAATGCCGAAAAGAGAGCTAGGAAATACGAGGGCAGTATTGTTGTGGGAACGCAGTCTACAAACGATTTTCTTGCGCCGGAAGTCAAGTTTTACGGGCAGTCCGTACTTGACCTGCCGACATACAAACTGCTGTTTTCGATGGACGGTCAGTCGCTGAAGGAAACAACAGCGCTGTTCGACCTCAACGACGCGCAGAGCGAGCTGATAGCCTCCGGACAGCGCGGCACAGCACTCATGAAAGCCGGAAGCCGGGCGGTCAAGGTGAGGTTCGTACTCAGCGATGAACAGCTGGAGATGTTTGGCAAGGGCGGAGGACGGTAAAAAGCAATTCAGCCGTGGCATACTCGGCTGTCGGAGGTGTATATGGCAGTAAATCCGAAAATAATAATGATGGCGGCTCAGACCGCCAAAAATCCGAAAGTCCGCAGGGCGATACTGAATATCGTGCTGATTTCGCTGGGGCTTATAATGATGATATTCGTGGTTTTCACCGGGCTTATCAGCGGACTTCTTGCGATAATTGAGAACAACGACCTAAAAAATCACTGGAGCTATTACCGCACCTCGATATCCGAGCTTTTTAACGGCATCGTGGGCGAGATAAACACAGATGTCAAGAGCGAGGTCTACGATTTCATGCCGGATTTTTCGGTCAATCTCTCAAAGGCAGCCATAGCCAATAACTTTGACGGAAGTTCGCTCATTCTCTATGATGAGGACGAAATCAGCCGTGCGGAAACTATCATGAAAACCTATGCCGGACAGCTCCGAAACCTTACAACACAGGACGCTTTCGATAATTTCATTGCCGGCTATCAAACCGCCCTTTCCTTTTCGGATATCAGCAATATCCGCTTTGCTGACGACAGTGAAATCGACCACATTTCCGACTATCCGGACGAGGTGCGGCTGTTCCTCTATCACCGGGCAATGGAGCAAATGTCGGTTTACAGCTACGATTTTGAAAAGGTGCAGGTCGATGGCAAGCCGGGTGAACGTCAGACGCTTATTGTGACAGAGCCGGACGGCTCTACGCAGACGGTCGAGTACACCTGCGTGGGCGGCGGCGAAATTTATCTTCCGGAATTTCTGGCGATGTATAATATCCGCCAGACGCAGGAGTTTCTCCTGAAAATCAGCGAACCAAACCCGGCGCAGGATATTGACGAGCAGATGGCTTCCGCCGTTGGCGGTATTCCCGAAACCGCAGAGCAGGCGCAGGAGTACATAAACGGCTCATGGAGCAGTGTTATTGACGGCAAAGGTGCAATAAAGCTGAACGTGTTCGAGGTTTCAAACCTGCGCTCCATCATGGAAAACGCCAACATGGATGGTGCAGTCAAGGTCGAGGTGAAGCGCACTTCGGACAAGCTGTCCATCGTTCTGGAAACGGTCGGCGATGATGTCTGGAAAGAGATTTTCGGAATTGATGAATCTCTCTGGGATTATGTTGAGCAGGCTCAGACTGCAATAGAAATGGCTCTTTCCGAAGCTGAAATTCCGCAGGACGAGTGGACAGTTTCGCTTGATAACATGGTTCAGCTGGCGCTGTTCGTGTACTTTGAGGGATTCTTTGAACTTCCGGTCTGTAGTTCCGAGCTTGCACCGGGCGGCAATGGGATCCTGTCGCAGTGCGGCGATGTTTCCGAACTTCACCAATACAACTACGGCTCAAAAGATCTGGGCGTTCCGGAGCGCGGAATTACCATTGAACTGACAGGAAAAACCGCAGTCCATGCTGATTTGCTGGACTGCGGCGGCTGTATTCAGGATATTTATGTGTACGACGTCTGGAACATGGACGTGCATGATATCGCCAACGATACCAACTCAAAAGTGTTCAACCGGAGCGCCGTCACACTGGCGTACATCATCGACACTGGGCAGTTTGAAACGGACTATGGCTTTCCGTTTCCCTCGATTGACGGGGTGCGGAACTCCGGAACGGTCACGCTGTTTCTGGAATTCACCTGCCTTAGCGAAGTTGAGTTTGAGGACGCTGACATCGGCAGTTCACTCGATTCCGGGGATATAATCGTGGGGTACTCCCATGACGGACATTACAGCGACAAGTATGATTCCGGGCTTTGGCGGCACAGTCTGAACCGTGACGAGTGCGTTCCGCACGTCGGCATTAAGACCTATTTCATGTCCGGCGAAGTTTCTCAGCCCGAACCTCCGCAGGGCGCGCATTACTACTGCGGTCCAAGCGTAAAGAATATCGGCGTGGCGGCTAATCCGCGGCTTTGGTTCAAGGGATTCCGCACGGGTATGAGCGAGGAGCTGTTTGGGACGATTCATGCGGTTGGTAGGGAGCGATAAACTACAATTTAAATGTTTTTTCTACCAATAACAAGGTTTCCTCTTTTGTTCTATCATCATCTCTTTTAATTACATTAAAACCGCAATTCAAAAAATGTTCATATTTCTCCCTTGAATTAACACGCATTAAGCATTCTCTGAAATTTTCTATTGCTTCATCAGGTTTTTCCTCACGCAGCAATATTTGATACAAAAACTGTTTCTCCTTATCTGGGCGTTCAAAAAAACGATTAACAGATATTTCTGGATCAGCTAACATAATTAAAACATGGTCTTTATCTGATATTTCGGCTAAAACATCTGTTGGGATATTTGTATCCACAAATATCATTTTTCCTTGTTTGGATAACTTATCAAGAATTTGCAGCTCTAAAACAGCGCACTCTTTTGTAGTTTCTTCAATCCATGCCTCATATTCATCCGGCGTTCTTCTGACAAAATCTGCCCAGTCTTTCAAATCTCTTGTATATGTCAAGCCCGGGAACTGATTGCTATCCAGATTTGAAATCAGTACATCATGATAGTTTTCTTCGCATGCAATTCCATGATATTTTTCAGACAGCATTTTTACCATAGTTGATTTGCCCGCATATGCCGTTCCGTTTATAAAATATACGTTTTTATATTTCATATTTCATCTCTCAATTCCGATATATCGATAAGATTATTATACCACAAACAGCCAAAAAAGTCAATCAATCCACGCTGAAAAGCGAACAACCACCAGAAAGGAACTCAACCATGCTTAACCCATTACTCATAGCCAGAAAAGAAAACGCCGGAATCCTCCGCAGAATATGCTCCGAACTGGGAGCAGTTCCACGGGAAATAATCGGCGAGGACTGGTCGCTGTCGCTTTTTCTGAAACGCGACCTGAAAAACTACCTCTATCAGTCGCATTACATTTTTGATATCTCGGCATTCAAAGAAAAGAACGATGATTTTGTGAACCTCTGTGCCGGAATATACTACCAGAAATCGGACGCAAACATCATCATTTACGCAGATAACTGCTATCCCGGCGATGAAATTTTGGACAAGCTGGTGCACAACGGCATAACGAACATAGTTGCGAACTATCCCGACGTGGACGAAAAAACCAACATATCCATGATGTCACAGGATCTGAAAGAGTGCATTACAGAGGTACTGTCTCAGCAGAAGTGGCGGAGGTTCGACAAGTCGTTTGACGCATTCGCAGAAGCCCGCGAAGCCGCCAGAATTGCCGAAAAGGAAAAAGAAAAGCCCCGCTACTCCAATACCAAACTGCAAATCGCAGTCGTTGGAGCGCAGGGCAGAATAGGTGCAACTACCTTTGCATTGAGGCTTGCGGCGTACTTCAACAGCCGTGACGGTGAGAGCCTTGTTATCTGTGCCAACAAGCGGAACTTCGCTCAGTTGGAAATGATTGAGGAACACTACGGAGGTTCCCACCATGACGGCATTTATACAGTTAACGGCATTGATATCCTTGACGGCAGGCTTGAGGAACCAGAGCGCAATATAAAAATCGTAGATTACGGTTACGTCCCGACTGACGCGCTCGACCTGCATGGATTTGACAAGGTGTTCCTTGTCGGAGGTACGTCCTGGAATGAGCTGCCGATGATTTACGCTGCGCAGCAACCGCTGAACGGCATAAACTACACCGTTGCCGTCAATTTCTCTGACAAGGAATCAGTCGAAAGGAATCGTGAAGCTCTTATGCTTAATCTTAATCCGGTGTTGCTACTGCCATTTGAGCCCAATCCGTTTGCTGCTGAGAAGTATGAGGAGACATTTGACGCTGCTTTCAATATTTTTGATAATTAATTAAACATATAGCCTCATGAAATGTCATCCTTTTGCGGCATTTAATAATATAACACATAATCCAATTTTCTTTATTGGCATCTTTTGTTTTCTGTTTTTTATCTGAAATACCTTATTGACATTTTGTGATACATGGTGTATAATGTATAAAAATGACAGAAATGTGGAGGTTTAATTATATGAATGATTTAGAACAGTTAGATTACACTCTTGAAAATGGCTCTCCAATATTGTTGCTTGGTTCAGGCTTTTCTTTAGGGGCTACTAATGCAAAAGGTTCATTAGTGTGTGGCAAAGATCTTGCAAAGAAGCTATATGATGAGTTCTATATCCGTAGACGCCATGAAATACCAGACGAGCAGTTTATGTGTGCACAAAATGTTAAAGACGACCTTAAAGAAATATGTACTTTGTTGTCTATCGAGAACAGAAGACCGCAAAGAAACAATTTTCTTACAGAGTTATTCAGCGATTGCACTCCTGCGAGTTTCCACCATTTGCTGAATTGTTATAATTGGAATAAAATTTTCACATTAAATATTGATGACGTTGTTGAAAAGGTATATGACAAATCCGATCTAGTAGTCTGGACAGGAGAGTCTTCCGGAAGTGATTCTACCAATAAAACCCTGTTGGTAAAATTACATGGATGTGTTAATAGTAAATCGCAAGATTATATTTTTGATGATAGTGAATACACTCAGTTTACACAATCTCAAAATTGTTTACTAAGAGAGTTTTCAGACTCAAAGGTAAAATCCGATCTAATATGCATCGGAACAGAATTCCAAGAGTATGATCTTTTGCAGATCATGGAGTGTTACAAAATGAGTGGATATAAAGATGACAAGAAAGTTTTTATCGTTTCGCCATCTATTCATAATTCTAAGCTTTTGGGCAAGATCCAATACGATCCAAACTACTTTCATATCAAAATGGAAGCAGAAAAGTTTCTTACTCACATAAAAAATGACATTGTTAAGAAAATAGACTGCCGAGAAGTTTTAAAGCAAGATGCTGCTCTATTTGTAAGCGATTACTCAAATGTAAAAAGCAGCTATGTAACAGAATTATATACGGGCGGTGAAAGCAGGTATGAGGATTTCTGGAAAGAATATAATTTTATTCATCCCAGAATGCTTTTTTATTTAAGGCAACACCGCACAAATAACGCCCCATTGCCATAAAAAGAG
>CECF01056659.1_pt1 | contig 49334 bp, 44 predicted proteins | sample 554751 | NCBI WGS metagenome assembly CECF01 (sample SAMEA3182099, study PRJEB8094) | gut metagenome | biome: human; feature: gut; material: Stool; isolation source: human stools | place: Canada | collected 2012-06-12 | reverse complement strand
TTCAATGAGTGGCACGTGCGGGACTGCAGCCGCAAGGTGCGGAATGTAGTGAACGCCAAGGCACAGCGGGGAATCCGGGTGGGGACACGAGCTCCTTACGGCTACCGCAAGGGTGCAACCAAGGACTCTCCTCTGTTGGTGGATGAGGAGGCGGCGGCTGTCGTCAAACGCATCTTCGCCATGTGCGCCGGCGGAATGGGACCAGCCCAGATTGCAAAGCAGCTCAAGAAAGAATGCATCTACAGTCCATCCATGTACGCCTATACGAAATTCGGCACATCCCATTCCGGGCTGAATGCAGAGCGGCCCTACAACTGGACTGGCGACATGGTGGCGGATATGCTTCAGAACATGGTCTACCTTGGGCACACGGTCAACCTTCGCTACAGCACCAAGTCCTACAAGGACAAAAAACGATGTGAACGCCCCAAATCAGAGTGGCTTATCTTTGAGAATACTCATGAAGAGCTGGTGGATCAGGAAACCTGGGATATCGTACAGGAGGTGCGATCTCATAAGCGCCGCCGCACGAATATGGATGAGCAGAATATGTTCTCTGGATTGGTGTATTGTGCGGACTGCGGTAAGCCCATGGTATTGCACCGGGCGCACACCATGAAGCCGGAACAGAATCATTTCACCTGCCGCACCTACAAGAAGGACGGGGCAGAAGTGTGTAGCGCTCACTATATCCGGGAAGTGGCACTGAAGGAAATCGTGCTGGAAACAATCCGCAGAGCCACAGAGTTTGCCAGGAGCGACCCGGAGCGGTTCGCCGCATATATTCAGCAAAAGCAATCTACTGAGGTGGCAAAGGAGATCCGGGGGTTGGAACGGGAATTGTCCACGATGCGGAAACGGGATGGCGAACTGGATGTAGTGTTCAAGCGGATGTATGAGGACAGCGCCTTGGGACGGGTGAGCAATGAGCAGTTCCGTTTGCTGTCTGAGGCATACTCCAAGGAGAAAGCGCAGCTGGCCGAAGCCATCCCTGCCACGGAGGAGCGCCTGGAGAAACTACGCAGTAGCATGGCCAACGCCAAGAACTTCATCGCCAAGGCCAGAAAGTTCACCGACATGACGGAACTGACCCCGGAACTGCTCCGCACCTTTGTGGCGAAAATCATCGTGTATGAGAAAGAGGTCAAATACTCCAAGCACGCACCGCAGAAGATCCACATCTGTTTTCGGGACTTCAACCTCAACGAGACAGACGATATGCTTCTATGCGGAGAGACAACAGAAAAGGCAGACAGTACAATTGCACTGCCTGCCTAATCCGAGGACACGCTTCAAGGTACCCCTATCAGGAGTAGCGGAAGCGGTCTTTCTTTTAAGTATCTTGTATTGAAAGCAATCCCTTACTTGATTTGACCCTGGTCGTCCACAGTAATAACGGTAGCAAAGTCTTTGGCAGCCTTGCTGGTGTCATTACTGACCTTCACAGTTCCGTCGAACATAGCCTTCACCATGGTCTTGTAATCGTCCTTCGTGAAAGCACCGTCTTTCCACTGGGTGCTCTCCATGGGGATCTGGACATAGTTCAGAGTGGGATCGTCCGCGGACACCAGGCCCAGAGTCACGATCTTGCCCTTGTAGTTATCCCACTTGCCGTTCACGATGACATCAGTCAGGGTGTCGAAGGTAGCGGGATACAGACCCTTCATAGCGGAGGTAACAGTCAGAGCCTTATAACCATCGATGGTAGCCTGATCAGCGCCCTCACCGGCAGCATAGCTGGCAATGACCCCAGCCTGGTCCACATCGACGCCAATGACCTTAGCGCCGTTGACCTTCTTGGCAGCATCAACAGCGGAAGTGAAGATACCGCCGCCGCAGGCAAATACGACCTCAGTGCCATTATTATACCAAGTGTCCATCACAGCGGTGATGTCGGCATCACCGGAGAACTTACCACCATAGACATAGTTGACCTTGACATCGGTCAGGCTCATGTCAGCAGCAGCAGCATTCACACCCTGTACGAAGCCATAGCCATAACGAACCACCGCAGGAACAGCCATACCGCCCAGGAAGCCCAGGTTCTTGTAGCCCAGCTTCACAGCAGCGTAACCGGCCATGTAACCGCACAGCTCCTCAGAGTAGATGGCGCAGTAAACATTGCTCATGTCCACATACTTACTCAGATCCCAGTTGTCGGGGGTGTAGTCATACTTCTCACCCTTGGCAGCCACACCGGCCTCCAGCAGGTCGCCCTTAGCCACATCCAGCGCGATGAACTTTACATCGGGGAATTGAGGAGCCGCCTCAACAATGGCGCCGCCGAAGGCATAGCCGGGCATCACGATAACATTGTAGCCCTTTTCGATAGCATTCTCAATCATAGCCACACGGTCAGCGGTGTTGTCGCCGTTGGGCTTGAAGTACTCAAAGGGAACTTTGTTCTTCTCAGCGAAAGCCTTGCAGGCCTCATAGGTGGTCTGGTTGAAGGACTGGTCCGTGATATCACCGTAGTCAGTAATCATGGCGACTTTGTAGTCACCGGTTTTGCCGCCATTGTCGTCCTTGTTGCCGCAGGCAACCAGAGACAGGGTCATGACAAGAGCAAGAAGCAGAGCAAGAAACTTTTTCATGTCAAATCTACCTTTCTTCATTTTTTCCGCCTGTAAAAGCGGATAGATTTGCATGGTATTTCTACCATGCTTGTGCCTATTCTATCAGTTAATCCCCTGAAATGCAAGACCCAATTTACAATTTCAGCGCAAAAAAGCAACCCTTTCTGTGTGCAGACTGCACAAAGGGTTGCTTTTTTCGCTTTTTGGGTTATTTATTTTCCATCTTGACCGCAACCTCAAGAGCAATTTTCATCATATTGGTGAAATTGGTCTGACGCTCGTCGGCGGAGAGCTCGGTGCCGTTGACCAGGTTGTCGGAAATGGAGCAGATCGCCAGAGCGCGCTTGCCGGTGTAAGCGGCGGTGCAGTACAGGGCGGCGGCCTCCATCTCCACGGCCATAACGCCCATCTTGCTAAAGCGCATATTGCGCCCGGCGGCGTCGTAGAAGGTGTCGGAGGAGTAGAGATTGCCCACGGGCATCTTCACGCCCAGCTCCTTAGCCGACTCCACGGCAGCCGTCAGCAGGTCAAAGTCGCAGATGGGGGCGTAGGTGCCGCCCAGCTCATATTGGTCGGCAAAATTGGAATTGGTGCAGGCGCCCTGACCGGCCACCACGCTGCCCAGCTCCAGGTCCGCGCGCATGGCCCCGGCGGAGCCCACACGAATGATGTTCTCCACATCGTACTGGGTGTACAGCTCATAGGCATAAATACCGATGGACGGCATACCCATGCCGCTGGCCATCACGGACACAGGCACGCCCTTGTAGGTGCCGGTGTAGCCCTGCACGCCGCGAACATTGTTCACCAGCTTCGGCTCCGTCAGAAAGGTCTCGGCAATAAACTTCGCCCGCAGGGGATCGCCGGGCATGAGAACGGTTTTTGCGAAATCGCCCTTGTTGGCATTATTGTGGGGGGTAGACATAGTAATATCCTCCTGTTATTTTTCCATAGCCTTCACGGCCTTCACGATGCGGCTGGTGCCCAGGCGGTCGGCGCCCAGGGCCACGAAGTCCTCGGCGTCCTGCAGATTGGCAATGCCGCCGGCGGCCTTGATTTTCACATGGGGGGCAACATTGGCCTTAAACAGCGCCACATCCTCCCGGGTAGCACCGCCCCCGCCGAAGCCGGTGGAGGTCTTGATATACTCCGCTCCGGAGTCGGAGACCACCCGGCACATTTCTTTCTTTTCCTCATCCGTAAGCAGGCAGGTCTCAATGATGACCTTCAGCAGCTTTCCGCCGCAGGCCGCCTTCACCGCCTTGATTTCCTCCAGGACCTTGTCATACAGCCTGTCCTTCACCCAGCCGATGTTGATGACCATGTCAATTTCCGAGGCGCCGTTTTTCACCGCGTCCTCCGTCTCAAAGCACTTGGTAGCGGTAGTACTGTACCCATTGGGGAAGCCGATAACGGTGCAAATGGCGATCTTTCCGTCCACATACTCCGCCGCCCTGCGCACATAGCTGGCCGGGATGCACACGCTGGCGCAGCCGTACTTCATGCCATCGTCGCAGATAGCGCGGATCTCCTCCCAGGTAGCCCCCTGGCTCAAAAGGGTGTGGTCCACCCGCCGGAGAATGTCCTTAACCGTGTCGTTCATATGCAAATAGCTCTCCTTTCGGTCCATATTCGCTGAATATATTTGTCAGTATACCACAATTTCGTTGCCCCCGCAACTAAACTTATACAGCGTGTCAAAAAAGCCTCGCAGAGTTTGCCGCCCGCAGGCGGCAAAGAATTCAAATCATTTTCTCTCGCGACATGTGCGTGAGAGAAAATACTTCTCAGGCTGCAAGTGTGGAATTTGTGCGCGCAGCAGACTGCGAGCCTTTTGTCGGAAAAACCCGAAGGGTTTTTCGACAGTCTCTTTATAGCCCGATATACGGAACCACCAGTGTCAGCAGCATCACCACCGCCAGCAGCAGGGCAATGCCCATGGCCACATATCTCGTCCACTTGGGTCTCATGCGTTTTCCTCCTCCGTAATAATTTTGCGAATACTCTTCTCCACCTTCCGCCGGGGAGCCATGATCTCATGGCCGCAGCCCAGGCAGCGGAGCTTGATGTCCATGCCGATGCGCAGCACCAGCCACTCCTTGCTGCCGCAGGGGTGGGTCTTTTTCAGCTCCACCTTATCGTTTATCTTCAGATCCATCTCATTCTCCCCCGCCCTTTATAAGATCCCAGTAGTGCTTAGCCGCCTGCTCGGTCTTGTTGTCGGCGTATTCATAATAGGTGGTGTCCCCCAGACTCTCCGGCAAGTACCTTTGCTTTACATAGTGCTTGGGATATACATGCGGGTACTTGTACGCCTGGGGCCTCTCACTGCCGGCGCTGTCGGCATGAACATTTTTCAGGTGCCGAGGGATGTCCCCCACCCTGCCCTTTTCAATGTCCTGCATGGCGGCAATGATGGCATTGTGGGACGAATTGGATTTGGGCGCCGTGGCCAGCAGCACCGCCGCCTCTGCCAGAGGAAGCCGCGCCTCAGGCAGTCCCAGCTGCACCGCAGCGTCCACGCAGGCCTTGGTAATGGCCATAGCCTGGGGATAGGCCAGGCCGATGTCCTCGGAGGCGATGACCAGCAGCCGCCTGCACGGGGATAAAAGATCTCCCGCCACCAGCAGCCGCCCCAGATAATACACCGCCGCATCCGGGTCAGAGCCGCGGATGGACTTTTGCAGGGCCGAGAGCAGATCATAGTGGTCGTCCCCCTCCCGGTCGTAGCGCATAGCGCTGTGCTGCGCAACCTGTAAAGCATCTTCCCTTGTCAGCAGAAGCTTTCCATCCACGGGCTTTGCCGCTCGGCTCAGCAGCTCCACGGCGTTCACGGCCTTGCGCACATCTCCGCCGCAGCCGGTGGCGATGGTCAGAGGCACCTCCTCCTCCCAGGAAAGGGGCAGCGCACTCTGCTGCTGCACAATGCCCAGGGCCCGCACCACCGCAGGCACGGCCTCCTCCGCCGTCAAGGGTTTAAACTCAAACACCGTGCTCCGGGAGAGCAGGGCATTGTACACATAAAAATACGGGTTTTCCGTGGTGGAGGCCACCAGGGTGATCTTGCCGTTTTCCATATACTCCAGCAGGCTCTGCTGCTGCTTTTTGTTAAAATACTGTATCTCGTCCAGATACAGCAGGGCCCCGTTGGGCGCCACCATGGTTCCCACATCCGCCATGATATTTTTCACATCCTGCAGGGAGGCGGTGGTGGCGTTGAGATGGTAGAGGGTCTTGTTGGTCCGCTTTGCGATGATACCCGCCACCGTGGTCTTGCCCGTGCCGGAGGGTCCGTAAAAGATGAGGTTCGTGGCGGTGCCGCTTTCAATAATTCGGCGAAGCATAGCGCCTTGCCCCAAAAGATGCTTCTGTCCCGCCACCTCGTCCAGCGTCTGGGGCCGAATGGCGTCGGCCAAAGGCTGCATCTGCATGTAACTCCTCCCCTCCTCATAAGATTTAGATTTTATTATTGTATCATAGTTTTCCGGGAATTGCAATTTTCTTTCGCAGCGTTTATAATGCCTCTTAAGAGGTGATGTTTTTTGAAGAATCCTGTCGAAGTAAACGCCATTATTCAAGAGCTGGAGCGGCTGTACCCGGACGCCCTTTGCTCCCTGCAATATAAAAAGGACTACGAGCTGCTCTTTGCCGTGCGCCTGTCCGCCCAGTGTACCGATGCCCGGGTGAATCAGGTCACCCCCGCCCTTTTTGCCCGGTTTCCCACTCTGGAGTCCTTTGCCCGGGCCAGCGAGGAGGAGGTGGGCGAATATGTCCACTCCTGCGGCTTTTGGCGCGCCAAGGCCCACGACCTGGTGGCCTCCGCGCAGATGCTTCTGCGCGACTTTGGCGGCAAGGTGCCGGATACTATGGAAGATCTTCTGCGCCTGCCCGGTGTGGGCCGCAAAACTGCCAATCTGATTTTAGGTGACATCTACGGCCGGGAGGGCTATGTCTGCGATACCCACTGCATCCGCATCACCGGCCGCTTGGGCCTCACCGACGGCAGCAAGGACCCCCTCCGGGTGGAAAAGCAGCTCCGTGCCTGCCTCCCTCCGGAAAAGTCCAGTGACTTCTGCCACCGTATGGTCCTCCATGGCCGGGCCGTTTGCACCGCCCGCAGCCCCCACTGCGCCGAATGCACCCTCCGGCCCCTGTGTGACACGGGACGCTCGGAGTCGTAAGTCCCGACCCTCTTCGATGTCTTGACTTTTGCCGCCCCAGCGTATATTATTGTAAAAACATATCGCGAACTAAGCGTGGAAGGAGTGCATGAAATATGAAAAACAGAGTCATCACCATCAGCCGTGAGTTTGGCAGCGGCGGCCGTACCATCGGCCGTAAGGTAGCCGAAAGGCTGGGTATCCCCTGCTATGATTCCGAGCTGATTCAGGAGATGGAGAAGCAGACCGGCTTTGCCGCGGACTATGTGAAGGAGGCCGGCGAGTACGCCCCCGGCGGCTTCTTCTCCTCTGCCCTCTCCACCCGGATGTTCGGCCCCACCAACGAGGATATTCTCTGGTCCCATCAGTATAAGGTCATCACCGCCTTGGCCGAGAAGGGCCCCTGTGTCATCGTGGGCCGCTGCGCCGACTATATTTTGCAGGACAAGGCCGACTGTCTGAAGGTTTTCATCCATGCGGATATGAAGTTCCGGGCCGAGCGCATCGTGAAGGAGTACGGTGAGCGTGACCAGTCCCCGGAGGAGCGCCTGAAGGACAAGGATAAGCGCCGGGCCGCCTACCACCGCTTCTACACCGACATGAAGTGGGGCCACGCCCAGAACTATCACATCACGCTCGACAGCGGTGCCCTGGGCATCGACAAATGCGTAGATATTTTGGTCCCGCTGTTCTGAGTGCCGGTACTATTTCCCGTTTTGCATCATATACTGCCTTGAAAAGAACGGAAAGGATGATGCAAATTGGATATGCAGCAGCTCATGCAGCAGGTGAAAAACGATCCCCAAATGGTGCAGCGCGTCATGCAGTCCCCGGACGGGCAGAAGCTGATGCAGCTGCTCACCTCCTCCGATAACGGCGCAGGCCTCGGCCATGCCGCCGCCAGTGCCGGCAGCGGCAACACCGCCCAAATGGTCTCCATGCTGAAAAAAGTCATGCAGACCCCCGAGGGAGCCGCACTTTTGGACCGCCTGAGCAGTCAGCTGCAGCGGTAAGAGGAGGGATCGCCATGTCGGAGCTGCAAGACAAGCTCAATTCCCTCCTGTCCGACCCTGCCGGGATGGCCCAGGTGGTGCAGCTTGCCCAGCAGCTCTCCTCCACCATGGAGCCGTCTGCCGCACCCACGCCGCAGAGCGGCGCGCCCCATCCGGGCCCGTCCTCTCCCCCGCCGAGTCCCAATCCCCCGCCCTCCACTGCGCTGCCGGGCGGCATCGACCTGGGCACCGTCTCTCGATTTTTGCCTGTGCTGCAGGCCCTTTCCTCGGATCAAAGTCATTCCATGCAGCTGCTCAATGCCCTGCGCCCTTATTTGAAGGAGGAGAAACAGGGCAAGGTTGAGCGCGCCGCCCGTCTGGCCAGGCTCATCACCGTAGGTAAGCGATTTTTGACGGAATGGGAGGGGTGAGAGATGTATAACCGTTACACGCGTAACGACACCGGCGTCTACACCCGCATCTCCCAAAATGATACCCCTCCGCCCGGCGGAGGCCCCAAGCCCGGCGGTCCGCCGCCGGGACCTCAGCCACCCCCTGAGCCAAAGCCACCCTCCGGGCCGCCCCATCGCCCTGAGCGAGATATTCTGAATCGGCTCCTGGAAAAGCTCCACTTAGGGGACCTGGACTCCGGCGACCTGCTGGTGCTATTGCTGCTGTTCCTGCTCTTCCGGGAAAAAGCCGATGAAGAGCTCCTCATAGCCCTGGGCCTGCTGCTGATATTGTAAAAATGACAACCCCAAAAGATGAGGACTGCCCCCGCAGTCCTCATCTTTTTACCCCATCCCCATGCAAAACCCCGTCATTGCGAGGCCGGGGCGCGCACAGGCCTCGCAATCCGTACTATCCTTTGTAGGGGCGGACACCCCTCAGCGTGTCAAAAAAGCCTCGCAGAGTTTGCCGCCCGCAGGCGGCAAAGAAATAAAATCATTTTCTCTCGCGACATGCGCGTGAGAGAAAATACTTCTCAGGCTGCCAGTGTGGAATTTGTGCATCTACGGCGCACAAATTATGCGCGCAGCAGACTGCAATCCTTTTGTCGGAAAAACCCGGAGGGTTTTTCGACAGTCTCAGAGGCGGCCCCCCTGTCCGCCCGCCCGTCAACCACCGCACTCCTTGCAGCGCCCCATCCCTAAACAAAAAACAAGGACCGCAAACCGCAGTCCTCGTTTCCCAAATTCAAATTCCTATCACTCCGCGGCGATCTCCCGCACAGCCCGGATAGCCTCCTCTACCTCCTGCTCCGTGTTGTAGCAGGAGAAGCTAAAGCGCACCGCCCCTTGCTCGGTGGTGCCCAGAGCCCGGTGCATCCGGGGCGCACAGTGGGCCCCCGGCCGGGTGGCAATGCCGTAGTTCTCCGATAGTGCATCAGACACGGCGGAGGAGTCGTAGTCCCGTATGTTCAGCGTCACGATGGCTCCCCGGACAGGCGCTGCAAAGTCGCCGTATACCGTCACCCCGTCTATGTCCTTCACGCCCTCATAAAATTTCCGCATCAGACCGTGCTCCATCTGCTGAATGTCCTCCACGCCCCGCTCCAGGATCACATCCAGCGCAGCCGAAAGCCCGGCGATGCCATGGCTGTTCAAGGTCCCGGCCTCCAGGCGGGTGGGATATTCCATAGGCTGGTGGCGGTCATAGGAATGCACTCCGGAGCCGCCCACCTTCCAGGGAGCTATCTCCACTCCGGGCCGGATACACAGCCCCCCGGTGCCCTGAGGCCCCATAAGACCCTTGTGCCCGGTAAAGCATAGCACATCCACCCCCATTTTCTCCATGTCAATGGGAATCGTCCCCGCCGTCTGGGAGGCGTCCACAATAAGCAGCGCCCCATGTCGGTGGGCAATCTCTCCGATTTTGGCAATGTCCAGAACATTTCCCGTCAGATTGGAGCAGTGGGTGCATACGATGGCCTTGGTGTTGCAGCGGATAAGCCGCTCAAAGTCCCCATAATCTACCCGGCCCTGCCGGTCCGCCGCCACAAAATCCAGTCCAACACCCCGCTCCTCCTCCAGCCGATACAGGGGCCGCAGCACGGAGTTATGCTCGCAGTCGGTGGAGATGGCGTGGTCGCCCTCATGAAGTATTCCGTTGATGGCGATGTTCAGCGCTTCCGTGGAATTGGCCGTAAAAACTATATGATCCGCCCGCTGACAAGCAAAAAGCCTTGCCAGCTTTTCCCGGGTACCGTATACCGTCCGGGATGCCTTCAGCGCCCCGCCGTGTGCCCCTCGGGCGGCGTTTCCCATAGTATCCATAGCCTGCACCACCGCCCGGGCCACCTGGGGCGGCTTGTGCAGTGTGGTAGCGGCGTTGTCCAAGTAAATCATCCTTTGTCCCCCCCATCTGCTTGCTTTCAATAAAGTATAGCAAATCCGGCAGGGCAAGTAAAGCCGCTTTTCTCGCTGCCTTCGTAGAATTATTCTTTTTTTCTATAATAGCTTACAAATTTTTCTTAATTTCCCCAATGGCCCCCTTCTCCAGGCGGCTCACCTGCGCCTGGGAAATGCCGATTTCCCGGGAAACCTCCATCTGTGTCTTTCCCTCGCTGTACCGCAAGGCCAGAATATCACGCTGCCGGGGCGTCAGCCGGGCGATAGCGTCCTTCAGGGCCAGCTGCTGCAGCCAGCAGGTATCGCTGCTGCTGTCATCGCCGATCTGGTCCATAACGCACAGGGCGTCGCCCCCGCCGTCATACAGCGGTTCATAGAGGGAAACCGGATCGGCCATAGCATCCATGGCAAATACCACTTCCTCCCGCGGAATGCCCAGTTGCCCGGCGATCTGTTCCACCGTGGGCTCTCTCTGCTGCTGGGCCAGAAGCTTTTCCCGCGCCTGAAGGACCCGATAGGCCGTGTCCCGCACGCTGCGGCTCACCCGAATGGGGCTGTTATCCCGCAGATACCGCCGAATCTCCCCGATGATCATGGGCAGTGAATAGCTACTCAGCCGTACATCGTAGGATAGATCAAAGGCATCGATGGATTTCATCAGCCCGATGCAGCCCACCTGAAACAGGTCATCCGCATTCTCGCACCGCCCGGCAAACCGCTTCACCGCCGCAAGCACCAGCCGCAGATTCCCGCAGATCAGCTCCTGCCGAGCCTGCTGGTCTCCCTGCTTCACCCGGCGCAGCAGGGCCATGTTTTCCTCATGCCTCAAAACCGGCAGCTTTGCCGTATTGATGCCGCATATTTCCACTCGCCCCCGCATAAACACCGCCTCCATCCTTCGATGTAGACAGTATTTCCCGCTTAAAACGCCCCTATTCGCAGCGGCAAAATATGACAAAAAATCCCCCTCCGGCCGCAAAAAAAGACCTGCATCCAACAGATACAGGTCTTTCTCATTTGACAGATTACTTGTCCAGGCCGAAGCGCTTGTTGAACTTGGCCACGCGGCCGCCGGTGTCCACCAGCTTCTGCTTACCCGTAAAGAACGGGTGACACTTAGAGCAGACTTCTACGCGAATATCCTTCTTCGTAGAACCTGTCTCAATTACATTACCGCAGGCGCATTTAATAGTAGTCTGCTGATAATTGGGATGGATTCCTTCCTTCATTGCTCTGGTTCACCCCTTTCCGGTACACAAGTCCCTTGAAATCCCAAAGGCAAATCACATAATAGCACACCGCCTTGAAAAATGCAAGCTTTTTTTCACAAAATCCATTAAAAACTGCCTCAGATCTCCACTTCCGCTCCCGTGGAAAAGAAATAGAGAATTCTCCGGCAAACCGGCGCCTCCAGCACCCGGCTCAAGGCCAGGCTGTATGCCTCCAGCTGGGCCCGGTAGCGCTCCGTCCGAGCCTTTTCCTCCCCAGGGTGCAGGTAGTCGGTCTTGAAGTCCGCCACCGCGATACCCTCCTCCGTGCGGAAACACACATCCGCCACACCCTGGAGCATCATCTCCTCTCCCAGGACCCGTGGGTCGTACACCTCCGCAGGCACCAGCAGGGCAAAGCGGAACTCCCGCCAAACCTGCACCGCCGAGCGCATCTGTGCGCACAGGTCAGATGCCAGGAATTTTGCGATCTGTAAAGTATTAACGCTTCCCCCCTGCTCCGGCGTCAAAAGTCGGCGTTCTACCAGTCCGCGCAGGAATTCCTCCACTGCATCAGCCCGGGCCGGGGTGTCAAAGGGCAGGTACTGCATCACCAGGTGCGTGGCTGTACCCCGCTCCGCCGGGGTCAGCCCCTGCCGCTGCTGCAGGAATTTCGGCGCGGGAAAGTCGCTCCGGGGGGCCATGTGCTGGCCGGTTCCTTCGGCGATCTGCTGATCCACCTCCCGGCCCTTGAGCTGGGTGGCCGTAACCTTAGACGGCACTCGGGATGCACCCATGTGCCCGTACCGCTGCTCCAGCAGCTCCGGAAAAAGAGGCGGCTCCGGTTCTTCCTGTTTCTTTTCTTCCTCTGCACAGGAAGTATTCTTCGGGTTTTCATGGAGATACACCCGCCAGCCCGGCGCGTCCTGCCGCAGCTCCGGCTGCACCCCGGCCCAGGTGTGCAGCACCCCTGCCTGAGTGGTACACAGCAGCGTCTGCAGTACCCATTGCCCCATGTTCGCCGCCCCTCGGACCACTTGCGGCGGCACGGGCAGGTCCGTCAGCGCCGCCAGGCTCTCCACCTGACTTCTCGCCTTTTTCATGCAGTCTACCAATATCAGCTTCTCTTGAGCCCGGGTCATGGCCACATACAAAAGCCGCATTTCCTCCGACAGCATTTCCTTTTCCATCTCCAGGGCCAGAGCGGTTTTAGACACCGTGGAATACCGCACCCGCCGGGTCGGATCCACCCGCTCTGCCCCCAGTCCCAGCCGGGAGTGGACCAAAACCGGCCGCTTCATATCGTCCTTGTTGAATTTCCGATTCAGGTCGCACAATATGACCACCGGGAATTCCAGTCCCTTAGAGCGGTGGATGCTCATAATGCGCACGCCCCCGGTGCTCTGCTCTGATGCGATCTGCGGTTCCTTGCCCCGGGCCATGAGACTGCGCAGATAGTCCGTCAGCTCAAACACCGTGATTTTTCCCATGCCCGCCAGATCCTCCGCATAGCGGCACAAATTCAGCAGTCGGCTCCGCCGCAGCTCCCCGTTTTCCATAGCTCCGAAAATGCCCGGAATGTGCAGCCTGTCATACACCTGCCATAAAAGCTGATCCGTCGGCAGCTCCGCCGCCAGGTCCCGCAGCTGGGAAAGCTGCTGCAAAAATGCCTGCACCGGCTCCTCGCCGCAGGCGCAGCAGGCCTCGTAAAAGTCCCCCTTGGCACAGCTGCGAATGCGGGAGAGCAGATCCGGGGTAAAGCCGTACAGGGGCGATCGCAGCACAGCGATCAGCGGCACATCCTGCCGGGGATTATCAATGATCTGCAAAAGCGAATACACCGTAGAGATTTCAACGGTCTCAAAAAATGCCTCCCGCTCACCTCCGGAATAGGGGATACCGCAGCGGCTCAGGGCTGCCCCCAGCTCCGCCATGCGGCTGCCCGGTGAGCGCATCAGAATCACGATGTCCTCCGGCTGTACGGGCCGCAGGGTGCCGTCCTCCCCCTGCACGGGGAATTTCTCCTCCAGCAGCTTCCGTATCCGTCCCGCTACAAAGTCCGCCTCCACCCGTACCCGGTCAAATTCCTCGTCCTCCGTGTCCTCTACGCTCACCAGGTGCAGCTCCGTCTCTCGGTCCGGCGCGGGGGCGTAGTAGGTAGCCCCGGCGTTCAGCTTCTCCGCCTCGCCGTACTCCATCTCGCCCATCTCCCGGGACAGAATATTGCGGAAAATAAAGTTGGTAGCCTCCAGCACTTCGGGCCGGGAGCGGAAATTGCAGGTGAGCAAAATCTTTCTCGCCTGCCCGGGCAGGGCGGCGCTGGCGTGGCGATAGCTCTCATATTTTTCCAGAAATATTTCCGGCTGGGCCAGGCGGAACCGATAGATGCTTTGCTTGACATCTCCAACGGTGAAAAGGTTTTCCCCTTTACGGGAAATGGCGTCAAAAATACAGTTTTGCACCTGGTTGGTATCCTGGTATTCATCCACCATGATCTCCACATATTCCCGGGAAATCTGCTTCGCCAGCTCCGTAGGCGCTCCCGCCGCGTCTGTCAGCAGTTCCACGGCGTAATGCTCCTGGTCGGAAAAATCCGCCACATTCCGCCGCACCTTTTCCTGCTGAAAGCTCTCGGTAAAGTCCGCCGTCAGGTCCACCAAGGCCAGCATGGCCGGAGCCATGGCCCGCAGGTCCTCTAAATGCTCTGCCTGGGTCACGGCAAAGGGCTCCATGACCTCCTTCAGCTCCTTTTGGAATCGTTCCTTCAGCTTCTGCATCCGGGTTTTCCAGTACTCATTCTCCTGGCCCCGAACGGGCTTCAGCCGGGGAAAAGCCAGGTCCACCGCTGCCACGGCGTCCCAGCCCCTGTCCGTGGCCTCCCTCAGTGCTTCCATCGTCCGGGACATAGCCAAAAAGCCCGCCCCGTAGGCTGTTTCCACCGCCGGACAGGCGGCCATTTCCTCCGCCGCCCGTTGCAGCCGCCCGTTCCAGAAGTTCGACCACTGCTTCAGGTCGTTCAGCAAAATCTCGCCGAAAGGCGTCTGCTCCAAATGCTCCGGCACCGCCTGCCAGAACTTCCTTGTCTCCCGGAGCCATGCAAGAGGATGTGCCTGGCTCTGTAATTTATCATACAGCTCCAGCACCAGCTCCGTAAGGCGGCTGTCATCCCGGCCTGCGCCCAGAGTCTGGGCCAAAAGCTCGGCGTTGCCGTCCCCCTGCTCCAGAGCCTCATAGAAGCGGTCCATCACCCGGTCCAGCACTCGCTGGCGCAGCACGGCCCCCTCCTGCTCGTCCAAAAGCCGGTAATCAGGTGTAAGGCTTCTCCCCTTTACAGGTGCAAGCAGATGTATGTTTTGTCGCAACAAGCTCCCGCAAAAGGCGTCCACCGTTTTGATTTCCGCCTGATATACCCGGAAAAGCTGGCGGCGCAGATGGTCGCTCTCAGGCTGCTCCGCCACCCGCTTGGAAAGCTCGTTTGCAATCTTTCCCCGAAGCTCCGCGGCGGCAGCCCGGGTATAGGTGATAATGAGGAAGTCGTCCACACTGCACTGCTCCTCCTCGATCCTGCGAAACAGCCGCTCCACCAGCACCTTGGTCTTGCCGGAGCCGGCCGCCGCCGACACCAGCAGACTCCCGCCCCGGTCCGTCACAGCCATCCGCTGCTCGTCCGTCAGTCTGATCTCACCCATGGTGCGCCTCCTCTCCCAATTCCTTCTCCATATTCTCCCACACCTGCGCCGTCGGGGTGTTTCGTATGTACCGCCGCCTATCCCTGCCCACACCGGGCCGGAAATAGCAGGCCGAGGCATAGGCGCAGTAGCGGCAGGCACTGTCCTGCTGGGACCGCTGCACCGGGTCCGCGTCCACATTGCCCCGGGCCAGCTCTCCGGCGATCTGTTCCAGCAGATGCTCCGTGTACTTTCCCAGCTGCCCCAGCTGGTAAGCGGTGGCCACTCCGTCGGTGATGGTCCCGTCCTTTTTAAGGGTAATCGGAAGATATACCGGCTTTTCCAGGGCGCTGTGCTCCATAGCCTGTAAAACCTCCGCATCCTGCAAAAGCAGTCCGCTGCGCCGCAGCTCCGCCTGCACATCACTGCGGATTTTCTCCTCCGATGCCCCCCGCTTCTCTCGCACGATCACATCCTTTGCCGGGAGATACAGCACTCCCGCCGGCACCACCGGCATTCCGAAGTGTGCCTGCCCCTCCTTTTCCAGGGCAAAGAGGTACAGCAGCATCTGTATGCCCAAGCCGTACTGCACCTCGCTGAGGTCAAAGGATTTTTTCCCGGTCTTATAGTCCACCACCCGCAGGTAGAGCCTCCCGTCCTTTACCCAGCCGTCCACTCGGTCCACCTTGCCCACGACCCGCAGGGAGATTCCCTCCCGCTCCACGCAGACTGCCGGCAGATCCGCATCCTTCCCGCCGAAATTCATCTCAAACTCCAGCAGCTTAAAGTCCGACTGCCGCATTTCATCGGCAATGCTCCGCACCACTGCGCAGGCGGTTCTTTGCAGCCGCTCAAACAGGTAGCGGAACCGCGCGCTTTTCTCGCTGTACCGATCGATTTTCGTCCGGGCGAATTCTCCGGTGAACTTCTCCACCAGTGCGTCCAGCTCCTCCGTCCCCACGCAGGCAAAGCCGCCCCGGTCCCGGACCGTGCGCAGTACATTCTCCAGCAGATAGTGGAGGAAGGTCCCGATTTCCGGTGCCTGGAACCCGGCGGTTTTTCCCTCCTTAGCCCGCAGACCGTACTCCATGAAATATCCGAAATGACAGCTTTTCATGCGATCCATCCGGGACGCGGACATCTGCACCTGGGTTCCGTACAGGGCACGCACCGCCTCCGGTGACAGCCGTCCCCGCTCCATCTGCTCCGCCCGGGCGATGGCCTCCAGCACCCGACCGTTCTCTCCGTCCCGCCGGAAATACTCCGCCAGAGCGCTGCCCGGATAGCGTCCGGCGATTTCCAAAGCCGTGGCAGGCACACCGAGACGGTATGCGCCATCCTCCTTTTGCACCGGCACCTGAGGCAAAAGCCGCCGGATACGCTCCACCACGAAGGCAGGGCGCAGGGCACTCCCCTCCAGTGACACCGTGGGATAGCTCACGCACAGCCGCTCCGTGGGCTGGGTCAGGGCCGAGTAAATATTTTGCAACTCATTGTCCAACTCGTCAAAGGATGCATCCGCCAATGGCAGGTCATGCTCCTGTAAAAAGCCTCTGTCCTTGCGGTCCAATATGCCGCCGCTCTGGTTCACCTGGGGCAGCACATGGTCGTTGCACCCCAGCAGGAAAAGTGCCCGCACCCTTCTGCGGTCGGCCCGGGTCATCTCGCTGACCTTCACCTGGTCCAGGGTGGCCGGAATGGTGGCCACGCTGTACTGGGTCAGCACCAGCCGCAGCATCCGGCAAAATTCCTCCCCGCTCAGAGGCGTATCCCCCAGGATCTCCGCAAACTGGTCCAGCACGCCGCAGAAAATTTCCCATAGCTGGCGGTATTCCTCTGCCGTCTGCACCCGTCCTGTCTCCAGGAGGTGCTGCACCTGCTGCTGTAAAAGCTCCGGCACCCCTGCCTGCTGGGCAAAGCGGTACACAGCCTCCGCCTTTTTCACCGCCGCCGAGGGCGCACCCATACTCTCGTACAGGGCCAGCAGCGGCAGCCGTACCTTTTCCCGAATGGTGTTGATTTCGTCCAGCCGTGCCTGGCGCTCCGGAGTCATATCCGCGCCGTATCCATCGGGATTTGCCGTCCAGGCCACATCCCGCAGCCACATTTTTCCCCGAATCCCCCACAGGACCACATAGTTTTCCAGTGCGTCGCACTCCGCCCGGTCGATGCCCGCCAGGCCGGTTTTCAGGTATCGGAACATATCCTCGTATTCAAAGCCGCCGGTCACGGCGTCCAGTGCGCCCAGAATCAGCAGCAGCGGCGGCTTTTGCAGGATGTCGCTGCGGCGGCTCATATAGACCGGAATGCCGTCCCGGGCAAAAATACGCTCCAGCAGCGGGCCGTACTCCTCCAGGTTCCGGGCTGTCACGGCGATGTCCCGGCAGCGATAGCCCCGGGAAAGCATCTGCCGGATTTGTGCCGCCGCATACTCCACCTCCGCGTAGGCGGTGGTAGCCTCGTACAGCTTCACCTGGTCCTCTCCGCCGGACCGCTCCGGGGCCGCCGCCCCGAAAAAGTATCGTTCCAGATGTCCCAAGGCCGAATTTTCCTGGCGCTCCATAAACTCCATCTCGCACCGCTGTCCCGTCTGCCGGGCCATGCGCACAAGCCTCTGGCGCTGGCGGAAGGCGTTTTGGAATATGTCGGAAGCAGAGCGGTCCCCCAAAAGGGTCACAGTAACGCTGTGTGCCTGCTGCAAGACCGTCTCCAAAATTCCCTCTTCCACTTTATTAAAATAGGAGAAGCCGTCAAAAAACACATCTTTATCCCGCAGATAGTCTGACTGCGGCAGGGCATCCCGAAGCTTCTGCACCCGGGATCGGGCATCCCGCCCCCCTTCCCGGAGCCGGGCGTCATAGGCAGCGTAGAGCAGGGCCACATCCCGCAGCTTGTCCCCTCGCTGTCCCGGGGCCTCCTGCACCCGGACATACATCTCCTCCGGGGCAATTTCGTAGGCGTACAGCTCGTCCATCAGGGCCACAAGCTGCTCCAAAAACGCCGCCCGCCGGGAGGGATTATTGAACACATGGAGGCTTCCGCCCACCTCCTGCAGCGCCATGCGCATGGTCAGCAGCTTGCCGCCCCCGTCCAGGGTGAAGTCAGACAGACCGCCCACCTCTCCCAGCACGCGCCCGGAAAGGTTGCGCAGGCTCAGCACCTCTGCATACCGGCTGGCGGTGTCACCCAAAGCCCGGCACAGCGCCATCTCCGCCTCGTGGGACACATGCTCCGGAACAATAAGCACCTGTCCCCGGGTGCGGCAGTCACGCTTCATCGTCTCCAGAATCCGCTCGGATTTTCCCGTGCCTGCCCGGCCGATCCAAAGCTGCAGCATATGCTTGTACCTCCCTGTTTTTTCTTATTTTCGATTATACCATAGCACAGGGCCAACTGCAAACATCTGTTCGTATATTTTTCCTGTCCTATCCGGTGTAAAACCCCTTGACATTGGGGGCAAAAATCCCTATAATAAGAAAGCTATGAAAAAACGGGGCGTGGCGAAGCTTGGTATCGCGCATGGTTCGGGTCCATGAGGCCGAGGGTTCGAATCCCTCCGCTCCGACCACAAAAAATCCCTGAAATTGCTGAGAATGCAGCGATTTCAGGGATTTTTATTACTTTTTTCCATGAAATATTCGTCCTAATCCGACGATGGTGCGCTCCATGAACACTGTAGTGAACACAGATAAATATGCAGAATCTGCACCAATATCCTTTACTCTGTCCATTTTCCTGCTTGTCATATGGTCAAATTTGTGCTATGGTAAGGTATGAAAACAATGATTTCCTGCGGTTTTTGGGAAATAGGCAGGGAAAATGGAGGACATCTATGAGTACAAATTTCAGAACTCGTATGTTCGGCGGCTTTGACCGGGAGGATGTGGTCGCCTATATCAAGAAGATCACCCAGGAAAATCAGGCCCAGCTGGAGAAGCTGACCCAGCAAAATCAGGCCCTTTCCCAGGAAAACGACGGACTCCGCCAGGAGGTTGCCGCCCTGCGCAGCCGTTTGGACAGCTATGAATCTTCCTCTCGGGAAAAGGACGAGCTTTCCCAGCAAAACCAACGCTTAGCCCAGGAAAACCGTGACCTGCAGGACGCTATGCGGGAAATGGAGGAGCGGTGCGGGCTTTTGCAGGAGCAGGCCGACGAGTACGCAAAAATCCGTGACCACATTGCGGAAATCGAGATCAGCGCCCACCGGCGGACAGAGGAGTTCCGGGCCCAGGCCATCCAGCGCATCCACACCCTGGTCGCCCAGCAGCGAAGCTGGTGCAATGAAAACCGGGTGCGCTATGAGGAGCTTTTGCAGCGCTTTGCCGAGAAGCTGGAGACGGCGAAAAATGTGGTCCAGGAGTCGGACCTGTCCGGCTTTGGCGAAATGCTCACTGCTTTGGACGAGCTGGATAAAGAGCTGGACCGGTAATTCTATCACCTATAAAAAAGAACCGCCCGGAGGCGGTTCTTTTTTTAGCGTAATTTTTTTCCTACGCTCCCGCAGGGTATTTTCAGGGGCTTAATAACCCAGGGAGCGATCCACGAAGCGCTTTAACTTCTTCCCGGAGGCGAAATTTTTTAGGTCCTCGCAGAACAGGGCCACATCCCGGTCGCAAGTAATGCCCAGGGACATATTGCCGCTGATGTGGGGGGTGAGGAGCAGGTTCTTGGTATCCCACAGAGGGTGATCCTTGGGCAGGGGCTCCGGGACCATCACATCCAAAGCCGCACCGGCCAGGTGTCCGCTGTTCAGGGCCTCCATCAGAGCCTCCTGGTCAATGGCGCTGCCCCGGCCCACATTCACCACATACGCCCCCTCCGGCAGCAGGGCAATGCGCTCCCGGGAGAGGATGTGATGGGTTTCCGGGGTACCCGGCAGGGCCATAACAAGGATTTCCGTCTTGGGCAGGACGCTGTCGAGCTCCGCAAAGGTATACATCGCATCGTAAGCAGGATCCCCGGCCTTTTGGGTCCGGCGCACGCCCCGCACCGCCTTGGCTCCCAGAGCCTTGGCCCGGACGGCGAAATTGGTGCCGATGTCCCCGGTGCCCAGGATGGTAATGCTGCTGCCGCAAATGGAGCGCATGGGCAGCGTGCGCAGCCAGCCTCTCTCCCGAACCACCTTTTCAAATTCCGGCATCCGCCGCAAGAGCATCAGCGTCACCATGATGATATGCTCGGCAATGGTAATGCCGTAGGCCCCGGAGGAATTGCTCAGCAGCACCCCCGGATGGGGATAAATACTTTCATCCATATAGATATCTACCCCGGCGAAGCTGCAGCAAAACCATTTCAAATTGGCCGCCGCCTTCAGCTCCCCGGGCAGGCAGCACCCGTAAACGATCTCATACTCCGCCGCTCTCTCCGGAGGCAGGTGTCCGTCCGGGTAAAAGTCCACGGAATAGCCGCACTCTGCTGCGGTTTTCTCAATTTGCTCCCGATGCTCCGGGGTAAAAAACACATCCGCCGCCGCAATTTTTTTCATTTTATATAGTCCTCCTTATTCATAAACCGGCATAAAATCACAGATTTTTCGCCAAAATTTTTTCCGCACAGCGCATCCCGTCCGCCGCCGCCGACAAGATCCCCCCTGCGTACCCGGCCCCCTCGCCGCAGGGGTAAAGTCCGGTGATATTGCTCTCGTAGTCCTCGTTCCGGGGTATGCGTACCGGGGCAGAGGAACGGCTCTCCACCGCTGTAAGCAGGGCGTCACCGTCGGCAAAGCCCGGAAGCTTTTTATCCAAAAGGGGCAGAGCCTGCTCCAGAGCTCCGGCGATGAAATCGGGCAGACAGTCGTGGAGATCGGCGAAGCGCACACCGGGCCGATAGCTGGGCCTCACGCTTGCGCAGCCCGTGGAGGGACGGTGATGCAGAAAATCCTCCACCCGCTGACAGGGCGCCGTGAATCCGCCGCCCAAACGGTAGGCCGCCTCCTCCAGCCGCCGCTGAAAAGCGATGCCCGCCAGGGGATGGTCGCTGCCAAAATCCCTTGGGCTCACGCCCACCAGCAGGCCGCCGTTGATGTTCTCGCCGCTGCGGGCATACTCGCTCATGCCGTTGGTAACGGTACGCCGGGGCTCCGAGGCCGCCGCCACCACCTGCCCCCCGGGGCAGACGCAGAAGGAGAACACGCCCCGTCCGTCGGGCAGGTGGCAGGAGAGCTTGTAGCTGCTCACAGGCAGGGCCGGATGCCCGGCATATTCCTTATACTGCACGGCATCCATGCGGCTTTGCAGATGCTCGATGCGCACCCCCACGGCAAAGGGCTTGGCCTCCATAAAAAGGCCCTGACCATAGAGCCTTTCCACCGTGTCCCGGGCGCTGTGGCCCAACGCTAAAATCAGGTTACGGACAGGTAAGGCGTAAATTTCTTCCCCATGGGCGACGGAGATACCCGTCAGTTGTCCCTGCCGGGTCTCTATCCCCTCCAGCCGATGGCCGAAGCGGATGTCCGCCCCCAGAGAGAGGAGCTTTTTTCTCATATTTTTCAGGGTAATATGGAGCATATCCGTACCCACATGGGGCTTGGCATCCACGAGAATGCTCTCCGGCGCGCCGCAGGAAACCAGCTCCTCCAGGATGAAGCGATGGCGCGGATCCTTGGTGCCGGTGTTCAGCTTTCCGTCGGAAAAAGCCCCGGCGCCGCCCTCGCCAAACTGCACATTGGAGTTGGGAAGAAGAGGCCCGCCGGACCAAAAATTTTCCACATCCTTTTGCCTCTGCTCCACGGGCTGACCCCGCTCTAAGAGGATGGGCCGAAGCCCTGCCCGGGCCAATAGCAGGGTCGCAAACAGCCCCGCCGGGCCTGCCCCCACCACCACGGGAGGCAGGACATTTGGTGCCGTTTGGTGCCAATTCGGTGCCGATTCGGTGCCGATAAAAGTGTATCTTTGGGGAAGATACGGGGACACCTGCCTGCACCGGCTGCGCCGCAGCACCACCCCCTCATTTTTTATCTCCACAGCCAGGGTGTAGACCAGGCAGATAGGGGGCCTGGCATCCACCGCCCTGCGCAGAACGGTCAGGGAGAGAATTTCCTCCGGGGGAATGCGCAGGAGAGAGGCCGCCTTTTCCCGCAGGCAATCCTCCGATTCCTCCGGACGGCGCTTGACCTGTTCCAGTTTCAGCAAGGAAAAATTCCTCCCTTCTTAAAAAAATTCATATATTCTTAAAGCTTCAATTAAGATAAAGGGTTATGATAAGGAGCATAGGACGAAAGCAGGCGTCCCGGGAAAGTTTAACACAGTATACAACATTTTTCCGCTGACCACAAGCACCCGGCGCGGAAAAATATCCTCAAATAACAGAAACGACAGGAGGCCAATACTATGAGCGAAAATAACGATTTCCGTCATGAGGAGCAGGCGTACAACAACCCTGAAAACCTGTACCATTTTAATTACAACGAACAGCACAATACTCCGGGCGACCAGGGCTGGGCAGAGGCACCGGCGGCGGCGAAAAAGCCCTCCTTCTGGCAAAAGGCCGGTGTAAAGGTCACAGCCTTGCTCCTGGCCTGCGCGGTGGTAGGCGGCGCGGCAGGCTACGGCGGTGCCGCTCTCTCCAGCAGCGGCAAGACCACGATCCGGCAGAGCAATCGCACGGCGTCGGAGATCACCGTGAAGCAGGTCAGCGGCCAAACCCTCATGTCTCCGGCGGAGGTATACGCCTCCACGGTAAACAGCGTGGTGAGCATCAACTGCTCTTCCGTGTCCACCAACATTTTCGGTCAGTCCGTGCAGTCCGCCTCCTCCGGCAGCGGATTCATTATCACCCAGGACGGCTATATCGTGACCAACCACCATGTCATCAGCGGTGCGTCCTCGGTGACGGTGACACTGCATGACGGCAGGGAGTACCCGGCCACGGTGGTGGGCAGCGACAGTGACTACGATGTGGCGGTGCTGAAAATCAACGCCACAGACCTGCAGCCGGTGACTCTGGGCAACAGCAGCAACGTGAATGTAGGCGACTCGGTGCTGGCCATCGGCAATCCCTTGGGGGAGCTGACCTTCTCCATGAGCCAGGGCATTGTGTCCTGCTGCGACCGGGCCATCAATGTGGACGGCACGCCCTTTAACATGATCCAGGTGGACGCCTCCATCAACCCCGGCAACTCCGGCGGCCCGCTGATGAACCTGTACGGCGAAGTGGTGGGCATTGTGTCCGCCAAATATTCCAGCTATTCCGACACCACTGTGGAGGGTCTGGGCTTCGCCATTCCCATCGGGGATGTGCAGGCCATTATCACGGACATTATGGAAAACGGCCAGGTGACGGATAAGCCCTCCTTCGGCATTACCGCCGGGACTATGACCGAGCAGATGGCCGCTCAATATCAAATTGAGCAAAAGAGCGGCGCCTTTGTTTACAGCGTAAACAAGGGTGGAGCCGGCGAAAAGGCCGGACTGCGGATGGGGGATGTGATCACCAAGGTGGACAGCACCGACATTGCCTCCATGGAGGACCTTACCGCCGCCAAGAAGGGCCACAAGGCCGGGGACACCGTGACGGTGACCTACTTCCGTGACGGAAGCAGCCACACCACCAGCCTGACCTTTGATGTAAAGGCCGACGATACGGTGCAGGACAGCCAGCAAGGCCAACAGAATCAGCAGGGTCAGCAGAATCAGCAGAACGGCGGCAACAGCTTCGGCTCCCTGTATGACTACTTCTTCGGAAGAGGATAAATCACAAAGAAAAGAAACGCGGCATTTGAAATGCCGCGTTTCTTTATTTATCCGTATTTACCGGCGTCTTTGGCTTTGAATCAGTGCAGACGGCGGAGGGTCTCAAGGACCAGGTTCCAGGTGCGCTGGACGGAGGAAATATACATCCGCTCCCGAGGCGTATGGATCTGGTTCACCTCCGGGCCCATGGACACAGCGTCCAGGCCGGGGAGCTTATCAGCCAGCATGCCGCACTCCACACCGCCGTGCAGTACCTCTATCTTGGGGGCATGGCCATACTGCTCTGTGAACACCTCTACGATCAGAGAGCGCAGAGGAGAATCCTCCCGGAACTCCCAGGCCGGGTAGCTGCCGCTGACAGACATCTTGCCGCCCAGCAGGTCACACAGCAGCTCCAGCTTCTGCAGAAGCATCTCCTTCTGCGTGTTCATATTGCTGCGCACGCAGAAGGTGGCCACCACGGAATCCGCCTCCGTGGCGAGAATGCCCAGGTTCAGAGAGGTCTGGACCAGGCCCTCTACCTCCCTGCTCCGCTCCAGCACACCGTTGGGAGCGCACTGCAGCAGGGCCAGGACCCGGTGGGTGGAGTCAGCGTCCATGGGCAGGACATCACTCCGGCAGGGTGCCACGGCGACGGTAATATCACTGTCGGCCACAGCAAACTCTCTGCGGAAGATCTTCTCCATCTTTTGGCAGATAAGCGTTGTCTTTTCCGCATCCGCCACGGTCAAAACAGCGCTGGCAGCGACGGGAATGGCGTTATCCTTACCGCCGCCGGAGAGCGTGACCAGACGGCCGCTGTTCTCCTGCAAAAATGCGTACAAGATCCGGCCCAGCAGCACCATGGCGTTGGCCCGGCCCCGGTCGATGGCAGCGCCGGAATGGCCGCCCAAAAGGCCGGAGACAGTGATTTCCACCGTTTCTCCCGGGAAGGCATCCCGCTTTACAGGCACTGCAATATCAACCCTGGCAGCACCGGCGCATCCGGCGGTGATCTCACCCTCCGTCTCGGAGTCCAGGTTCAAAAGCAGGCGGCTCTTAAGGCCCGACAGGTCGATGCCGGTGGCACCCTTCATCCCGACCTCCTCGTCCACCGTAAGCACGACCTCCAGGGGCGGGTGGGGAATATCGTGGCTATCCAGCAGGGCCAGGCCCATAGCCACGGCGATGCCGTCGTCTGCGCCCAGGGTGGTGCCTTCGGCGTAGATCGCATCCCCGTCCACCACCAGATCCAGACCCTCACGAGCCATGTCCTTGGTGCAGCCCGGAGCCATTTCGCAGACCATATCCATGTGTCCCTGGAGCATCACGGCGGGGGCGTTCTCATAGCCCGGGGTGCCGGGCTTGCAGAGGATCACATTCCCCAGCGCGTCCTGCTGCACCGCAAGGCCCCGCTCGCGGCCAAACTGCACCAGATAATCGCTGAGGGCCTGTGTGTTGCCGCTGCCGTGGGGAATACGGCACAGCTCCTCAAACCAATGAAGTACCCCACGAGGCTCCAAGCCTTCCAATACTGCCATAACTTTTCCTCTTTTCTTTTATATTTTTGCAAGTATTGTTTTTCCTTCTTTACCGATCTTTACCGGTTTTCCGTCAGGTGGCGGGCCACATACACGCCGCTGGCAGAGGCATGGGACAGAGAGTGGGTGATGCCGCTGCCGTCGCCGATGACATACAGGCCCTTGCAGCAGCTCTCCAGATTCTCGTCTACGGCCACCTCCATATTATAGAACTTCACCTCGACGCCGTAGAGAAGGGTATCATCGTTGGCGGTGCCGGGGGCGATCTTATCCAAGGCGTAAACCATCTCAATGATGCCGTCCAGCAGGCGCTTAGGCAGCACCAGGCTCAAATCCCCCGGGGTCGCCTTGAGGGTGGGGGTCACCAGGCCCTCGTCAATGCGCTTTTGGTTGCTGCGGCGGCCCCGGACCAGGTCACCGAAGCGCTGGACGATTACGCCGCCGCCCAGCATATTCGACAGGCGGGCGATGCTCTCACCGTAGCCATTGCTGTCTTCAAAGGGCTCAGAGAAATGCTTCGCCACCAGCAGGGCGAAGTTGGTATTCTCGGTTTTCATGGCGCTGTCTTCATAGCTGTGGCCGTTTACGGTTACGATGCCGTTGGTATTTTCATTGACCACGATGCCGTTGGGGTTCATGCAGAAGGTGCGGACATTGTCCTCAAACTTCTCCGTGCGGTAGACGATCTTGCTCTCATAGAGCTCGTCGGTGAGGTCGGAGAACACAACGGCCGGAAGCTCCACCCGAACGCCCAGGTCCACACGGTTGCTCTTGGTGGGGATGTGCATTTTCTTGCAAACGGCCTGCATCCACTTGCTGCCGCTGCGGCCCACGGAGACGATGCACCGGTCGCAGTCCATCTCCCCGGCGGCAGAGGTCACCCGATAGCCTCCCTCCGGCAGAGCCGAAAGATGCTCCACAGGGGTATCAAAGTAAAAGGTCACCTTGTCCTTCAGGTGGTCATAGAGATTTTGCAGGACCACAAAATTGATGTCGGTGCCCAGATGACGGACAGAGGCGTCCAGCAGGTTCAGCTTATGCTGGATGCAGAGCTTCTTAAACTGCGTCCCGGCGGTGGAATAGAGCTTTGTACCCTGGCCGCCGTAGCGCATATTGATGCTGTCCACATAGCGCATCAGCTCCAGAGCCTTATCCTTGCCGATGTGCTGGTGGAGCGTGCCGCCGAAATCATTGGTGATGTTATACTTACCGTCGGAAAAGGCGCCTGCGCCGCCGAAGCCGCTCATAATGGAGCAGCTCTTACACTTGATGCAGGTCTTGACCTTGTCACCGTCGATGGGGCAGTGGCGCTTTTCCAGGCTGTGGCCTGCCTCAATGACGGCAATGCGCAAGGAAGCATCCCGCTCCGTCAGCTCGTAGGCCGCAAAAATGCCGCCGGGGCCTGCGCCGATTATAATGACATCATACTTCATATCCGTTCCTCCCGGTGTGCGATAGGCAGCGTGCAAAATGAGTCTCTTTGCCCCGCCGCTTCTGCTTTTGAAGCCTCGAAAAAAGCTCCAAAAGCCTTGGATTTCAGCACCGCAGAGGTCTTTTTTCAGGGCTCCTGCGGATGCTTTTTCTTTTCATTGTCGCAGCATTCCCGCTCTGTAATCGGCGTTATTATACCGCGCAATATTTCCTATAAAAAATGCTTATGGTTTTTTATTTTTTATAAGCCAACATTATTATAGCAGGTATTTCCCATCTGTCAAGGAAAAAAGGGGCAGCCGTATGGGAAATAACGGCTGCCTGACGGCGGAGCAGACCCGGTGGGGTCAATACACTATTATATTTCTTCTCTCGGACCCGGGCGGAGGCTCTCGCCCAGAGGCTGCAAGGTGACAGACCCGGCGGAGAGCTCCGTGAGACGCTGCTGCAATACCTGGAAGGCCCCCTGCGGCAGAGAGACGGTGATCGTTACATCTGCGCCGTAGTCCATGCCGTCCACCAGGCCGCCAAGGGCGGCGATGTCCAGCTTTATCCGCTCCAGGAGGCTATAATCGCAGTGAAGCTGCCCCCGGCTCCACAGATGCAGGGTGGAGACTCCGGCGGCAGAAAGGGCGTCCCGGGCGGCCTTGCCATAGGCACGGGTCAGGCCGCCGGCTCCCAGCAGGATGCCGCCGAAATACCGAGTGACCACGCAGCACACATTGCCAACGCCCTCCCGCTGAAAGACATTGAGCATAGGCTGGCCCGCCGTACCCTGGGGCTCCCCGTCGTCACTATAGCGCAGGACGGTATCGCCCAGGATGTAGCACCAGCAGTTGTGCCGGGCATCGTGGTATTTCTTTTTAGCGGAGCGGATGCGCTCCTGGGCCTCCTCCTCGGAGGAGACGGGCCAGACCTGGCCGATGAACCGGGAGCGCTTTTCGGTGAACTCGCTCTGGGCGGCGGAAAAGGGAATTTTCTGCATTACTCCCAGTCCTCCTTTTCCTCCTGCCACCCCTCCACATAGGGCTTTATCTGGCCCAGGACCTTGGGCGGACAGACGGCCACCACGGTGATGGTCTGCTCATATTCCACGGACTCCACCTTGGCCTCCCGATACAGACCGTCCAAAAGCCCCGCCTTATCATAAGGCAGATGCAGCGTCACCCGGCGGGTGCCCTTATCCAGCTTTTGGTCCACGGCCCGGAGGAGGCGGTCGATGCCCTCGCCGGTCTTGGCGGAGATATACACGCTGCCCTCCTCCCGGGGCAGGGCGCCGGGGAAGGCCAGGTCGCACTTGTTATACACCCGCAGACAGGGGATGTGATCCGCCTTCAGCTCCCGGATGAGGCTGTCTACCACCTGGGCCTGCTGGGTCCACTGGGGGTTGGAGAGGTCGATGACATGGAGCAGAAGATCCGCATATTCCAGCTCCTCCAGAGTGGCCTTGAACGCCTCCACCAGCTGGTGAGGCAGCTTGCGGATAAAGCCCACCGTGTCGGAAATAACCACATCCAGCGTATCGCTGACGGTGAGCAGCCGGGTGGTGGTATCCAGGGTGTCGAAAAGGCGGTTATTGGCGGGGATGTCCGCGCCGGTGATGGCATTTAGAAGGGTGGATTTTCCGGCGTTGGTATAGCCCACGATGGCCACCACGGGAATCTCGTTTTTCATCCGGCGCTGACGCTGGGTGCTGCGGACCCGGCGCACCTCCTCCAGCTCCTCCTTGAGCTTGTCGATCTTGCGGTGGATGTGGCGGCGGTCCGTCTCCAGCTGCGTCTCGCCCGGGCCCTTAGAGCCGATGGGGCCCTTGCCGCTGGTGCCTGCCTGACGCTCCAGGTGCGTCCACATACCGATAAGCCGAGGCAGCAGGTACTGATACTGGGCCAGCTCTACCTGCAAGCACCCCTCCTTGGTCTTGGCCCGCTGGGCGAAAATGTCCAGAATCAGTCCGCTGCGGTCAATGACCTGCACGCCTAAAAGCTCCGTGAGCACACGGATCTGAGAGGGCGACAGCTCGTTATCGAAGATGACCAGGGTGGCGCCCTCCAGGGTCACCATGGTCTTGACCTCCTCCACCTTACCCTCGCCGATAAAGCTGTGGGGGTCGGGCTTATCCCGGCTCTGGAGGATGCTCCCCACCACCTGACCACCGGCGGTCTCCACCAGGGCGGAGAGCTCCTCCAGGCTCTCCTCGTCGGTGCTGTCCTCCCGGAGCACCGGGGAGCGCAGGCCCACCAGCACCGCCAGGTCTCTCTTATTATCCTGCAATTGTATGCGTTCCATATCGTACCTCTGCCGCACAATGAATTTTTTCGGGTCTACTATATCATATTCTGCACAAATATACAACCGGTCTGCCTCCATAGAATAAGGATTGACGGGAGAAAAAAATATGGTAAAATAGGTGTTATGACAACCAAGGAGGCTATTATGAGGCAGATTCTTAACATCTTCATAAACGACCTTCGCGCCGTGGGACGGCAGTTTTTTGCCATTGTTATCATGCTGGCCATCTGCATCCTCCCGGCGCTGTACGCCTGGTTCAACATCTATGCCAATACCGACCCCTACGGCAGCACCAAAAACATTGCCATTGCCGTGGCCTCGGACGACCCGGGCGTGACCCTGGACGACGGCTCCTATGTGAACATGGCGCAGGAGGTCATGGACGACTTAGCCGCCAAAACCACCATTCACTGGATCGTGACGGACTCCGTGCAGGAGGCCATTGACGGCGTATATGCCGGGGACACCTATGCCGCTGTGATCCTCAGCGAGGACTTCACGGCAAGAATGACGGATCTCTCCACCGCCGTCTCCAGCGGCGGGGCCGGTATGACTTACTACGAAAACGGCAAGAAAAACGCCGTGGCCAGTAAGATCACCCAGACCGCTGTGACCTCCCTGCAGCAGGATGTGCGGGCCAAGTACCTGGGAAACCTGTTCTCCCAGCTTTACAGCGATACTACCGAGCTGACGGGCTCGGCCAACATCGCCCAGGCCGCCGGACAGGTGTCCCAGCACATTGCGGCACTGGGGGCTAAGCTGCGGACATACAGCAATGTCATCGGGAACATCCTGGGTGACAGCGTGGCCCTGGACCAGCTTACCCAGGGGGGCGGGCTGACCTTTGAGGGGGCCGACACCTGGCAGCAGCAAATCGAAAACAGCACCGCCCTCCTAAGTCAGGTGCAGGAGCAGTCCGGGCAGGCCGCCAGCGCTCTGACGGGCTCTCTCGAGAATCTGGAGAGTGCCTTGCAGCAGGCGGCCAAGGGTGACCAAGCAGCCCTCACCGACGCGGCCCAGGCAGCCAAGGACGCCCAGACGAAAGTGCAGAACATCCGCTCTGTTCTGGCCCATCTGAGCCGCCTGGACGGGGTGAGCCAAACCTTGACGCTGCTGGACACAGCGGAGCTGCACCTGCAGCAAATTCGCACGGTAATAGAGGACAAAGCCGTTACCAATGAGCAGATACAGACCTGCCTGGAGGCTATGCCGAGTCTTGAAAAGCTGGCAGCAGGCGAAATACGCGCCGACCTGGAGCAAATTGCCGGAGGCGTGAAGAACGCCGCCACGGATGTGCAGCCGCTTCTAAAGGCCATGGAGACCATGAAGCAGGACATCGTTCCGGCCATTGACGCGGTGCAGGGCAGCAAGGACGATGCAGTGGCCGCCCTGGGCTGCCTGCAGGTGGTGCTGGGTGGCCTGGCCGACCGCATGGACGAGCTGAGTAAGCTGGCTGCCGCCTGCTCCAGCTCCGACCTGCTGCATCAGCTTGACACCGCCCTCAGCGGCGACGCCAGCCGCTTCGGCGCTTTCCTGGCCTCCCCGGTGGAGGTGGAGTCGGAGACGGTGTACCCGGTGAAAAACTACGGTACCGCCATGACGCCCTTTTACTCGGTGCTGGCCATTTGGGTGGGCGGCGTTATCCTGGTGGCCTTGATACAGGTCCATCCGGATCGGAAAAAGTTCCCCACGGCCACGGACAACCAGTGCTATTTTGGCCGTCTGCTCCTGTTTTTGCTCATAGGGCAGCTACAGGCTGCGGTTATTGTGCTGGGGGACATTTACCTGCTGAAGTGCCAGTGTCTGCACCCGGGGATGCTGTTTTTGGCGGCGGGGCTGGCCTCGTTCACCTTCGTGACACTGATCTACTCCCTTACCGTCTCCTTCGGGGACATCGGCAAGGCTATTGTGGTGGTGGTGATGGTGGTGCAGATCGCCGGGTCCTCCGGCTCCTATCCCATTGAGATCCTGCCGGAGATATTTGAGAAGATCTACCGCTTCTTCCCCTTCCCCTATGCCATCAACGCTATGCGCGAGGCTATCTGCGGCACCTATGAGATGGACTATGCAGTGTATCTGCTGGAGCTGCTGATCTTCGCGGTGCTGGCATTCTGTATTGGGCTGCTGGTGCGCAAGCCCTTTATCGGCACCAACCACTTCGTCAGCGAAAAGCTGGAAGAAACGGAACTGATGTGAAAGGAGGACAGTTTGCATGAGTGAAAATAATCAGCAGTATAAAAGGCTCTATGACCAGCTTCTGTCCTTCGTCCAGGAGCTGCACAGCAGCAATAAAAAGCGCATTCGCGGAGGGCTGTGGTGCATGCTGGTGCTGCCGGTGGTGCTGCTGCTGGCCCGGCGGCTCACGGACAGCAATCGGGTGGCGTTCCTGCTGATCTGGATATTCTGCATGTTCGTCCTGGCGGGGTACCTCATTTGGATCGCATACATAGACGACTCCATTCAGAAAAAGATGCGGGAGGCCCTGGAGACGGAGAAGCAATTCGACGACCTGCTCTCCCTGGAGCCGCCCCGTCGGCTGCTGGAGGCTTACGAGCGGCTGGACGCCAAGTACGGCAGCCGCATTGAGCGGGTGGGTCCGGAGGAGCCGGGCGGCCCCGAGGAGACCGCGCAAAAGCCCTCTCCCCCGCCCCATGTATCGGATGATAAAGCGTCTGTGATCCAGGCGGAGGCTCCTGCGGCTCCCGTTCAGGCCCCGGCGAAGGACAAGCCCGCCCCGGCGGCCCGTCCGGCGGCGGAGAGCAGCGTTTCCCTGCTGTCTCAGGTGGAGGACTATATCCCCCGCTGCGGCTGCCACAGCTACTTTGCCCTGTGCTCCTACGCACACACCGCCCACCCTGAGTGGATGGAGACCATCCGTGCCAATGCCCAGCATCTGGACCTGTACATACGCTCCTTTACGGCGGCAGAGGAAAAGGAGGGGGAAAAATGAGATCCATTCGAGCTATTTTCCGGGGCGACCTGCGCCGGGTCACCGCCAGCATCGTGTCCATTGTGATCCTGCTGGGCCTGTGCGTGGTGCCGTGCCTGTACGCCTGGTTTAATATTTTTTCCAACTGGGATCCCTACGGCCCCGACGCCACCTCCCGTATCCCCGTGGCGGTGGTGTCCGAGGACAAGGGTGGAAGCCTCCTGGGCCTGGAAATGAACATCGGCGATAAGATTCTGGAGGCCCTGGAGGCCAACGACACCATCGGCTGGGTGTTTCCCGAGAGCAAGGACGAGGCCATGACGCTCCTGGAAAAGAGCGACTGCTATGCGGTTCTGGTGGTGTCCGACGACTTCACCCAGGATGTCTTTGACTCCCTCTCCGGCGGCAGTGTAAACCCTAAGCTGCACTACTACGAAAACGACAAGAAAAACGCCATTGCCCCCAAAATAACCGGCAAGGCAAAAACCGCCGTGCAGCAGCAGGTGAACACCACCTTTATAGAGACTATCACCGGCTATCTGGCGGACTTTGCCCACTTTCTCAGCTCTATGGGCGTGGACGGGCCCACGCTGATTGCCAAGCTGCAATCGGCCAGTCAATCCATCCGGGGGCAGCTGGGTACGGCGGCCACAGCGCTGGATGCCCTGTCGGGGCTTAATAACACCGCCCAGACCATCCTCACCTGCGCCTACCAGTTTACCGGTGACGCCGCCGACGCGGCCACCTCCGCCGGAGTCCTTCTGGGCGACGCCAACACCGTCCTCAGCGGCACCGGCAGCCTTATCGACAAAACCAATGCCGCCACCCGGGATGCTTTGGAGGCCGTCTCCACTGTCCTGGGAGACATTCAGACACACCTGAACAAGGCCAGCCAATCCCTGGACGACTTCCATTCCTATACCCGGGAAAAGCTGACGGGGCAGATCCAGTCCGTAGCAGCTCTATCGCAGCAGTGCCGGGCTATGTCCCAGCAGCTGCAGGCCTTGGGCGCCACCCAGGCAGCACAGGCCCTGGAAGCCCTGGCCGGGCAGCTTGACGGCGTGCGCCGGGCCCTGGAGACGGTACAGAGCGTGGCAGATGCCAAGCTGGATGAGGCCGCCGCCCTGCTGGCGACTGCCTCCCAGGTGACAGCCCAGGCCCAGGAGGCTGTAGGCAGTCTCTCCGAGCTGGTGAGCCAGGAGACCACCCAGCAGGTGCAGCAGAAGCTTCAGGGCCTGCAGCAGACCCTGGACGGAGCGGCCCAGCTTCTGGCCGGGACCGACTCGGTGAGTGTGTCCATCCGACAGGCCATCACCGACTTCAACACCCAGCTTTCGTCTCTGGAGACGGGGCTTTTGCAGGCTCGGTCGGGCCTGGGCTCCGTCAGCAGCGCTCTGGACACCGCCGACAAGCTCCTGGAGCGTCTCTCCGGAGACAAGGAGGCGCAGGAGCTTACGGATCTGCTCCAGGGAAACGGCAAGAGCCTGGCAGAATACCTGGCCTCCCCTGTGGCCATGGAGACGGTGGACACCTACCCCATCGCCACCTATGGCTCAGCTATGGCTCCGTTTTATACGGTGCTGGCCCAGTGGGTGGGCACCCTGCTGTGTGCCACCTTCCTGAAGGTGGGCTACAAGCCCCGGCCCGAGCTGGAGCGGCCCTCCCTGGCTGCCCATTTCTTTGGACGCTACGGTATCTTCCTGCTGGTGGGCCTGGCCCAGGCTGTAATTGTGGCCGCAGGAGACCTGCTGTATGTGCAGATCCAATGCCTGTATCCATGGAAATTCCTGCTGGCCGCCTGTGTAAACGGCCTGGTATTCTCCCTTATCAATTACGCCATGGTCTTTGCCCTGGACAACATCGGCATGGCCCTGGATGTGATATTGCTGGTGGTGCAGGTGGCCGGTGCCGGCGGCACCTATCCGGTGGAGGTCCTGCCGGAGATTTTCCAGAAGCTGAACCCCTACATGCCCTTCCGCTACGCTATGGACGCCATGCGGGAGTGCGTGGCCGGAAGCTACGGCACCAACTACTGGAAGGATCTGGGGATCCTGCTCATTTTCCTGGTCGTGTTCACGGTGCTGGGGCTGGCGCTGTACCGCCCGGCCAAGGGGCTGAACCGCCTCATTGCCCAGAGCAAGAACCGCACGGGGATCATGGTCTGAGCCAGCCTAAATATAAAAAAATCCACACCGCTTTTCTTTGGGCGGTGTGGATTTCTTTTGCTTTGTGTCAGGTCTGCGCATCGGGCACAGGGGTCAGGACACCGATGACGATGTAGCGGGCGTCCTCGAACTCGTAGCTGCAGGTGGACAGGGTCACAAGTCTGGCATCCTCCGAGGGCAGGTCCAGCTTGGTCTGAAAGGTGGACTTACGCATGCAGGCGCTGAGAGCCTCCGGAGTGGGGTCCACGGAGTAGATAGGGTCGGTGGGATCCACCACTGCGCCGCACAGCAGGTCCAGGCGATAGGTGCCCTGGGGGGTCATGAGGTACATATGGTCGTTTTGCTGATAGTAGCTGTTGCTCTTAAAATTCACCAGCTTGCCGAACATATTGCCCGTGCGCATATGGTGACCGTAGATCAAGGTATTGCGGTCGGAAAAGTCTGGGGCGTTGCGGTAGTCCATGAAAATGCTGCCGTTGGAGTTTACGGAGCCGTCGATTTGATGGTCCAGATAATAAACATTGTCATCGTGCTGAAGCACCGGATAGTTGATGGGAGTGCCCTTGAGATAGAGCCAGGCCACGGCATCGGAATTCTGCTGGCAGAGCTGGTCGAAATCTACCTGGAAATACTCCTCTTCCTCCTTAGCCTGGCCGGTTTTGCGAATGGTATACTCCCGGGCCACAGACTCATTGAGGCGGGTGCTTTCCCTTTTTTCCGCGTAATAGCTGTATATCTTATAGGCAGAGAAGCAGAAAACGGCCACCAACACGGCCAGCACAACATAATAAAGCACATTTTTCACTGTTTTCTTCTTCATGGCGCAGCCTCCTTTCCGGCTCTGGTAATTCATAGTATAAACGATTTTCGCAGATTTGGCAAGCGGCGGTTTTTCTCACAGGGAAATTGGATTTTCGGCAAACTGAAATTTCCCATTTACAGTGCCTGCTTTTTGCGGTAAAATACCACTAGAGGAACTGAAAGGAGAAATCACAGATGATCTATTTCAACAGCGACTACCTGGAGGGCGCACATCCCGCCATTATGGAGCGCCTGATGCAGACCAATATGGAACAGACCGTGGGCTACGGCGAGGATGAATACTGCGCCGCCGCCCGGGAGAAGATCAAGGCCGCGTGCCAGGCCCCGGATGCCGATGTGCATTTCCTGGTGGGCGGCACCCTCACCAACACCACGGTGATCGCCTCTATTCTGCGCCCCTATCAGGGTGTGCTCTCCGCCACCAGCGGCCACATAAACTGCCACGAAACCGGCGCCATCGAGTCCTCCGGGCATAAGGTGCTGACCCTTCCCACGGACAACGGTAAAATTACCGCCCAGCAGGTAGAGGACTATTACAACTGGCACCACTTCAGCCCCGACTATGAGCACATGGTCATGCCCGGTATGGTCTACATCTCCCTGCCCACTGAGGGCGGCACCCTGTACTCCAAGGCGGAGCTGACGGAGCTGTACGAGGTGTGCAAGAAGTACTCTCTGCCGCTGTTTATCGACGGGGCACGGCTGGGCTACGGACTCACCTGCGACGACTGCGACCTGACACTGCCGGAGGTAGCGCGTCTGTGCGACATCTTCTACATCGGCGGCAACAAGGTGGGCGCCCTGTTCGGCGAGGCCGTGGTGGTGATGAACCCGGCGCTGAAAAAGGACTTCCGCTTCATGATGAAGCAGCGGGGCGGTATGCTGGCCAAGGGTCGGCTGCTGGGTCTGCAATTCGACACCCTGTTTACCGATGACCTGTACTTCAAGATCTCCCGCCACGCCAACGAAATGGCCAAAAAAATACACGCCATCTTCGAGGATAACGGCTATCCCTTCTTCTTTAACTCCCCCACCAACCAGCAGTATCCCATTATGAGCGATGCGGAGCTGGCCGTCTTGGGGAAAGAGTTCGGCTATGAGTATTGGGAGCGGGTGGACGAGACCCACTCCGCTATCCGCTTCGCCGCCAGCTGGGCCACCACGGAGGAAAATGTGGCTGCCCTGCGCAGGGGCGTGGAGGCGCTGAAGAAGTAACTAAGACTGTCGAAAAAAAACGGAGGTTTTTTTCCGACAGCCTCTAAAAAATCCGGCCCGGTGGGGCCGGATTTTTTGTGGATGGGGGATGCGGATTGCGAGACCCGCGTGTGCGCCGGTCTCGCAATGACAGGGTTTTTTACATGGAGTGCGGTGGGTTAAAGGGCGGCGGGATGAGGGCAGCCCGCTCTATGGAGTATCGCAAGAGGTTCGGTAAGGCGGGCCGATGTAGGCATCGGCCCCTACGGAGGGGAAGCGGAAATTCGTCCGTTATCGGGCGGGGTAGAACCCCGCCCCTACGGACGGATGAGCGCCGGTACGGCGGGCGGAAAGGGGTGTCCGCTCCTACGGGTGGGTTGCAAGTAGTGTGGTAGGGCGGGACGATGTGGGCATCGTCCCCTACGCACCGTTTACCGATAGTATTTCGTAGGGTGCGATGCCCAGCGCCGCACGGTAGACATAGGGGGTCAGCCCGTTTGGACGGGCAGCACAAGCGCGGAGCGCGTCGCGGTGAATAGACACCAAGACACTGCGAAAGCACGGGGCGAGGTTGTACCGTTTTATTCGCGGGGGTGAAAGGTCTCGACACTTCCCGCACCGCGCCCGCGCAAGGAATCCAAAACCATTGGTTTTGGCAGCGTTCTTTGGGTACTTTCTGTTGCTGGTGACAGAAAGTACCCCGCTGGAGGCAATTTTTGCACAAGGGATTCTTCCACTCACGGACTCACAGCAACCAAATCACCTTGTACCCCGCAAGAATCCCTCCACCAGCCTGCGGCCGGTCCCCCTCCCTTTAGGCAAGGGAGGCGACGGTTTTTCGGGGGTGCGATGGTTGACAGGCGGCGGGGTGAGGGCAGCCCGCCCTACGAAGTATCGCAAGAGGTTCGGTAAGGCGGGCCGATGTAGGCATCGGCCCCTACGGAGGGGAAGCGGAAATTCGTCCGTTATCGGGCGGGGCAGAACCCCGCCCCTACGGATGGATGAGCGCCGGTACGGTGGGCGGACAGGGGTGTACGCCCCTACGAAAGCGCAACAAGATTTGCGGCACAAGTCCGGGCGGATGGATTTGATTTTTGGGGTCAAAATTTCCTGGCGGTCAGGTCGCAGAGTTTGACTTGGATGCCTTTATCGGTGGCGGCTTTGGTGGCTTTTTGCAGGAGTTTTTCTCTATTTTTGTTTAGTAGCTGCACCAGCAGCTCGTCCCGTTTTTCCTGACTCAGGGTGCCCAGAAGGGTGCGGGCCATGGAGGTGAGCATATCCGGGTTATTGGCCAGGACACCGCCTAAAATGCCGCCTTTTTGGTCCCGGGCCATACTTTCGGCCAGGGCCGGGATCAGGTACTCGGCAATGGAGTCATAATTCAGGTCGTCGATAAGGACTTTCAGTTCGATCATGGTTTTCTCCTTATAGGAAAAGCGCCGGAATGTGGTATTCCGGCGCTTTTAGGTTTAATGGGGTTACGCCTTGGGGCCGGCGGCCACCAGGGCCTTGCCGTGCTCGTTGGACTCGTACTTGGCGAAGTTCTTCACGAAGCGGCCGGCCAGATCCTTGGCCTTCTCCTCCCACTGGGAGGCATCGGCATAGGTGTCGCGGGGATCCAGAATAGCAGGGTCCACACCGGGCAGAGCCGTAGGCACCTGGAAATGGAAGTGGGGAATGGTCTTGGTAGGGGCCTCATTGATAGCGCCGCTGAGGATGGCGTCAATGATGCCGCGGGTATCCTTGATGGAAATGCGCTTGCCGGTACCGTTCCAGCCGGTGTTCACCAGATAGGCCTTGGCACCGCTCATCTTCATGCGCTTGACCAGCTCCTCGGCGTACTTGGTGGGATGCAGCTCCAGGAAAGCCTGACCGAAGCAGGCGGAGAAGGTGGGGGTGGGCTCGGTGATGCCCCGCTCGGTGCCGGCCAGCTTGGCGGTGAAGCCGGAGAGGAAGTAATACTGTGTCTGCTCCGGAGTCAGGATGGAAACAGGAGGCAACACGCCGAAGGCATCGGCGGACAGGAAGATCACATTCTTGGCAGCGGGCGCCGCAGAGACCGGGCGCACGATTTTATCAATATGATCAATGGGATAGCTGACACGGGTATTCTCGGTGACAGACTTGTCGCTGAAGTCGATCTTGCCGTCCTTGTCCACGGTGACATTCTCCAGCAGAGCGTCCCGACGGATGGCGTTATAGATGTCGGGCTCGGATTCCTTGTCCAGGTTGATGACCTTGGCATAGCAGCCGCCCTCGAAGTTAAAGACGCCGTTATCGTCCCAGCCGTGCTCATCATCACCGATAAGCAGACGCTTGGGGTCGGTGGACAGGGTGGTCTTGCCGGTACCGGACAGGCCGAAGAAAACAGCGGTATTTTCACCATTCATGTCGGTGTTGGCAGAGCAGTGCATGGCGGCAATACCCTTGAGAGGCAGGTAATAGTTCATCATGGAGAACATGCCCTTCTTCATTTCGCCGCCGTACCAGGTATTGATGATGACCTGCTCCCGGGAGGTGATGTTGAAGGCCACGCAGGTCTCAGAGTTGAGGCCCAGCTCCTTAAAGTTTTCTACCTTGGCCTTAGAGGCGTTATACACCACGAAGTCAGGCTCGAAGCTCTCCAGCTCCTCCTGAGAGGGCTGGATGAACATATTCTTAATGAAGTGTGCCTGCCAGGCCACCTCTACGATGAAGCGCACGGCCATGCGGGTGTCCTTGTTGGCGCCGCAGAAGGCATCCACCACGAACAGGCGCTTGTTGCACAGCTCGCTGACGGCCAGCTTCTTCACCTGAGCCCATACATCCTCGCTCATGGGATGGTTATCGTTTTTATAGCCCTCGCTGGTCCACCAAACGGTGTCCTTGGAGTTTTTATCCATGACAATATACTTGTCCTTGGGAGAGCGACCGGTGTAAATGCCGGTCATCACATTTACAGCGCCCAGCTCCGTGACCTGGCCGACCTCATAACCTGTCAGCTCTGCCTTGGTCTCCTCTGCGAACAGAGTGTCGTAGGAAGGGTTGTAGACGATCTCAGTGGTACCGAGAATGCCGTATTTGCTCAGATCAATGGCCATAATAATGTCTCCTTTTCATATATAAAATAATATAGGATTCCGCCGGAATAAGCATTGTCCCACCATTTTAATATTTGTATTATAACATAGAAAAATAAAAGAATCCACTGTTTATCTCCACTATTTTTACAAAAAATTTTAGATAACCTAACAAAAATTATGAGTTCTGCATAATCGCTCCTCCGGGGGCAAAACTATTTTGGATTTTCAGACCCCTTCCATTGACTTTTTCGGGAGAATTGATAAAATAAAAAATAGCTTACAAGGAGTGCTGGGCGCAACCCCTTCGGTGCCTCGTGTCCTTTAGGCAAGGGGGCCTTGGGGACGGGGGATGCGGATTGCCACGACCGGCGTGTGCGCCGGTCTCGCAATGACAGGTTTTTTTGATTATGAAGGATTCGATGATTTTCAAAATGAGCGTCCGTATTTATCAGGACGAGAATAAGGTATTCGGGCCGGGGATCGCACAGCTACTGCACCGGGTCCGGGAGCTGCACTCTCTCCGGGCGGCAGCCAGCTCCATGAACATGGCCTACTCCAAGGCCTGGACAGTGCTGCGTACCGCGGAAAATGCCCTGGGCTATAAGCTGCTCTATTCCTCCGCCGGCGGCAAAAACGGCGGCGGGGCCGTACTCACCCCCCAGGGGGAAAAGCTTTTGGAGCAGTACGACGAATTCTGCCGCCGGATGCAGGCATACGGCCAGACTCAGTTTACCCAGCTTTTCAGCGCTGACGAGGTAAGCTGCGACGAATAATTATCCCTTATGCGCCGGGCCACAGCCCCTCTTTTTTCACATTTTGCCCCCGGATTTGAGAAAAAAATCTCACGCTTATAAAAAGCATCTAAAATACACCAATCTTTTTGTGCATTTTCACTGTTGACTTTAAGCCTTTAAAGTTCTATAGTTTTCACAACGAAACAACGCCGCCACGCGGCAGAAAGGAGCCCCGATATGTGTAACATTTCTTCTTCCACCAGCGCCTCCCGTCGGGGCTACTATTACGGCTTTATGGCTCGCTATTTTGCGGGTTTCTTTTGCTGCGACAAATTCATAAAGCCGTCCGTATCAAAATAGAGTTTTCGTTCTTTTCCGCAGATAAAGAAAAGGCCGCTCTGGTTCGGACAGAGCGGCCTCTTTTTTATAAAAACCACAACCAAACAAAATCAAACGCAAAGGAGAAAAATCATGAAAAAGCTTATCTCTCTCGTCCTTGCCGCGGTAATGGCCCTTTCCCTGGTGGCCTGCGGCTCCGGCAACAAAGACAAAGACACCGGCGACAAGACCTATAAGGTAGGCGTTGTGCAGCTGATACAGCACGAGGCTCTGGACGCCGCCACCCAGGGCTTCACCGATGCCCTGAAGGAAGCCCTGGGCGACAAGGTGGAGGTAGTTGAAAAGAATGCCTCCGGCGATTCCAACAACTGCGTCACCATCGTTAACGGATTCATTTCCGACAAGGTTGACCTGATCATGGCCAACGCCACCCCGGCCCTCCAGGCTGCCGCCTCCGCCACCAGCACCATTCCCATCCTGGGCACCTCCGTTACCGACTACGCCACTGCTTTGGAGATCGCCGACTGGACCGGCACCGTGGGCGGCAACATCTCCGGCACCTCCGACCTGGCTCCTCTGGACAAGCAGGCCGCCATGCTCCAGGAGCTGTTCCCCAACGCCAAGAAGGTGGGTATGCTCTTCTGCTCCAGCGAGCCCAACAGCAAATACCAGGTTGATGAGGTGACCAAGCTGCTCTCCGCCGCCGGCATCACCTGCACCGAGTACACCTTCACCGACAGCAACGATGTTTCCTCCGTCACCCAGAAGGCCTGCGACGATTCCGATGTGCTCTACATCCCCACCGATAACACCGCTGCCTCCAACACCGAGGCCATTGCCAATGTGGTCCTGGCCGCCAACACCCCCGTCATTGCAGGCGAGGCCGGCATCTGCAAGGGCTGCGGCGTGGCGACGCTCTCCATCGACTACTACGAGCTGGGCAAGATCACCGGTCAGATGGCTGCTAAGATCCTCACCGGTGAGGCCGACATCTCCACCATGCCTGTGGAATTCGCTCCCACTGCAACCAAGCAGGCCAACATGGCCAACTGTGAGAAGCTGGGCATCACCGTTCCCGCTGACTACACCGCTCTGGCTACCGAGTAATTCCCCATAACATAAACCGCCGGGAGGGGGCGTTCGTCCCCTCCCCCGTTACACGAAGCCGCCTAAGGGCGGCAGATTGAGGAGAAAAGAAAATGGCATTCCTGACTTCACTTTTGAATTCGCTGCCCGGCGCGGCGGCACAAGGCCTTGTATGGGGCATCATGGCCATCGGTGTGTACATCACCTTCCGGGTGTTGGATGTGGCCGACCTGACCGTGGACGGCTCCATTGCCACCGGCGGCGCCGTGGCTGTGATGCTGATTCGAGGGGGCATGAACTGCTGGCTGGCCCTGCTGTGCGCCTTTGCTTCCGGCCTGCTGGCGGGCCTGGTTACAGGCCTGTTTCACACCAAGTGCGGTATTCCCGCCATCCTGGCCGGTATTCTCACACAGCTTGCCCTGTACTCCGTGAATCTGCGGATCATGGGCGGCAAGGCCAACCAGCCCGTAGGCGTGGACAAGTACGATCTGGTTGTTTCCCAGCGGTATGTGCGGGATCTGTCTATCAGCAATCCTCTGCCGCTGCTGCTGGTCATCACCGTCGTGACGGTTGTCGCTCTGTACTGGTTCTTTGGCACTGAGCGGGGCTGCTCCGTTCGCGCTACCGGCGCCAATGCCAACATGGCCCGGGCCCAGGGCATCAACACCGGTGCCAATATCGTTCTGGGTCTCATGCTCTCCAACGGTCTGGTGGCCCTTTCCGGCGGCCTGCTGGCCCAGTTCCAGGGCTCTGCCGATGTGGGCATGGGGCGCGGCGCCATTGTTATCGGCCTGGCCGCTGTTATCATCAGTGAAGTGACCTTCGGCAAGATCTTCCAAAACTTCGGTTTGAAGATGTTTGCCGTATCCCTGGGTGCCGTGATCTACTACTTCGTGCTGCAGATAGTCCTGCAGCTGGGCCTGAACACCAACGATCTGAAGCTGGTTTCCGCCCTGATCGTAGCCGTATTCCTGTCCGTCCCTTACTGGAAGGGAAAAGTAGCCCATAAGAAAGGAGGCGCACACCATGCTTGAGCTGAAAAACATTTCCAAAACCTTCTTCCCCGGCACCGTCCACGAAAAAACAGCGCTGGACAATCTGAGTCTGACCCTCCACGAGGGCGATTTCGTCACCGTAATCGGCGGCAACGGTGCGGGAAAATCCACTATGCTCAACGCCATTGCCGGTACCTTCTCCGTGGACAGCGGCTCCATTCTTATTGACGGCAAGGATGTTACCCGTCTGCCCGAATTCAAACGGGCCGCGCTCCTGGGCCGGGTGTTCCAGGACCCCATGATGGGTACTGCCCCTACCATGCAAATTCAGGAAAACCTGGCTCTGGCCGCCCGACGCGGCAAGCACCGGGGCCTGAAGTGGGGCATCACCCCCCAGGAGGAGCAGGAATACTATCAGAAGCTCAAGGACCTGGATCTGGGTCTGGAGGACCGCATGAAGGCTAAAGTGGGCCTGCTCTCCGGCGGCCAGCGCCAGGCGCTGACGCTGCTGATGGCGGCACTGCAAAAGCCCAAGCTGCTGCTCCTGGACGAGCATACCGCCGCCCTGGACCCCCGCACCGCCGCTAAGGTGCTGGAGCTCAGTGACAAGATCGTGGAGGAAAACCACCTGACCACCATGATGATCACCCACAATATGCGCGATGCCATCGCCCACGGCAACCGCCTTATTATGATGGATGCGGGCCATGTGGTGCTGGATATCTCCGGCGAAGAAAAGAAAAAGCTCACCGTTTCCGACCTGCTGACCCTGTTTAGCAAGGCCAGCGGCACGGAGGCAAATGACGATAAGCTCCTTCTCTCCTGAGCGATACTTCCTTTCGATATACGATTTACCTTTCTCATATAGAAGCCCGGACAGACTTAATGCCTGTCCGGGTTTCGCCTTTTATATGCAGATTTTCCATGGCGGGCCGATGTGGGCATCGGCCCCTACGGAACATAACGATGCGTGGCGCAAACTTTCCGGGGCGTCGGGGAAATCGCAGAAGCGCTGCCAGTGGCAGAAGAAGCGAGGCGATTTCGAGGAAGTGCCCCGATTGGCAGGCACGGATAGTGCCTGTCAGTCGGCTGGCACGACGGTGGGCAATCGCCGTCCCCTACGGAGTTCTATCGGTAAACGATGCGTAGGGGCGGGGTTCTACCCCGCCCGCGGGCGACCGCAAGGGTCGCCCCTACGGATGACAGGGCGGCGGGGTGTGGTCACCCCCTACATTATAATGAATAAAACCTTATATCCTCCCGTAAAGCTCCGCAAAGCGGTGCATTTTTTTTGCCAATTCGGGGGTAGTCTCTCCGGGCAGCATCCGCCAGCGCCAGTTTCCCTCCCGGGTGCCGGGACGGTTGGTGCGGTCACTCCGACCCAGCCAGTCCTGCATCTGCGCCACAAAAAGCCCGGCCGTGCTGGACATTCCCAGCCGAAGCATGGCCTCTGCCGGATCCGCCGGACTGCCCATATACTCGGCGGCGTACCTCACCGTTTTCTCCGGAATCTCGGTGAGCCAGCGGGCCAAGGGGCTATTGTCATGGGTGCCGGTATAGCAGACGCAATTTTCCGTGTAGGTGTGGGGCAGATAGGCCGCACTTTTCGGGTCGTCAAAGGCGAACTCCAGCACCTTCATCCCCGGCCAGCCGGATGCCTGCAGCAGCTTCTCCACCCCCGGTGTAGGTGCGCCCAGGTCCTCGGCGATGAACCGCAGGTTCGGGAACCAGCTATTCAGCACATCCACCAGCCTGCGCCCCGGGCCGGGAAGCCACTGCCCCTTCTCCGCCGTCTCCTCCCCCACGGGCACGGCCCAGTATTCATCCAGGCCCCGGAAATGGTCGAAGCGGATCACATCGAAGAGCTTTCCCGCCCCGTCAATGCGACGCAGCCACCAGCCGAAGCCGTCTTTTTCCATCGCATCCCAGCGGTAGAGGGGATTCCCCCAAAGCTGGCCCGTGGGGCTGAAATAGTCTGGCGGCACCCCGGCCACCGCCGTGGGGCGGCACAGGTCATCCAGAGAGAAAAACTCCGGCGCAGCCCATACATCGCAGGAATCCGGAGCCACATAGATAGGCAGATCGCCTATGACGGTGATATTCTTCTCCCGCAGATACGCCCGCAGGGCACTCCACTGCTTAAAAAACAGATACTGCAGATAGATATAAAATGACCGACGCTGCGCAAAATCCTCTCCGCAGGCGGCTACGGCAGCGGCATAGCCCGGCCCGGTGCGGCGGCGAAAGGGCTCCGGCCAGGCTGTCCAGGGCTGAGAGCCGAAGCGGTCCTTCAGGGCCATAAAGTCCGCATAGTCCGAAAGCCAGGCGGCGTTTTCCCTTTGGAAGCACTCTATCTGCTCCCTATCCCGCAGCCAGCCCCGGTGAAAGGCCTTTTCCAGCACGGCGAAGCGCTCCGTATAGAGCCGCCCGTAATCTACATACCGGGGATCTATCCCGGCGCAGCAGGCGTCCGCCTCGTCCCCTGTCAGCAGGCCGTCCTCCGCTAAGAGGTCCAAATCAATGAAATAGGGATTCCCGGCAAAGGAGGAAAAGCTCTGGTAGGGGGAGTCGCCGAAGCCCGTTTGGCCCAGGGGCAGCATCTGCCAGCACCGCTGGCCGGCGGCGTGGAGAAAGTCGACAAAGTCGTAGGCGGCCCGGCCCAAGGTGCCGATGCCGTGGGGTGAGGACAGGGCGTAGACGGGCAGCAAAACGCCGCTTGCTCTGCGATTCATAGGCTGTCCTCCCCATACTCTTGCAAAAATGCTTCCAGCTGGCTCTCGCCCAGGACCCGGACACCGTTTTTCTCCAGCAGCTCCGCCGCCACACCGTAGCCGTCTGCCAGTGTTTTTGTGAAGGTGCCGTCATAGATTTTCCCGGAACCGCAGGCTGGGCTGCGCTCCTTCAAAATCGCCACGGTGCAGCCATAGAGCCGGGCCAGGCGCAGCACCTCTTGGGCGCCCCGGTCATAGGCGGCGGTGACATCCGTCCCCTCTCGGGTAAATACGCCGCCGCAGCGCCGCTCCGAGGGCGGACGCGGGGTAGACAGGCCTCCGAAAATCTCCGGACAGACGGGAATGGCCGTGTGCCTGGCCACCAGGTCTCCGGCAAGGGGATGGCCTTTACTCTGCCCGTCATAGCGGCAGGAAAGTCCCAGCAGACACGCACTCACCAGCACATTCATAGCGTCTGTTCCTTCCCGTTCAGAGCCGCATAGGTCAGCCGATCCCCCTCATAGCACAGCTTCAGGGAGAAAAACGGCGCTTCCTCCTCCAGCAGGCGCAGGAAGATCTTATCCCCCTCCCACTGGGGCAGCTTCTTCATCTTCTCCCGGCTGACCCACTCCAGTACGCCCTCGTTGCACTCCTTCAGCGCCCCGGTCCAGCCGGTGGCAGTGTAGAGGTGCATATATTCCCCCTCCCATTCATTGGATACGAAGGTCACGATGCCCCGGTACCGATAGTCGGTGAGAGTGAGACCGGTCTCCTCCCAAGCCTCCCGCAGCAGGCACTCCTCGGGGCTCTCCCCCTCCTCGAACTTTCCGCCGATGCCGATCCACTTATCGTGGTTCAGATCGTTTTCCTTTTTCACGCGGTGCAGCAGCAGAACCTGATCCCCTTGCAGCAGGTAGCACAGGGTGGTGTTTTTCACGGAGCATTCCTCCTCAGTCTATATTGTAGAGCAGTATAGCATATTTTTTTGCATTTTTCCAGCATCCGTGGTATACTTTTCCAAAAAGGAGCGATGCTGCATGGAAACCGTTAAGCCCGGCGTATATCGCCACTTCAAGGGAAATCTATACCGCGTTCTGTTTTCCGCCCGACACAGCGAAACGGGAGAGGAAATGGTGGTCTACCGGGCCCTCTATGGAGAGCAGGACTACTGGGTGCGACCGGCCGCCATGTGGCAGGAAGCTGTGGAGCGCGACGGCTATTCCGGCCCCCGCTTCACCTGGGTGGAGCCATGAGCGGCTACACCGTCATCCGCTCTCGGCGGCGCACTCTGGCGCTGCAGGTGACAAAGGATTGCCGGGTGGTGATCCGAGCCCCCCTCTACGCCGCCGGAGACGACATTGACCGCTTTGTGGCGGAGCATGAGGCCTGGATCGCAGCCCAGCTTGCCCGGCAGGCCCAGCGCCTAACCCAGCATCCGCCCCGATCTCCGGAGGAACAGGAGATCCTGCGCCAAAAGGCCCGACAGACACTGCCACCCCTGGTGCATTTCTGGGCCCGGCAGATGGGCGTTACCCCCACGGGAGTGAAGATCACCGCCGCTCGGTCACGGTTCGGAAGCTGCAGCGGGAAAAACAGCCTGTGCTTTTCCCTGTATCTCATGGAGTACCCCGAAGAGGCCGCTGAGGCGGTGGTGGTCCATGAGCTGGCCCATATCCGCCACAAAAACCACGGACCGGACTTCTATGCCCTGGTTCGAGGGACTCTGCCGGACTATGACGCGCGAATAAAACTACTCAAATAGAACACACGGCCTCCGGCTGTGAGAAAAAGGCAGACACAGGGAAAACGCCCTGGTGTCTGCCTTTTTTTTTCTGAAATAGAGGTAGGGATAGGAACGGTAGCCCCCACTTTATGGGAACGCTCACGGCTTTAGGCGAGCCTTTTTCCGCTCCTCATATACGGTGTTCAAACAGTAGAGGAGTACACCGGCCCAGATGAAATAGAAGCTCCTGAGCTTTTCCGCTGTTAAGTATTCGCCCATGATCATGCCGCAGACGATGGCCAGAGTGGGGCTTAGATACTGACAGAAGCCCGCCGTCATCAAAGGCAGATATTTCACTCCCACAGAGTAGAGGACCATGGGCATGGCCGTGACCACCCCCGCACCCAGGAGCATCAGCTGTCGCAGGGGCGTGATGGAAGCCATCCCTGTATCTCCCATGCGGAAAAACAGAATGAAAAGCAGCGCCAGCGGTACCATCATTACTATCTCCGCGGAGGTGCTTACCACCGAGTCGATGCGCAGGCTCCGCTTAATAGCTGCGTAAATGGCAAAGCACACCGCCAGAAGGATGGTCACATAGGGGATGCCGTTGAAGCCGTCTGTGGAGAGGACGATGCCCACCACGACCACCGCCAATATGACAATATGCCGCCAGCTCACCTTCTCCCGGAAGATCACCGCACCGAGGATGAACACCACAATAGGCTGGATGTAATACCCCAAGCTGCACTCCAGCACCCGGCCATTCTGTACCGCCCAGAGGTATACACCCCAGTCCGCCAGCAAAAATACCGAAGCCGGAATCTCCCGCTTCAGTATATCTTTATCCCGGAATACTGCAAGGAGCTGCGGCAGCTTCCCCTGCGCCCATAGGATGCACAGGCAGCACACCGCTGCCCAAATGATGCGGCAGGCCAGCAAAAAATAGGTATCCCACTCCCCGCAGATATACCAGTACATCGGCTGAAAGCCCCATATGAAAAAGCACAGTAAGAGCGTGGGAATGCCCTTTTTGTAATTGATTTCCTGCATAGCCGTCACTCTTTCGTATTTACAGATTTCCGCAATAATGGTATGATAGCATTGAGGTGAGAAAATGTCAAAGCTTTTGCGAGATTTTTATAGCGGCGACACCGTCTCTATTGCCCAGGCTCTGCCGGGCCGCTACTTGGTGCGGATGTGGGACGGGCAGCCTCTGGTGGCGCGCATCACGGAAACAGAGGCCTATGTGGGCGCTATCGACAAGGCTGCCCACGCCTACGGCTACCATAAAACGCCCCGGAACGCCACTATGTTCGGACCTCCGGGGCACGCCTACATCTACCTCATCTACGGAATGCACTGCTGCCTGAACTTCGTCACGGAGCCAGAGGGCGAGCCCTCCGCCGTGTTACTGCGGGGCCTGGAGGCAGTTTATGGGGCGGAGCAAATGAGCCTGCTGCGGTATGGCAAGCCCTTGACACAGCTCGCGGCATACCAAAGGAAGAATTTTCTCAATGGACCCGGAAAATGCTGCCGGGCCCTGGGCCTGACCCGGGCGGAAAACGGGCTGGATCTGACGGCAGATACGCTATTTCTCTGTGATGGGCCGGAGGATGTGGGGCTGCCTCCGGTGGACGCAGGCTCCTACATCCTACGCACAGGCAAGCGCATCGGTATCGATTATGCGGAGGAAGCAGTGGATTTTCCCTGGAGATTTTGGCTGGAAAGGACGAATTTATGCTGATATTTGACATGGACGGAACCCTCATTGACTCCAACGGAGTTTGGCGGGAGGTGGACATCGCCTTTCTGAAAAAGCGCGGCTTCCCCTACACGAAGGAATACTACCAGGGCGTGGCCCACACTATTTTCCCCAAGGCGGCAGTATTTACCAAAGCCTACTGCAATCTGCAGGAGTCCACAGAGGAGATTATGGCCGAGTGGATGGAAATGGCCGGGGACGCCTACGCCACCCGTGTACCCGTGAAGCCGGGAGTCCGGACCTATTTGGAGCAGTGCCGTCAAAAGGGGGAACGAATGATCGTACTCACCTCTGCTGTACCAGAGCACTGCCGCAGTGCCCTGACCCATCTACACCTTATGCCCTATTTTGAAACGATATTTTTTGCCCATGACCTGGGGCTGGACAAGAAGGACCCGGATATTTTTCTTCTGGCGGCAAAGGAGTGCGGTGTGAAGCCGGAAGAATGCACCCTATTCGATGATTCCCTGGACGCCTGTCGGGGGGCCAAAGCTGCCGGTATGCACGCAATCGGCGTGTACGATCCGTATTTTGATGTATCAGAAGTCGAAATGCGTAAGCTCTGTGACAGGTATATACACAGCTTCACAGAATTGGTGGAGGCGTAAGCGTAGTCATATTTATATGGGAAGGACGGCAGACCTGCGGGCCCGCCGTCCTTCTTTAATTAGGAAAAGAAAAGACACCCTATTGGGTGCCTTCTCTGTGTTGGCGCTACCTATTTTTCCGGGCCGTCTCCAGCCAAGTATCGTGGGCAGAAGCGAGCTTAACTTCCGTGTTCGGGATGGGAACGGGTGGACCCTCGCCCTAATCAGCACCAACTATTGAAACCGTGATTCGCGGTAACAAACAGTAGTATATTCACTTTTCCGTACTTTGTCAAGAAAGAAATGGTGACCCGTACCGGATTCGAACCGATGTTAA
>CECF01026059.1_pt1 | contig 52311 bp, 40 predicted proteins | sample 554751 | NCBI WGS metagenome assembly CECF01 (sample SAMEA3182099, study PRJEB8094) | gut metagenome | biome: human; feature: gut; material: Stool; isolation source: human stools | place: Canada | collected 2012-06-12 | reverse complement strand
GCGTTCGTCCTGAGCCAGGATCAAACTCTTTAAAGTTTGTATCAAAACGCTCTTTCGAGCATTCTAATCTTGGTTCAGATAAACGCTAACGTTAATTTAATTAACGCAATCTGTGTTTATCCAGAATTTACTCATTCTCTCAACCTCGACATTTCTGTCAAGGAATCGACAAGGTAATGTTAATTCGTTCTGTATTGTTCAATTTTCAAGGAGCTTTTCTTAACTCTGTCTTTCTGATCTCTCAGACGACTTTGTTATTATATCACATCTTTTCGAGTTTGTCAAGAGGTTTTTTAAACTTTTTTCAAAGTTTTTTTCAAACCATCTTGGTTCTTTCAAAAGAAGTGACTTCCTTTTCGAAAGCTTTTATATTATATCACATTGTCTCTCGTTTGTCAAGAGGTTTTCAAAACTTTTTTTCAAAGTTTTTTGTGACCTTTTCGCTTTCGCTGTGCCCTCATCTCGAGTGCTTGTCTATTATATCACCTTCACCGGCAAAAGTCAACACTTTTTTGAAAAGTTTTTTTCATTCGTTACTTATGTCCTATATATTTAACTGTTTTTCAACAATACACAGCAACATGCACTGTTGCACGCCCTTTTTTTACACTCTTTTACTTACTTTACTCGCGCTTTTTCACAAACAACTAATTCTTTTTTATATATTTTTACACAAATTCTCGTAAACCTATAGCCTTTTTCCCCGCTTTATGTTATAGTAATATTGTATTTCTTTATATATTGAGGTATTATCATGAAACATAAGATTATAATGTCCGCAGCGCTTATTATTTCAATGACCGGTATGACCGGCTGCTTTTTTTTCCCTGCCGAGGAAGAACTCCTCGAACCGCCGACCGTTGCGATCGAGGACATAGCCTACTCCACCTACACAGCCAAGCAAAAAACAATAGAGGACAAGACCGTTGCGACCGGCTACGTATTCTGCAAATCTCAGTATAACGCCAGCTTCCCTGAAAGCGGCGGAACTCTGAAGACGATCTATGTAACCGCCGGGCAGCATGTTGAAGAGGGTGACCTTCTTGCCGAGCTTGACGTCGGCGACCTTGACTATTTGTATAAGCAGCAGCTGCTGATCGTCCAGAAGGCTCAGATTGCCTACAACTCGTCCGGAACGGCAGACGCACGCCTGACCCTCGAAATGGAGCAGAACACCCTGACAGAGTACGAGCGCCAGCTCAACAACTCCCGCATATATGCGGGAATGACCGGTGAAGTCTGCTTCGTGCAGGATATGGACCCCGGAACGACAGTGACCGCATATAAGACTATAATAAAGATAGTTGACCCTTCGCAGCTCTGTATACAGTATAGTTCTTCCAATATGAAAAGCTTCCCGCTGGGCGAAGAGGTCACCATAACGGTAGACGGCGAAGATTACTCCGGCTGCGTTTCCAAAACTCCCACCGATGTAAAGGAAGGACTTTACGACGACTTCCCCGCCGTGATGAAGGATACTTCGTCGATATACTGTGAATTCACAGACGGAACGCCCTCATTCCTGACCGTAGGACAGACCGCGGATATAACCGCAGTGTTCGCGCGTCATGAGAACGCTGTAGTAATATCCAAGACCCTGGTAAAAACCGACGGCGACCGCACCTATGTAACCATACTCGACGAAAACGACACCAAGAAAGAAGTCGACGTAACTGTAGGAATAACCAACGCCACCGAAGCCGAAATACTCACCGGGCTGAACGCAGGCGACCGAGTTGTAGTACGCTGACGGAGGTACGCTGTGTTAACACTATTATTCAGAAAAATGCGAAGCACCCGCTGGATGGTGCTGTGCCTGTTCATCGGATTTCTGCTTGCGGCAGGAATGATGAGCACCGTGCCCATTTACATGGACTCATCTCTCCAGCGCATACTTATAAAGGACATGCAGGCATACCAGCAGGAGACCGGCGAATATCCCGGCGAATATGTCGTAACGAAATCGGTGCCGATAAAGGCGGATAACGCCCAGCGCCGCTCTGCGGTCCAGGAAATGACGGAGCTTGTAGACGACCGCACTTCCAGGATAGACATGCCCCAGGCAAATAAAAAGATCATCATCTATGATGATTACATGTACCTCACCACAGGCAAGACCGCCCGCGTCAAGGTCATAGGAATGACCGGGCTTGAGGATCACGTAACCTTCATAGAGGGCGGAATGTACGCTCCCGGTCAGCAGCCCGACGGAACATTCCAGGTCATATGCAACGAGGAGTGCCTCAAGACCCTGGGAATATCCTGCGGCGGAACATACGAGATACAGAACAGTTTCTACACCTCCGCCGAGCCGCTGTACGTAACGGTATCCGGAGTATTCCGGCAGTCGAGCGAAAACGACAGCTACTGGTCAGAAACGATGGAGCCGTATCTCAACGCATTTCTCATCGACTACGGCACTTTCCTAGGCGATTACCTCGACACCGGCGTAACAACGCTGGGCTCTGCGGATATCCGATACTCCTTCGATTATCAGAAGATGGACCTGAACGACCTCAGTTCCATAACCAAGACCATAGACGAGGATTTCACCATATACCCCGCGAACGACCTCCGCTTTTCAATGGGAATAAACGATATCCTGTCGGAATACGCGGTGCGCGCCGCAAACCTGAAATCCATGCTCTGGATACTCCAGATACCGACAATAGTAATGCTTGCATTCTACCTGTTCATGGTATCCCAGCTAAACGTTGAGCAGGAGAAGAACGAAATAGCGGTATTCAAGAGCCGCGGAGCCTCCTCCGGGCAGATATTCGCAATATACGCGATGGAAGCAGGCGTGCTCGGACTTGTGACGTTCATCGCCGCTCCGTTCATAGGAATGCTCCTGTGCAGCTTCCTGGGTGTATCAAACGGATTCCTGGAATTCGTGAACCGCACCGGGCTTTCCGTGAAGCTCAGCCTTGACGCGTTCATCTATGCGCTGCTTGCCGTGGTGATATTCTTCATCACCACCATGCTCCCGATAATCCCCGCCTCCAAGCTCTCTATAGTAAAGTACAAGCAGAGCAAGGCGCGGGTAGTAAAAATGTCCCTGTGGGAAAAGCTCTGTATCGACGTGATACTGCTCGGCGGCTCACTGGTGTGGTACTTCTTCACGGCGCGGAGCATAAAGCGCCTTTTCGCAGACGGCACCTATGTCTCCGACGGCACGATAAACCCGCTGTATTTTGTTTTCTCGACAATGTTCATCATGGGCGCGGGGCTTCTCTTTATAAGAGTTTACCCCTACGTTCTCCGGCTTGTCTATTATATAGGAAAACGTTTCTGGACAGTCCCGCAGTACATCGCGATAACCTCCGTAGCACGCTCACAGGGCGGCAGGGAGCGCTTCCTCATGCTGTTCCTGTCCGTGACCTTCGCGCTTGGAATATTCTCAGCGAATACAGCCCGGGCGATAAACAACAGCAAATCCGACCGCATCTACTACTCCAACGGAGCCGACGTAGTGATAGACGCCTACTGGCGGCTTGAAAACGTCGAGGACGAGACCAGCTATGTTGAAATAGACATGGACGACTTCCAGAATCTCTCCGGCGTTGAGACCGCCACAAGAGTGCTCCGCACCGACGTTCGCGCGACATACAACGGTCAGCGCTCCGATGTAGACCCCACCCTTATGGCGATAGAGCCGGGCAAATTTTCACAGACCGCATGGTTCAGAAGCGACCTGCTTCCTGTTCACTGGTGGAACTACTGCTCCGCCCTTGTGGACTACAAGGCGGGCGTGCTTGCGTCCAGGGGCTGGGAGGAAAAGGGCGTGCAGCTCGGCGACACGATATCGGTAAAACTGAGCGGAAACGACTCAATAGACCTGACAGTGCTTGCATTCGTAGATTACTGGCCGGGGCTTGACCCCACCGAGCAGGTGGAAGTAAACTCGAGCACCAGCGAAACCGCGGCCAAGGACTTCCTGATATGCAATTACAACTATATCCGTAAGCTGACCGAGCTTCAGCCCTACCAGATATGGCTGAAACTCCAGGACGGCGCGACAAGCGAGCAGCTCTACGCCGACATATCGGCAAAGAACCTGAAGATACAGCGTATCCAGGACAGCAGCCAGATGCTCATTGAAGAAAAGACCGACCCGGCGCTCCAGGGAATGAACGGCGCGCTGACCCTCGGCTTTGTCGTAATAATGCTGATGACGGTCATAGGCTTCCTGATATACTGGATAATCTCCATACGCTCCAGAACATTGCAGTTCGGCGTATTGCGTGCGATGGGCGTTACGTTCCGCGAAGTCATCTCAACGCTGGGCTGGGAGCAGCTTCTTGTGAGCCTGGTGTCGATCGCGATGGGATTTGTAATAGGCGGCATTGCAAGCGACATGTTTGTACCGATGTTCCGCACGATGTACGACGCAGCCGACCAGGTACCGCCGTTCCGCGTGCAGGGAGATCCCGGCGACTATATAAAGATGTACGTGATAATAGCGATAATGCTGATAGGCGGCTTTGCAGTGCTTGGCGGCATAATACGCAAAATAAACATCAACAAGGCGCTGAAACTAGGCGAGGATTGACAATACAAGCGGCATCGTTCAGGTTCAGCTTAAGACCGTCGAGAAACCATAATTCAGCGACCAGGGTTCCATTTTATCGGGCGACAAGGGCGAAACCTCCGTGCGAAGCACGGCAACTCTGCACGTAGGCGCGAAACCAAAACAATTAAATGGGTGTGGGGGAAAGTAAGAGTTTTCCCCCACTCGTCATATATAAAATTTTCAACCAGTCAGACTTTTTTGCGCATGTTTTTATATATTTTCCGAAAAACTCCTTGATTTCAGGAAGAGTTTTTGGTATAATTGTACATGAAGCAATGTAAACGCATGGCCGTTTACCGGAGAAATCTGAAAGGAACAGTACCAATGTTATCAAAAATCGGAATCAGACCCGTCATTGACGGAAGACAGTTCGGAATACGCGAAAGCCTTGAAGTCCAGACCATGAACATGGCAAAGGCGGCGGCGGAGCTCATCAGCAGTAAAGTACGCCACGCAAGCGGCGAACCCATGGAGTGCGTCATCGCGGACACCACCATCGGAGGAATCGCAGAAAGCGCAGCCTGCGCCGACAAATTCGCCACTGAAAACATCGTGGCGACCCTCACGGTAACACCCTGCTGGTGCTACGTCACCCAGGTAATCGACGAGAATCCGAACACCATCAAGGCAGTGTGGGGCTTCAACGGGACCGAGCGCCCCGGCGCGGTGTTCCTCGCAGCGGCGAACTCCGCATACGCGCAGATCGGCATGCCCTGCTTCTCCATCTACGGGCACGACGTAAAGGACGCCGACGATACTGTTATACCCTCCGACGTTGAAGAAAAGATACTGCGGTTTGCACGCTGTGCAGCGGCTGTCGGCGACATGAAGAACAAGAGCTGCGTTAATATCGGTTCACAGGCTATGGGTATTGCCGGAGCCTACTGCAACGAGGAATTCTTCCGCGATTACCTCGGTATACACCCCGAGTGGGTCGACATGACCGAGATAATCCGCCGCGAAAAGCTGGGGATATACGATGAAGCCGAGTACAAGAAGGCGCTCGCCTGGATAAAGGAGAAATGCCCCGAGGGCGTAGACATCAACCCCACCCCGGGCATGACCTACATGCGCCCGGTACTCTCCGCAAAGGAAAAGGAGGAGAACTGGGAGTTCATCGCGAAGATGACCTGCATAATCCGCGATATCCTCAAGGGCAACCCGAAGCTCGCAGAAATGGGCTGGCTTGAGGAATCCAAGGGCAGGAACGCCGTACTGGGCGGATTCCAGGGTCAGAGAATGTGGACGGACTTCATGCCCAATGCTGATTTCACAGAAGCTATACTTAACACCACCTTCGACTGGAACGGCGCACGCGAGCCTATCCCCTTCGCAACGGAAAACGACACGCTCAACGGAACTACCCTGATGTTCCTGCACCTGCTGACCGGACGCGCAGCGGTATTCGCAGACGTGCGCACATACTGGTCTCCTGATTCCGTGAAGCGCGTGACCGGCTGGACTCCCAACGGCAAAGCGGCAAACGGATTTATCCACCTGATAAACTCCGGCGCGGCAGCGCTGGACGGAACCGGTGCAGTAAAGGACGAGAACGGCGAGAGCGTAATGAAGCCCTGGTGGGACATGACCGAAAAGGACATCGACGCATGCCTGAATGCAACGACCTGGCCCTGCGCAAACCTCGGATACTTCCGCGGCGGCGGATTCTCCTCCAGCTACTCCACACAGGGAGTTATGCCCTGCACCTTCGCCCGCGTGAATTACGTAAAGCACCTAGGTCCGACAATACAGATAATCGAAGGCTACACAGTGGAGCTCCCCGAGGACGTAAACAAGACCCTCCTCGGCAGAACGGACCCGACATGGCCTTCCACATGGTTCGCCCCCATCACGGTTCCCGATAAGGTAGCCGTTTCCGACGTTTACAACGTCATGGCAAACTGGGGCGCAAATCACGGCTGCTTCGTATACGGCCACATCGGCGAAGATCTCGTCACCCTGGCAAGCATGCTGAGGATACCGGTATCCCTGCATAACCTCTCTGACGACCGCCTGTTCCGCCCGCACGCATGGAGCGCATTCGGCACCACCGACCTTGAAGGCGCCGATTACAGAGCCTGCGCAGCTTACGGCAGCCTCTACAAATAAAACACAGCCCGGGAAGCAGCGAGCCTCCCGGGCTTATAATGTCTATAATTTAAAAAGGCTGCGGATCCGCAGCCTTTTTTATCAGCCGTTCCCTTCCTCGAGAACGTAAATATCAACCTGAACAGCGCCCCATGCGCAGCTATCGTAATAATGATCCGCCATGCTGCCGAAATAAAGGTCGACCAGCACGGTGCCGTCCATCAGGCCAAGACCGGTATCAGCAGCAACGGCGTAGCCGTATACCTTTCTGCCGTCGTGGGATACGATGTAAAGCTTGCTCCCGTAAGGGATAACGTTCGGATTTACGGCGCAGGTGCCTATCTCGGCGGCTCTGCCGCTTGCAGTGCGCGCTCCGTAGCCCGCGGTGTACGCGGTGGACTTACCCGAAAGAACGCGTGTGTAGTTCTCCGGAATGCCGTTTACCAGCTTCACAGCCTCGGGGTCGGAAGTCTTGGAATACGGAACAGCGGAAGCCGTGCCGCGCTCGACGACCTGGGTAACAGGCTCTGCGGTGGTCTTTTCGCTGATAAGTTCCTGGCTTGTCAGCTTGCCGTCTACGTACTTTTCCTTGACGGTGTATACGCACTTGCCGTTAACTCCGGCGGTGACAACATTCTCTGTGCCTATGACGAGGTTGCAGTTGTCGGTGTATTCCGTGTCGTAAGCGATATCAGAAGTGCTTTCGCGGGTGACGTACTCAACGCGGGTCACGGTGATGTCCATGTCCTTGTAAGCACGGTCGGTGAGTTCGCAGGAAAGCTCGTCGTATTCGCCGAGAGTGATCCCTGCCTTCTCAAGGACGTCCGCAACGGTTCCTTCTATCATCGGAACTGCCTTTGTTTCTCCGTCAGCGGTGACGTTCACGTCAAACGCGCGATAAATGGTGATGTAGGCGGTGTTGCTGCTGACTTCCTCGTAGGATACCTTGTCGTTGCTGCTGAGCTGGTAGTTGCCGAGCTTCAGTATGGCGTAAACATCGGATTCAGACGTCATGAGTTCTCTTGTAACGCCGTTATCCGTAATGTAGACCCGATCCTTGAAGTAGATCGAACCTGTCATAACTGCCACCATAAATATCGTGGCTGCGAACATAGCCGCCTTGACGAGCCTGCTTCTGAGATCCAGCTTGTTCATCTTGGCGTTTATCATCTGTGGTTTCATATTTGCCTCCTGAGTAGTTACTCATGCCCTCCCGGCAATCTCCCCGTATCCGGCAGGTGCCGGAATGCGGGTGTAACTTCCGTACAGCGTCAGGCTTTGGGGAAAGCCCTAAGCTGAAGCAAAACGCACTGTCCCCAACAGAGCTTTGCATTTCGAAGCCTGTTATCTATCTACCCTCCGCTAAGGCGGAAGTCGGCTTCTGATCGTTCTCTTTTTTGAAAGCAGCACAAAAGGCCGCACGGAGCTTTTCGCTTCGATGGTTTGTATTATAGCCCTTTTCCTTGTCAATGTCAAACGAACGGAAGTTCATAATTTTGTTGAAGTTTCACAAATCTCATTTGTAACCAATTTGTAATCATTCGATTAAAAGCCGAGTTTCTGTAAAAATCTGTAATTTAAACGTTTTCTTTTTGTAAAAATCACTAAAAATCAAACTTGTGAGTTTGTCGTCATTCTTAACAAAAATCAACAATGTTGCGTTTTATAAGTTTGTTAGTTTAAGACAATGAAACGTCCATGTTTTTTCACATCGTAAACTCCATCTGCATAAGAATGCGGGTTTGCAAAAATATATGGTGACAAACGTCCGGATATGTGTTATAATAGTATAGAAATTGTAAAAGCGCCCGGAGAATCCGGGACAAGAGATATCGTTATATTATATATAGTATAAGAGGAAAGGACAAACGGGGCATGAATCACGAGAAATCCTGCGGTGCAATAGTATACAGAAAGCGCCACGGGAACACAGAGATCCTGCTGATAAAGCATGTAAGATCCGGCTGCTGGTCGTTCCCGAAGGGTCACATGGAGCCCGGCGAGAACGAAATGCAGACAGCAATCCGCGAGATAAAAGAAGAAACGAACATCGACGTATCAATAGACGACCCGTCGTTCCGCCAGGTAGTGGTATTCAACCCACGCCGGGACATAACCAAGGAAGTAGTGTACTTCCTTGCCCGGGCGGTAACGTTCGAATGCGAACGCCAGGAAGAAGAAATAGCCGATGTGCGCTGGGTCGAGATAGGTCAGGCAGGGGCGGTGCTGAACTACGACAACGACCGGCTGCTTGTAAACCGGGCTAAAGCATTCCTGGCAAAAACCAAAATATAAAAAAACTTGCAACCTTTTTATGGGGAACTTTGTTTTATAGACAGAACGGGCCGAACACCCGGGAGATCCAAAGCAAAAACGCGCCGGATACAGACAGTCCGGAGTATTAATCAAACACCCAAGGGAGGTTTCACCATGAAAAGAAGAATACTTGCAATGAGCATGGCGGCAGTTACCGCGCTCACATCGACCAGTATCTGCGCATTCGCAGACGGACAGAACAGCGAAGCCCTCGCTTCCGCAATAACGATAGCAAAGACCCGCCTTGACATTCCGGAGGAGCTGACCGAATTCAGCTACAACACCTCTGAAAATTACAAGACCACCACCTACAACCTCACATGGAGCACCCCTGCCGACGCAGACGAATACAGGGAAGTATCAGTAACCGTATGCGGAAGTCTGATACTGTCCTATTTCGACAGCTCCATGTATTCGTCCAAGAATGCCGACAGCCACTTTGCAAAGCTCACCGGCGACGCGCTCTACAAGAAGGCTCAGGCAGCGGTCAAGAAGCTGAATCCGACGGTTGCCGACGTTATCTCCATCGACCGTGACAGCCTTAACATCACCATGTACGGCAGCAAAGCGCAGTTCTCTTTCGTAAGAACCAAGAACGGCGTACCGGTCAGCAACGACCGCGGCTCCATAGTGCTAGACAAGGACACCGGCGATATCATAGGCTTCCACATGAGCTGGCATGTCAATGCGTCTTTCAGGGACAGCAAATCCGCTATCTCACTTGACAAGGCAAAGCAGAAGTACGCTGAGATGATACAGCTCACCCCGCAGTATGAGTTTGATTACGACTGGCAGACCAAAAAAGTGACCGCAAGACTGGTATACCGCCAGGGCCAGTACGGCGAGATAAACGCGTTCACCGGCAAAAAGAGTGATTTCAGCGCCGACGGCTACTATGACGGCAGCAACGAAACCGAAGATGCAGTCGCCGACATGGACACCGGAAAGGGCAGCGGCGAAGGCGGCTATCAGTTCACCGAGCAGGAGCAGGCAGAGCTTGATAAGAAGCTCCCCTACGCAAGCAGCGAAGCTGTAATAAAGCTCATGCAGGCGGATAAGTGGCTGACCTATTCCACTGATATGGAGCTTGTTTCATCTGACCTTTACAAGGTAAGCTTTACCGGTAAAGACAAGTATTACTACACCGCGAACTTCTCCAGCTACGTTCCCGACGAGAACGACTACGTTTACGAGGAGATAGTCGAGGAGGACGGTTCTGTAAGCGTTCCGGCAGTAGAATCAGCCCAGAACTGGCAGGAGGTCAACATCACCGTTGACGCGGAAAGCGGTCAGATAATGAGCTATTATTTCTGGGATACTCGCGACAGCAGATCCAGTTCATATGACCTCGATAAGGCTGACAAACTCGCCGAGGAGATCGCAAAGACCTACGCCGGCGACCGCTTTGTGGAATACAAGGGCAATCCTTCCACTGATTACTCCTGGACAGACCAGAACAACAAAACATTCTATAACGGAAGCAGCCATTCCTGGGACAGATACTCCAGCGACATACTGGTCAGCGGAGATTCCATCAGCGTAGGCCTTAATGCAGATATGAAGCTGACTAACTACAGCTACAGCTATACTGACGTTAAGCTTCCCGATTCCTCCAGAATGCTCAGCACCGACATGGTAATGCAGAAGTTCTGGGAAAACAACGACCTGAACCTCTACTATCTCGCAAGATTTACCGATAAGAAAACCAAGACCGTGCTCGTATACGGCACCGATTCCGACGTTTACGTTGACGCGACTACCGGCGAGCCGGTGTACGACTGGCAGTATGCCTCCGATGCTGTGAACGACCTCTCCGGCATAAAGGACAAGAAGATACTGAAGATGGCGAAGGCACTGGACGATCACGGATACCTCATCTCCACTGAAAAGTTCAGCGAGAACGACACCGCCGATTCCGCAGTATTCGAGCAGCTCATGGGCGTAAATACCGACGAGGAAAGCAAGAAGCTGACCCGCGGCGACGCACTGGTGATCTTCACAAAGTCTGTAGCAGGCGACGCCATTCCGGAGCTGAAGGGCATCTACAAGTCTCCGTTCAGCGACGTTAAGGACACCGATAAGAATGTTGGCTATTACGCTATAGCATACGCAATGGGCGCTGTAAGCGGAAACAAGCTCAACGCAAAGGCAGACTTCACCTACGGAGATATGATAAAGATGGTTTATACGTTCTACGCAGCGGAATAAATCACATCAGGGCTTAGATATATGCGCTCCCGCCGGACAGCGGGAGCGCTGTTTTTCGGTGTATTGTAAGAAAAACCGACCAGAGTTTTGGCGATAATACCCAAAATTCCCGCAGAGTGTGAAAATGTAGTGAAATCATATTAACAAATCACACGTTGTGTGGTAAAATAAACTTGTAGTATGGAAATTATCGTGCTCCCTGAAACCCGGGAGCTGGTTTGTGGAGGTATATATGGACGAAAATTCGAGAGTAAGCCTTACTAAGCCCACTGGTCAGGCAAGTCAGGCAGGTCAGACTGTTCAGGGCGGCACCCAGGGCTGGAGAGATCCCGCCACTGGAGAGATATACGCACAGCAGCCGGTACAGTACCAACAGGCTCCGCAGCAGGCGCAGCCCTATCAGCAGTATGCTCAGCCAGTTCAGCCAGTTCAGCCAGCGCAGACATACCCCCAGGGAGTTCCGAATAATATCCCGCAGCAGGTAAATTGGCAGGGTCAGTCCCAGAACAATGCATATCAGCCCTATCGTCAGGACGCTGTACCCCAGGGAGGATATCAGCAGCCAGTACAGCCTGTGAATGGATCGACAAAATTCTGCAAGCACTGCGGACAAGTCATTCCTGCTGACGCGGTAATATGCACCCACTGCGGCAGGCAGGTCGAGGAGCTGCGCACTGCGCCGTCAGCGGCACAGCCTATAATCATTAACAACAGCAACAACAATACGAATAATAACGTGAACACAGCCGCGATGATTCCGATGGGAAAGCCGAAAAATAAGTGGATAGCATTTTTCCTGTGCCTGTTCCTCGGCGAATTCGGAATCCACCGTTTTTACGAAGGCAAGATAGGCACCGGAATTATCTGGCTGCTGACGTTCGGACTTCTGGGGTTAGGCACCCTGATAGACCTGATAATCATTCTGTGCAAGCCGAACCCGTATTATGTAAGATAAAAAAACCGCCCGGCGGGGAAACCGGGCGGTTTTCTTATGCACGGACGGGGGAAGTCCGCGCAGTCTGGAGCGTCAAAATCAGCAGAGCTCAGCGAGATAGTTCTCAATTATCTCATAAATATGGACAGGCGATGCGTCAAACCTGTTAAGCGCGTCAGCGAACTGCTGAATAGCTGTTCTGCTTGGGGTGATGTCCTCAACAAGACATTTGCCGAATTCCACACCGTAGCCCGTATAACTTTCGCCATCCTCGTTGGTGTACTGCTTTTCCGTGATCGTCCACATACGTTCCTTCTCCTTTTTATTACTGGGATATTTTTGCTCTGTGTATACTAAAAGTATACCATAACCGTTCGCAAATGTCAACCGATATACTGTTAAGATTCCGCTAAGAGTAACAATTAACAAAAAACTTTACAATTTGTTATATTACAATTTAACACATATAGACATCTGTTGATAACTTCAGATAAATATTGACACAAAGCGATAATTATGGTATAATTAACTTTGGCGGCATAACCGCCGGAAAAACAAACTGAACAAAAGGTAGGTAATGAAATGAGAGTTGGATTTGGAACATGGAGGCTTCTCTACACGGGAATAGCGCTTCTGGGAATAGGAATTGCGTTCATCGTGATGATCAGCGGAGAAATGGCTGATTACGCCAAGAAGGGAGCCGACTACAGCACATTGCAGTGGAGCGATTTCAAGGAAGGCATGATGATCGAGGGCGACCTCCCGGTAAACTACGGCTCGTACGAGGAAATCGTGAACGACGACAAGAACAAATCCATAGGCCAGTTCTATCTGATAGACGCAGGCGACGATTGCTTCATGGGTATCTACACCCCGATTGACGAGCTGATAAACTCCCTCGACGACCAGTACGACGCATAGTATAATGATGAGGACATCAGCCCTGTGCACTTCAAAGGCAAGGTAACAAAGATGGACAGCCAAGACAAAGGCTTTATAAGGGATTATCTTATCTCCGCAGGATACACCAGGGACGAAGTTGACAACTATATAGTCGACCTCTACATAAAGTGCGTAGACACAGAATCTCACCCGGTAATGCTGATCATCGGAATAGCCGCAGCCGCCGGCGGAGCTGTATTCCTGCTGATGTTCGTCCGCAGAAAAATCATAGGACGCTAAGTTACTAGGCGCACGGGCACCCGAATATTTGACAAAAATCCCCCTTTCCAGCCGGAAGGGGGATTTTATTATAAAAACTGCCCCTCCCGAATGGAAGGGGCAATATTGTTAAAACAGGATATCAGAAGAAAATTCTTTCCTCGATGTAAGCCTTGACCTCAGTCAGCGGGATACGAACCTGCTGCATGGAATCACGCTCACGTACTGTTACACAGCCGTCTGTCTCGGTGTCGAAATCGTAGGTAATGCAGAACGGAGTACCGATCTCGTCCTGTCTGCGGTAACGCTTGCCGATAGCGCCAGCGTCGTCGAAATCAACGTTGAAGTACTTAGCAAGCTCGTCGTGAAGCTCTCCTGCCTTCTCGCTGAGCTTCTTGGAAAGCGGCAGCACAGCAGCCTTAACAGGGGCCAGAGCCGGGTGAAGGTGCATTACTGTACGGCTGGTGCCGTCATCGAGCTGCTCCTCATCGTAAGCGTCGCATACAACTGCAAGGAACAGTCTCTCAACGCCGAGGGAAGGCTCGATAACATACGGAATGTACTTCTCGTTGGTCTCAGGGTCGAAGTATTCAAGGCTCTTGCCGGAGGTCTTCTGGTGCTGAGTCAGATCGTAGTCGGTGCGGTCTGCAACGCCCCAGAGTTCGCCCCAGCCGAACGGGAACATAAACTCGAAGTCGGTGGTAGCCTTAGAGTAGAAGCAAAGCTCCTCAGGGCTGTGGTCGCGCAGGCGGATATTCTCCTCCTTCAGACCGAGGGAGAGCAGGAAGTTCTTGCAGTAGCTTCTCCAGTACTGGAACCACTCAAGGTCGGTGCCGGGCTTGCAGAAGAATTCAAGCTCCATCTGCTCGAACTCGCGCACGCGGAAAATGAACTGACCGGGGGTTATCTCGTTACGGAAGGACTTACCTACCTGAGCAACGCCGAACGGAACCTTTTTGCGGCTTGTGCGCTGGATATTAGCAAAGTTAACGAAAATACCCTGAGCAGTCTCCGGGCGGAGGTAAATCTCATTCTTGCTGTCTTCGGTAACGCCCTGGAAGGTCTTGAACATCAGGTTGAACTGACGGATATCGGTGAAGTTAGTGGAACCGCAGTTCGGACACTTGATGCCGTTTTCCCTGATGTAGGTCATCATCTGTTCGTTGGTCCAGCCGTTTGCGTCGCCGCCGTTGTCCTCAATGAGCTTGTCTGCACGGTGACGGGTCTTGCAGTCCTTGCAGTCCATCAGCGGGTCGGAGAATCCGCCTACGTGGCCGGAAGCCACCCATGTCTGCGGGTTCATCAGGATAGCGGAGTCCAGTCCTACATTATACTTGTTCTCCTGAATGAACTTCTTGCGCCACGCGTTCTTGATGTTGGTCTTGAGCTCAACGCCGAGGGGGCCGTAGTCCCATGTGTTAGCGAGTCCGCCGTAGATCTCACTGCCGGGGTAAACGAAGCCTCTGCCCTTGCAGAGGGCAACGATTTTGTCGAGGGTCTTTTCTGTGTTGTTCATGTTTGATTCCTTTCAGCCCTGCATGGCTTGCAGGGACAGTAAAATAGTTACTTATATAGTATAACGCAAAACCGCTCATTAGTCAAGTATCAGGGCGCAAAAAACGGGAGCGTACACTCCCGTTCAGTATTTTATCCGCCGAGGTGAAGCACCTGCAAAAGCAGAAGCCAGCTCAGTCCATAATAGGTAACGACAGCCACGAGGTCGTTGACGGTGGTGATCAGCGGACCGGAAGCCACAGCCGGATCAACTCCGATCTTCTTGAAGAACATCGGAACCAGCGTGCCGACTCCGCTTGAAATAAGCATAGCCAGCATGAGAGCCGCACCGATACAAGCTGATACCGCAAACGAGAACCCTACCGGATACCCCTTGAACAGCATGATATACAGCCCTACGAACAGTACCGAAAGCACTCCGAGAATAAGCCCGCATGAAAGTCCGACGCGCATTTCCTTAGCAACGAGCTTGAGCTTTTTGCCCGCTGTGAGGTCCTTGTCCATCAGCACGCGGATAGTCACCGCCAGCGACTGAGTTCCCACATTGCCCGCCATATCAAGTATAAGCGACTGGAACGCCATGATTATCGTAAGCTGCGACACGACCTTCTCAAATGCGCCGACAACTCCGGATACCGCCATACCCAGCACAAGCAGTATAAGCAGCCACGGCATACGCTTTTTAAGGCTTGCGAAAAGCGGCTCATGGAGATCCTCCTCCTCTGACAAACCGCCGAGTTTTGCATAGTCGTCGCCCATTTCATCATCGACAGCTTCCAGGAGGCTTTCCAGCGTGATCACTCCGAGAATGTGATTCCCGCTGTCCAGCACGGGAATGCTGCTTTCAGAATAGCTCTTGAGCCGCTCTATGCAATCCTCCGTCTTTTCAGTGCTGTAAACATACGGAAAGCTCTGCTGTATCAGCGGCTTTATCTCCGAGTGCTTCTCAGCGGTAAGCAGTTCCCTAAGCCCCACCGCGCCGCAGAAAAATCCGTTCTCTGCCGTAACAAAAAGTATGGAGATGTTGTCATTTTCCTTAGCCTGATCCATCAGCGCCCGCGTAGCCTCTGCCGCGGTCATTCCGGAGCTTATCGAAATGTAGTTTGTGGTCATTCGGCTGCCGATCTCATCGTCGTCAAACGACACGATAAGCTCCAGCTTTCTCCTGAGCTCCTCGTCGAGAAGCTCGAAAAGCTGATTTCTCTTTTCTTTCGGGAATTCTCTAAGAACGTCCGCCGCCGCGTCGGTCTCCATTTTGCCGATCAGCAGAACAGTTTTCCCGAGATCCGTTTCCTTGAGGTACTCCGCGGAATTCTCCGGCTCGAAATACTCGAAAACGTCCGCAAGCTCGTCCATGTCCAGCGTGCGGAACAGCTTCGTGCGCTCCCCCGCGCTGAGAAGCTCCGCCGCCGCTGCTATATCACCTGCATGATATTCCGCGAGCCGCTCCTGAGCCGCCTTCGGTGAGAGATCGCTCCTGACAAGCTCTGCGGTCTCCGCTGCGCGATCCCTGATAACTGCTTCGTTCATTGCCATAATAGTACCCTGCCTTTCATCAAATTTTGCTGCATCTGAGTGAAAGTGAAGCCGGGCACAGTATGCGCCTATTTATTCATAAAAGCGGGCAGAGCCGCAATTCCGGGCGTCATACCGTGTACTTCGCCCGTAACTGTCACCATTTTTCAACTCTGCTCACCTCTCTTTTACGATTTTTGCAACGTGATAATTATAGCACCATAATCAATTGCCTGTCAACCCCGGCAAAATTTTTTCACAGGATTTTCAGAAAAACTCTTACAGCTTATACTGAATAAAGCTGTCGTATTTATTGACCCGCATACAGCCCATAAAAAGAGGGCGCAAGCCGATATCCTCGGCCGCGCCCTAATCATGCAGTTAATTTACCGGAATGTAGTCTGCAATATTCGGCGTTTAATTCGTTGAAACCCCATCTTTTTTCATCTGCATTATCAGATTGAATACCGATGTATGAAACTGTGACGAATAAGCTGCGTCTGTGATTTCTTGAAGCATGTCATCGGTTAATTCCCTGTCCTCCGCTACCTTTGCAACTGCCTCACACCATTCTCTTTCTGACTGTATATCCTCGCAGATATTGCGGTGCTGGGCGCTGTATATCGGCGGCGGAGACAATTTCTCAATAGCGTCAAGACTGTCCCGGGCGCCTTTCAGATCGCTCTCAAAGCTGTCCCAGTCGACACTGCCGGGATCCGACTCCGCATCGCCTAACTTCGCCGACAGCGACAGCAAGTTCTTATTATACGCCTTATAGTTCTCGGAGAATCTGTTGTAATATTCGCCTTGTGACAGCGCCATCGAACAGCCCGATATCATCATTATAAACGCCATAATAATTACAGCAAGTTTTTTCTTCATAGTAAATTACCTCCAAATAACCATATACAAAACCGCGCCGGTATATCAAAAGTAATACCAGCGCGGAAATATTTGATCTGTCAGCAGAATCAGAGCTTCTCGATCCAGCCCATATCGTCTGGAATCTTACCGAACTGCATACCTGTCATGGTGTCATAGAGCTTCTGGGTGATCGGGCCGATCTTACCGCCGCCGATCTCCATTACCTTGTCGCCCCACTTGAGGTGGCCTACAGGAGAAACGACAGCCGCAGTACCAGTACCGAATACCTCGTCGAGCTTGCCAGCGTCGTAAGCGTCAGCAACCTCCTGAATGGTGATGCGGCGCTCGGAAACCTTCATGCCCCACTTTCTGCAAAGCTCAAGTGCGGACTTTCTGGTGATACCGGAAAGAATACTGCCCTGGAGGGACGGAGTAACGACCTCGCCGTCGATAACGAACATGATGTTCATAGCGCCGACTTCCTCTATGTACTTACGCTCAACGCCGTCGAGCCAGAGTACCTGAGAATAGTTCTGCCTGTGAGCCTCGTCCTGACCCGCAAGAGAAGCAGCGTAGTTGCCGCCGGTCTTGGTGAAGCCCATACCGCCTCTTACCGCGCGGACATAGTTGGTCTCAACATAGATATTTACGGGATTGATACCGGTGCTGTAGTAAGCGCCGGAGGGGCTCATGATGATCATGAAATAGTACTTTTCACCGGGGCGTACGCCGAGGAACGGATCAGCCGCGAAAATGAACGGACGAATATAAAGGGAAGCGCCTTCGATATGCGGAACCCAGTCCTTATCGATCTCGACGAGCTTGTGAAGAGCCTCGAGAGCGTCCTTCTCGTTGATCTGCGGGATAACGAGACGCTCAGCAGAGACGTTCATTCTCTTGAAGTTCTCCTCGGGGCGGAAGAACTGAATGTCGCCGGAAGGGGTTCTGTAAGCCTTCATGCCCTCAAAGATCTCCTGACCATAGTGAAGGACCATCGCGGAAGGCATAAGCTCGATCGGACCATAAGGCACAATGCGTGCGTCATGCCAGCCCTGACCAGCATCGTAGTCCATAACGAACATATGGTCGGTAAAGATATGGCCGAAGCCGAGCTTGGTTTCGTCAGCGGGCTTGGGCTTAGGGTTTTTGGTTAATTCGATTTTGATATCCATAGTAGTATCCTTTCCTGCGCCGGCAGGACGTCAGCGCGACTTTAAATACACATTTATTATACCACTATTACGCCCGATTGTAAATATTATTTTCGGATTTTTTACCAAAAATGCAATTTTCATATATCAAATCCGGCAAAACACACAAATCCGGCATAAATGTAAAAACGGTCTGAACGAAGAACGTCCAGACCGCATACGCGTTAGATTGCCGAAGCAGTCATCAAGTATTATCACTTAACGATGTACTTCTTGATAGCGTCGAGGAAATCTGCGCAGTCATCGCTGTGGATATTCAGGGTCAGCTCCTTGGAGAGGTCGAGGCTGAAGATACCCATGATGGACTTAGCGTCGATGGCGTATCTGCCGGATACGATATCAACGTCATACTCGCAGCGGGAAACGATAGTTACGAAATCCTTGACGTCGTTGATGGTGTTAATGTTGATTTTTACTGTAGTCATAATAATGCTTCCTTTCCAGAATAAAATTACGCTCTGAACTTGAGAACTGCGTCGAGCAGCTCGTCAGCCTTGGCGCCGTCATCGTGAACAACGAACTCCAGCGGCTTTGCAAGGTCGAGACTGAAAATACCCATGATGGACTTAGCGTCGACCGCATATCTTCCGGATACGAGATCGCTGTCAAACGAGTAGCTGTTGGTGAGTGCCACGAATTCCTTTACGTCCTCGATAGAACTGAGACTGATCTTCATTTTCTTCATAAAAACCGCCGCCTTTCTTTGGTGATAATCATTCTTCTGAGGATATTATTTCCTCTGTAAATAAGTATATCCTCAAACTGAAAAATAGTCAATAGCTTATTGCAAATTTCGGAATAATCAGCTATAATATTGTTATATGAAGTTTTGGTTTTGGCTAAAATTACGAAACCGCACCACACCAGTCGATATTATCGGCAAACCGTGCGAAAAGAGGTACCCATGACATTCAGTATAATCACCCTGGGCTGTAAGGTGAACTCCTGCGAGAGCGCCGCGATACACGCCGCATTCCTTGCCGCAGGGTACTCCCCGGCGGAGGAGGACTCCCCCGCCGACGTGTATATAATCAATTCCTGCGCCGTCACCGGCGTCGGCGTAAAAAAGGCGCGTCAGACCGTTTCCCACTGCAAAACGCTGAACCCCGACGGAATAACCGTGCTCTGCGGCTGCTACCCGCAGGCATATCCGGAGGAAGCCGTCCGCGACGTCTCCGCCGCCGACATAATCACCGGAAACGCGAACAAATCCGAAATACCGGCGATGGTGTCGAAATTCATCGCGGAGCACCGCCGCATGTCCTGCGTACAGCCGCTCACCCGCGAGTTTGACGAAGCGTCCTCAGCCGCCGACCTCGACCGCACCCGCGCTTTCATCAAAATAGAGGACGGCTGCGACAGATTCTGCACCTACTGCATAATCCCCACTGCGAGAGGGCGCGTGCGCTCCCGCCGCCCGGAGGAAATAACCCGCCAGGCTGAGCAGGCGGCGGCCGCCGGAAACCGCGAGATAGTCCTCACCGGAATAAACCTCGGCTGCTACGGGGAAGATATCGGATACACCCCCGCCGACGCGGTAAGAGCCGCTCAGGTATCGGGCATTGAACGCGTCCGGCTCGGCTCCCTTGAAGCGGACACCCTTACCGACGATGAGATACAGCGCCTGAAAGCCTGCGAGAAACTGTGTCCGCACTTCCACCTGTCGCTGCAGTCCGGAAGTGATTCCGTGCTGAAAAGAATGAAGCGCCGCTACACCAGCGCGGAATATCTGGCGCTCGTGGAAAAGCTCCGAGATGTGTTCCCGGGCTGCTCCATAACCACCGATATCATGGTAGGATTCCCGGGCGAAACCGATGAGGAATTTGCCGAAAGCATGGCGTTTGCGGAAAAGGTCGGATTTGCAAAGATACACGTTTTCCCCTACTCGATACGCAAGGGGACGGTCGCGGCAATGCGGCCCAACCAGGTAGTACCGCAGGTCAAATCCGCCCGCGCAAAGGAAATGAGCGCCCTTGCCGACCGCCTGGAACGTCAGTTCCTTGAATCACAGGTCGGCACGGTGCAGACAGTGCTCATCGAAAAACGCACTTCCCCCGACTATTGCAGCGGATTTACCGGAAGCTATATTCCCGTGCGTATCTATGGCGGGGATATCCCGCGGCATTCTCTGGTACAGGTTAAGCTGACCTCCGCCGACGGGAACTACTGCGCCGGAACCACGAAATTCTGATTAAGGAGAATCACATGACAAGCAGCATCAAACAGCTTTTAGCATTAGGTCCCATTCCCGCGGACTCGGAGATGTCAGACGAGCTTTTCGAAAAATACGACAAGCTGCTGAATTTCAGCCAGCCCCTCTCCTACGACGACGCGGCGCAGCTTACCGGACTGTTTTCCCCGGACTGCGACGGTCTGAACTGGGCGATACTCAAGGCGATAGAGGAAGCCTGCGATACCTCCGAGGAGCTTCTGTCCCTCGCCGATAAATGCACCAGCGAGGAGTACGCGGCGCTGCTGCGCTCCCGCGCTGACATATCCGGAACTCAGGAAGAATAAATAACCAAATTATCAAAGCCGGAGCCGCCATATTTCAGCACCCCGGCATATTGATTTTACGCCGGTTTAGTAGTATAATGATATTATTATTGCAGCGATACGCTGTGAGTATATGGAGGAAAAACAATGGTATACCGTATTTACGTTGAAAAGAAGCCGCGGTTCGCGGTAGACGGCGGTGCCGTGCTTGCCGACCTCAATGTCGCGCTGGGCATAAAAACCGTCGAAAATGTAAGGATCATCAACCGCTACGACTGTGAAAAGCTCCCGAAAGAGAACTTTGAAGCCGCAGTTCCCACCGTGTTCTCCGAGCCTCCGGTAGACGAGGTATATTACGAGCTCCCGAAGCCCGCCGCTGACGAGCGCATGTTCGCTGTTGAGTTCCTGCCCGGTCAGTTTGACCAGCGTGCGGATTCTGCGGCACAGTGCATTCAGATGCTCTGCCCCGGCGAGCGCCCTGTTGTTAAGTACGCTAAGATCTACGTGCTCAAGGGTAAGATCTCCGACGACGAATTCGCGCGTATCAAGCACTACCTCATCAACGCGGTCGAGTCCCGCGAGTGCGGCTTCGACAAGTACGATACCCTGGAAGTAAAGTACACCATTCCGACCAGCGTTGAGACTCTCACCGGATTCATAAACAAGACCGACGCCGAGCTTGCTGATTTCGTCGTACACTACGGTCTTGCAATGGACAACGACGATATCAAGTTCTGTCAGGATTACTTCAAGAGCGAGCACCGCGATCCGACCATCACTGAGATCCGCATGATCGACACCTACTGGTCTGATCACTGCCGCCACACAACATTCGGCACCATCATCGACAACGCGGATATCAAGCCCTCCTACATCGCAGATACATACGCTGAATACAAGGCAGACCGCCACGAGCTGGGCCGCGACAACAAGCCGCTGTGCCTCATGGACATCGCTACCCTTGCCGCAAAAAAGCTCAAGAAAGACGGCATTCTGAAGGATCTCGACGAAAGCGAGGAGATCAACGCATGCTCCGTCCGCATCAAGGTAGACGTTGACGGCAGGGACGAGGACTGGCTCCTCATGTTCAAGAACGAGACCCACAACCACCCGACTGAAATCGAGCCTTTCGGCGGCGCTGCGACATGTCTCGGCGGCGCTATCCGTGACCCGCTTTCCGGGCGTTCCTATGTATACCAGGCAATGAGAGTCACCGGCGCTTCCGACCCGCTGCTGCCGGTCGAAAAGACCATCAAGGGTAAGCTCCCGCCCAGAAAGATAACCACCACTGCCGCTGCGGGCTACTCCAGCTACGGCAACCAGATTGGTCTTGCTACCGGTCACGTAGCAGAGATCTACCACCCCGGCTATATGGCAAAGCGCATGGAGATCGGCGCAGTTATCGGCGCGGCTCCTGCTGAGAACGTACGCAGAGAGCGCCCGGCTCCCGGCGATATTATTATCCTGCTCGGCGGACGTACAGGCCGCGACGGCTGCGGCGGCGCTACCGGATCCTCCAAGGCTCACAGCATACAGTCCCTCGACACCTGCGGCGCAGAGGTCCAGAAGGGTAACGCTCCCGAGGAGAGAAAGCTCCAGAGATTATTCAGAAATCCCGATGCTACAAAGCTCATCAAGCGCTGCAACGACTTCGGCGCAGGCGGCGTTTCCGTTGCCATCGGCGAACTTGCGGACGGTCTGGAGATCGACCTGAACGCAGTTCCGAAGAAGTACGACGGTCTGGACGGCACCGAGCTTGCAATTTCCGAGTCCCAGGAGAGAATGGCTGTAGTAGTAGCGCCCGAGGACGCCGACAAGTTCCGCGCTCTCGCTTCCAAGGAGAACCTTGAGTCCACACCTGTCGCAGTTGTAAAGTCCGAGCCGAGGCTCCGCATGAACTGGAATGGCAGAACCATCGTTGATATCTCCCGCGAGTTCCTGAACTCCAACGGCGCAGAGAAGCACACCGACGTTGCAGTACCTGACGTAAAGGTATCCTACTCCACCGGCAGAAAGAACACCTCCGCTGACTGGGAAGGCATGGTAACAGACCTCAACATCTGCTCGCAGAGAGGTCTTGTACAGCGCTTCGACAGCACCATCGGCGGCGCTACAGTTCTAATGCCGTTCTCCGGAAAAACCCAGCAGACCCCTGTACAGGCAATGGCTGCCAAACTTCCGGTACTGAACGCAAAGACCGATACCACCTCTATCATGGCATGGGGCTTCGACCCGGCTGTATCCACACAGTCCCCGTATCACGGAGCAGTATGCGCGGTAGTTGAAAGTATCGCAAAGGTTGTCGCAGCGGGCGGCACATACGAACACTGCTGGCTGACATTCCAGGAATATTTCGAGCGCACCCAGGGCAAGCCCGAGAGATGGGGCAAGCCTTTCGCAGCGCTGCTCGGCGCTTACCGCGCACAGCTTGAGATGGGCTGTGGCGCGATCGGCGGCAAGGACAGCATGAGCGGTACCTTCGAGCATATCGACGTTCCGCCTACGCTGGTTTCCTTCGCAGTTTCCACCGCAAAGGCTCCTGACGTTATCTCGGCTGAATTCAAGGCTGCGGGTCATAAGATAGGCTACATTGCGCCGAAGTACGATGAAAACGGCCTGCCGGTATTCGACAGCGTTAAGGAAGTATTCCGCACCGTTGAAAAGCTCATCAAGGACAAGAAGGCTGTTTCCGTATGGAGCATTGCGCACGGCGGCGTTGCAGAGGGTATCTTCAAGATGTCACTGGGTAACCAGATCGGCGCAAAGCTTGATAAGCTCACCGACGAGGAGCTGTTCACACCGGTTTACGGCGCGTTCATTATGGAGCTCACCGAAGAAGCTGACGGCGTAAAGACCATCGGCGAGACCGTTGCAGACTATACCATCACCTCCGGAGATGTCAAGCTAGACGTTGCTTCCCTCGAGAAGAAGTGGGACGGCGTTCTTGAGCCTATATTCAAGGCACAGCTCCCCGAAAAGCCCGCTCCCGAGAAGATATCCTACACCGGCGGCTGTGAGCTGAAGCACAGTTCCGTGAAGGTCGCAAAGCCCCGCGTGCTTATCCCGGTATTCCCCGGCACCAACTGCGAGTACGACATGGCTAACGCATTCAACCGCTACGGCGGCGATTCCGAGATATTCGTTATCCGCAACCTCTCCGCGCAGGATATGGAGGACAGCGTAAGCGAGTTTACAAAGCACATCGAAAACTCCCAGATAATCGCGATCCCCGGCGGATTCTCCGGCGGCGACGAGCCGGAGGGCTCCGCAAAGTTCATCAACGCGTTCTTCCGCAACCCGAAGATCAAGGACGCTGTTGAGTCCATGCTTTATGCCCGCGACGGTCTTATGATCGGTATTTGCAACGGCTTCCAGGCGCTCATCAAGCTTGGTCTTGTTCCGTTCGGAAAGATAGTTCCGCTGACTGCTGAAAGCCCCACGCTGACCTACAACACCATCGGCCGCCATCAGTCTCAGCTTACCCTGACTCGTATCTGCACCAACAAGTCCCCGTGGCTCAGCTGCTGCAACGTCGGCGATATCCACAATATTCCGATATCCCATGGCGAGGGCCGCTTCGTAGCTCCTGAGAGCGTAATAAAGCAGCTTATCGCGAACGGTCAGGTGGCTACTCAGTACGTTGACCTCAGCGGCAACCCCACTATGGACGTTGCATTCAACCCGAACAGCTCCATGTACGCTATCGAAGGCATCATCTCTCCGGACGGCAGAGTCCTCGGTAAGATGGGTCACACCGAGCGTCTCACAGACAATGTTGCAAAGAACGTTTCCGGCAACAAGGAGCAGCTCCTGTTCAAGGGCGGCGTAGATTACTTCGCATAATTCGCATTATTATAGAGCCGTGCCGTATGGCACGGCTCTTTTTATTACTGTCGGTCCCCTGTATTTTCAACATGAATAGATGTTTTTGCAATAATCGAAAGAAAATTTCAACTTTTCAACTTTAAAACCCGCGCTGAGATTATTCCACAGCTTCAGTCAAGCATATTTGTTCTGTCTGCACAAATGCAGACGGGATATTTCTATTTATCTGCTCATTGACAAGTATTGTAATTGTATGTTATAATCAATATGGTGAACTGCACACATAACAATAATGCAGCAAATTGTCAAGCACAGGGAGTTAACCCTGATCAAAAATCGCAGTTGGAGGGGAACGACACCCATGACAAAAAACGGAACCAATTCAGCCAACTCAAAACAGACCGTCTCTGTGCAGTCACAGGACGGCGAAAACATCGGTCTTACCTACCCTAAAAGGGCGGCGGGGCTGGTCAAAAAAGGTCGGGCACGTTTCGTGAACGACAATACTATTCGTCTGATGGACGTGTCCGATGTAACACATACGGAGGACATCAAGATGGATAATATAAATACCCTTAACGAAAACAAGAACGAACAGCGCGTAAACAGACTCCTTTTCAATGCAAGAGAGTGGTCTTTCAACAAGGACTGCCAGAAGTCCAATGTTGGAAACCGCAGCTTCATGCAGGGACCTGACGGAAACCTCGCTGAAGCCTACACCATCGGCGACTGGAGCTACAACTGGACGGAGATCGTCACCAAAACCCTGATTCTGCCGAAGAACACCACGCACACGTTAACGTTCTGGCTCAACGGCGGCGAAAACGACAAAAACGACGAGGTTTGCCGGTTCGTAGTAGTCTACAACAACGACTGCGATAACTGCTATACCTACAACCTCAACCGCAATTTCATAAAGCCGCTCAAAAAGGTCAACGGCTGGGAACTGTACGAAATACCGTTCATCACCGGCGACAACGAATACACCCAGCTAAGATTCGTGGCTAAGAGAGCGTATATGACGGTTCTTTCCGCGAAGCCTGCCGAAGCCTACGCAGACCTGCCAGACAGCGTCGACGAATTCGAAAGCGAACGTCCGCAGCGGCACAATATCGTGTTCGCAGACGGCTGGCCTACCAATACATGGTACTCTACCAGGGAGCTGCGCAGAAAATACGGCAGCAATACCGCCGCAACCGGCAATATTCAGCAGCCTGCTGGTAACTTCGGCGTCATGGAGGGAATACAGGTACAGGCTGACGCTCTGAACGGGATCGCGACATACACAATCGAGGAGATCACCAACAAGGTAAACAGCATGACGGACGTTTCCGCCAGCATGAGCCATGAGATAAGCCAGGCAGTAAGCGAAGCACTGAACGGCGCGGGAAATCCAAACGATGTTGATGTTGAAGAAATTTGCAGCAATATCGTGGAACAATTCAGCGACAAAATAGAAAACATGGTCGATGAAATAACCATGGCAGTAGAAGGTATGACAGGCGCATTTGAAGAGATGCGCGATTCTCTCGATGACATCAGCGAGAACTAAGGGTAATATCCACAATTAAATACGACCGCCCCCTTGTGAAAGCAAGGGGGTTATTTTATCTGAAATTTGATGATTCTCCCGGAATATTTCCGCAATAAATTCCCACAATATTGCTGTTGAATTTATTGAAAGGAATGAAGCCCATGAAGAAATATATAGCCCTCGCCATAGCCTGCGCCGCTCTAGCCGCCGGAGTCTCCTACCTGCCTGCCGCAGTGGAAGCAAGCGTACCCGCCGCCGTGTCCATATCCCCCACCGAGGTGTACTACAGCGAATCCGTGAACACAAGCGGAACTCTGTGCTACATCGGTCAGGGCGACGTCACCTCCGCGCTGCCGCTGGTGCTCAGTGAATTTGAAGTCGAGGAAGGAGATCATGTCGAAGTGGGAGACGTTATCGCCCGGGTGGACCGCAAAGCCTCTGAAACGTTCATCAGCAGCCTGGGGAAGGTCTCTCAGCTTGCCGCCGCGACCGCAAGCCTGTCAACCGCGATGTCCCTTATCCCCGAGGAGATAACCGCCGACCGCTCCGGAACAGTGATCTCCACCGCCGGAGCAGGCGCGGCAGTGGAGTCCGGAACCAGCATCGCCACCATAGCGGGTACGGACTCCCTCGTGCTGACCTCTGCCGTCAGCGAGCTGAACATCGCAAGGATACAGCCCGGTCAGCCAGTGGAATTCACCCTCTCAGCCTACCCCGACGACGTATTCACCGGAACCGTGTCGAAGATAGCCGGCTCTGCACGAAGCCAGTACAGCGGCGCAGTTCTAGAAACAGTGGTAGACGTGCTGATATCCCCGGACACCACCGACCCGCGCCTGCGCTCAGGGCTTACCGCCGATGTGCGTTTCCAGCTCTCAGACCCGCGGAAAATATGCGTGCTTCCCTATAACGCCATCGGTCAGGACGAGGAGGGTGAGTATGTCTACCTGCTTGAAGATGGAGCCGCTGTCAAGCACAAGATTTTCACCGGCGCGGAATTTTCAGACGGTACCGAGGTCATAAAAGGCGCAACTATAAACGACAAGGTATTTCTTGACCCGGAGGACATTTCACTCAGCAGATATGTGAGGATAGAGCAATGAGCATTTTATCCACCCTGACCAGCATTTTCCGAAGCCGCACGCGCTCCCTGCTGACTATGGCCGGGATAGCCGTCGGCGTATTTTCAGTGGTGCTGGTATCCACCGTCGGCACCATCGGCACCCAGGAAGTAAGCTCCACTCTGGTAACAATGGGAGTTGACACTCTCCTTGTTCAGGCGGCGAATAAAAGCGTATCCGTGACCCTTACGGACGACGATGTGTCCACCGTGCGGCGAATTGACGGCGTAAACGACGTTATGCCGCTGATGGCGTCCATGACGGAAGCAAAGATGATAGGCAGGCGGCTTGACTGCTACGTCTGGGGAGTAGACCGCTCCGCCGACCGGTTAATATCCCTCGAGGCGAAGCACGGGAGGCTGGTCAACAACAGCGACTGCGCCGCAAACCTGAAGGTGTGCGTTATCGACGAGCAGTTTGCACAGCGCTCCTACGGCAGAAGCAACATTGTTGGAAAGAAGCTGAACATTTTCCTCGGCGGAAAATATCACGAGTTTGAAATAATCGGCGTAGCAAGCTCCGGGCTGTCCAGCCTTCAGGGAATGCTGTCGAATATCATGCCGGGGTTCATGTATATCCCGATAAGTACCATGCAGCAGCTCACTGGACGCTCGACTTACGATAAGCTTGCGGTGAAGCTCACCGATATGGAAACGGACATCCCGGTAGTGGAGGCTGTAAGCTCCGCGCTTGACCGCGCCAACAACACCACCGATGGGTATATCGTCAACAATCTTCTCTCGCAGAAGGCGCAGCTTGACGATATCCTCAGCATAGTTACCACCGCGCTTTCGCTTGTAGCGGGCATTTCGCTGGCGGTATCGGGAATCTCGATAATGACAACCATGCTGATGAGCGTCACGGAGCGTACCCGGGAAATAGGTATAAAACGCTCCATCGGCGCCACCAGCTTTGATATCTGCCGGGAATTCCTGGCGGAAAGCGTGCTTCTGACGATACTCGGCAGCGCCGCAGGAACCGCCGCCGGGCTGCTTATCTCCGGGATAGGCTGCGTTATAGCTGGAGTGCCTTTCCAGGTGAACCTCGCCATGATCGTAATTGCAGTCCTCGCCTCCGGCGCGGTGGGAGCGCTGTTCGGAGCCTATCCCGCATACAAGGCGGCTTCCCTTGACCCGGTGGAAGCCCTCAGAATGTAGGCGGTGTGAGAGATACCGAATACAGAGAAAAGGCAGAGCCGAAGCTCTGCCTTTTCCATTTATATTGGGGGGAGAGAGGTTATCTGGTTAATTATCCATGCGCCTGAAAACGCGCTCTCCGTTCGGTTTACTTAGCCTTGATCTTATAGATCTTGGAAGCTTTGGAATACAGCTTCTTGCCATCAATGGTGACGTAAGACTTTACATAGTAGTAATAAACCTTGCCCTTAACAGCGGTGCTGTCAGTAAAGGTCAGATCATCAGGATCGTCGGAAACTATATCGGTCAGCGACTTGCCCTTACCCTTTGCGGAGTTGCGGCGGTATACCTGATAACCATCTGCGTAGTCGGAAAGATCCCACTCAAGCACGATACCGTCCGTGGTAGCCTTTCTGTAGGTGATAACCGGCTTGGCCGGGCGTACCTTTACAGTTATCGTACGGGTCTTTGCAGGGTTGGACTTAGCGGTAACGGTGATCTTTGCAGTTCCTGCGGATACTGCGGTAACTGTACCGCTTTCGTCAACCACTGCAACGTCCTCGTTGGAGGAGGAGTACAGCAGGGTCTTATCATTGCAGTTTGCCGGATAGATCTTTGCTGTGATGGTGAACGTACCGTCGATATCCATTGTCTTGGTCTTTGCAGGCTTAACGGAGAAGCTGGATATCGGAGTAGTTACTGTAACGGTGCACTGAGCGGTAAGTCCGTTATCGGTCTTGGCGGTGATAACTGCGGAGCCATTCTTTACAGCCTTTACAGAACCTGTGTTGGTTACTGTTGCAACCGAGGTATCGGAGCTGCTCCATGTAACGTCCTTGTTGGAAGCGTTGTCAGGAGCAACTGTCGCTGTGAGCTTTGCAGTGGCATTCGGCTTGAGGGTGATATCGGTCTTGTCAAGCGATACGCTTGCAGCCTGTACGAGCTGCTTGCACAGACCGTCTCTGATAACGGTTTCCGGCTGGGACTTCAGACCGCCCTTGCCGTTGCCGCACTGACCGTATGTATTGTCGCCCCAGCAGTAGAGTCTGCTGTCGTAGGAAATATAGCCTGCAAATTCGCCGCCGAGACTTGCAGAAGTAACATTAGTGTTGGTGATTCTCGCGAAGGTATTTCTGGTCTTGGTAGAGCCATCACCGAGCTGACCGCATGAGTTGCTGCCGCTCAGTGAGATATCGCCTGCCTCAGTAATAACTGCTGAGAACTTCTGAGATGAATAAACATAACTGGAATTTCCATAAACCTTAGAAGGAGTCTTCAGTCTGGAACTGTTATCGCCTAACTGACCGTAGGAATTATCACCCCATGCATAAACGGTGCCGTCGTTTGCTACTGCGATGGTGTGGCTTCCGTCCGCTGCGATATCAACCAGGCTTATAGGATTATCCTTCGAATCCGTTATGTTGATCAGCTCGGGAATATCGACTACTCTGGAAGATGTGTCTCCGCCGAGCTGCTTTACACTGTTGCTGCCCCAGCCGTAGAGATCACCATTATCGGTGATTGCAACACAGTGGCTGTCGCCGGCTGCTATGTCTGAAATGCTTACCAGCTTATCAGAAAGAACCTCAGGATACTTTACAGTGCTTCCGCATGTGGAGAGTCTGCCGACAGAGTTAATGCCCCAGCCCCACACCTGGTTGCCGATAAGTGCAATGGCGAAATCATTCTGTAACTCTATCTTATCAATAGTTGTTCCGGAAAGATACTCGTTTTCAGTAGGAGTATTAACAATATCCGACCTGGTTTTCATGCCGAGAAGATAGTTGCTGTTGTCACCGAAAACGTATACCTTGCCGTCGCTGGTCTGCACGATGGTTGCCTTGTTTCCGCACCATACATTTACTGCTTCGTATGTTAACTTCACCTTTGTGGGTACGCTTCTTACATTATAGTCTCCCTGACCGAGCTGACCCTTATCGTTGTTGCCCCAGGTGTAAAGTGTTCCCTTGGTATCAATCGCAGCAGCGTGATCGTAGCCTGCCGAGAAAACAGTCACATTGTTCAATGTGTATTCCGGCTTTGCAACGATGGAGCTTGTTGTGCTGAACAGCTCGCCCGAAACGCCGGCGCCTACGCTGGAGATATTGCCGTTATTCCTGAGCATGAGAGAATGATGATGCCCAAAAGCAATGGAAACTGCACCGGTAGTAACCTTCTCCGGATAATTCAGATCCTCGGTATTGCCGTTGTGAAGCTGACCGGACTCGTTGCTGCCCCAGGTGTAAAGAACTCCGTTGGCTATTGCGCCGGAGGAGTTGCCGCCGGCAAATACCGCGCTTGCGCCCTTAACTGATACATTGCCGAAATTAGCGCTGCCGCCGTTATAATAATCCGTGCCAAGCTGACCGTAATCATTGGAGCCAGCAGTCTTTACCGTTCCGTCGCTCATAAGCACGATGGAATGCTCGTCGCCTGCCTCAACGTCCTGAGCGCCGCTCTCAATAACAACGGTAAGCCAGGTCATATCCCTGTAGTTACCTGTGCCAAGCTGACCCTGATCGTTATTGCCGCAGCCGTAAACTGCGCCGTCCTTGGACACAACCAGCGTAAATCCGTCGCCTGCTGCAACGTCCACTGCGTCCTTCATGAGCTCTGTAACGGAATTCTTGTATGTATTGGTAGAGAAACCAAGCTCGCCGTATTCATTGCTGCCCCATCCTACTGCGGTTCCGTCCTCAAGCAGTGCGACTGTATGACCGTCTCCGGTGCTTACCTGAGCAACATTGTCCAGGATCTTGGTAGGGTTGCTGATAGTCGCAGCGGAAACCTTATTTGTTATCTGACCCTCGGAGTTGTCGCCCCAGCCATAGAGCGTGCCGTTCTTATCTATCGCGAAGCTGACATCTTCGTTTGCGTCAACATACACGATATTGTCCATTACCTTCTCGCCGTTGGAGCTGGACTTGCTCGATCCTAAACCGAGCTGCCCCTTGCTGTTGTCGCCCGCAGCCCAAAGAGACATATCGCTCTTGATAACAAGGCTGTGATTCTCACCGACTGCGATCGTGGTGGTGCTTAACTGCGGTTCTGCTGCCGCCGCGCTCAGCGGTATCATCGTGATGACCTGAGCTGCACAGAGCGAAGCAGCAATGACCTTCGCTTTCTTATTCATACTAACTCCCTCCATATACCGGGGCGTCCTGCCCCTGTTTATTTTAAGCCGCTGCGCCTGTCTGCACCTCAGCCTAATAACCTTTCATTAATTAAAACAACCGAGACCCATAAAAGGTTGCATGTTTTTTGAAAAAATTTTTAATTTTTTTGAAAAAATTATCACCTGCATATATTATAACGCAAAAATACCGGAAATGTTGCAAAAAAGACTTACAAATATCTTAATTTTACATTTCCGGTTTAAAAATCAATTTCTTCTCCACCGCCAATATACATTAACTTGTCTCCGAGGGTCTCATCCATAATATCGAACCCCTTGAAGCCTGTGCAGTGGCAGGCGTAGATTTTCTCTGCGTTGCTGAGCTTCAGCGCCCTTGCCTGCGCCGTGATATACTCAGATGAGCACCCAAGCGTTTTAGGGTTTGAACCCATAAAGTGGAACCCGCCCACGATAGCAAGCACAGGTATTCCATACCAGTTCTGCTTCACAGTCTCCAGCATGTTCTGAACCCCGCAGTGGAAGCACCCTCCGATGATAACAAGGCCGTCAGCCTTGCGCTTTTTGGGGAACAGCACGGCAAAGCACTCGTCGGAGCAGTCGTAGGGAAGCTGCTTTTTTCCGTCCAGCGCGAAATAGCTCCGGTCGGGATTGAGGTCCTTTTCATCAAAGGTCTCGCAGGAAGCAAGGTAGAATCCCTCCGCCACCTCTGAGAAACGATTGAAAAGTATCAGATCATCTGCGTATTTCTTGAAAAACGCCTTCCCCGCGCCGACTGGCTCCTTGAAAAAGCCCGTTTTCCTGAAACGCTCTGTCTGCGCGCCCGCGCGAAGGTATATCTCAGCGTCAGGGCTGAGCCGCATAAAGCTGTCGATACCACCGACGTGCGCGGCATGATTGTGGGTAAGCACCACCGCGTCAAGCTCGTCCGTCGGGAGCTGCATGCGGCGTGCGTTCTCAGCCGCCTTTCCGGTCAGTCCGGTGTCTATGATGTAGTTCTTTCCGCCGAATTCCACGAAGAACGACATGCCGTTCTCAGAGAACAGCTTGTCGTCAACCGCAGTATTGTCGATAAGGCTGATAAGCTTCAAGGGATCACTCCCCCTTGACGTGGCGCTTTATCGCCGCGAAGCTCTCTGCGCTGAGGCAGTGCTCGATACGGCATGCGTCCGCAGCCGCTATCTCCTCGGGCACCCCCATAGAGGTAAGCCAGTTTGTAAACAGTATATGGCGCTCGTAGACCTTCTCCGCGATTCCGCGTCCCTTGTCGGTGAGCGTAATGTATCCGTTCTTGTCAACGGTGATGCACTCCTGCTCCCTGAGATTCTTCATTGCAACGCTTACGCTGGGCTTTGAGAAGTCCATCTCAGTGGCGATATCCACCGAGCGCACCTCGCCGTTGCGGTTCTGAAGGATCAGTATGGTCTCCAGGTAATCTTCACCGGATTCAAGTATTCTCCCTTTCATATCCAGACCTTTCTAAATTACAAAAATGCCGCAGATAAATCTGCATTCTCTGTTAATATGATACCATATTTTTCATTTCAAGTCAAGCTATAAATCGATTGACACATAACTACCATTAGTATAATCTGCTGATTATATTACAGAAATTAAGTTCAGCAAATATACCGTACGTATATACATTTTGACAAAACACGGAATGTAATAAATCAACTCATGCTGAGAATTCTTGCAATCACGCTGCCCTCGTAAACGATGGGATATTCCCTCAGCGAGAAGATAAGCCCGTCTGACGGCGCTGTTATCTCTTCCTCGACGGTTCCGGTGATCGGAGTTACTATCTCGCCGATGAGCGTACCCTTCTGTACCCACATGTTGTGCTCAACTTTAGGTATAAATATTCCACTTTCGCCTGAATGTATAACGTGTACCGCACCATCGCTGCTGACCATCGGATGTGAAACATTCTCTGTAGGTCCAACCCAGATTCCAAGCTTCGACATAAGGTTGAATATTCCACTGAGGAGCTGCTTGCAGTACTCCTTAGTTATTCTCTGTCCCACGCCCATCTCAATGACCAGCGTAGGCACGCCGACCTCCCGGAGCGCAGCCGCCAGTGAGCCTTCCCCGACTGCGTTTGAATCATGCACCCACACGAAATCGGTGTTGAGCATTTTAGCGTATTTGAGAAGGTGGCTGCTCTCGGCGCTGGGTATCCTGACCTGCGGTATTTCGCGGATAAAAATGTTGCTCGCGTGGATATCAACGCAGACGTCCGCGCCCTTTATATCTTCGACCAGCTTTGCCGCGATATTCTCCGCCACAGCTCCGGAGGTGCTTCCCGGAAAGACCCGGTTCATGTCCAGCCCGGACATCGGCACGGCTCTGCTGACCGACTCCATACCCAGCGGATTTATTGACGGATAGATATCCACAGTACCCTTTAAATGCGCCATATTCGCCGTTATGAGCCTTACAAGCTCGTAGCACACATACTGACCCTCCAGCTCGTCGCCGTGGATACCGGTGACGACAGCGATACGCTTGCCGTCCTCGCAGCCCACGCCGGTCAGGCGGTTCTTTTTTATGGTCAGCTCCTCGTCAGCCGGAAGCCTGACCGACACCAATGATTCTATCATTTCTTCTCCCCCAGTATTTATTCTACGGATTTCAGCGATTCCACCATGCTGATTTTTCTGAGATCCCTGCGCATGATGAAATTTACTATCAGCGAAAACGCCACTGTTATCAGGAACGCCCACAGGAACGACAGTGGGTGTATATTCCTTCCGAACATCACCTCGTCGATCTCGGCAGTCTGTATAACGAATTGGCACAGGGCAACGCCTACTCCAAGGCCCAGTACGCCTCCCATTACTGACAGTATATTATTCTCCCGGAACACATAGCTTGATACCTCGTTGTCATAGAAGCCAAGCACTTTCAGCGTTGCTATCTCGCGTATACGCTCTGTTATGTTGACGTTAGTCAGGTTATAGAGAACAACGAATGCCAGCGCTCCAGCTGAAATTATCAGCACGACTACCACCAGATCCATTATCTTGAGCATATCTGCAAACTGGCTGGAAGCCCCGGAATTCACCGTAACTGTCAGAACGCCGTCAACCGCGAGCATTCTTGTGGTGAACTCGTCCTGCACGGACTGCTCCGAGGACATGCCGTTCTTAAAATACACAATGTTATAATCTGGAGCGTCTCCGAATAACTCTGAGTATTTTTCCTCTGGAATATACATATAGTGGCTGGTGTAGTGCTCCGTTACAGCACCAATCATGACCTCACGTGTGTTGCCGTCGCTTATTCTCAGCGTTACGGTGTCGCCTGTCTTAACCCCGAGCAGCTTGGTCAGCTTCTCTGTGACGATAACTCCGCCGCCTGCCTGCTCAAAGGTTATCTTTTCGCCGGTAGTGCGGCTGCGTAGGTCTATCATGTCCTCAAACTTCGCTGTATCCTCAAGAGCCGTTACATAGCACTGAACGCTCCCGCTGTCGGACGTTACGGTGTACTGCTTTATCAGCGCACGGGTGTATTCCGTTTCAGGCTGGTATTCAAGGAGCGCGTCGTAAATTCCCTGCACGTCGTCCTGATTCTCATACGCGATAAACCCGCTGTAATTATTTATGCTATTATACTGTAAGTCAACAATATCGCTGATGGAATCCTTCAGACCGAACCCGGTAAGCGACAGCGCAGTACACCCAGCGATACCGATAATGGTCATGAACATTCTCCGTTTGTAGCGGAACAGATTACGCCCGGAAACCTTCCCGAAAAACGACAGCCTGTCCCATATGAATCCGATTTTTTCGAGCAGTACCCTCTTTCCCGCCTTCGGAGCCCTCGGCCGCATAAGCTCCGCCGGAGTGCCGGAAAGCGCGTTCCTGGCGCTGAAGAACACGGTCAGGGCAATTGCGGCGACCATGCTTCCTGCGGAGATAACGATATTGAACGGACTTAACTCATAGTAGAAATTGCTGATAATATACATCATGCTATATGCAAACATGATGATAAACGGGAACAGGAACATACCGATAAACGCGCCTATAAGACTTCCAGACGCGGCGGCAAGCACGGCATAGACCATATACTGCCGCATGATGACCGCATTTGAATATCCCAGGGATTTCAGCGTGCCGATCTGCATTCGCTGCTCCTCGACCATTCTCGACATGGTCGTAAGGCACACCAGCGCCGCCACCAGCAGGAAGAACACCGGGAATATCGCGGCTATCTTGTCGATACGCTCGGCATTGCTGGAATACTCCGCATAGCCGGGATTATCGTCACGGGTGAAAACGTACCATTTTGCCTCGCCGGCGTCCTGGATCTCCTTCTTGCCGTCGGCTATCTTCTTTTCAGCGTCGGATATTTCCTTGTTGAATTCGTCAACGCCGTCCTGGTACTCCCTGAGACCGTCCTGATACTTCCGCTTGGCGTCCTCAAGCTCCCTGACGCCGTTTTCATAATCCGCCTTTCCGTCAAGGAATTCCTGCTCCTTTTCGGCAAGCTCGGCGGCGCCTTCGTTATACTGGCTCTCTGCGTCGTTCAGCTTGTTTCTGCCGTCGTTGAACTTGATAAGCCCTTCGGAATACTCCTTGTATCCGTCGTTGTACTGCTTAACGCCGTCCTCGTATTTCGCATAATTTTCATTGTACTGCGCCAGACCGTCGTTATACTGCTGCAACCCGCTGTCGATCTGCTCCTGCGCTGCGCTTAGCTGAGCCTCGCCGTCGGTGAGCTGCTGCTCCGTTTCGGCAATTAGCTGCTCGTTTTGAGTAATCTGAGCCTCCGCTTCGTCCAGTTGAGATTTCGCTGCATCAAGCTGCGTTTTTGCCTCGTCCAGCTGAGCCTTAGTTGCTTCAAGCACTGCACGCTGCGCCGCTATCTGCGGATCGTTCTCACCCATCAGCAGAGCCGCCTGCTCAAGCTGTGCGGCTCCCTGTTCATACTGTTGGAGCCCGGCTTCGTACTTTGCAAGATTCTCGTCATACTGAGCCTTCCCGCTCTCGTACTGCGCCCTGCCCTCCTCTAGCTGTTTCTTTCCCTCGGACAGCTTCTCCCAGCCGGATTCTATCTCAGCGCGCCTGCCGTTGATCTCCGCCTGACCATCTTCAAGCTGTCTCTTGCTGTCAGACAAAGTTTGCTTTGCCTCGTCGAGCTGTTTTTTGGCGTCCGAAAGCTGCGTTTTACTTTCGTCTAGCTGCTTTCTCGCGTCGTTCAGCTTCTGCTCGTTTTCTGCAAGCTCCGCCTTTCCGTCGTCTATTTCGATCCGTGCGTCTGCAAGGGTCTGCTTGGCTTCGGCTATCTGCTTTTCGCCGTCTGCGATGTCCTCCGCTGCTTTTGCAAGGTCTGCTTCGCCGTCGGATATCTGCTTTGCCGCGTCGTCCAGTTCGGTTTTTGCGTCGTCGAGCTTCTGCTGACCCTCTGACCTCCCCTTTTCGAGATCCTTCTCGCCATCGGCTATTTTCTGCTGAGCTTCCCCTATAACTTCGTTGTAGCGTATCTCGCTGCGGTCTATTCCGAGTTCATCCAGCTTATCAGATATATCGTCCCTTAGCTGCTCGTACTCATCAGAATAGCTCGGCACGCCCTTCAACTGCTCTGACTGTATATATATCTCAGTGTAAACTTCCTGTGTAAAATTACTCTCGGGAATGTACACAAACGCGTCAAGCGAACCGTCCCCTATAGTAGTACTTCCGCGCTGAGTGGAGGAAATGTACATTGGCGTATCGAACAGCCCGACAATAGTGTATTCCTTGTTTTTCAGCGGAAAATCCTCGTTATCCGAAGGATCGGTAAGAACCAGCTTTTCACCTATACCTATCTGACCGTTCATCTTGCGGACGTTCAGAATACACTCGTTATCCGCCTGCGGAAATCTTCCCTCAAGAATGTCTATTCTATTCAGCTTCGCGGTTTCATTCCAGGAAAAAACGCGGGTGTTGTAATCTCTGCCGTCGTAGATAAACATCAGGTCAGAGTATTTCGAACCCTGCACCTCTGAAACTCCGTCTACCTGCTCCAGCGCTGATAAATCCCCATCGGTCAGCCCGAACGTGGACATTACACGCAGGTCGAAAAGCTCGTGCGCGTCGTAGTAATTATCCGCGGTGATCTTCATATCGCTTCCAGTAGCCCGAACTCCGCTGAAAAATCCCACGCCTATCGCGCATATCGTGAATATCGAAAAGAATCGGTTCTTGGTCCGCGCTATCTCACGAAAAATATTCTTGGTTACTGACTTCAACCTCGCACCTCCGTCACCATTCGATATCTTCAACCGGTGTGGGGTGATCATTCGTGATGATCTCCGCGACCTTGCTGTTTTTTATTCTGATTATCCTGTCAGCCATCGGAGCTATAGCGGAATTGTGCGTTACAAGTATCACGGTCATACCGTCTATCCGGCAGGTATCCTGAAGCAGCTTTAGTATCATCTTGCCGGTGTTGTAGTCGAGCGCGCCGGTTGGCTCGTCGCACAGCAGGAGCTTTGGCTTCTTGCTGAGCGCCCTCGCTATCGAAACGCGCTGCTGCTCGCCGCCGGAAAGCTGCGCCGGGAAATTTTGCAGGCGCTCTCCAAGCCCCACCTTTTGCAGTATCTCAGCCGCAGGGATGAAGTCCTTGGTTGTCTGCGCCGCAAGCTCGACGTTTTCCTTTGCGGTAAGGTTCGGCATCAGGTTATAGAACTGAAAAATGAATCCTACGTCGTATCTGCGGTAATTCGTAAGCTGTCTGCGGTTGAACCTGTCGATTCGCTCTCCGTCAACGCTTATCACGCCTTCATCGCAGGTGTCCATGCCGCCGAGCATGTTCAGCACGGTGGTCTTTCCGGAGCCGCTGGGACCTACGATTATTGCAAATTCGCCCTTCTGAATGTCAAAAGTCATTCCGTCTGCGGCATTAATGGTTATTTCGCCCATATGGTACCGCTTGTATACATTGTCGAGTGTCACAAATGCCATTATTATCTAGCTCCAATCTGTTATTGCAGGTTCAGTCGCTGCGCCCGATAAAAAGAGCAGGCAGAGAAAGCCGTCGCATACCGCGGCGATTGACCCTGCCCCCTTTTCATATCTTTATACTTTTATCCGATCTTGGACTTGCCGCCCATATAAGGTCTGAGGACCTCGGGAATATTAACAGTGCCGTCAGCGTTGAGGTTGTTCTCGAGGAACGCAATAAGCATTCTGGGAGGTGCAACAACGGTATTGTTAAGGGTATGAGCGAAATACTTCTTACCATCGGAGCCGTTTACGCGGATCTTGAGTCTGCGTGCCTGAGCGTCGCCGAGGTTAGAGCAGCTTCCTACCTCAAAATACTTCTTCTGTCTGGGAGACCATGCCTCAACATCGTAGCTCTTTACCTTGAGGTCTGCGAGGTCGCCGGAGCAGCACTCGATGGTTCTGACCGGAATATCCATGCTGCGGAACAGGTCAACGGTGTTCTGCCACAGTTTGTCGAACCACATCTTGGAATCCTCGGGCTTGCAGACAACGATCATTTCCTGCTTCTCAAACTGGTGGATTCTGTACACGCCGCGCTCCTCAATGCCGTGCGCACCCTTCTCCTTACGGAAGCAGGGAGAATAGCTGGTGAGAGTTCTAGGAAGCGTGTCCTCTTCAAGAATAGTGTCGATGAACTTACCGATCATGGAGTGCTCGGAAGTACCGATAAGGTACAGATCCTCGCCCTCGATCTTGTACATCATGGCGTCCATCTCAGCAAAGCTCATAACGCCGGTAACAACGTTGGATCTTATCATGTACGGAGGTATGCAGTAAGTGAATCCGCGGTCAATCATGAAGTCTCTTGCATAAGCCAGAACCGCAGAGTGAAGTCTTGCGATATCGCCCATCAGATAATAGAAGCCGTTGCCTGCAACGCGTCTTGCGCTGTCGAGGTCGATACCATTTAGGCGCTCCATTATCTCGCTGTGATACGGGATCTCAAAATCCGGAACTACCGGCTCGCCGTAGCGGGTTATTTCAACGTTCTCGCTGTCGTCCTTGCCTATCGGAACAGAAGGATCAATGATGTTCGGAATGGTCATCATGATCTTCTTTACCTTCTCGGAAAGCTCCTCTTCCTGCTTCTCAAGCGCTGCAAGCTCATCGGAGAACTCCTTTACCTGAGCCTTTGCCTTCTCAGCCTCGTCCTTCTGCCCCTTAGCCATGAAGCCGCCGATTTCCTTGGAAATGCGGTTTCTGTCGGCTCTGAGGGAGTCGCCGCGCTGCTGAGCCTTGCGGAGCTGTGCGTCCAGCTCGATAACCTCATCAACCAGCGGAAGCTTGCTGTCCTGGAACTTCTTCTTGATGTTCTCCTTAACAGCGTCGGGGTTCTCTCTTAAAAACTTAATGTCTATCATTGTGATTGCCTTTCTTTTTTTATCAGGCTTTGCCTGTAATTGATTTTACTTGACTGCCATCAGCCTGAGTATTCCTTCAAGCTGGTCTTTGTCCTCAAATGCTATCTGAAGCGTATTGGTCTTTTTGCCCTCGCAGATTTTAACCTTAGTGCCCAGAGCCTCTGTCAGGCTCATTTCAACTTCGGTATAATATGCCATGCGCGGCTTTATCATCGTCTGTTCTTCTTCGGATTTTGCCTCGCGCTTTGCGATAGCCTCGATGCTTCTTACGCTGAGTTCTCCGTCAGCAGCTCTGACTGCAATCTCGGTCATCAGCGCAGGATCCTTTATCATCTTGAGCGCCTTGCAGTGCCCGGCTGAGAGCTTTCCATCGGCAAGCAGGTCTCGCACGCCGACCGGAAGAGTCAGCAGACCAAGACTGTTGGCAATGGAGGAACGAGCCTTTCCCAGCGCCTTTGAAAGCTGATCCTGGGTCATATTATATTTTTCGATGAGTTCCTTGTAACCCTGAGCTTCCTCAATGGGATTAAGGTTTTCACGCTGGAGGTTCTCAATAAGAGCCACCTGCATGACCTGCTCGTCCGATAAATCGTCGCGGACCACAACCGGAACTTCCGCAAGCCCTGCTATTTTAGCTGCTCTCCAGCGTCTTTCACCGGCAACAATCTGATAGTTGCCGGTAGACAGCGGGCGCACAAGCAGCGGCTGAAGCACTCCATTGACCCTGATAGATTCCGCCAGCTGCTCCATCGCTTCCTTATCGAAAACCTTTCTGGGCTGTCCCTTGTTCGGCTCGATTTCGGAAAGTCTTAGAGTTCTCAGTCCCTCGGATTCCTCCATATTGTTGTCGTCGAACAGGCTGTTGAAATCACCGCCTATACGTTTATTGCTCATTCTTCTTCTCCATTTCGCGGCACTTCTCCAGTACTTCCTTTGCAAGGCGCTTGTACGCGTCTGCACCCTTGGAGTTCTTGTCGTAGAAAATGATTGGTTCGCCGTGGCTCTGCGCCTCGGTTATTCTTACATTACGCGGTATCTCGGTCTTGAAAATAACGTCAGACGGGAATGTTCTCTTGATATCCCTCATAATCTCATTGCTTGCAAGCAGTCTCTTATCAAGCATAGTGAACACGATTCCCATAAGCTGAAGTTCCTTATTAGCTGAACGCTTTACCTTTTTCACCGTCTGCATAAGCTGAGCCAGACCCTCCAGCGCGAACGGCTCGCACACCATCGGAACAATTATTCTGTCGCATGCAATCATTGCGTTAATTGCAAGGATTCCAAGCGACGGCAGGCAGTCAACTATCACGATATCGTAGTTGTCCTTTACCTGTAAAATTATCTTGCGCAGCTGATGGTTTCGCTGTTCAACATCGGCAAGCTGGAGTTCCGCTTCGCAAAGCTGATTTGTTGCAGGTATAATGTCGACGTTCTTGTATCTTGTCTTGATTATAGCTTCCTGCGGTCTCGCATTGCCCATGATTATATCATATGTAGATATATCCAGCGTTTTTTTCTTTATTCCGAATCCCGTTGTTGAATTTCCCTGCGGATCAAAATCTATCAGCAGTACCTTTTTTCCGAGCGTTCCCAGACCTGCGGCAATATTTATTGATGTTGTAGTTTTTCCTACGCCGCCCTTCTGATTTACAACGCCTATAACAACGCTCATTAGGTTTCCCCCTTCATTTATTACTTCCTTTCTATTATAGCATACTCCACGCGAAAAATAAAGCCCTTTTTGTAAAAAATGTTCCACGTGGAACACTTTTTCGACATTTTCTCGAAATGTTCCACGTGGAACATTGTAAAACGCTGTCGAACTTTGTTCCACGTGGAACATTCTGTCGAATTTTGAATCAAATCTCCGCTGCAGAATGAATCTTTATCGTGTATTCGTAATACTCGCCGACTCTGTTTGTGACAGTTTCGCAGTCGATATTGGCCTCTTTCATTGTCTTGACTATTTTGTTAATGCTGTTTATGTAGAGTCTTGGAACCGGAAACAGTATCTTTCTGGGCGTCTGAGTTTTTTTCTTCTGAACCTCTGGAGTTTTATCAGACAGCATAGTTTCAACCAGCTTCTCGGACTGCTCAATATTTAACCTGTCCATTATGATTTGTCCAAGCGCTCTCACACGCATTTTAGGATCATCGAGCCTTATCAGTGCGCGCGCCTGACGTTCCGAAATATTACCCTTTATAAGCAGATTACGCTCTGCGTCGGTGAATTTAAGAAGCCGCAGCTTATTTGCGATAGTCGACTGAGCTTTCCCGAGCCGCGAAGCCGCCTCTTCCTGAGTAAGGCCGTAATAGCTTATAAGTTTCTCAATTGCGACCGCCTCCTCAAAATAACTGAGGTCTCTACGCTGGATATTTTCAATGAGCGCCAGAACAGCGGATTTCTCATCATCCACATCAATAATAATGCATGGAACGCTTTCAAGTCCGCACAGTTTAGCCGCCCGGAGCCTGCGCTCACCGCTGACAATCTCGTAATTCACGCCGCACTTGCGTACATTGATGGGCTGGAGGATTCCATTCTCTCTGATCGAATCGGCAAGAGAACTTAACTCCTCGTCAGAAAACGTAACCCTTGGCTGAGACCTGTTCGGAATGATCAGCGAAGTTTCAATCAGAACAACACGCTGAACCTGCTTTTCCTTATTTTTAAATAATCCAGTCATAATATTACCTCCCGAATTTTATTACCTTGATTATAACACAAGCAGGAAATAATATCCACAATAAAAAATCGCATTTCCGCTTAAATTTCGCGGAAATGCGATACAAAATCACATTTTACAATGGCTTTTTCGCAATATTGCCCGAGTTTCTGGGGTATTTTGTCGGCGTCTGCGATATTTTCTTTATTACAGCAAGGCGCCTTGCGTCACCGTTTGGTATTGCGTAGTCTTTTACCGTCTCTATCTCTCCGCCAAGCTTCGCTATCGCCCCGGAAGCCGCCGAAATATCCTCATTTATGGATTTCAAAGCGATGAACTTACCGCCGACCTTCACAAATGGAATGCAGTATTCCGAAAGCACTGGCATTGCAGCGACAGCACGGGCAGTAGCGAAGTCGAAGCACTCGCGCTTTTTTCTTCCGAGTTCCTCGCTGCGCGCGTGGATAATTTCAGACTTAACGCCGATTAGTTCGCACGCTTTCTCAAGATAAACGCAGCGCTTATTCAGACTGTCGCACAGAGTTCCCTTCAGATCCGGTCGGCATATCAGAAGTGGAATTGCCGGGAATCCAGCACCGGTTCCCACGTCGATAAAAGAGCTTCCCTGCGGGATGTCCACCATTGTAAACGGGAGCACGCTGTCAACAAAATGCTTCACTACTACCTCTGAAAATTCGGTGATGGAGGTAAGATTAACATTTTCGTTATACTCGACCATGAAGTCGCACAGCCTGACGAACTTATCAGCCTGATTTTCGTCGATAGTAATATCAGCCTTCCGGAATTCTGAAATAACGAATTCGATACGTTCTACTTTATTCATTGTTGTCACCTCTGCTTCCATGTTCTTTTGATGCCAGCCAGACCAGCAGCACCGATACATCAGCCGGATTTACGCCGGATATACGCCCTGCCTGACCAACGTTAAGCGGTTTGAACTTGTTCAGCTTCTCCTGAGCTTCAAGCCGCAATCCCTTTATAGTTTTATAGTCAACGTTCTCCGGGAGCGCTTTGCTCTCAAGCTTTCTCATTTTATCTATCTGTTCCTGCTGTACCCTGATATAGCCCGAATATTTTATCTCAACTTCCAGCTTATTCACAAGCGAATATTTCAGCTTAGGTCTGCTGGGGTCGAATTCAGCAAGATCCTCATACCCAAGCTGAGGACGTTTCAGCAGTTCTATCATTCGAACCCCCGTGGTTATCGGAGAAGTTCCCTTTCTTACAAGCATTTCATTGACTTCTTCAGTAGGGTGAACAACGGCCGACTTAATACGCAGCAGCTCCTCCTCGCATATTCTCTTTTCGTCAAGGAACTTCGAATATCTCTCCTCAGAGACAAGCCCGACCTTGTGACCGATAGGCACCATGCGGTCAGCGGCGTTGTCCTGTCTGAGAATCAAGCGGTATTCACTTCGTGAGGTCATCATGCGGTAAGGTTCGGAGCAGCCCTTTGTAACCAAGTCGTCGACAAGGGTACCAATGTAGCTGGTGGCGCGGTCAAGTATCATCGGCTCTCCGCCCTGGATTTTCAGAGCCGCGTTTATTCCTGCAACGATTCCCTGAGCCGCCGCCTCCTCGTACCCGCTTGTGCAGTTAAACTGACCCGCGCCGTACAGCCCGGATATCCGCTTGAATTCCAAAGTAGGAAGAAGCTCCAGAGGGTCGCAGCAGTCATATTCTATCGCATATGCCGGGCGCATGATTTCCACATGTTCAAGACCCTTTATCGTCCGCAGGAATTTAACCTGGACGTCCTCGGGCAGCGAGGAGGACATACCCTGCAAGTAGTATTCATCAGTATCAAGCCCCATCGGCTCAACGAATAGCTGATGGCGTTCCTTATCCTTGAACCTTACGATTTTATCCTCAATACTTGGGCAGTAACGCGGGCCGATGCCCTCGATTCGCCCGGAATACAGCGGAGAACGATGCAGATTCTCAAGTATCACCTTGTGAGTTTCCGCATTAGTGTAGGTCACGTAGCAGTCAACGACGTTGTGGAGTTCCTGCTCATTATCGAAAGCAAACGGCATTATCTGTTCATCACCGCTCTGCTTCTCCATGACTGAAAAATCAATTGAGCGCTTATGAACGCGCGCTGGAGTTCCAGTCTTGAACCGCCTCATTGAAACGCCGAGATCCTTCAGGCACCCGGTAAGCCCGCTTGATGGCAGAAGATTATCAGGACCCGAACTGTAGTTGAGTTCGCCTATGTGTATCTTGCCATTAAGATATGTTCCAGTTGTGATGATTGCAGCCTTTACCGGGTGAATCGCTCCGAGCTTAGTACGGACAGCGGTCACTCTCCCATTCTCAACATCTACCGCTGTTACCTCAGCCTGCTTAATATAAAGATTCGGTGTGTTTTCCAGCGTGTGTTTCATATAAGTGTGATACTTAACACGGTCGCTCTGCACCCTGAGACTGTGGACTGCCGGTCCTTTTCCGCGGTTCAGTATCCTGGACTGTATAAAGGTCGCGTCCGCCGCCTTTCCCATTTCGCCGCCTAGGGAGTCAATCTCGCATACGATCTGCCCTTTAGCGGAGCCTCCGATACAGGGGTTACAAGGCATATTAGCAATGCAGTCCAGTGACAGCGTGAATATTGCGGTTTTCAATCCCAGACGTGCCGCGGCAAGAGCCGCCTCGCACCCCGCGTGACCTGCACCGATAACGGCTACATCGTATTCTTCAAGCGTATATCCGGATTCCAATAAACATCTTCCTTTCGCTTACTTACAATTCGACATAATGTTCCACGTGGAACAATCGAAAAATTCCTATATTCACAAAATTCGCCCGAACCAAAATCCGGGCGAACTATTCAGTTGTAGTTAATTACTCCTCAGTGCCTTCGTCAGACTTAACATCTGAATTCTCAGCGTTGTCTTCAATATTATCGTCATCGGGAGCAGTATCCGACTCGATCACCTCGGAAGCGTCCTCGTTTAGTGAAGCCTGTATTTCCTCATCGGAAACATTCTCAATCTCCTCAGTGCTTTCGGAATCGTCGTGCTGTGTTCTCGTAAATGAAGCTACTCTGCTTTCCTCGCCAAGTCTCATTACACGAACACCTGTAGCCGATCTTCCCATTACACGCATATCGTTTGCACGGAATCTGATGATTATGCCGTCAGTGCTGATAAGGATAACGTCATCGTCAGGACCAAGCGTGCGAATCCCGCAGACATATCCCTTTTCATCGCCGACCTTGTAGTTTTTCAGACCCAGACCGCCGCGTCTCTGTAAGCGATAGCTGTCAACCGCACAGCGGCGTCCCATACCCTTGTCAGTAACAGTAAGAATGGTCGCGGTAGGATCAAACACCTTCGTAGCGCCGACAACATAGTCCTCGTCGCGAAGTTTGATAGCCTTTACGCCGCGTGCCTGTCTGCTCATCGGGCGGCAGTCATTCTCATCAAAGCAGATTGCGGCGCCATTTCTGGTGGCGGTCAGTATCTTGCAGTCGCCCTCGGTAAGGAACGCGGACGCAATCTCATCGCCCTCTGCCAGAGTTACAGCGCGCAGACCCTTCTTGCGTACATTTCTGTACTCGGACAGGTTGGTGCGCTTTACGATGCCGTTCTTGGTAACGCAGATGAAGTACTTGTTGTCTGCGAAATCATGCGTTGTCATCATCGCGGCAACTCTCTCGCCCTCGTTGAGCTGAAGAAGATTCACAATGTTCATACCACGTGACTGCTTGCTTCCCTCGGGAATCTCGTAGCATTTCAGGCGATACATGTTGCCCTGATTCGTGATGAACAGTATATTTTCATGACTGGACGAAATGAACATGTTCTCAACGAAGTCCTCGTCCCGCTGCTTCATGCCGGAAACGCCCTTGCCGCCGCGCTTCTGAATATTGTAAAGTTCCACGGGCTGGCGCTTGATGTAACCTATATTTGTGTAGGTAACAACGCAGTCCTCCTCGGTGATAAGGTCCTCAATATCGACCTCGCCGCTGACCGGTTCGATCTTTGTGCGTCGTGCGTCGTTGTACTTCTTCTTGATAACGGAGAGTTCGTCGCCGATAACGTGCAGCAGCTTATTGTGATCTGCAAGTATCCCTCGCATTTCCTTAATGAGTGCGCGCTTTTCCTGGAGCTCATCGATCACCTTGGACTTCTCCATGCCGGTGAGAGCGCCGAGTCTCATCTGAACGATAGCGTCCGCCTGAGCCTCAGACAGCGAGTAGGTGCCCTTATCAAAGAATCCGGTAGAGGATACGTCGATATCCTTAAAGCGCTCAATAAGGCGCTCCTTGCCTTCCTGAATATTCTTGCTGGAACGGAGTATCGCGATGACCTCGTCAATGAAGTCGATGGCAATAATGAAGCCCTCGAGGATATGTTCCCTTTCCAGAGCCTTTTCAAGATCATACTTAGTACGTCGTGTGATAACGTCAACCTGGAAATCAAGGTAATACTCAAGGCACTCTTTCAGAGTAAGTATCTTAGGCTGACCGTTAACCAAAGCCAGCATGATAACGCCGACGGTATCCTGAAGCTGAGTATAGGAGTACAGCTTATTGAGCACTACGTTTGCGTTAGCGTCGCGCTTGAGTTCAATAACGACACGCATACCGTTGCGGTCGGATTCATCGCGGACAACGCTTATGCCCTCAATACGCTTGTCGCGTACAAGGTCGCCTATGCTCATCAGCAGACGAGCCTTGTTTACCATGTATGGTATCTCGTCTATGATAATGCGCGTCTGGTTGTTCTCCTCAACGATGTTAGCACGGCCGCGCAGGATTATCTTGCCGCGTCCGGTATAGTAAGCGGAGCGTATTCCGCTGTAGCCCATGATGATACCGCCGGTCGGGAAATCAGGACCCTGTATCTGAGTCATGAGCTCCTCAATGGATACCTCGGGATTGTCGATCATCAGCATGAGCGCGTCAATGACCTCACCGAGGTTGTGCGGCGGGATATTCGTAGCCATACCAACCGCGATACCGTTACTGCCGTTTACAAGCAGGTTCGGGAAACGTGACGGAAGCACTACAGGCTCCTGGAGCTTATCATCGTAGTTCGTTGTAAAATCAACGACCTTCTTGCCGATATCCTGAACCATCTCGTTTGAAATCTTCGCGAGTCTCGCCTCAGTATAACGGTAAGCCGCAGCGGGGTCGCCGTCGACGGAACCAAAATTTCCGTGACCGTCGATAAGCGGATATCTCAGGGAGAAATCCTGCGCAAGGCGCACCAGTGCGTCATAAACGGAAGCATCGCCGTGGGGGTGATACTTACCAAGAACCTCGCCGACGGTGTAAGCGCACTTTCTGAAGGGTTTATCCGCGGTGTTTCCGGCGTCGTTCATCGTATAAATGATACGGCGGTGAACCGGCTTCAGACCATCTCTGACGTCAGGCAGCGCTCTGGCGGTTATAACCGACATTGAGTACTGTATGAACGATGTTTTCATCGTCTGCTCAAGGTCTACATTTATTAGCTTTTCCGAGCTGAAATCAATATCCATTTTACCTCCAAATTAATTTTCCGACTGACCCGAAAGCTTTTCAGTCAGAAAATCCCTGACCTTGTCCTCCTGCTCCACGGAAAGGCACCTTTTCGGGAAGCAGTATATCTGCTGTCTGTTGAACACCAGCAGAAGGGACTCGTCATTTTCTATGAACTCGAGCAGGTCGTCACCTATCACAAATGTCGTTTTAAGCGGTGAAATAGCCTCGTCGTCCGCCTGCTCGTCAATTTTAACGCGTACCTCGTTTGCCTTGGGCTTGATAACGGTATCTATTTCGATTTTGTCGTTATAGAACGCCGCAGAATATTCCTCGGGATTCATGTCACGAAGTGCGTCGATAGTTCTTCTCCTTGCTCTTGACCTGTCAGTGATGCTGTATATCAGACCGACTGCACAGAAAAGCAGCGCGGCATACGCAAAAACCGAAGTCGGGTTTATAACGATAGAAACGATCACCGCCGCAGTTATAAGCGAGTAAGCAGCGATAGAAAAGATCCCGCGCTTGCTCTTGAACCGCGCCTGAAACGACTTCATTGCGCCGTCAATTTCCTCAAGCGTATTGTCGTAGCTGAACTGAACGACAGGCTCAGCGGAGGAAGATACGTTTCCAGCCGCATTTTCAGCGCCGTAATTTTCCTCAGCCAGACCGCCAAGATCCGGAATTAGTCCGTTAGAAATACAGATCACTCCCTTTGAAATTATACAGATGGTATAATTTTAATAATAGCCACATCAGAAATCAAGATTCTGCACCAGAGTTGCATTCTGCTCGATAAATTCACGTCTTGGCTCTACCTTGTCGCCCATGAGAATAGTCATTATCTCGTCAGCCTTTGCCGCGTCCTCAACGGTAACGCGCACCATGGTACGCGTCTCGGGGTTCATAGTGGTCTCCCAGAGCTGCTCAGGGTCCATCTCACCAAGACCTTTGTAGCGCTGTACATCGACCTTAGCGCCGCTTTCGCCGGAAAGTTCCTTGATGTAGATGTCGCGCTCCTCATCAGAGAATGCGTATTTAACGTTCTTTCCGCGCGCCACCTTGAAAAGCGGAGGCTGAGCAATATAAACATGCCCCTGCTCGATAAGCGGCCTCATGAAGCGGAAAAAGAACGTCAGCATTAGCGTTGAAATATGAGCGCCGTCGACATCGGCATCTGCCATGATGATAACTCGTCCGTATCTGAGCTTTGTTATGTCGAAATCCTCCGCAATACCGGTGCCAAGAGCCTTAACAACCGGTGAGAGCTTATCGTTGTTGTAGACCTTATCAGCACGCGCCTTTTCAACGTTGAGCATCTTGCCCCAAAGAGCCAGAATAGCCTGAAACCGCCTGTCGCGTCCGCTCTTTGCAGAACCGCCCGCAGAATCTCCCTCTACGATGTAAATTTCAGTAAAGGTAGGATCCTTCTCGGAGCAGTCGGCAAGCTTGCCGGGAAGCCCGTTACTGTCCATTACAGACTTGCGCTTTGCTTCCATAGCCTTCTTTGCGGCGTCGCGGGCCGCCTGGGAGTTCATCGCCTTGTTCATGATGATCATGGCGGTGTCGGGGTGCTCCTCAAAATAATATGTGAGCTGTTCAACTGCAATCTTGTAAACCACCGGCTGAACCTCAGGATTTCCGAGCTTGCTCTTGGTCTGACCCTCGAACTCGCATTCCGGCAGCTTAACGGAGATTATCGCATTTATCGCCTCGCGGATAGCCTCGCCGCTGTATCCCGTAAAAGGCTTTTCTTCCTCGCCCTTCTTGGCAGACTTTTTCTTTGGCTTGTTCTTCTCCTGGGCTTCCTTGTAAGCCTTGGCGTAGTCGTTTACGACCTTGCTCAGAGCCTTCTTGAATCCGATCTCGTGAGTACCGCCCTCGCCGGTGTGGATATCGTTCGCAAAGGAGCGGAAAACCTCGCTGTTGAAATCGGTGGTATACTGGAACGCTATTTCAACGTCTATTCCGTTCATGTTTCCGGAAAGATAGATAACGTCCGGATGGAGGACATCGGCGCCGCGCTTCTTATTGAGCCATTCGATGTAGCTGCGGATACCGCCTTCGTACATCATTTCCTCGTAAACGGGGTTCTCAGGGTCGCGGGTATCTGAAAGCGTGATCTTAAGACCGCCGTTCAGGAACGCCTTCTCGCGGAGTCTTTCCTGAAGCGTGGCGTAATTGAAGACAGTTGTGTGGAAAATCTCGCCGTCGGGCTTGAATGTAACCGTTGTACCGGTGTGGTCAGTGGTTCCGATGACCTTTATAGGCTCGCTGTATTCACCGCGCTCAAACCGCTGAAAATGGACATTCTTACCGTCGTGTATCTCGACCTCGAGCCACTCGGAAAGCGCATTTACAACGGAAGCGCCAACACCGTGCAGACCGCCGGCCACCTTATATCCGCCGCCGCCGAACTTACCGCCGGCATGCAGCACTGTAAATACAACAGTGGCCGCAGAGATACCCTCGGCATGGTTTATTGCGGTAGGAATACCGCGTCCGTTATCTACAACGTGGATAACGTTATCCGGAAGTATAGATACGTTGATCTCGGTGCAGTAACCTGCGAGAGCCTCGTCAATAGAGTTATCAACGATCTCATAAACCAGATGATGCAGACCGCCCTCGCCAGAGGAGCCGACGTACATGCCCGGGCGCTTTCGTACAGCCTCAAGACCCTTCAGGATCTGTATGTCGTCAGCGCCGTAACTCATATCCTGAGTCATTTCATTTTCAGCCATTAAACCTTAACCTCCATAAAATACCGGCTCACCGGTACAGACCGCAGGGCATGCAAGCCCCGCATATTGCAAAACGCATATATTATATATAGTATACCACAAAAGCGGCAAAATTGCAAGCATTTCCGGCGGTTAAAAGGCAAAATTTTATTTTCGAAAGCATTTTTTGAAGTTCATTTTAGGTGAATTTCTTACACTTAGCGAATTAAGCCAGCAAAGCATTACTCAGAGTATAAAAAATCTAAAAAAAAATGCAGTTACCCCCTTGCAATTTAAGAAATAGTATGTTATAATAAAATATATTATTATGGTCGTTCAGTATAAGCAATTATAATGTGAACGCTCAATAAGACAATAAATCGAGAATGTGTGCAGAAATGCGCTGTTCCGATCGAATAGCTATGGAGGTGAAAATAAATGCCGAATATCAAGTCTGCAAAGAAGAGAGTTCTCATCGCCAAGGAGAGAACTGAGGCTAACAAGGCTTCCAAGACTGCACTTAAGACAGTTATCAAGAAGGCTCGTGCCGAGGGTGCTGACGCTGCTGTGATCAAGACCGCAGTTGTAAGCGTAGACAAGGCTGCAGGTAAGGGTCTTATCCACAAGAATAAGGCTGCTCGTCTGAAGTCCCAGCTTGCAAAGAAAGCAAACGCTACTGCATAATTTCTTGAAGAAAGCAAACATACACCCGCAGGCTGACAGCATGCGGGTGATTGTTTTATAGAAGTAAAAAATGGATAAAATCGACATAAAATGCATAAGAGGGGGTAATTATAATGACCGGCAAAAACATAGAAATGACGGATCCCGCAGCGATAAACAAGCTGCTGAAGGAAGCGAAGGTATGCCGCATCGCGCTGATGAACGGCGAGTATCCCTACATAATACCGATGTGCTTCGGCTACAAGCTAGAGGGAAATCACCTGGAACTGTTCTTTCACACATCTCCTAAGGGTCAGAAGATAGACCTGATAAAAAAGAACAACATAGCTGGATTTGAGATAGATCATCTCACCGATGTTGTAAAGGACGAAAACGACTGCGGAGTAACAGCGGTGTACGAGTGCGTAACCGGAACCGGCTCAATTGAGATCGTAAACGGAATCGAAAAGCTCACCGGGCTGACGTCCATCATCAGCAAATACGACGAGGAAAAAACCGAGCACAAGTTCAGCGAGCAGGCTTTAAACAGCATGGTCGTGCTGAAGCTCACGGCAGAAACTTACTGCTGTCGCACGCACAGCGTCGCTGAAGAAAAGATAGACCTTCCGGACTGATAACGCCTATAACGCAAAAAGGCGCTGTAAAATAACTCAACACCCAAGCCCGAGCAACCATCCTATGGAAGCTCGGGCTTGTTGATGCTGCAAAAAAGAAGCATGAACCGAAAAAGCGTATAACAAACAAGCCGGCAGGGAAATGCC
>CECF01001613.1_pt1 | contig 55505 bp, 45 predicted proteins | sample 554751 | NCBI WGS metagenome assembly CECF01 (sample SAMEA3182099, study PRJEB8094) | gut metagenome | biome: human; feature: gut; material: Stool; isolation source: human stools | place: Canada | collected 2012-06-12 | reverse complement strand
CTTGGTAAGGATGAGGTCGGCGGTTCGAATCCGCCCAGCAGCTCCAGAAAGTCCTGTTTTCTCTCGAAAACAGGGCTTTTTCTTTACTTTTTAGCAGATTTAATCTGTGGGTCAGGGTGTGGGTCAACTTTGACCCACACCCTGACCCACACGCGGAAATGTGCGAAAATGGCGAAAGAGGAGCGGACGGAATATCCGTCCGCTCCTCTCTTTTAGATTGGCTCACATCACCTGCGCCATGAAGCTGCCCATGGTCTGGGCGGCTTCGTCCTGTTTCTGCCGGGTGGCGTGGACAGAAAGATTATGAACGTCGTCCAGTATTCACATATAAAAACTCAAATAGCGTGAAAGATAATGAATAAACCTCGCTTGCAACGTGTCCAAATCTGTGGTATTCTAAAATGGATAAGGGAGTGACGGTGTGCTACCCAATTATTTTAAAAGAGGGACGGTTTGACACAGATGGGCGGCTCGGTATTTGAGATAAGAGATGTTGTTTATGGATTTATTCAACTCGATGAACAAGAGTGGGATATTATTAATCATCCTGTTTACCAGAGACTCAGAAGAATTAAACAGCTTTCTTTAACTGATATGGCATATCCCGGGGCAGTACATACACGGCTTGAGCACTCTATTGGTGTAATGCAAATGGCAACGGATATTTACAATAGCATTATTAGCAAGAGGCGAGCTCGAGCGTTATTATCAGAGCAGTACTACCTCGATGCGGGAGGTTTTGATCGGTATAGAAAAGTCATTCGATTGGCGGCATTACTTCATGATATCGGGCACTCGCCTTTTTCGCACACCGGGGAAAATCTTATGCCCCTAAAAAAAGCCAGCGATGGAAAGCGATATGAGCACGAAGAGTATAGTATTGCAATAATAAAGACATATTTCAGAGAGATAATAGAAGAACACCCAATTAATGCAAACTACAAAATAAGTGTGGAAGAGGTAACCGCTCTCTTAGGTGATCCTACAAAATGCGCTTTTCAAGGCATATTGCTCTTGTTTAAAGGAATTATTTCCGGGCAGCTTGATGCGGACAGAGCAGATTATCTTCTCCGCGACTCAATTCACACAGGCGTTAACTATGGCTTATATGATAAAAATCGCCTAATTAACTGCATAGATATCGGACAAATGCCGGATACAGATGCGCTGGTACTGGCAGTTCAAGATGGAGGCTGGCATATTGCAGAGAGTTTGGTCTTGGCAAGGTATCAGATGTTTTCACAGGTTTACTTTCACAAAACGCGAAGAGCGTATGACTATCATGTGGGGTGTGCAGTAAAAAGCATTTTAGATACATGCTATCCAAAACTCGGAGGTTGTTACCCCACGCCCGATAACTTGGATGATTATGTTCAATTTGATGATTGGACTATGTATGGAAAAATCAAAGAAGGTTATGGCGGAAAGCATGGTCAAATAATTATAGATAGAAATCATTACAGGAAAGTATACGAAACCAGCTTACTTCCAACAATCGAGGAGGAGACAGAACTTGAAAAGTTGGAAAAGGAACTCGAGGAAAAAGGCACTGTAGATTTTTTCGAAGATGAAGCAAAGACAAAGTGGTATAAGCTCGACAAAGATATATTAATCAGTGACGAGAGAACAGGTTATGTAAAAGAGCTGAGTAGAATATCGCCCATTGTGCGGCACATGGTTAATGCCCCGAGGATGAAACGTCTTTACGTGGAGAAACAATAAGGAGAACAACAATGAACACTCAAGAAAGGCTGGCATTTATAACAGAAATAGCAAAGAGAGATTCAAACATTGGCAAAACCGGAATGATGAAAATGCTATATCTCCTACAGGCTGTATGCAACGTGCCGTTAGGTTACGATTTTGAAATATATACATATGGCCCCTATTGCCAAACAGTAATGAGCGATATTGAATATGCCGAGTTTGCAGATTATGTCGCTGTAAAACCAGTTACATACAGTAATGGAATGAGTGGGTATCAAATTAATGTCTCCTCGGAGGGCGGAGATATGTTGGAGTGTAAAAGAGATATCCTTTCAAAGTATAGCTCAGAACTTGACACGATAGTTTCATCATTTAGCAAAAAAAGTGCCAAAGAGTTAGAGCTTTATTCAACCATTGTTTTTGTGTCAATATCCTATGCTAAGAATTCTTGGGAAAAGTCCAAAAAAGAAATTTGCGGGTCAGTAAAGAAGATTAAGCCGCATTTTTCTAATGAGGAAATATGGAAAGCATATGATGATTTAAAGAGCTGCCATTTTATAGCAACCTAATATTGAAAGATTCAAAGAGTACCGGAGAGAAAGCCAAGCTTTTTCTCCGGTACTCCTATCGTTCGCAGCGATTACATCACCTGTGCCATGAAGCCGCCCATGGTCTGTGCGGCTTCGTCCTGCTTTTGACGGGTGGCGTGGGTGTAAGTGCGCAGGGTGAATCCCGCGTCGTAGTGGCCCAGCATACTGCTGACAGTTTTTACATCCACACCGTTTTGCAGGGCCAGTGTGGCAAAGGTGTGCCTGAGATCGTGGAAGCGTATATGCGGCAGTCCAGCGTTTTTCAGAATTTTCTTATGCAGGTTCACAATGGAATCGGGGTGATACATCTCCCCTGTGACGGGCGATGGGAACATATATGGGTTGTCGGGATGCTTCTTGTGTTCGGCAACCAGCAGGTCAACTGCTTCTTGCGGGATAGATACCTTTCTGACGGAAGTTTCCGTCTTGGGACGCGAGAGTGTCAACTCCCCATTGGGATTCTTTACATATTGCTTGCTGACGGAGATGGTTTTGTCCGTGATGTCGAGGTCACTCCACAGGAGGGCAGTCAGCTCACCCTTGCGCAGTCCGCTGACCAGTTCCAGATAAAACATGGGCAGCAGTCCCCGTTTCTCTGCGGCGTCAAGGTAAGTTTTGATGTGTTCCGGTTGGAGGATCTGCATTTCAAATTTCTGCACCTTCGGTGCGATGCAATCCTCGGTGGGATTGCAGAGGATCAGGCGCTCTTTCACGGCGCGGTTCAGGCTGTTGTGAAGCATCAGGTGCAGGCTGCGGACGGTGGTGCTGCTGAGTCCCGGATTGCCGTGCCCGCTTTTGCGGTTGGTGCGGCCGCTCTCCATCAGCTCCTTGTAGAGCTTTTGCAGGTCGTGGGCAGTCAGCTTCGTGAGCTTAATGCTGCCGATGCGGGGAATGGCGTACTGCTCAATCATTAGGCGGTAGCGGTCAGCCGTGGCCACCCGCACATTGGGCTTGGCGTAGATGTCGTACCAGCTCCGCAGCCATGTGGCCACGGTATACTCATCTGCGCGGCTGACATCGACGCCCTTGATGGCCTCCATGGCGGCGGCCAGCTTCGCTTTGCACTCCGCCTGGGTCTTGCCCAGGACATTTTTGATGATGCGCTTGCCGGTTTCGGGGTTGTAGCCAGCGGTATAACGACCCTCCCACCGGCCGTCTTTGCGCTTGCGGATGTTGCCCTCGCCGTTGGCGCGTTTCTTGGACATGGAATCAACTCCTTTGCTTTTGTTAGCCAACATACATACCACAAAGCTACCCAAATAGCTACTACTTTTTTGAAAAAGGAGGCCCTGCTCAATTGAGCAGGGCCTCACAGCATTGGTTGCGGCAGTTTTGAACTGGCATCCGTGTGTTTGTATGCGTTACATTTCAAGTGTCGGGGATAGACTTTGCAGCTCCAAGAGATGCGTGTACGCGGGTTCAATAATTCGTTGGTTCCGAGCAGCAAGATACACTTGATAAAACCTTCTTTGTGTTGCATCTAAGAAAGGCACTTTCTCGATGAAAGCACATATCTCGTCCATATTGATCCTTGGAGCCATCCGCATGACAGCATCATTACAGTCTTGATTTTCTGCTGCCTGCAGAAAATCATAGTAGTTGATTTTTCTGCCATTGAGCTTAATTGCCGATGTTGGGAAACGGAATATTCTCGCGTTCAATTCGTCGCCATTGTTGAGCACGGTGTTCATGATGCGTTCATCGGCTTGCGGCAGAAGACAGCTTCCGCAGTCAAAAACAGGTGCCAGTGTAGCAGATTTTGTTTCATCATGGTACAGGAAGCCCCAGTTTCCGTTGTGGCGGTCAAAGTTACCCAGAAAGGCATCAATTACGAACACATCCCAAAAATGCTTCAGCAGTATAGCCGGGTCAATGTAACACTGCTTTTCAATGGTATCCAGAATATCACTCAATTCCGTATCGGCACCGCCGTGTTCGGAGTCTATGACTGTATTCTTGATGGAGCAGAAATCGAACAATCGACTTCCGTCCGCGGTGAAATCTTTGCAGGCGCAGACGATTTTACTTTTTCCTCCGACCTCGAAGGTCCCGAGGATCGTCTTCTGCGCAGGAATACCTACCATGTTGAATATGGTGCTGGCAATATGCTCACTGATGCAGCTGTTGGTATAAGAGAGTTCCGTCTGCTTGTTCTCTCCAGAGGGAGGGAACTTCAGCATATACGGTTCGCCCTCATATTCTATCGCAATTTTCTTGCCGTTGGCTCCATTATATACCCGGTCATATAATCGCCTGCAGTTTGTAAAGTCTGGCAATTTTTATCACCTCCACAAATACTTTTGCCGCAGATAATCTGCCTGTGCCGGTGTAATTGCGCCGTCATCGATCTCTGCGGCGTTGATACTTCCGTATAGCTCGCCCCACAGGCAGTCTAAAATCGTGGATCCGTTTTTTAGCCCATCTTTATAGGCATCCAAATCGTGCTGGAGATATGGCGGGAGACCGCATTCCCAAGAACGCTCTTTCATTGCGTTGACATCCTCGAGGCTATCCTTGGGTAACGCAGCATTTTTCATCATATCTGGATCCATCGCTGCAGCCTCCTCCGTCCTTGTTTAGTGATATTTTACCACAGATGATGTCTGTATAGCAATATTGCTTCCACTTAATTATGCTCCTATAACAAGCCGAAGATGTTGCCGTTCTTTGAAAGACCTTTTTATTGTCTACAGCAGCGCAGAATATGGGCTGTTATAGCGATTATATAGTCGAGAAGGAGGCATCTATGGCGAAATAGACTTGTATCTATGGCAAGGCTATGCTAAAATGCATATACTAAAAAATATTTCACTGGGAGGTGCCGCCATGAGTAGATATGAGTTTTCACTGCTGCAGGAAGTTCTAATGGAAAAGGGTGCAGGCGTACTTGGTGATTTATCACGCTATAAACGCCAAAACGGAATCAGCGAACGAACGCATCCTGTCGCCGTTCTTTATTCCTTGGTCTGGAATGCCAAGCAGGACATCTTGTCCGCGAAATCAAAGGAAGAATTGGATCGAATTGAAGGCCAATTTGATTTAGCCAATCAATTCCTTTCCAGAGTTGGGAGCGTATAAATGCCTATTTCATTGACTGATCTGGCGGCGTTCAGCGAACAGGATGTTGCGGCTGTATTGGCAGATGAGCTTGCTGACAGTGCAGAGCGCTACAAGCCTGTGAGCAGCCCGACTGCTATACTTCTGGCGGGACAGCCGGGAGCAGGAAAAACGGAATTGGCCTCGGCGATGAGCGGTTTGCTTGACGATAATGGATTCTTTATTAACGCCGATGAGTACCGCCGCAGGCATCCAAACTATCGCGCCATCTATGCACAATGCGGTTCAGATTCAGTTCAGATGACATCCGCATTTTCTTCAGCTGTTACGGAGCGCTTAATTGAAGCTCTCTCGAATCGACACCTCAATCTAATTATCGAGGGGACCGGCAGGACAGCGGATGTTCCAAGAACCACAGCAAAGCATCTTACGGCTAAAGGCTATACAGTTGAACTTGCGGTGCTGGCCGTCCGCCCGGAGATATCCTTGACCAGCACATTACTGCGTTTCTATCAGATGAATGAGGGTGGGACAATTCCGAGAGCGACTGCTATTGGAGCGCACGATTTGGTTGTAAAAGCTCTACCCAAGAATTTAGATGTGCTTTGCGGTGAGCCTACAATTTCTCGCCTTACAATATGGAATCGAGAACTTGAAATGCTTTTTGACAGCAACATTGACACTGTCGCCCCATCTACTGTTTTAATGGGCCTCTGGAATAACCCGTGGTCTGCCGAGGAATTGCAGGCCATGTATCATACGATTGAGCTTCTTCGGCAGAAAGAATCTGCCAGTAACTTGGGACAGGGTAATGCTATTGATGAATTAGAGCATAGGATTTACATCTTGAACCAAAATGAGACGCAGAATCAAGGCATCGATATGACATGTTTTTGAAGTTACACCTGTGCATCTCGCCGACCGCCATTTAAGGTGGTCGGCATTTTTGCGCCACTTACAGGCCGCCGATGCCACCTATGCCGTGACTCTGCTGTTCCTCATGGTCGTTCCATTTGTGGCCCAGGGCCATCTTCTTTTCGCGCAAGCGCTGTAGGCGCTTGCGGTCGATGTGGATACCTGCGGGCACGGCGGGGTGCGGTGCATTATCTCGGAAAATGTTGCCCATGTGGTGAAGTAGGCGTGTGGCAGAGAGTAGGATGTTGGGCGATGGCAGGTCCTTCTCCTGCTCCATGCGGTCGAGGAAATATCCGGCGTAGGCGTGGCCGTTCTGCGCCGCTACGGAAAACCAATGTTGTGCTTCATTTTCATTCCTGGGAACGCCCTCGCCCGTGAGGTGGAGTTTTCCCAGCAGATACTGTGCGTAGGGGTTGGGCTTCTCTGCTGCTTGGCGCAAGTACGCCGCCGCTTTTACGGTATCCCTGGAAATGTTTTCTCCGGCTAAATACTCCTTGCCCAGACGGTAGGCGGCGTACTCGTGCCCGCTGTCCGCCGCTTGTTGCAGCCAGTAGAGACCTTTTGCGGGATCGTGTATATCTGAATCATCTGAGAGGTACAGCTTTCCCAAGACATATTGGGCGTCTGGTAACTCCTGCGCCGACAACTCCAGCCAGTGTTTTGCCTGCTCTGCGTCTGGTACCAGCAGGCCGCCGTCACGGTACAGCAGGCCCATAAAGTATTGGGCGTGGGGGTCGCCTTGGCGGGCGATCTGCTCCAATTCCTCGGCGGCTTTGTCCCGTTCCTCCAGTGGTATGTTTTCGTCAGCAATGATTTTCCGCAGCTCCCAGCAGTCATAAGACATACTGCGGTCATCCACCGGCTCGTCCTCCTGCGCCAAGGCTGCATCCTCGAAGGACATATGGCCTTGGCGGATATGCTCCGCTTCTTTTATGACAGCGTTCTTAATCTGGCGGAACTCCTTCTGCTGTGAAAGCGGCGGACGCTGCCGCTGCTGTTCCGAGTAGTAATCATTGAGCTGACATTGCAGCTCCCACCACTTTTGATAGCACTTGTTGACCGTGGGTAGCTTCGCCATGGCATCCACCACCTCGTCTACGAGCTGCTTCATGGGCTTCGGCAGGTAGCCGTAGACTTTCTTTCCCTGCACATCATTCATCTTCTGCGACAATTCCCAAAGCCCTCTCTCTGCGGCGGGACAGATACAGAGCCCGTGCCGCATACGCTGAGCCAGCTCCAGCATGACTTGCTGTGTTTGCTGCACTAACTCATCGCGGGAAACGGTTTTCGCCTCGTAGAGATGCAGCAGGTCTTGCTGAAAGATTTCGTTGGTCAGCACCGATTTGATTTTCTTGATACCATTCCTGTCCAAGTACGCCTGTCCCGGCTTCGTCGACCACGCCATCATGTGGATGTGCGGGTGATTACCCTCGTTGTGGAAGGCGGCGTACCAGCGGAAGTCCTTCGGGTCAATGCTCATAGCAGCGGCGATGTCGTTGCGGTACGCCCGCAGAAGTGTCCGCCATGCCGCCGCATTGTCGTAGCCCAGCCGTGCAGCGTCCTCCCGCTTTAGGGAGATAATGTGTGTCCACACATTGCCGGTGTAATGGCTCAGTTCGTCCATGGCTGCGTCCAGCGACACAGGACCTGCGTCGCCGAACAGGCCATGAGTGCCCAGCCGCTCCGCTCGGGGACGGGTGGCAATGTACTTGGCGTAGCCCTCGGTGGACTGCACGCGGCTCCAGTTTTGCTCCAGCGCCAGCGTAATGAAAGCCGATGCGTTGGCTTTGGTGGGGGTAGCTTTGTAGTCGTCGTACTCCAGCAGTTCTTTTGTGTCGGAGAAATCTTTCACCAGTTTTTGGATGAGCTGCTCCTGCTTGCGTGTAGGCGGACGGTCATCCGGCACGATCTCTACCCGCTCACGGGTGGCGATGTATTGCAGATATCCGCTGGCGTTTTGTCCACCGCCGCATTTGATGTAGGGGCTCTTGATGATCAGCCTTGCCATTCCTCATTCTCCTGCTCACGGAGCTTTTGCTCCATCCGCAGACGACCATGGGTGCGCTTGATCGTCGCGACGCTCTTGGCACGCTCCTGACGCAGCACGGACTCGTCCACATTGACACTTTGCAGCAGAATGGAGATTGCCATGTCCATCTCAACCGTCTGCTTGTAGAGGATGGACGCCATGCGATCCTCCAGCAGCTTCAGCCGCCCGTCGATGGCGGTCTGTATCGCCACCGGCAGCGTGGTGCTGTTCTCCGCCGCCAGCGCATCCGCGTAGTAGTTCACGGCCTTTTCCACGAACTCATTCCTACTGCGGCAGTGGTCGGCCTTGTACCAGTGCTCCAACTTTTCCGCCGTTTCCGGCTTCATCCGGAAATTCAATCTATCTTTGTTTTCACTCATAATTCCTCCAAATCGTCATAAGGCACGCCGAAAATCCTGCAAAGCCTGTTACCATGGGAACTATGACGCCAACCTTAGTAAAACCTTGCCCAACAGGCGCCATTTCCGACTCCGTTGAAAACCTCCGTAAACTGTCCGCTCTGCGGACAGATGTGTCCGGGCAGGACGGCGGTAACGACGCCAGCCCTTTATCCTGCCTCTTCCTTCGTCCTCCGCAGAGCCGGGGAAGTCCACAAAAATCCGCCCGAAAGAGGCTCTGAGTCCCTCTCCAGGGCAAGGGACGCTGCCCCACCCCGAAGGAGGCCGCACAGCGGCTCACAGGGGCGAACACGGGGCTTCTGCGACCTGTGCCGCCAGCTTCTGCTGCACTTGCTGACGCTCCAGCTCGGCCATTTGCCGCTGGTAACGCTGCTCCAAGACATCGTGCATAGGGACGATGGTATACCGCAGGTTTCCGTTTTTCCTAATACCATTTTTCATCTGTACCTGCGTCCGCTCCGTGATGATGAGCCCGTATTCCTCCAGCAGGCGCACATGCTTGGCTACGGTATTGCGGGAGAGATGCAGGACTTTTGCCATAGTCGCTTCGCTGGGATGGCACCGATTCGTTCGACGGTCGGCGTGGCACAGCAGGTAAATGTACACGGCGACAGCACCGGCAGGCAGATTGAGTTGCAGCAGCTCGTTGGGCACGGGGAAACAATTCTTCGCCCGCTCCCAGCCCATAGGCGGCCTGGCTTTGCTCACTCGCTGCCACCGCCTTTCGTATGCTGCACCACCCACTCGATAAATTTGTCTTTCGGCACCACCATGCGGCTGCCGATGTGCAGAATGGGGAAGTTCTTTTCGTGCATCAGCTCATAGGCGCTGGAGGGCGCAATGCCCAGCGTCTTGGACACCAGTTCTGCATTGAGAAACAGGGGTAGTTGGTCATAGTTTGTGTAATGAGATCGCTTCATTCTTCACTCTCCTTTGCATGGGGATGGCACAGCGCGGTGAATTCATCCACGGAATGGACGACGCCGAATCCCTTGAGCTGCCGATAGCGGAGCAGGTCGCACAGGGTGCGGAGGTTGATTTCCGCATACTCCAGCAGCTTGTCCACGGCGAGGATTTGCTGCCATGCCGTCAGGGCCGTTGGACGGTCCGGGAACTGAAAATAGCTGCGCAGCTCCCATGCAGTGGGGATGCGGCCCGGGGCAGCCTGCCGCATTTCCTCCCGAATGTAGCGAACGGCTTCCTGCCCGGTGTGCGCGGCCAGGAAGTACAGAAGTTCCCGGCTCTGGGTGAATGGGTCCATAGAGATCACTCCTTGTCTGTAAGATGGGACACTTTCGTCTGCGGCCACCAGCCATAGCCCCTCACCTTATAGGACACTTAGAGCGGATTTGTAAACCAAAAAAGTCAGAGGACCCTGTCATAAGACAGAATCCTCTAACTTTTGGTACAGCTTTTTCAGTCGCTTTGATGCCGCCATTTTGGAGATGCCGTAGATCTGGCCGATCTCCTCCATGGTCAGCTCCTCGCCGTAACGGAGAGAGAGCAGGTTTTGACCCTGCACATCCAGCCCCGCAATGGCTCTGCGCAGATTTTCAAGCCGGAGGTTCCTAAGCGCCGCATCCTCCACGGGCCGCTTGACACCATCCCAGCCGGACAGCACCGTTTCAAACGCACTTTTACTCAGGTGCCTTGCGTCCTGCTTTTCCTGTGCCTGTTCCCGCTTCCGATCCTGCTCCAGGAAGTCTGCGACCTCCTTTGGCACCGATACTTGCGCACCGTTGTAGATGATAACGACTGAGTCGTTCATTTGTGTCCTTTCCGCTTTCAACGGAAGGGCGCACACCCGCGCTGCCGGTACAGCGCCAAAAACTGTCGGCCTCCATGGGACTGCCTTCGTACAGGGGGTCAGAATGCCCTACGGGGCCCATGAATGCCTGAGACCACACCGGGGTGTGGACCTCACCGGAAGGCTGCGAGATTAGGCTTTCGCCTAAGAACAATATAAGATATGCACCGGGAGATGTCAAGCCGGGGCGAATGACGGAGGTTTTCTCCATTGCAATATGTCATATCCTGTGCTATAATGCACTCAAAGTGAAAAACGGGACAGCGTGGGCCGGGTTTTATCCCGGCGGCGGAATGGGGTGAGAGGCCCCGCGAGACGGTCACTGTGATGCCGGTTTATTCGGCTAAGTCAGATACGCAATACGCTGCTCCTGGGCCGCTGCCAGTACCGGGGCCAAAGCTGTTATACGAACGCTTCACCCGGCTGCTTTTGGCAGCCGGGTGATTTTTTGCTGCCAGGCACCATGGTGCCTCATGCTTTCCAGGGAAAGCATGATAAAGATTCAAGCCGCTGGGGCGGGGGAGGACGGCAGACCCCTCCGTCCCGCTTTCCAAGAGCCGGACGGAACGATGTAGGCATCGCCCCCAATGACAGCAAAAGCAACAGCCGCAAGGCGTTTACATAGAGAGAAGAGAAATAATTACAAGGAGGAAAAAGATGAAAAAACGAATTCTTTCGTTTATCCTGGCGCTGGTGATGGCGGTCTCGCTGCTGCCGGTCAGCGTGCTGGCGGCGGAGGATACACCTGCGGTGAAGTCCGAATACTCGCCGCCCGACTCTGATGTGAAAGTGATTGGAACATACCAGGTTGACGAAGATACAACGTGGGATGTTCGACTGGTCACGGTGAATTCGACAAAGTATAATTATATTCAAACACCTCTTGACACAAAGACAGGCGTGATTTCAACCGAGATGCACAAGGTTGGCGACCTTGTGTCCGGCAAATATGAGACGAGTCATTACAAAGGCTCGGAGACTTACGAGAGCGGAATCCGTCTCTACGATCAGATGAAAGACCATTTGAACTTGACTGTTGCTGACGCATTAGAAAGCACCGCAACGCAGACATGCTTCTATAACTTCAAAATAACGGGGCGGCCTAATAAAAAAAAAGTAAAGGAAATCTATGGACTTCTCATCATTCAGTGGACGGCAGGCGAGTTTGTTGCTCTGGATAAGACGAAATTACAAGAGGCGATCGAAACTGCCCCCACTGCCGATAGCGGGAAGTATTACACCACTGGAGATAAGTTCAACGGAAAGAACACCAACCCAAAAGGCTTTTGGGCAGAATACCAAACGGAACTGAAAAGTGCAAAAAGAATCAATACAAGCACAAGCGTAACACAAGAGAAAATCGACAATGCCGTTGCCGGGCTGCAAGCCGCCATCGGCAACCTGATTCCCACCACGCAGGTGAACCCCACGATTCTCCATGAGACGTTGAGAATAATGCATGCCAGCGGATTCTACGAAGACGCAACAAAATACACTCCGAACACGTGGGCGCCCTTTGACGCGGCGCGCACGGCAGCCCATGCGCTGCTTGACGGGCTCTTCGATGAAAACGGAAATGCCACCGCCGCCAATACAGCGGAAAAGCAGAGTGAGATAGACGCTGCGGCTGCTGCACTGACGGAGGCGGAGAAAAATCTGTATGGAACCTCTGAGGTGGAAGTAAATAAAAAGACCATCGAACGAATCAACACGTTTTTGGCGGACGTGATCGCACTGGCGGATACCGTTAAGCAGAGCGATTATACCGCCGAAAGCTGGGCGAAATTTGCCGCCGCCCTGACCGCCGCCAGGAACGCCAAAGCCCCCGTGCTGACGGACACCAAGGCGGACGATGCGTCTGTTGCCGCCTATAAAAAGGTGTATGAGGATCTGTATCATGAGTTCTACTGTGGTCTGACCCCGGTGGGCGAGATCACCGTCTCCCTCACATATCTTGACCCGGAGAAGGCGCGTCAGGGGAACGGTACAGGCTCTCGCGCCGGTGCCACCCAGCAGGTGACGCTCAGCGGCGACTACTCCCTCTATGCGGCGGTGGACTCGCTGAAAAACAAGCCGGCGAATCGAATTATCTGGCCGCATGCCAAGATATTTATCAACGGCGTCTACGTCACCGAGTGTTATATCAAGCAAGAAAGTTATGACTGGCGGAGCGATACTGTATCCAAAAATTTGCGGCTGCACCCCGGTGACACGGTCGTGGTGGATCTCAATCTGGACCCGCAAACTGAGAACCAGCCCACCATCTACGACAGCAGCGCACACCTGTGGCAGTATATCGACAGTATAAAGACATCGCAGTTTGTCCAGAGCAACGGGCTGGAGGTGAAGGCGGGCGAACCGTTTACCCTGACCGTCCGGCAGGCAAAGGCGGCGTTGGGTCGCAGCCGTGCTGTCGAGGCGGGCGCAAACATGACCCTGTTTATCAGTGACATGGCGGAAGCCCCCGCCGATAACCACCCCACCACGAAGCAGATTACTCAGAATGAAAAAGCGGTTATCACCGATGCAGACGGCAGTGCCAGTGTGACGCTGTACCGTGAGGGCTGGTATCTGATCGCTGCCTATGACCTGCGGGAGGACGAAAAGGGCAACATCGATAGCGGCGGTGACGGCAAAACCCCCAGCTACGCAGGTAAATACTATTCTGCAAACAGCGGCGCAGCCATTTGGGTTCATGTGAATACGCCCGACGACCTGTCCGCCGTGAAAAACACTTTGCAGTCCCAGCTGGACAAGGTGTATGCCGCCTATGCGGAAAACTATTTCCGCCCCGCTGTCTGGAGCGAACTCAAGAGTGCCTATGATACCGGCACCGCCGGTATCAAGGCTGCCACCACCTCCGGCGGTGCCAGCGATGCCCAGCAGACGGCCATTGAAACCATCAGAAAACTGCAAAGCAACACCACCGCGGAGAATAAACAGAACCTGACCACCTTCCGCACGGCGCTGAACAAGCTGCCCGACGATGCCAGCCTGCTTTCCGCCGGTGTCAAGTCCACCGTGGACAAGCTGATCGCCTGCTATGAGGGCATGAGCGACTACCAGCGCAGGCAGCTGACCGGCGTGGAGCAAACCAAGTACAACAGTATCAAGGCTTTCGCCGATACCCACGAGACCTTCCCGGAGGACAAGGCGTTCAAGCTGACGGTGAACGTGGTGGGTGACACCGACGAAGTTACCGCCGCGCTGAACGATATGACCAAGTACCTGCGGGAGCATCCTGCCACCCAGGATCGCGGCAGCGGCGGACGCCGTGACAACCCCATCCAGACCGAGCCGTTCTGCGTTTTCACGGCAGCCATCCCGGATAGCACGGAAGTGACAACGGCCGCCGCATGGACCACGGTGCGCTTTGTCTCCAGTATCGACTATGCGGCGTACTTCCAGACCCGTGCGGCGAAGGGGACGTTTACCGTGGACGGTGCGAAATGGAGCATCAGCAATGAGAACCTGCAGTTCACCACCGATGGCCTCGGTTATACCGTCAATGGCGGCTTGACTGTCACTATTGGCGGCGAAGCCTATGAGATCAAGAGCATTACCTATCAGGGAATTGATCCCGGTTCTATAAAGTCCGGAAGGATGATTGCCTACGATGACACAGAGTATCTGGGCAAGGATAAGGACTATATCAATATGCGCTTTGAGGATGCGGTGCAGAGGTTCACCATGCCCTACAACGATGTGACTGTGACCGTCACCTGGGGGCCTGTCAGCGAGAATGTGAACGCCACCAGGACTGCCGCTCTCTCCCGCCTGCAAACGCTGTATAACAGCCTGGGCGACAAGGCGAAGGCCGCCTATGACACTGGCGTGGATAGCATCAACGCCGCCGCCTCTGTCACCGCGGTGGAGACTGCCTATCAGTCCGCTGTGGTGGCGATGAAGAAAGCCGCCAACAACTACGGCAAGGTGCAGGTCATTGTGGAGAACACCACCTATTCCAAGAAGGACGGAGCACCTTGGGACGGCACGCTGGTGAACACATGGGTCGATCTGTCCGCCGACAGCACTATGATGTCCTGCGTGGTCGATGCGCTGAAAACCAAGCACGCCACGGTGGTGGGCGCAGAGAGCAACTACATCTCCTCCATTAACGGCCTCAAGGAGTTTGACGGCAGCAAGTCCTCCGGCTGGATGGGCACGCTGAACGATTGGTTCGTCAACGAGGGCTTCGGCGCGTTCACGGTGAAGAGCGGCAAGCTGGCAAGCGGCGATGTGATCCGCATTATGTTCACCTTGAACGGCTATGGCGCCGATCTGGGCGGCACCTGGGGCAATTCCGACACCACCCTCAGCGCCCTGAAGGTCACCGGCGGTAAGCTGGCCCCCAATTTCGTCTCCGGCGAGGCCGGCGGGCGGTATGACTATACTCTGGTCATCGATGGCGACAGCGGCAGCATCCGCCTGAGCCCCACCGCCGCCAACAAGAACTTCCAGGTCAAGGCCTTCCTCAACGAGAAGGTTACCGATAAGACCGAGGGCAGCAGCTTCTTCAAGCGCACGGAGAGCATCCCCGTGAAGGTGGGCGACACCATCTATGTGGGCTGCGGCGCCAAGGGCTGGCTGAGCATGAATAATCAGAGCGGCAATACCCAGACCAGCGACGGCACCTGGTATGTCCTGCATGTCGTCAGCGCCGACACCGGTGCGGACTATGTCGTTGGGCTCATCGACAACCTGCCTGCCGCCGTGAAGTACGAGAACTATTCCGCCGTCGAGGACGCCGTTTTCGCCGCCCGGGCTGCCTACGGCATCCTCAGCAAGGCCGAGCAGTCCAAGGTGAGCAACCTCGCCAAGCTGGAGAAGCTGGAGCAGGCCATTGCGAGCTTCCGCTCCGTGGACACTCTCAAGGCTCAGATTTCCAACCTGCCGGAGGCCGATAAGCTGTCCGTGGCCCACAGCCAGGCAGTGGCCGCCGCCGAAAAGATGTTCGTCGCCCTGACGGCAGAGCAGAGGGACTGCCTCACCATCGCAGAGGTGGAGAAGGCCGAGGCCGTGTTTGCCGAGATGAAGAGAATCCTGGAGGCACCTATCAAGGACGCTGAGGCCAAGATCGACGCCATCGGTGAGGTTACCCTGGAGAGGGGCGAGGCCGTCCTCACCGCCCAGGCCGCCTTCAACGCCCTGACCCCCGAGCAGCAGGCGCAGGTGAGCAACGCTGACAAGCTGCAATCTGCCGTCACCAAGCTGGCCGCCCTCAGAAAGGCAGCTTTGACCGAGAAGCTGGACGAACTCTATAAGACCACCGGCGACTTCATGGCCACCCTGGGCACCCCCACGGTGAACTCCATCGGCGGCGAGTGGATGGTCATCGGCCTGGCCCGCAGCGGCCGCCCCGTGCCCGCCGGGTACTATGACAATGTGGTGGAGTATGTGAAGGCCAAGGCTGACGCCAACGAGCGTCTGCACCCGGCCAAAGTTACCGACAACGCCCGGGTGATCCTGGCCCTGACCTCTATCGGCAAGGATGTCACCAATGTGGGCGGCCACAACCTGCTGAAGGGCTTGGATAACATGGCCTATGTGCAGACTCAGGGCATCAACGGCCCCATCTGGACGCTGATCGCGCTGGACAGCCACAATTATCCCACTATGGGCGATGTGACCCGGGAGAAACTGATTCAGGTCATCCTGGATGCCCAGCTCACCGACGGCGGCTGGGACCTGAGCGCTGAGAACGCCGACACCGATATGACCGCTATGGCCATCCAGGCCCTGGCACCTTACTACAAGACCAACGAGACCGTGAAGGCCGCTGTGGATAAGGCTCTGGAGGCTCTTTCCACCCTGCAGCGCAATGACGGCGGCTTTGGCAGCTGGGGCACCGTGAACAGCGAGTCCTGCGCTCAGGTCATCGTGGCCCTGACGGCCCTGGGTATTGATCCTACCACCGACAGCCGGTTCATCAAGAACGGCCACACCGTACTGGACGCTCTGGCCGGATTCTATGTAACCGGCGGCGGCTTCCGGCACACCGCTGGCGGCGAGCGTGACGGCATGGCCACCGAGCAGGGCTACTACGCCCTGGCGGCCTACTACCGCTTCGTAAACGCCCAGACCCGGCTCTATGACATGACCGATGTGACCGTTCGGACCGGCGGCAGCAATACCCCCGCCACCGGCGATACCGGCGTGCTGGTTTGGGTCATTGCCCTGCCCGTGACGGCCTTGGCCGCAGCCTTCGTCCTCAAGCGTAAGGAGCGGGAGGCGTAAGCCAAAAAGAAAAAACCTAAGCGGCAAAATAAAACAGCACCCCCCGGGGCCTCTTGCATAACAAGAGACCCCGGGGGTTTTATTTTTTGTTTGCAGCGGTGCGATATTGGAATAAAAAGTGACGACACTGATTTCAATTTTCTGCTTCAAATTTTGCAAAAACTATGGTATACTATTTAAGAGGTAAGGATCGTGCAGTTTCGACCGTTCGTTTATGATGCTACCAATCAGCAGGTGCCTGTAGCGATTAAACCAATAGAACCACAGGATGCTGCCACAACGATAAAAGAACCCCGGTAGCAGACGGATTGGACCAGCGAGTATATCTCAAACAGCAAATTTGACATCTATGGACTGAAAACACGGGCCGGAGAACTTGTGGCCTTGGATGCGAAAACACCTGAGCTGGCAAGACATTATGAGCGAGAAACAGCAAAGCAAACTATGACGGCGAAACCTGTCCGCGTTTTTTTGACGCAGAGGTTTCCGCTTGACCCACATTTTGACCCATACGGGAAACGACTGCGAAAATAAAGAGCCGTCGGGCGGGAGAGCTTTTCTCCGCCCGGTGGCTCTATACTTTTAGCAAGGTACCCTTTTATTGTCTACAGCAGCGCAAAATGGAACGATTTTCGCCCCGCCAAAAGTTGACCCACACCGATGCTCTTTGCGGCGCTGACCCACACCTTGACCCACACGGGGAAACGAACGGGTGGAACACATGGAACAAAGCGTTTCCGACCGCATCCTTTTTGCGGTAAAAATGCCCACAAAGCCTTACAAATCAAGGGCTGGGAGGACTTTTATCACTTGGTAAGGATGAGGTCGGCGGTTCGAATCCGCCCAGCAGCTCCAAAAAGCATCGAAAACCTTGGCTTAACAGTGATAAGGAACTAATTTACTTATCAACTGTTAGCTGACGGTTTCCGGGGTGCATACGGACAAATCCCGTCTGATTTCTAACAGGAAGTCAGACGGGATTTTCGCTTTATATTTCGAATTATGGAAGACATACCATGAAAACCTTAATATCTTGTGCTTACACTATGGATAATTGCTGTGTGGAACTGAAATTCAGGGACGGCAGAATGATTGCGATTGACACTATCGCTGTTGAGAACGAGATTGCGGACAATATGTATCAGCGGTCAGAGTTGGATTATTTGATCTACAATGACCCGATAGCATATGCTGACTTGATATTGAATGGCGATCCCGAAACCTATCTGAAAACTGTAACAGAATACAAGCCTTTGGATAGCTGACAACACGCTGCCCGCAGGAGAAAATCCTGCGGGCGTTTTTCTGTTTATATTATTTCCCTCCGTTGAATCTCAATTTAGGAAAGAAGATGACAATCTTGAAGCCCTTTCCCCACTGGGAAGCTACTTCCAGATGAAGATTTAGATCGTCGGCCATCTTCTTAACCAGGTAAAGTCCCATACCGGTAGCCTTCTTTCTGCTGTCAGTAGAATCCCCGGTAAAGCCCTTTTGAAAAATGTACGGCAGATTATATTTTTTTACGCCAATGCCGTTATCTTCAACAGAAAGGATATCTGCGGTCTCCGAATGTATCATGGAAATTGTAAGCATGGGACTATCGCTGCTATATTTGATGGCATTGCTAACGATTTGTCCCAACATAAACTGAAGTCCTCTACGGTCTGTATAGACTGTTTCAGATTGCAGTTTGTTGAGAATGACAAACTGCTTCTCTTCAAGAAGTGGGGCATAGTCCTCCAGAACTTCACCCAAGCAGTCATTCAAATTGACATCCTCAAATCGGTAATCCTTTGTACTGCTCTTCAACCGGGCATAGTACAGCATCTGCGTGACATCCTCCTGAAGCTGACTGCGGACATAATCCAGCTTTGCTTGCAGGGGAGGAGATATTTCGTCGCTCCGATTATCCAGGAGCATGGTCAACAACGATAGGGGCGTTTTCGCTTCATGTGCCCAGCCCTCCACGTATTCTTCATAGTCCCGTAGGGCATCCGCCATATTGTTACTCTCGTTTTTGTATTCCCGTAAAACCGAAGCCAAAAATCGGACAGATTCTCCTTCTTTCTGACTAATGGCACTGAGCAGCCGTTCTTCATTGCAGATGGTAGGATCACTGAGGAAATCTCGGAACAGTTCCATGTGGGTGTTCTCCCTCTTGTTTAGTACAAACAGAATCGCTGAAAACAAAAGGATGCTCGTCAGAACTACTAACCCGATCAAGGTTTGAAATGCCTGAATGTCAGAAATCCAAAGAATGACAGCGCAAAAGCAATCCACGCCCAGCAGCAACAGAAGCCAGGGGTAGTACCGTTCTATCATGTGCCAAAGCTGCTTCATAGAGACACCTCCGCTTCCAAACGGTAGCCCATTCCTCGAACTGCAACGATTCGTTGCTTCATTTCAAGGGCGGACATCGTTTTTTTCAGCCGGGTTAGGTTAACCTGCAAGGCATTTTCATCTATGTATTCCGTGGTTCCCCATAGTGCCATGCAAAGCTGCTCCGTCGTGACCAGAGCATCGCCGCCGGACAAAAGAGCGACCAACAGTTTTCCCTGATTTTTTGGAAGCACCACAGAGGTATTATGAATATAAAGCGTGTAGGTCTGCTGGTCTAACAGGAAATCTGGTCCCTCTATGAGATTGGTACGGCCTTCATACCTTTTGAGAATATTGGATACCCTGGCAAGAAGTCGATCTTTTCTGCACGGCTTCGTCAAATATTCATCGGCACCCAACTGGAACGCTTGCAGTTCATCCTTTACCTGATCTCTGGAAGTCAGCACCAGGACGGGGATAGCAGTTTTATTCTTTAGCTCCTGGCAGATTTGAAAGCCACTGATTTCCGGTAAATTCAGGTCTAAGATCACGAGGTCAGGACGGAGGGCTGCCAAGAGCCGAGCGGCATCTTCAAACTCGGTGATTGCCTTCACAAGATACCCGTCCTTTTGGAGCATATTGCAGAGTTCTTCCCGCATATAGACTTCATCTTCCACAACAGCAATTCTTTTCACGACAGCACCTCCTTCCAAATTATTCTTCTCTCTGCGGCTGCATCAGTGTCAGCAAATACCGATCACTGGAGTGCTTGACCACTCTCATATAAATATATTCTATCACGCAAAGCAGCAAAATCATAGCAGCAGATACAAGCAGCATTTCAGGCACTGTCCCACGGGTTCGGGACGAGAGTATCCCTGTAAATAACGCCCTGACTCCAAACAAACTGCTGACAGCCGCAACCAATACAGGAAGTCCCATAAACCAGGTAATTTGCTTTCCAGCAGACTGGCAAAGGGTTTCGTAAGTAGCTCCCAGGCGGATCAGGGTCTGGTATCTACGCCCGGTTTTCTGCTGGCTCATCAGGAACTGAACACCCACAATGGTGTTGGCAACCACCAGGAACACAATCGCCAGATAGAGGGTAATATAGCTGGATGCTACGGTGTAGAAAAGCTGGCGGCCCATATTCTGAAGATAGCTTTCATATTCGATACCTATTTTGTCCAGCTTCTCGTTCAGATCGGAATAGGCAGTCATAAGGCTATTTCCTTCCATAGCCTGCTCACTGAGTACCGCATTCACATACGTATCATACATTCCTTGGGTATGATAGAGGAAGGCTTCATCTGGAAGAATCAATGCAAAGGACAAAGTAATAGAACGATCCGTAATCAAATTTACAGACTGAACCTCTCCAGTAAGAAAAATTGGACTGCCAACCAGTTCCGCTTCAGGCTGCCCAGTAAATATGCTGTTCAGCATTGCGGTGCGATTTACAGTAGTAAAGTCGGAACCTATATAAACAGCGGCTTCATCCTCACTTAATTTAATGACAGGCTTGCCGGACAATTCCAGTAAACGATTATAGTCCGACAAACAAATCAAATGTGGGTATGTGGCATAACCAAGACTGTTCAGAAGGACATCCCGATCTTCCGACTTGGGCAGGCTCCTAAGAGAGTCCATAACAGCATCCATGTTGAAGGCATTCTCGTAATCTTCTGTGGTGCGAATATGCCCAACCTTCATTTCAAAAAGCTCAGAAAACTGATTTTCCAAACCGTTTTCTTTCAGGGCTGCTTGTATATTCGGAAGAACCTGCGCCGAATCTTCTACGGTATAATCTTCAAAGGTATAGTCGATTACATGACCGGTGGATAGATTGTTTGTTCCTGCGATTCCAACGCCTGCACCAAAGCAACACAGTGCTGCCAGAATCAGCAGGGAGCTGATAGCCATGGAGCTTGACTGATGAATGACATTCTCCTGAATCTGACGGAAGGTAAATACATGAAGCTGCTTATTTCCCTTGCCTTTTTTAACAATCAGAGCAATCAGCGCTCGCATTCCGTAGAACAGCAGCATCGTACCAGCCGAACCCAACAGTAAAGTTAGCCCCATCATACTTACCTTCGTCCATGCAATTCCCTGAATCGCCATGTAGTAAGCCACTGCCAACATCACACTTCCGCATACAGCAGCCAGCCCATAGATAACGGAGGGCATTTGCTTTTTGGAGCGGTTCGTCGGCTGGGATAGCAAAGTACCGATCTCCTGGCGGCTGATTCGTCCACTCAAAATCAGAAGTGCCGTCAGCTTAATTGCCAGAAATCCTGCCAGCGTCCATTCAATCGCAGACCAGGATAAAGAAAACTGATGACCGATGATCCCCATGCCTACCAGCTTGGCGGTGACAAGACTGACAATTTCTGAAAGCACCACAGCCACAGGTAAGCCTATGAGCATGGCAAGAATACTGGTCAGGAAATCTTCCGCCAGAAGCATACCAAACAGTTTACTTCTACGCATCCCCAACATTAGATAAACACCAAACTCATGCCGTCTGCGCTCGAACTGATACTTGCAGGCAAAATAGATCAAAAAGAACAGAATACCGAGGGTCATCCCATAAAACGCAGGAATCAGAAGCAGGAGTTTGTCAACTGCGTCACTCTCCATTTTCTGCAAAAAGAGCATCACATCTTGAGTGGAGATGGAAAGAATCATGTAAAAGGCAACAATAGAAATCACCAGGGAGCTGAAAAACAGACCGTTTTCCTTTCGGCTGCGGCGGCTGTTCCGAAGAATGAGATTAGAGAACATTTGCGCTGCCCCCTCCCAGTTGCGCCATCACCTTCAGGATGCGCCCGTAGAACTCCTGCTGGCTTTCGTCTCCACGCCGAAGCTCATGAAAGATCACGCCATCCTGGATGAACAGGATGCGCTTACAGAAGCTGGCGGCATTGGAATCATGGGTTACCATCAGGATCGTAGCTTGTTCGTCACGATTCAGGCCGGACAGCTTCTCCATAAGACTTCTTGCGTTCTTAGAATCCAGCGCACCCGTCGGTTCATCGGCAAGGATCATTTGGGGATGTAAGATCAGAGCCCTTGCTGCCGCAACACGCTGACGCTGGCCGCCGGACATCTTGGACGGAAACTTATCCAGAACATCAGTGATTTCCAGATAGTCAGCCAACTGCTTCAGCCGCTGGCTGCTTTCTGCTTCGGATACCCCATGCAAGGAAGTCGGGAGCAGGATGTTTTCCCTGCCAGTCAGGTTGTCCAGCAATTCAAAGTTCTGGAATAGATAACCAACTTTTTTGCCACGGTACTCTGCAAGAGCCTTTCCCTTGAGGGATTGCAGAGTATCGCCTTCCACCTGAATGCTTCCACCTGTGGGTTGAATCACGGTCGCAATACAATTGAGCAGTGTGGATTTACCAGAACCGCTGCTTCCCATAATGCCAAGAAACTCTCCCGGCATCACCTGGAAGGTGATCCCATTCAGTGCCTTTGTTTGACTTGGCACATTGCCATAGATTTTTGTTAAATTTTCAATATTCAAAATGGGTTTCATGTGAATACCTCCTATCATTTGTAATAAAATGATAGCATGGGAACACAGCAAATACCACTTACAGTTGTTGTAAGGATTCAGGATATAAGTAGCGGCTCAAGGGGGACGAGCATATATTTTTTAAGAGCATCAGGCGACAATGATAAAGTATACCGGATCGCCTCATTGGCAAACCAGTTCGTTTTAATTGTATCCCAATCAGAAAGCCGAATGATTTCTGCTGTGCCGTTCTCAAAATCAACTGATATTTCGCCCCATTCGCCGTCGCAGTCTGCCTGGTATTCGTAGATTGCGGCGGTGATTTTCTTTTTGCGCTTGGTTTTGGATTTCTGTTTCAGCCGGACTGCATGGATAGCACCCTCGGCAACCAGCAGTTCTGTCAGCTTATCCATCGCTTTCCGGTAAGCCCGCTCTGCACCGCTGGCTGTGCTTCCCTCAAACATAACCGCCAGGTCTTCAAAGGTGGGGCGGTTCTTCCATGAGCCAACACGCCCACAGGTCATGCAAATTGCTAACCGTTTTTCGAGCAAGGTCTGCTCCCGGTAATTCAGTTTCTCAAATGCCCGTTGCACCTTTTCTGCCTGTATGCCGTTCCAGAGGATGTCGGTATAGTTCCAACTATCGTCAAGGGCGACATCTTCGCCAGTTTCCTCGCCGTCCTCGTCTGTCACATAGAATGGCTGCTGATTGCGGATACCTCGGACAACTTTCAGATATTCTTCGGCAAGAGCAAGATCACAGTTGTATTTCTTGGAAAACTCGTTGACAGCATCCTTGGTATTGTGGTACAGCCAAGCCATTGACCGCACCATTTTGTAATTAGTCAGAGAGGATACCGACCATTTTTCTTCGCCCATGCGGAAACGGAGCATAGCATCCCGGATGAACGGAAAAATGTATGTAGCATACTCCGCACCCTTGGCAGGATCATAGTCCATCAGCTTTTGGAGCATTTGCTCCCGGCAGGACAGTTTTATATCCAGAAAACGGTCTGTATCGTACAAATCGCCGCCATCCACACCAAGAAAGCTCTTGATGCGCTTATTAAGCTGCGGCTCGTAGTGATGTAGAAAGAACGAAAAATATAGCAAATTCTTTTCCCGCAAAGCAGACAGGATATATTCATTCAGACTGTCCACTGCTGGCGGTTCCGGTTCCAGTTGGAAGATGCGCTCTGCCACATAGGGAATGATACCATCACCGTGCGGATTGACTTGGTGTTTCGGTATGTATCCGGTCATATTCCATGTAAAATCACTCAGCATAGCGCACCTCCCTTCTGTATGCCATTCTGTTTTATGAAATGTATTCCATGATTATGGAGTTCAAAATATTATACAATGATTCTACGCACATCAGCTTTACTACGCCGTTATGGTCACTTAAAATCGTACCATCTTCGGAATAATAGAACCGTATCGTCTTCCGACTATTTATTGTGTATTTTATCGTGATGCTGCAATACCTATCAGTTCCACGAGCGGGTTCATAATTAATTGAAAAATAGATTCGGTCATAAGTTCCGCTATAGAGATAATGGCTGGCATTGTTTTCAACATTTACGGATGTATAATCAATGCCATCCTTTGAATTTTTACGGTATTCATCGTAGAGTTTTTGAATCAGCTCAAAATCAGGGTATGTATTCAGTAATTCTTCTAACGCCTTTATATAATACTGACTAAAGGAATTTACAATTAGCCGATTCTTTTCTTTTATCTCCAAGAGTTCTAAATTCCGTTTCTCTTGATATACTCGTACTCGATACTGTTCTTCTTCCCCTGGCGTCATATTGCCCTCTGCAATGAAGTTCTCAATCTGTCCAATCAAACTTGAATATGCGCAGCGCTCATCAGGAGCAATATTCAAACATGATGCAATAATTGTATTAGCAACAATCATATCAGCATTTCCGGGAAAACGCTTGGTCAAATCATATTCATCAACAAACCAGAAGTTTGAAGGCATAAAGTCCTCCGGCTCACCATTGATCATACACCAAAGAACTTTACCCAAAGAAAATATATCTCCTTTTTCAGTTACTTCCTCTACACGACCTGTTTCGTATTCTGGGGCAATATACATCCTGGGACCAACTGCCATAGTTTCCGGTGTCAGTCGTTCGCTCCCATCGTTAAGAAAACACGTTCCAAAATCTGTAAGATACAGTGTGTATTCATCACCTTTTTTCAAAAACAAGATATTATCCGGCTTTATATCTCTGTGATACAAGGGCGGATTTCCGGTTGAAAGTGTATAGAGTGCTTTGATGACCGGCAAAAGCAGTTCAAATGCTAATTTAACATTCCCTTTGGTAACTTCGAGTATATCGTATACCGAACCGTCATATTTTTTCATTTCAACATAAGATTCAGCAATTTTATCCTCGTTAATATAAACATCCGTCACCTCAACAACATTGGGAATTGGATTCTTGCATAATTCCTGAAATACAGCAAGTTCTCGTTTGAAGCGTGCGACTTTTTCAACGGTAGACGTATTTCGAAGGTATTTTCTCGCAGTTCCGGTTTCAGTATCGAATACCACATCACCATTACCGCCTTTAACATCAGCTTTTCGTGCCATGTATTATCTCCTTGTCATTTTTTGTTGTAAGCTTCCTTTTTCAAGGCAGCCTGTCCCATTTCCTTTTCATAATCGCCCTTGGCATAAGCAACATTGCTCAAGGCCCGGAGCATTTTATCTTTCGCCAGTTTCTTCATAACCTCTGCAAGATCATCGTCCAGTTTACCACGCTTCACATAGCGGTTTATGGTGTTCAGCCGCTTCTCATAAATCTGTTTCAGCGGATGATCGTCCGCAAGCTCCCGCTGTTCTCTGCCTTTTAGATTGCCGATCTGCCGGCAAGTGCGGTGCAGCTTATCTCCCGGAGCATAGCCGCCGCAGTATTTGGTGTGCCGTGCGTTGGTGGTCAGAAACCACTTGCCGCAGATTTTGCATTTCTTCGGTGCATGACCAACACATAAGCCCTCAAAAAGATCAGACCGGAACATCCCTACAAAGGATACATAGTGCATCCGCTTGACCAGCTTCGCAACTTTTTCGCCGGGACGGATGACGGATACATACTGAACGGAATTGTTCAGGGTAGACATCCAGGCATTGCCCTCTGTGATAGAAAACTCCGGCGGGAAATAGGTGCCGAACATTTTCGCAAAGCCCTCTGCGGTGCGGTCTGCTTCGTTTCCGTCCGATTGTTCTGCAAAATCAAGCATGGCCGTTTGGTATTCCCCAAGGGAGTATGCCAGATGCCCGAAAACTGCGGTATAGCGTTGGAGCATCATCGCATCGGCAAAGTTCTGGATTTCTTCAAATTGCAAAGAATTGGTTGCGGCTTTTATGGCAAACTCCACATATTTCAGCGCATTGTCCACAGTAAAGACTTTTTCAATCCGTTCTCTGTGCTTTGAGATATTCATATAGGAGAACGGCGGTGTTTGACTGAGAATATCAAGCATCGTCAGAGCAGCTTCCGTTGCAATAGGACAGAGTGCAGAAGCATCCTGTCCGGCGTTTAATATTCCAAGCAGCAGATTGATTTTCTCGCATTGCTCGTTCATCTTTGCGATGGTATCCGCAGGGACATTCAGCGCATCACAGGCAAGAGCGCCGACAGGAAGTGTTTTTCCCTCATATATGACCGTATCCTGCCAAAAATCCAATGTCATCAGTTCTTGGTTCATGCTTGCCCCTCCTGTCCTGTTTTTTCATTTTCTTAATTGTATCATGCTAATGTAAAGAAATCTACATCTATCCATAAGTTGTCCTGTTTTTTGAAACGGGGTTGTCCTCCGATTAGCCTGTTTTTTGAGAAATCCGGCATAACCATAGTAGAAAGAGCGAAACACCTGCCAATCACGGCGGGTGTTTCGTGCTTTCTGAATACTATGAACGGAGGTTTTTCTATGACAATCTATGAAACCATCAAGGCGGCAATCAGCGTAAAGCAAGCCGCCGAACACTACGGGATGAAAGTGAGCCGCAACGGTATGGCTTGCTGCCCGTTTCACAATGACAGGCATCCGAGCTTGAAGCTGAACGAGGACTATTTCTTCTGCTTTGGCTGCGGAGCCAAGGGGGACGCGATTGACTTCGTGGCAAGGTTGTTCAATCTGACGAGCTTGCAAGCGGCGCAAAAGCTGGCTGCGGATTTTGGGCTTGACCCGAAACCGCCCACTGCCGCAGCTATGGTCAAGCCAAAGCGTCCCTATATCCGTCAGTTCCGGGAGAATGAAATGCTGTGTTTCCGGGTGCTGACGGATTATCTGCATCTGCTGGAAGATTGGAAAGTACGATACGCACCCAAGACACCGGAAGATGCTCTGGATGACCGTTTTGTGGAAGCCTGCCAGATGCACTGCTATATCGAATATATGGCAGATGTGCTGACGGTGGGTGATCTGGAAGAACGGGTGGCATTGGTGGACAAGCTGATGCAGGACGACAAAATTGCTTTTCTGCAAGAGTATACCGCACGAAAGAAAAAGGAGGTGGCGCACCGTGGCAAAGAACCGGAAAACGCCTAATATGAATTTGCCTGTCTGGTTTGACGGGCAGAACATCAACGAAGCTCTGTTTTGTGAAGAATTTCTGCATGAGCGCAGAATCATCTTCGCAAACGGAGCTTTTTTCACGCCCGATGGTCGAGTGACGGATGACCTTCCTCTGCGTGGGGAGATTTACGACAAGCTGAAATTTTGTGCCGTGAACAACATCCCACGGAAGATCACCAACATTCTGGAAGTGCTGAAACTGGAAGCGCAGGTGTCTGACTTCCCTCCGGAGCAGGATCGCATCCATGTTGCCAACGGTACGCTGCTCTTGAACGGCACTTTCACCGAAGGCAGACCGGCTATCGTGCGAAGCCGTCTGCCTGTCGGCTATAATCCCGATGCTCCTGCACCGGTGATCTGGCTGAACTTTCTGGATGGACTACTCTATGCAGAGGACATCCCCACCTTGCAGGAGTTCATTGGCTACTGCCTGATTCCCTCCAACAAAGGACAGCGCATGATGGTGATTAAGGGCAACAGCGGTGAGGGCAAATCCCAAATCGGTGCGGTGCTGTCCACCATCTTCGGCACGAATATGAAAGACGGCAGCATCGGGAAGATTTCTGAAAACCGTTTTGCCCGTGCCGATCTGGAACACATCCTGCTGTGCGTGGATGATGATATGCGGATGGAAGCTCTGCGTCAGACCAACTATGTAAAATCCATCGTGACTGCACAGGGCAAAATGGACTTGGAACGCAAGGGCAAACAGAGTTATCAGGGCTGGATGTTTGCCCGGTTGCTGGCATTCAGCAATGGTGATCTGCAAGCCCTATATGATCGCAGCGATGGTTTTTACCGCAGACAGCTTGTGCTGACCACCAAAGAAAAGCCCATAGACAGAGCCGATGATCCTGACCTTGCAGAGAAGATGAAAGCTGAAGCCGAGGGTATCTTCCTGTGGGCATTTGAAGGCTTACAGCGGCTTGTTGCCAACAACTTTAAGTTTACGGAGAGTGACCGTATCCGGGAAAACCGGGAAGCGGTCAAGCGTGACAACAACAATATCTTTGATTTCATGGAGTCGGAGGGATACATCCGATTGAAAGCGGATGCTTCCATCAGCTCTAAGGATTTCTATGAAATCTACCGGATGTGGTGCGAGGAAAATTCCCTTGCTCCGCTGAAAGCCCGTAGCTTCAGCGACGCCATGATTGCCAATGCCAAGAAATTCAATCTGGAGCATTGCAACAACATCACCAACTCTGCCGGACGGCGGGTATGGGGATTTATGGGTGTGGAAGCTGTGGCAAGACCTCATATAAATGGGTTTTACGATGTTTCGCCGTGTACGTACGTACCGGAGGAATGGCGGGATTGATTTTGCCAGTCATGCTCTGTACGTATGTACGCAGCATTTACCCCTGTTTTCTCCCATTATAGGAAACAACGGCTTTCAGAGACAACCTGTTTTCGGGTATTGAAAATCAATGGCAATGGAAACAGCAAAGTTTTTGACCGCAGGACGAAGCTATTTCACGAAATCGTGCTTCTCTGAACCGTGTACCCTGTTCACGGAACAATAGATGTTTTCATTTTTCCAGACCAAATCACACGAAACAGTAAAGCGGGATATGGTCATATATGGACAGGACATCACAAGCAAAATTCTGAACGGATTTCGGAGATTGCAGATTTTTCACTGTTCGGTGCATCCACTCCACCTTGGAGCGCAGAGGTTGCACCGACACATGAACTGAATTATGGAGGATTTTATCAATATGAATATACGCAACGAAATAAAGGCACAGATCATCCGTGCTGGGATGACCATGCAGGAAGTTGTTGACCTGCTCTCGGACGAGTACGGATGGAGCGACAGCGTTTCCAACCTGTCCGCAAAATTACAGCGGGAAAGCATCCGATACAAGGAAGTATTGGAGCTTGCCGATGTGCTGGGATGCGACATTGTATGGCAGCAAAGACGGGAGAAGTGATGCCCCCGGCAACAGCCCCTCGCATCTCCCGTCCCCATAGGCACACCGCAGTGCTGCCTATGGATGGCAGTGAAAGACGCTGCCAACGTCTGCAAGAAACATTCCGCAGAACAGCTTCATGCAGACGGGCTGACCATGGGAAAAGTTGCAGACATTTTGCCTTGGTCAGCAGAGGTCACCGCAGTGACCGCACACCCCCTCGGGAGAGCCCACGGCACTTTGCAGCCAGAATGGATGAAAGTGTTATAGTGGGTTATTACACTTCCGCAGAAGTGCATCCCCGCAGCCCCGCCCGTCTGCTACTCTCGAAAGAAAGGAAAAAACCTATGGCAAGAAACGATGGAATTGACCGTACCTTTGCCCGTAACCAGGACTTGCCCACCCTCGACGATGTGGCGAAAGTTCAGGAGCATAACGAGCGAGAAAAAGACAGCTACTCCAATCAAGATATTGATACCACCCAGACCCACCGCAATGTCCACTTCAAGAAACCTACCGACAGCTATGCCGCCATGTTCGATCAGATGATTGCAGATGGTGTTATCTCCACCCGTGGTCTGAAAGCCGATGCGGTGAAATATGGGGAGCTGCTGTTTGATGTAAACTCTGCCTACTTCCACAACCACGGCGGCTATGAATATGCCAAACAGTTCTATGCCGATGCCTACAAAGCCGCCGTGGAGATTGTGGGCGGCGAGCAGTATATCCTCTCCGCTGTGATGCACGCCGATGAGCGCAACCGGGCAATGTCCGAAGCCCTGGGCGAGGATGTGTATCACTACCACCTCCATGTGGTTTATATCCCGGTGGTGGAAAAGCAAATCCTGTGGTCGAAGCGGTGCAAGGATGAATTCCTCCGGGGAACGGTAAAGGAAACGATCACACAGGTCAGCCGCAGTAAGAAATGGGAATCCAAACCCGTTCTCAATGAAGATGGCAATCCGATGTTGAACGCAAAAGGGAAAAAGATTTTGAAGTCGTCCTACAGTGTGCTGCAGGATGACTTTTTCAATTTCATGCGAAACGCTGGTTATACCGATGTAGAGCGTGGAGAACGTGGCAGCACCGAAGAACATCTGACGGTGACACAGTTCAAGGTACAGGCCGAACAGCAGCGTTTGGAAGCTGTGACCGGACAGGTGACACAGGCCGAGCAGAGCTTAGCGGATGCCAAAGCTGCCACGGAGAAGCAGAAAAAGAAACTGGAAGCTCTGAAAAAGGAAACTCAGGCTGCTAAGTCTGTTGCTATGACTGCACATGAGATTGAGTCGATGGGCAAGAAAAATCCCATTACGGGAAATGTTACCATGACGGCGGATGAGTGCCGCACGCTAAAGGATTATGCGGTCAGCAGCTTTGCGGAAAAGTCTGAGAAGCTGAAATACAAGCAGAAATTCGAGCAGGCAGATAAAAACGCAAAGATATGGAAAGACCGTTTTGAAAAACTGAACAAAGACTATGAGGAGCTGAAACAGAAAGCCCAGCCTTTCCTGGATGCGATTGAGATTGCATCTGAAAAGGTCTGGGCTTTTATCAATGCCATCCTCGCCAGGGGAAAGGAACTGTATGAACACAAACACCCTGCCCGCAATCGTGGACAGGACATGGAAATTTAAGAAAGGAACTATTTGCCTATGAAGGAAACCGTAGATGAAATTAACAAGATGATTATGGAAGATGCCCCGATGGAAGAAATCAACGATGCCATCGGCTATATTGATATTTGCTCCTGCTTCGATCCGATTTTTGAGCCGCCTATTGATTTTCTGGAAGAATGCCGCAAGCGTTGGGAAGCGGCACAGTCCTCTTTCTGCAAAACCATTGAGTGCAAGATCGGAAACACATGGTATGTGATTGAAACGGAGTGTGACGGAAATGAGCCACTTACCGACAAGGTAAAACGGCTCATTTTTTCTGACAAGGGGGTGACTTGTTAATGACTGCGACACAAAAGCATGATATAATTCCAATATACACAACGGTACTGTCGGCTGACCAACCACCGAAGGAGGATATTATGTTGGATCAGCAGAAAATTACCATTCTCTATTGCCGTCTGAGCAACGAGGATGCCCAGGAAGGCGAGAGTAACAGTATCGCAAATCAGAGAGAGTATTTAACCCGATATGCCCGTGACCACGGGTATACAAACCTGAAAATTCTGGTGGATGACGGTTATACGGGGACGAACTTCAATCGTCCCGGTGTGCAGGAAGGCTTTGAGCTTGTCAAGCAGGGGCTTGTGGGCTGCTGGCTGGTCAAAGACCTCAGCCGCTTTGGTCGTGACTATCTGACTGTTGGACAATATACGGATATTATCTTTCCGAGTTATGATGTCCGCTTTATCGCTATAAATGATGGCGTAGACAGCAACCGGGGAGACAGCGAGGGCTTCGCCGCAATCCGTAATCTGTTCAACGAGTGGTATCCCCGTGATACCAGCAAGAAAGTCCGTGTCAGTTTGCGGCAGAGAGGAACCAGTGGGAAGCACATGGGCAAACCGCCCTACGGATACCGCTGTGACCCGGAGGACAAGGATCACTGGATTCTGGATGAAGAAGCGGCTCCGGTAGTCAAGCTCATCTTCGACCTTTGCATTGACGGCAAAGGCCCGGAGCAGATTGCAAGGATTCTGGAAGAAAAGCAGATTCTGACCGCAAAGGCACTCTATGCCAAGCGAAAGAAAAAGCCGATGCCGGAAAGACCGTACCACTGGGGCAACCAGTCCATTGTAGGGATTTTGGAACGGCAGGAGTACACAGGCTGTACCTGCAACTTCAAGACTTATTCCAAGTCCTACAAGCTGAAAAAGCGGATTCCCAATGAGCCGGAGAATATGTTTTATCTGCCGGACACACAGGAAGCGATTGTATCTCAGGCACAGTTTGACAGGGTGCAGGAACTGAGGAAAAACAAACGCCGCCCCGCAAAAGCGGAACGGCAGGGATTGTTCTCCGGGCTTCTGTTTTGTGCCGATTGCGGCGGCAAGCTCCACTTTGCCACAAGCAAAAGCTTTGAGGGCAAGCAGGATCACTACGTCTGCAACAACTACAAGAGCAACCGTGGTACTTGTACTGCCCACTATATCCGGGAAGATGTGCTTCGTGAAATCGTTCTGGAACGCATCCGGGCAGTCAATGAGTATATCCGAAGCGATGTGGACGGTTTTCAGGAGGAATGGCTGCAATGCCGCAGGACTGACCAGGAGCGCAGCATCCGGGATGACAAAAAGAAGCTGGAACAGGCAAAGAAACGCCTTGCCGATCTGGATGTCATCATCTCCCGGCTGTACGAGGACTATGTTCTTGGAAATCTCAATCAGGACAGATACAGAAAGATGTCTGCGGACTATGAAGCCGAACAGGAACGGTTAAAGCTCGAAATTGAAGTTATCGAAGAATGGGTGGAACAGCGGGAAGGAATGAATGACGGTCTGGATGCCTTTATCGCCCTGACACAGAAATATGTGGATGTGGAGGAACTGACACAGACCATCGTGAACGAGTATATCAAGAAGATCGTTGTCTATGCCCCGGACAAGTCCAGCGGCAAGCGCAAGCAGAAAGTGAAGATTTTCTTCAACTTCGTGGACGATGTAGATATTCCCGTTATTTCCGAGCCTATTGTCACACAAACAACCTATGAACGCAGAAAAACGGCGTGACCTTCGGGTCACACCGTTCTCTGCGACAAAATAGTTACTTGTCACTATTAAGCCTCGGTTTTCGGTGCTTTTTTGTTGGAAAAACACACTTTTATGTGTGGGTCAAAATGTGGGTCAACCGCCTGACCCACACCGGCGCTGCCTGCGGTGCTGACCCACACGCGGAAATGCGCAGAAAGGGCGAAAAAGGAGCGGACGGAAAAGCCGTTATTCTGAAAGGCCTTTTCTTTGTTTCGCCGCGTTCTTGTATTTTGCGGCAGGATATGCTACAGTATCTGCCGTTGATTCTTTCTGCCTCTTACGAGGCTGTGCGGGGTATTTATGAAGCTGTTACGATGGTGTAAGGCCAACGCCATGCCGGTGATTGCGGTGCTGGCCGCGGCGGTGACGGCGGTGTTCGTGCCGCCTGACGCGGCCTATCTTGGCTACTACGATGTGAAAACGCTATCCTGCCTGCTGTGCGTGCTGGCGGTGGTGGGTGCGCTGCGCCGCGTGGGACTGTTTCCGCTGCTGGCGCAGAGGCTGGTGCAGGTGTTCTACACCACCCGCGGCGCGGTGACGGCGCTGGTAGGTATCACGCTGGTGGGCTCCATGCTGCTGACCAACGACACAGCACTGCTGACGTTCCTGCCCCTCAGCTGGTTTGTGCTGGAGCGCACCGGCCAGACGAAATGGACGGCGCTGACGTTCATTCTGCAGAATTGCGCCGCCAACCTGGGCGGTATGCTGACGCCCTTCGGCAATCCCCAGAACCTGTATCTGTTCAACCACTACAACATCCCTAACGGGGAATTCCTGTCCATTATGCTGCCGCCGTTCCTGCTGTCCACGGCGCTGATCCTGCTGTGCGGTCTGTTTCTGCCCCGTGAAGGGCTGACTGCCCCCCGGCAGGAGACACTGCCGGACAAGCGTCGTACTGCGGTATACGGCGTACTGTTCTGCGTGGCGGTGGCTATGGTGCTGCGGGGAATCCCCTACTGGCTGGGACTGCTCGTTATCGTGATGGCTCTGCTGGTGCTGGATCGCCGTGCGCTGCTGGGCGTGGACTGGGGACTGCTGGTGACGTTTGCGGCGTTTTTCACCTTTTCGGGCAACATGGCGCGAATTGAGCCGGTGCGTGAGCTGTTCCGGAAGCTGCTCACCCACGGGGCCATGCCGGTGGCGGCACTGACCAGTCAGGTCATCAGCAATGTACCGGCAGCCATCCTGCTGAGCCGGTTCACCGACGACTATCGAGGACTGCTGGTGGGCGTGAATATCGGCGGCGCGGGGACGCTGGTGGCGTCACTGGCCAGCCTGATCACTTTCCGGGAATACACAAAGCACGTCAAGGGGCAGACGGGGCGGTTCATGGTGCTGTTCTCCGCCATCAGCTTCGGTTTTCTAGGCGTCCTGTTGGTAGCCATGACACTCTGGATGCGGTGAAATGAGTAAACTATAGCTCCTGCCCCATGGGCAGGAGCTATAGTTTGTTATTGTGGTGCAGTTTGATCAGCTCCCATCACCTGTGCCATGAAGCTGCCCATGGTCTGTGCGGCTTCGTCCTGCTTTTGACGGGTGGCGTGGGTGTAGGTGCGGAGAGTGAACCCCGCATCGTAGTGCCCCAGCATACTGCTGACAGTTTTCACGTCTCGGAAAAGACGATTTGCTGCGGCAAGGGCAGGTCAAAGCCGTTACGGACTGTACGCGCACGGTCGCCCCTTGGCCTCCGGAGCAGACAAAAGCCGTTATCCGAGTGATAGAGGCTCCGGCAGTCACGCCAACCGCTGAAGTTGCCGCGCCGAAGCCGTAAAAGCGCACAGAGCAGCCTATATTTTTTCCTGTTGAAATATTGTGCATTGCGTAGTATAATAAAGAAAACCAAATAACGGGGCAGCGTGAGCCGGGTTTATCCCGGCGGCGGAATGGGGTGAAAATCCCCGCGAGACGGTCACTGTGATGCCGATTTATTCGGCTAAGTCAGGAACGCAAGGCGCTGCTCCCGGGCCGCTGCCAGTACCGGGGCCAAAGCTGTTATGCGAACGCTTCACCCGGCTGCTTTTTGGCGGCCGGGTGATTTTTTGCTGAGGCAGTACTGCCTCATGCTTTCCATGGAAAGCATGATAGCCATTTCAAGCCGCCGGGGCGGGGGAGGACGGCAGACCCCTCCGTCCCGCTTTCCAAGGAAAAACGGATTCCCACACCAGTGTGCGCACTGGCTCGGAATGACACGGAAAACTTTCAAGTTCTGTCATTGCGAGGGCGCACCGCGCCCGTGGCAATCCGTAATACCCTACTCCCGCGCCCCACCCCGTGTGCAAGCGCCCCCGGGCGTTCACAAACATATTAAACAAATGAAAGGAAAAAAGAGATGAAAAAACGAATCTTATCTCTGCTGCTGGCGCTGGTGCTGGCGGTTTCGCTGCTGCCTGTGAGCGCGGTGGCGGAGACGGATGCGGGCCTGGATCTGTCCAAGTTCACATTCACACTCAGCAGCGACGGCGTCACGGACGAGCGCTACCAGTATAACGCCGTCACCGTGGAGAAAAAGGCCGACGGCACTTACAGCCTCCTGGCCCCCACCTATGCGGTGACGGACTACGGTGCCGCCAGAAAAACCTACCTGACCATCAAGGCCCCGGCGGACCTGGGCAAGGAGTTTACGGTGACTTATTTCACCTACGATAATTTTGGCGAGACTAAGACCGAGAAAACCGCCACCTCTGTCGGCGGCACCGTCACCCTGGAGAAATACTATGCGCCCGGCGCCAACTTGCTGGTGGGTGGTGTTCGCCCGCTGCTGTATTCTGACCTCGTTTTCCAGGCCGAGGGCAGCCAGAGCACCAGTACGGCTTCCTTCTCCCTTTATAATGAGCTGCGTAATATCACGGTGAAATGCACGGATAAGGACATTGTGCTCCCCGCCATCACCAAGACCGGGGACAGCACCTACGCTATGACTATGCTCCGGGGCTATACCTACGACATCACGCCCACCGGCGGCCCTGCCGCCAATGTATTCACCGGCAGCGTGGCCTACATCCGCGAGGGCAGCGGCCCGGAGACGGCGACTAAGCTCACCTATACCCCCGGCCCTGAGAGCGCCAAGGACTTTACCATCCGCATCACCAACCCCCAGGCGGAGTATAACATCGCCGACCGGGAGTACACCCTCCATGTAACCGTGCAGGACCCGGCGGCCAAGCCCGTGTTTGACCACTATGAGGTCACGCTGAACGGGAAGGCCGTGGATGTCACTAAAAAAGCTACTTTCTACACCTTCCCCGCCATGACCCAGTTTGACGACCTGGTGATCAAGGCCGTGATGAAGGACGCCGACGGCAAGTTCACCTACGCCTGGAGCCGGGGCATGGGTGCCGGTAAAAAGGCAATAGACGGCACCGGGGCCGAGATCACGGTGGATACGGCATCGGCCAAGTTGGCAGACTATTGGTTCAATGCCGAGGCCACAAATGGGAATGTCACCGTGGCGCTGCCCCAGCTGCGGGCCACGAAGGTGGCAGTGCTGAAGCTGACCACGCCGGAGATCGTCGGACAGCCTGTGGGCGCTGCCTATGCCCAGGGCCAGACGCCCCAGCCCCTGCGCGTGGTCGTAAAGAGTATCCTGAACGAGGGCTCCCTGCATTTTGACTGGTACCGCTGCGACGACCAGAACAGGACCAACCCCGTCCTGGCGGGTACGGATAACTACCACAAATATACAGAAGATGGCCGCTATGCCATTTATACCCCCGCCACAACGGAGGTGGGCACCAGCTGGTACTACTGCGAAATCTACCAGACCAAGGGCACCGTGGAGAGCACCCGTGTGCTCACGGACTGCGTGAAGGTCGAAGTGACCAAGTCCACCATGGACCTGGAGGGTCAGGGCACGGAGCAATCCCCCTGGCTGCTGAAAAACCAGGACGACCTGAACTACCTCTATAATAAGGTGACGGACGGCTTCGCCTTCGCCGGGATGTACTTCGCCTTTGCCAATGACATCTCCCTCACCGCCGACTGGAAGCCCATCGGCGTCACCAAGGACGGCGGTGTGGACACCAAGAACGGCACCAATATCCTGCCCTTCTCCGGCACCCTGGATGGCCGGAACTACACCGTGCGCATTGCCGAGGGCGGCAAGCCCCTGTTTAACCTGGTCCGGGAGGCCACTATCAAGAATCTGAAGATTTACGGCACAAAAATTGACGGCTACGGCCTCATTGACCGCTATGTGGTGGACTACGGCGACGACGGCAATTATAACACCGGCTGCCCCGCCACCGTGGACATTGACAACTGCCACATCCTCACGGGCACAACCATTAAGAATTCCGGCTTCATTGGCGGCTACGCCTCCGGCGCCAATGTTGTGACCATCAGCAACTGCACCGTGGCCAAGGGCGTCAATATCGGCGTGGGGAATACGGACGGCTTCGTGGGCTCCTTCGCCGGGGAATTTAACGGCGTTATCACCAACTGCACCAGCGCGGCTACTGTGGTGGGCAAAACCTGCGTGGGCGGCCTGGTTGCCAAGAAGGGCCAGTCCATGGGCCCCTGCGCCATTAAAAACTGCACCTTCACCGGCAAGGTGGTGTCCGAGGGCGATGCAGGCGGCATCCTGGGCGCCGGCTATGGGGCCGACAGCGCCCCCAACTCCCCCTGCGTGACCATCGAGGACTGCAAGTGCTCCGGCGACATCACCGGCAAGGGCTGGGTCGGCGGCATCCTGGGCCGCGAGGGCAAGATCGTCCAGTGCTGGGGTAACGGCATCGGCGGCATCAATAATAACTCTTTCACCGGCAAGGTCCACGGCCCCGAGGGCAAGACCGGCGGCATTATTGGCTATATGTACTCCCTGAATAAGTGGAATATGATCTCCAATAACTACTACGCCTCCGGCTGCGGCGCGGAGAAGGGCATCACCGCTGTGAAGTATGTGGACACAAGCTGCGCCACCCACGAGACCGCCAGCGGCGCTATTTACTTCGATACCTCCAAGGCCATCCCTGACATCAAGGGCGTGGAATTCAAGGACTTCAACCGCACCGACGACCCCCTGGGCGCGGACGCGGAGAAGCTCTGCTACACCGATAAGCCCGGCGACGGCACCAACAACGGAGGCACCCCCGCCACCGGCGATACCGGCGTGCTGGTTTGGATCATCGCTCTGCCCGTGACGATTCTCGCCGCCGCCTTCGTCCTCAAGCGTAAGGAGCGGGAGGCGTAAGCCAAAAAGAAAAGACCTAAGCGGCAAAATAAAACAGCACCCCCCGGGGCCTCTTGCATGACAAGAGACCCCGGGGGTTTTTCTTTGCCTATTTTTCCTCTATGGGTGAGGGTATGGAGCAAGGTGGCCGCCTATCCCCACCCTTGCGGAAAAATGCGCTTTGCCTATAGGGCGAATAACGCCTGTTACACGGTAATTATCTTCAGCCACTCAATATATTCCAGCGCCAATTCCGACAGCACTCGAGAGGGGTTACAGATATACCCGATCTCGATTTGCCCCAGATCCGTGATGGGCACACTGACCAAGGAGCGGCGGCGGTCCTCCTGCGTCAGATAGCCGGAGCCGGTCACATAGGCATCGCCCAGTGCCAGCAGTGAATACGCCATCGCCCGGTCGGACACCGAGATGATCTGCTGCTGGGGGTTCCACTGGCGTCTGCTCGTCGTGAATCGGGCCGAGGACGGGTGACACTCCTCATAAGAAATAAACGGGTACTGCTGGATGTCCGCCAGTGTAACGCTTTTGCGCTCGGCTAAGGGATGCGTATTTTGGATGTAAATATGCAGCAGATCATATTTCAGATGCTGAAAAAATATATTCCGCCGATTACATGCCTTGATGATGGCGCTGCGGCTGTCGCTGGTGAAAAACAGCACGCCGATGTCGGAGCGATTGGTTTCCACATCCTGCAGCACCTGATCCATGTTGCCCTCAAAATAGCCCAGATGATATTTCTGATTCTTAGGCTGGCATACAATATACTCAAAGGCATCGATACCGGAGACATGGTGCAGGGAGGATACGCAAAAATACTCGCATTCCCCCTTGTGGTTTTTATACTTGTCATCCAAATCCTGGTAGATATTTGTCAGCAGCTGTGTATCCTTCAGGAAGGCCTCTCCCTGGCGCGTCAGCGATATGCCCTTACTGGTTCGCTCAAAAAGAACCATGCCATATTCCCGCTCCAAATTTCGGATCGACTCGGATAGACTGGATTGGGAGATGAACAGCGACTCTGCTGCCTTGCCGATAGAGCCTGCCTTGCTGACGGCCCGGACATATAGTATTTGCTTCAATGTCATCGTTTTCACCTCATACTTGCGCTGCTGCCGTAGATGGAGACCTCACGCCACTGTTTGTCCCAACCGACACCGCTGGAATAGTAATTGCGGGACATTTTTCTGATTTTAGCATCATTCTTGTTAAAAAGCAACCTCCAACATTCTAAATTAACCTCCCCAAAACCCTGTTTTTACCTGAAAGCCATCGGTCTTACCGATGGCTTTGCATCGCTTATTTGTTCTTCAAATTCTACGGGTGCAGGCGTATAATGAGTTCACGCAAAATACCACCCATGGAAAAGAGCCGGACTGCTTGTCCGTATCAACCCATGGAGGGAGCGACCCTGAAAGGAGGAGCCTATGATAGCCGAACACGCGCAAACCGCCCCCGAGGCCCCCATTGTTTTACAGTGTGTTGACCTGTGCAAGTGCTATAACGGTGTCGTACAGGCCAGTGATCACATTAATTTCACCTTGCGCCGCGGCGAGGTACACGCCTTTCTAGGGGAAAACGGTGCAGGAAAGAGCACACTGATGAAAATGCTCTACGGCATCGAGCAGCCCGATGAGGGGCAGCTGTTCCTTTCCGGCGAGCCTGTGGTGCTGAAGAGCCCTGCGGACGCCATTGCCCACGGCATCGGTATGGTACACCAGGAGCTGATGCTGATTCCGCACCTGACGGTGGCGGAAAACATCACCCTGGGGCAGGAGGTCAGGACCAGATGCGGACGGCTGAAAAAGCAGGAAGCGTCACGCAGTATCCGGGAGCTGGCCGCCTCCTATGGCTTAGACATAGACCCTGATGCGCTGGTGGACAAGCTGACCATCGGGCAGCGCCAGCGAGTGGAGATCGTCAAGCTGCTGTATCGCAAGGCGGACATTTTGATTTTCGACGAGCCTACCGCCCTGCTGACGCCTCAGGAGTCCGACGCGCTGTTTGATGTGCTGCGCCGTCTGCGGGAGCTGGGCAAGTCCACGATTTTCATTACGCATAAGCTGCGGGAGGTCTATCAAATTGCAGACCGCATGACCGTGATTCGGCAGGGCCGGATCATCGGCACCACCACCCCTCAGGAAACCGGCATGGAAAAGCTGACGCAGATGATGGTGGGCAAAACGGTTCCCACCGGGCGCCGCCGGCCCCATCCCATTGGGGCGGAAGAGGTGCTGCAGGTAAAGGACCTCAGCGTGCAGAGCCGTGGCGGCGCCGCTGTGCAAAATGTCACCTTTTCCATTCGCTGCGGCGAGGTGCTGGGCGTAGCGGGCATCGAGGGCAACGGGCAGACGCCCCTGGCGCAAGCCCTTCTGGGCCTTTGCCGCCCCTCTTCCGGCAGCATTCTCCTGGACGGACGGGAGATCACCGGCCGCACGACCAAGCAGATTCGGGATGCCGGCGTGGGCAGCATTCCCGATGACCGGCAAGGCATGGGCCTCATCCTCAGTATGCGGCTCTTTGAAAATATGCTGCTGAATGCCTACGACGAAAAGCCCTATGCCAAAAGCCCGCTGCTGGAGGACTGGGCGGCCGCCCGCCGTGATGCGCAGGCTAAGATCGCCGATTACAGCATTGCGGCCACCAATGAGTCGGTTGTGGTCGGCACCCTCTCCGGCGGCAATCAGCAAAAAATCGTCGTCGCCCGGGAGCTTGACCGGGGCTGCCGGATGCTCATTGCCGCGCAGCCTACCCGGGGCGTTGACATCGCCTCGGCGGATTACATCCAAGGCCGTATTTTGGCAGCGGCGGAACAGGGCTGCGCCGTGCTGCTCATTTCCAGCGATCTGGACGAGCTGATCAAGGTTTCGGACCGGATCATGGTGCTGTTCCGCGGGCAGATCATGGGATTTGTGGATGCAGACAACGCCACCCGTGAGGCCTTAGGACGCATGATGCTGGGCGAAGCCCACTGACCTTCCCTTATTGATCCTGCTGCCGATTAAACGGCAGCTTAGAATGAACCGTGCAAAAGGAGGAACTAAGATGAAGTTTACAAATGTGAAAAAGTGGCTGGCCATGCTGCTGGCGGTCTGCTCAATGCTGTCCCTGGTGGCCTGCGGAAAGTCCGACAAGGATTCGGCAGGTGACGATTCCGAGAAAGGCACCAAGGTCGCCGTTGTGTTCTCTTCCAGCGGACTGGGAGACAAGTCCTTTAACGACGCGCTGTATAACGGCATGAAGGAGGCGGAGAGCACCATGGGCATCCAGTGGGTATATTCCGAGCCCAAGGATGACGCCGAGTACGAGGGCCTGATATCCGGCTATGCCGACAGCGGAGACTGCGACCTTATCATCTGCCTGGGCGGCAGCCAGAGCTCCAGCCTGGAAAATGTGGCCCCCAACTATCCGCAGCAGAAGTTTGTGATCCTGGACGCTGTGGTGGAGGGTGACAACATCCGCAGCTACACATGGCGCGATCAGGAGCTGGGCTTTTTGGCCGGCTTCCTGGGTGCCAGCCTGTCCGACACCAATACGCTGGGCTTTATTGGCGCCCACGACATCCCCCTGTGCAATCTGGGCGCTGCCGGTATGATTGCCGGAGCCCACTATGCTAACCCTGACTGCCAGGTGCTGGTGGACTATGCCAACGGCTGGGCAGAGGTCAACGGCTGCTATGAGCTGGCCACATCCATGCATGAGCAGGGTGCCAGCCTGCTGTACCACACCGCCAGCGCCGGCGGCCTGGGTATCCTCAATGCCGGCAAGGAGAAGAACTTCCTGACCATCTTCTTTGACGGCAACCTGAATGCGGACGCCCCCCAGACCAACATTGCCAGCGCCATCCGGGACTTCCCCGCTTGCGCCCAGGAAGCAATTCAGGATGTCATTGACGGCAAGTTCACCGCCGACGCCATCGAAAAGGGCCTGGCAGAGAACAGCCTGTACCTGGATTTTGACGGCTCTGCCTATCAGATCCCCGCTGATGTGATGGAGAAGTACAATGCGGCGGTGGCTGCCATCAAGGACGGCACCATCGTGGTCCCCAGCACCATTGAAGAAGCAAAGGTGTGGAAGGCGGCGTAAATCGCCGAGTACACAACACGGGGCTGAAGGCCTGCCTGGCCTTCGGCCCCGAGCCTTATCGGCAGAGATAGATCATCTGCGCAAGGAGGGACACTGTGAAAAAAACAAGGATTCGATTGTCGCTGTTTTCGTTGGTTCTGGCGCTGGTGCTGTTCGGGCTGACCATACGGCTTACCGGGCGGGATCCTCTGGCCGTATATTGGAGCATACTCACCGGCTCCTTCGGCAGCACCAAGAGCTTTCTGAATGTGCTGGCATATATGCTGCCGCTGATCATGACCGGCCTCGGCGCGGCGGTGGCCTTCCAGAGCGGTGTTTTCAACATCGGCGGTGAGGGACAGGTGCTGGTGGGCGGTCTGGCCTCCGTTATTGTGGGCCTGACGGTGCCGCTGCCGGCGCCGTGGGGCTGGCTGCTGGCGCTGCTGGCGGGCTTTGCAGCCGGCGCTCTGTGGGCACTCCTGCCCACCCTGTTTGCCGGGCGAAACCTGACCTCACTGTCCGTGGCCACCATTATGATGAACTCCATCGCCGCCCTGCTGACGGAGTATATCGTCAAAAGCTATTTTCAGCGTCCCGGTGCCAGCAACACGGAGACCGTGGTTGTTAACGAGGGCAGCATTTTGCCGCGCATTTTCCCCAGCACGCAGTTTAACTACGGCGTTCTTGTGGCGCTTTTTTGCGTAGTGGTCGTGACCTGGATGCTGTATAAGACCCCCTTTGGCTTTTCCCTGCGGGCCATGGGCAGCAACCCCCGTGCCATGCAGCAGGCCGGACTGCCGATCTATGGCCGGACGATCGCCGCCATGTGCATCAGCGGAGGTCTGTTTGCTCTGGGCGGGTCCATCCAGTGCCTGGCGGTATATAAGCGCTTTGTCATGGGCTTCTCCCCCGGGTACGGCTGGGACGGCATTACCGTGGCCACCCTCGCCATGAATTCGCCTGTGGGTGTGCTGCTGAGCGCCTTCCTGTTCGGAATGCTGCGCTCCGCCTCCATCAGCATGAGCCTGACCAGCCAGGTGACAACGGAGATGATCTCCGTGCTCCAGGGCTTTATCGTTATGCTGGTGGCCTCTCCGGATGTATGGAATGTGCTGGGCCACCTGTGGCAGCGGCTCAAGAGCTGTGTCGGCCGGGGCCGGAAACAGGAAGGAGCTGCTGAATAATGGATTTTTGGATCTCATTTGCCAACTTTTTTGCCTCTGCCATCCGGCTGACCGCACCCATTGCACTGGGCACCCTGGCCTGCACCATCAGCGAGCGGGCCGGCGTCATCAACATCGGCATTGAGGGCTCCATGCTCTTCAGCGGCTTTCTCGCCGCCGTGGGCGCCTACTATACGGGCAGCCCCTGGGTAGGGCTGCTGTGCGGCTGCGCCGCCGGTGCATTTCTGGCGCTGATCCTGGGGGTGCTGGCCATTTACTGCAACGGCCAGCAGATCGTGATCGGCATCGGCCTCAACCTCTTCGGCCCGGGCTTTGCCTATATGCTGATGCGCGCCCTGTGGGACACCACCGGCATCTCCCCGTGGGTGGAGGGCTTTCAGGCTATGAATATCCCTCTGCTCTCCCGCGTCCCCATAGCGGGCACCATGCTCAGCGGCTACCCGGCCTGCATCTATCTGGGGCTGCTGGCGGTGGCGGTTATGCAGTACCTGCTGCATCGAACCGCCTGGGGCCTGCGGATTCGTGCCGTGGGCGAAAACCCCGCCGCCGTGGCCACCCTGGGCATCAATGTCTACCGCCTGCGAATGCGTGCGGTGCTTCTGGGAGGCGTTTTTGCCGGCATGGGAGGCGCTGTCATGTGCCTCAGCTCCGCCAATGTGTTTGTCAATGATATGTCCGCCGGGTCCGGCTTTATGGCCTTTGCCGCCAACCAGTTCGGTCAGTGGTCTCCCGTCGGCGGCTATCTTGCCACGCTGCTGTTTGGCGTGATGCAGGCGCTGCGGATGCGCCTGCAGAGCTTCGGCATCGCCACGCAGCTGACCCAGATGCTGCCCTATCTGGCCGCGCTGATCGGCATCAAGCTCACCGGTATGCGGATGCGGGCGCCGGCGGCCAATGGCACCCCCTATCCCCATCCGCTCTCCGCTCCCTGTCTGCGCCGGAAAAGCGCCGGGGAATCACAGTCGAAAGGATCGAAGGCATGAATATTACATTTCACGAATGCAGATATATCCTGCACCTGAAGGATTACGACAGCGGTGTCTTTTTCTACCGCGAGGTACTGGGCCTGCAGCCCAACTATAACTGGTCCATCGTCCCCGACCAGAAGGGCTACCGCTTCTACATGGGCAGCGGACGGCTGGAAATCACCCAGATCCCCTTTACCCCCCGGCAGGGACACAGCGAGTTTTTGGCCCAGTGCTCCGACCTGCCTCTGTGCATGGAGCGGATTTTGGAGGAAATGCCCCACATCGAGATCCTCTCTCAGGATGCCCGGCAGGTAGCCCTCCGGGACACCGAAGGCAATCTGGTGCATCTGCTGCAGGACGACAGCCTCTGCAGCGGCGGCAATGTGGATAAAACGGATATGTTTACCGGCATCTTTACCGGCGTGCTTTATGAGGATGATTTGGCGGCGGCGCAGAGCTTCTACTGCGACCGGCTGGGGCTTCCGCTGCTGGAGCGGCAGGCGGATGCGCTGCTGCTTCAGGCCGGCGATGCACAGCTGCTGCTGCGCAGGCGTCCGGCAGGCTGCACCCTGGGCCCGTCCATGATCGGCCTGGAGGCCAGCAGCGTCAACAAGCTGTATGACCGCTTCAGCCAAAGCCCGGACTATAAGGAGGCCGGGGTGCTGCGTGACACGGACTTTGATGCGCGGCGGCTGTTCCAGATGTACGACCCCAGCGGCAATGTGGTGGAGATCTACGCCTACCTGCGCAATGTGCGAGAGGAAATTTTGATGCACTGATTATAGAAAGGGAAAAATATGTGGCGCAAAGAATACAGGATCGTTTATTATTCCTGGGAGTTTGACACCCTGCAGTCCTTTTATCGGGATCTGCTGCGTCTGCCCCAGATGTATGGCTGGTACACCAGCCCGGTGGATCGCGGCTGCAAGTTCAAGATCGGAGACAACCGCCTGGAATTGATCTGCCGCCATCCCACCCTGCCCCAGGGCCCTGCGGGAATGCGGTTAGAGGCAAAGGACATTGAGCTGTGCTACGCCAACCTGAAAAAGGAGCCTCGGGTCACCGTTATCCGCCCCCTGCAGGCTCACCCGTGGGGCGAATACAGCTTCTGCATCAAGGACCCCGTGGGCAACTGGGTGGAGGTCTACCAGCGCTCCGAGCAGTATCGGCCTATGGGGGCCGATGACGGCGGCTGCTACTTTACCGACGAGTATACCGCCATTCTTTTTGCGGAAGATCTGGAGAAGATCACCGCCTTTTACCGGGATTCCATGCAGATGCCCGTGGTCACCTCCTGGGATCGGGGTCCCGAGGATCGGGGCTGCCGCCTCCGCTCTGCCGGCGGCTTTACGGACATTCGGCAAAAGACGGAGAATACGCCCCAGGGCCCTGCGCTGACCACCATTGAGGCCGAGGATGTCAACGCCTGCTTTGCGTGGCTGGAGAGCCGCGACGATGTGGAGGTGCTGCTGGGGCTTACCGACACCTGGTACGGCGACCGGATTTTCCAGATCTGCGATGAGGAAAAGAATGTGGTGGAGGTGCTGGCCTATCGCCGCAATATGAAAAATCGGGACACGCTGCCGCAAGAGGATCCGTCATGAGGGAAAGGATACTGATTCGAAACGCGGATGCTGTGGTGACCTGCGATCCGGCGGATCGGGTGCTCTATAACAGCGACATTCTCATCTGCGGCGGCCGCATTGAAGCGGTGGGGAGCAACCTTGCCGCCGGTGACGCCCGGATCATTGATGCCGCAGGCAAGTATGTTTATCCCGGCCTTGTTAATACACACCACCATTTTTTTCAGGCCTTTGTGCGCAACCTCATGACGATTGACCGCCCGGGGCTGACGCTGATGCAGTGGCTGGATGACATCTATAAGGTTTTCGTCCGTATCGACGGGGATGTAATTTTCTATGCCAGCGCCGCCTGTATGGCAGACCTTATTAAGCACGGCTGCACCTGCTCGGTAGACCACCAGTACTGCTACACACCGGCCACCGGCAAGCAGGGGGTGGACCGGCAGATGGAGGCCGCCCGTCTGATGGGCTTTCGGTTTGTAGCCGCCCGCGGCACCAACACCCTGCCCCGCTGGAAGGGCAGCACCATTCCCGATGAGATGTGCGAGACAACAGCGGAGTACCTGGACGACTGTCAGCGTCTGCTGGCGCTCTATCACGACCCGGAGCCTTTCTCCATGCGGCAAATCGTGTTGGCACCCTGCCAGCCCATCAACTGTACCGAGGACACCTTCCTGGAGACCATACGCCTGGCCCGCAGCGCCGGCGTCCATATGCACACCCATTTGTGCGAGGGGGAAAACAGCAGCATGGTGCGCCGCTTCGGCGTCCGCTCCCTGGAATGGTGCCGCCGCATCGGCTTTGTCGGCAGTGACATTTGGCTGGCCCATGGCCGGGAAACGCTGCCGGAGGAATATGCTCTGCTGGCGGAAAACCACATGGGCATTTCCCACTGCCCGGCGCCCACCATGCTGGGCGGCAGCGAGATTTTGGACATCCCCGGTATGCGCAAGGCCGGCATACCCATAAGCCTCGGCGTGGACGGCTGCGCCACCAACGACGGCTCCAATATGCTGGATACCCTGCGCCTGGCATACCTGATGCAGACCTTCCTCAGCAAAAAGCGGGGCGGTTGTCCCTCCCCCTATGAGATGCTGAAGCTGGCCACTGTGGGGGGCGCTGACATGATCGGGCGTCCGGAGCTGGGGCAGCTTGCCGCCGGGAAGGCGGCAGACCTCTTCATGGTCGATGCCCGGCGCCTGGAGTACGCCGGTGCTCTCCATGACCCCGCATCCATGCTTGCCAAGCTGGGCGTCACCGGCCCCGTCTGGCTGACCATGATCAATGGCCGTGTTGTTTATCGGGACGATCATTTGACCGGCGTAGACGAGGCGAAGCTGCTGCAAGAGGGCGAGCGGGTCTGCACCCGTGTGCTGCGGGATACCTGCGAGGCCTTTGCGCCCTATCGCCGCAATCCGCAATAGGAGGAAAGAAAAATGTCATATCTGGACTTTCAGCTGCTTCTCTATGTGCCGTCGGAGCAGTATGAGCCTTGCCGTACCTTTTACGAGCAGGTATTTGCGACACAACCGTTCTATGGCTGGGACGAGGGGCCGGAGGACCGGGGCGTTAAGTACGATCTCGCCGGCACAAAGCTGGTGCTGCTGACCCAGGAAAATCCGTTCCCCACCTCCGGCGCCGTACATTTCCAGCTGCAGGTGCCGACTCTGGAGGACATCTATCCCCGGGCGCAGGCAGCCGGGGCCGTCACCCAGGAGCCTTTCTTCCGTCCCTACGGCTGGCATATGTTCCGCATGGCGGACCCGGCGGGAAATCACATCAATATTTATACCGTGCCAACCGCCGCCGAATAAAGCGCACCGAAACCGTAAAAAGCTAAGGGAGGCAGCTTACGAAACAGAACCGTTTCGAAAGCTGCCTCCCTTTTTTCGTTTTTAATTGCCAAGGCTCACGGCATCACCCGGCGGGCTACGCGGATAAAATCCTCCTTGCCGAAAATCACCGGCACCGGGTACACGGGGTTGGCCTCCGCCTCGGCCCAGGCGGCCATTTGGGGTAGGTCCTCCGGCCGAATACAGGGAAAGCGTTCGGGGATGTCCAGCGCCCGGTTCATGCGGTAAATGGCGTCAATAAATGCCCGGGCCTTCTCCGCCCGGCTCCCTGCCGGGCACAGACCCAGCACATCCGCCAGCTCCGCCAGACGCTTGCAGGCCGCCGGGCCGTATGCCTCCAGCATCACCGGCAGCAGTACGGCGTTGGCCCTGCCATGGGGCACATCGTACAGCCCGCCCAGGGTGTGAGCCAGGGCGTGTACATTGCCCACGCTGGCCCGGGTGAAGGCAAAGCCCGCCCGGTAGGAGGCCGTCAGCAGCTCCTGTCGGGCCCGAAGATCGGTTCCGTCGGCACAGGCGATTGGGAGATATTGAAAAATGGCCTCCACCGCCTGCCGGGCAAGGCTTCGGGTCTCCCGGGTGTTATAAAAGCGGCCGATGTAGGCCTCTACCGCGTGGGTCAGGGCGTCCAGGCCGGTCTCCGCCGTGACGCCGGCCGGCAGAGACACCGTCAGCGTCGGGTCCAAAATGGCCCACCGTGGAATGAGGCAGAGGTCATTAACGGCGTATTTATGGTGGTTCTCGTCCGTAACCACGGCGGCGATGGTGGTCTCCGACCCGGTCCCGGCTGTGGTGGGTACCGCCGCAAAGGGGACGATTTTTCTGCGGACCTTCAAAAGCCCCTTCAGCTGCCCCACAGAGCGGTTGGGCCGGGCCAGCCGGGCCGCTGCGGCCTTGGCAGCGTCCATGGGACTGCCCCCGCCGATGGCCACCATGCTGTCGCATCCCTCCGCCCGGAATTGGGCCACGATCTGCTCCACCGTCTCAATTTTTGGGTTGGCCGTGACGCCGTGGAAGCCGCTCCAGGCCGGGAGCTTTTCCGCCATGGCAGTAAATTCCGGTGCGGCGCATTGGCGGCGGCTGGCCACGATCATAGGCTTTTTGCACCCGGCGTCCGCCAGCAGCTCCGGCAGAGTTTGCAGGCTCCCGGCTCCGGTGATGCATTCCGGCCTGCGCCAGGGCAGTACCCGGGCCCCCAGGCCGAAGCAGGCCTGAAACACCCGACAGTATATTTTTTTAAGCAGCATAATGCGCACATCCTTTCCATGGGCTATTATGCCGCATTTTAGGCGGGATTGCAAGACGGAATGGGGAGATGGATATTGCAGCGGCGGAACGCTCCCGCCCCACCGTCCGGATTTGTACCGTGCCGGAGAGGTGATCCCTCCAACAAAAAAACCGGAGCTCTCGCCCCGGTTTTGAAATTTTTATCCTGTCAGTTGGTCTCAATAAGTCCATATCCGCCGTTGTTGCGGCGGTATACCACGCTCACCGTCTCCGTCTCCACATCCCGGAAAACATAGAAGCTGTGGTCCAGCAGGTTCATCTGCAAGATGGCCTCCTCGGTGCTCATGGGCTTCACGGTGAAGCGCTTGGTGCGCACCAGATCGTAGGCAGGCTCCTCCGCCACATCGAACTCCGCCGGCACCTCCGGCACCAGGGCCTCGGCCCGCAGATTCTTGGCTAGCCGTGTCTTATTTTTGCGGATACGGCGGTCGATGAAATTCACGGCCTCATCAATAGCGCTGCGCATATCGCCGTCGCGATCCTCCTCCTGGGCACGGAACAGTGTGCCGTTCTGGCTGCGAATGGTCAGCTCCACCACGCAGCGGTTTTTCTTCTCTACGGCGAAGGTCACAAATGCCTCGGCTTCCTCCGGGAAGTACCGATCCAGCTTGCTGATCTTCTTCTCGGCGTAGTCTTTCACGGAATCATTCAGGGGCACTTTCTTGCAGGTAAATGTGAACTTCATAGTTTTGGCTCCTTTCGCTTGTGTCTGTACCAAAAGGGTCGGGGAGGAGTTTCCCTTCATCCTTTTTTTCATTATACCACATCACTATGAATCTGAAAAGGCATATATTTATTTTTGTGAAAAGTTAACAAAATTGTAATGATTCGTCTGTATCCGACCAAAGCCGACTTCCCTCGACAAAACCTCCTATTTACAAATTCCGTCCCGAGGGCTATCATAAGTTTCGGAAGCTTTCCAATATCCCACCCGCTTGGGCCGCTCTGTCTTTGATGGAGTGGCTCCTTTTTTTCTTGCCATTTTGCCGCGGGATTGCTATACTGGGAGTACCATCGGTTGACAAGCGTGTTTGCCCTTGTCAACCGATGGTAAGTAAGAGAGGAGGTTTCCTATGAGCCATTTATCCCTTTTGGAAAACAACTATCGCCGCAAGCACTTAGCTTGCGTGCGTCATATTACCCTGGACCCCACGGGCCCCGGCGTGGTGCGCATCCATATGATCCCGCCCCACTCCCAGTCCCCGGAGGACCCGTTTTTGCTGCTGCTCAACGGCGCGCAGCTTGTACCGCTGAACTTCTCCTGGGCGGTGCTGCTGTCCGAGTTCATGTACTGCATGGAGCCCTATGCCGGCCTGGAGATCAGCGCCGATGACTGGGAGTCCATGCTGGAGCAGGCTGTCCGGGCGGTGAAGAAGAAGGTCTATCCCTTTGTGAAGGCGTCCCTCCTCCGGGAGGACATGGGCACGCTCCTGCGCTCTCTGGTGGCCATTGCCCGGGGTCAGGAGCCGGAGGTGGAGGTAGCCCCCCTGTCTCTGGGCGAGTACGCGGATAAGATGTCCGCCCCGCATCGCATGGACCTGATGGTCAGCGCCATGACCCGGGACGGCCTGTGGCACTGCAACCAAAAGTGCCTGCACTGCTATGCCGCCGGGCAGCCCATGGGCGAGGTAAAGGAGCTGGACACTGCCCAGTGGAAGGAAATTTTGAAGCGCCTTCAGGCCGCCAATATCCCCCAGGTGACCTTCACCGGCGGGGAGCCCACGCTGCGGGAGGACCTGGTGGAGCTGGTGGATGCCGCCCAGTGGTTCGTCACCCGGCTGAACACCAATGGCCGCCGCCTGACCCCGGAGCTGTGCAAGGCTCTGTACGAGGCCAGTCTCGACAGCGTCCAGGTGACCCTTTACAGCGACAAGGCCGCCGTGCATAACACCCTGGTGGGAGCCCAGGGCTTCGGCGACACCGTTGCGGGCATTAAAAATGCCGTGGCTGCCGGGCTCATCGTGTCCATCAATACCCCTCTGTGCAGCCTGAATCGTGACCTTGCCGATACCCTCCGCTTTGCCGCCTCCCTGGGCGTGCGGTACGCCACCTGCTCGGGCCTCATTCCCTCCGGCGCCGCCACCACCGGCGACAGCCTGGCCACCCGCCTTTCCGAGAGCGAACTGGAGGATATTCTCCGCGCCGCCGTGGACACCGCCCAGAGCCTGAACATGGAGCTGGACTTCACCAGTCCCGGCTGGCTCCCGGAGGAGAAGCTCCGTGCCCTGGGCCTGCAGCTGATCCCCTCCTGCGGGGCGTGCCTGAGCAACATGGCCATCACCCCCGACGGCACCGTGGTTCCCTGTCAGAGCTGGCTGGAGGGCGTGTCCCTGGGCAATATGCTTACAGACCCCTGGGAAAAGATCTGGACGAGCTCCCAGTGCGCCGCCATCCGTGCCGAAAGTGCTAAAATGGAGCATCTCTGCCAGCTCCAAACCGGCAACCGAAAGGAGGCAGCCCAATGAAAAAGAAGCTTTTATCCCTCCTTATGGGCCTGCTCCTGGTGACGGCCCTGCTCCCTGCCGCCGTGCAGACGGCCTGGGCCAGCGACTATGACTATATCCATAGCTACCAGGTGGATGTCACTCCCAACACCAATGACGGCAGCCTCTCTATCCTGGTCAGCTTTCAGTGGCAGGCCCTGGAGGACCTGCCCGCCACCAACAGCCAGCAGGGCGGCGTGAAGATCGGCATTCCCAATGGCTCCATTCGGGAGCTTACCGCCCTCAGCGGTGACATTGCCGACATTCAGAATGACAACAGCTATGTTTATATCGACTTCACCCACGATTTCCGGGCGGGCGAGGTTTTCAGCTTCTCCTATTCCTGGGTGCAGGAGTATATGTATACCCTGGACGGCAGCACCGTCCGCTATGAGTATACCCCCGGTTGGTTCGACGGCATCCGGGTGGGCTCCATGACCCTCACCTGGCATGACCCGGCGGGTGTCACCGGCACCGCCTCCGACGGCGATACCTACGGCAGCGACCATGTCCTCACCGCCACCGACATGGGCCACGGGGAAAAGCTGCCCCTGGCCGTTACCTACGAGAATTGGCCCACGGCCCTGGACAGCCAGTATAGCAAGGACAATCTCCCCGGCGGCTATGATAATTCCTATTATGACGATGACAGCTCCCGCAGCAGCACTATCGCCACCATTTTCGGCTTCATCATTATGATCGCCGTCCTATGCTTCATCGTGTCCATACTCACCTCCGTAGGCCGTTATGTGGGCGGCTTCGGCACCCGGTATGTGTTCGTCAATGGCCTGTGGTATCCTCGGGGCCCCGGCGGCAAGCCCCGGCCCGGCAGCGTGGGTACCAAAACCCGGCCCCGCCCGCCCCAGAGCAGCGGCAGGAAGGGCGGCTTCGGCGGCGGCAGCCGCGGTGGCGGCTTTGGCGGCGGCGGCTTCAGCGGCGGCAGCCACTGTGCCTGCGCCAGCAGCTGCGCCTGTGCCTGTGCCTGCGCCTGCGCCGGCGGTGGCCGTGCCGGCTGCAGCGCCAAAAATCTCTACGGCGCTATACATCTGGATAAGGATTCCAGCGAAAAGCTGGGCTAAGACCGCAAAAAGCACCCCCACGGGGGTGCTTTTTGCGGGGACTGTCGAAAAACCCGCTGGGTTTTCCGACAAAAGGCTGAACCTCCCATCTACTAAATGGATGGGAGGTTTCTTATTCACCTCACGCGAGCGCGCACTGCCGCTTCAAAAACGACAGGAAATACCGGGCTGCCGTGTTGGCTGCCGGGGGGGATTTTACCGCCGCGCCCAGCCGCCGGGATATGGGCTGCGCCAGGGGGATCACCCGCACCTGTCCCTCATATCCCGCCAGGGAAAAGGCCGACAGCACCGATACGCCCAGGCCCCCTGCCACCATGGACAGGATGGCCGCGTCGTCCGAGGCCGTTACCTCCACCCGGGCCGCGTCCTGGGGCAGCATCCGCTCAATGTATTGCTCCGGGCAGGAGAGAAAGGGCTCCTGCAGCAGCCGCTCCAGGGGTATGGTATCTTCCTTCCAGGAAAAGTCCGGCGGTACCACGGCCACCAGGGGCGCATCCGTCAGGGGCGTCCAGTAAAAGCCCTTGCCGCAGGCCTCGTCCACCAGGGCCAGCTGGATGTTTTCCTCCTCCAGCTCTGCGGCCAGCTCGTAGCCCCGCACCAGCACATCCACCCGGATCTCCGGGTGGATTTTTCGGAATTTTCGCAGCAGCTCCGGCAGCCTTGCCCGGGCGATGCTGGCAAAGCAGCCAATGCGCAGGGTGTTCTCGTGGAGCTTGCCCCGGGCCGCCGCCTCCCGCCGCAGGGCATCCCCCGCGTCGATCACCGCCTGCATATAGGGCAGGAGCTGCTCTCCCTCCTCCGATAGCCGCACGCCGTGACTGCTGCGCACCAGCAGCGTGCAGCCCAGCTCGGCCTCCAACCGGTTCACCATGTGCGTCATGGCCGACTGGGTGTAGCCCAGCTGTGCCGTAGCCTTGCCAAAACTGCCGCACTGCACGGCTGTCAGCAGCGCGCGCAGTTTTTTGTCGTTCATAATTGCCTCTCTTTCCCATCGGCGAAGCCTAAAATACTCAGTGTATATTTTTCACAAAAAGCTACAAATTATTTTTCAATATATCACAATTTCATGACCTTTTCAATCCTGCATCTGTTAATATTCTACCAATTTTTCCTTTTGGCTCATAAAGCAATTTATCCGCGTTCGATATTTGTCATGACTCAATAGAAAACATTCATTTCCATTGTCATGAAAAAAATGATACCCTTAATTTAAGCCTTGCATGACCAAGGTGGAAAGGGATAAGGATTTGAGGATAATAGAGGAGTATTGTATGAACGAAGAGAAGAAAAGCAATTTCTTCCGCGATGTGATCGTGGTAGGCTTCGCGCTGTTTTCCATGTTTTTCGGCGCGGGCAATGTGATTTTTCCGCCCTATTTGGGCATGGAGTCCGGCCAGCAGTGGTTGGCGGGCTTTTCCGCTTACTATATCGCCGACATCGGCCTGGCCCTGCTGGGTATGTTTGCCCTGTTGCGGGTGGGCAGCAGCGAGGCGGTGCTGCACCGGGTAGGCCGCGTCCCTGCCGAGATTCTCATGTGTGCCATCATTCTGTGCATCGGACCCATGGTGGCCATTCCCCGCACCTCCGCCAGCACCTTTGAAATGGCCATTGCCCCCAATCTGCCCGGCGTTTCCCCGGTGCTGTTCTCCATTTTGTTTTTTGCCGTCATTTTGGCCCTGTGTATCAAGGAGTCCGCTGTGGTGGACATCGTGGGCAAGATCCTCACGCCTCTGCTGCTGGTGGGCCTGTTTGTCATCATTCTCAAGGGTATCTTCAGCCCCCTGGGCGATATCCTCACCGCCCCCAAGATTGCCAATGTCACCGTCACCGGCATCAAGTCCGGCTATCAGACCATGGACGCGCTGGCGGCCCTGCCCTTTGGCATCATCGTGCTGCAGAGTGTCACCGATAAGGGCTATACCGGCGGCAAGTCCAAGCTGCGCCTGGTAGGCGGCGGCGCCGTGCTGGCAGGCGTGCTGCTGCTGGCCGTGTATATGGGCCTTGCCTATTTGGGCGCCACTGTTTCCGGCCAGTATACCAGTGCCGTGGGCCGTGCCGAGCTGATTATGGCCATTGTTGGGGCGCTTTTGGGCAAGGGCGGCATGATTATCTTCGGCGCAGTTGTGGGCCTGGCCTGCGTCACCACCGCCATCGCCCTCACCAGCTCTGCCGCCGCTTATTTCTCCGAGCTGTGCCGGGGCAAGGTGAAGTATAAGGTTTTTGTGGTCATCATCTGTGTGTTCAGCGCCGTGGTGTCCAACCTGGGCCTGGACCGCATTGTTTCCATCGCCGCTCCGGTGCTGGATGTGGTGTATCCTCCCGCCCTGGTGCTGATTCTCATTTCCCTGGTGGTCCCCAAGACCTCTGATTTCGTCAGCCGGGCTGCCACCCTGGGCGCTCTGCTCACCAGTGTGCTGTGTACGGTGCAGCTGTATGTGGGTAAGCTCACCTTCCTGGAGGCTCTGCCCCTGTACGACCTGGGACTGAGCTGGATTCTTCCCGCCGTTATCTTTGCAGCAGCGGCCGCCCTGCTGAACCCTCTCTTCCGTTCCAATCGGGCCGGCTCTCCGGAGCCCCGTAAGGAACTCTAACGGCCGTTTTTCAACATAAGCAAAGCCGCTCCTTCCGGGGCGGCTTTGCTTACGGCTTGGAAAAAATTGCGGAGCTTGCCCTCAGCGAACAAAAAAATACCCCGGAAACGCAGGGCTTCCGGGGCTGTTTCTCATGTCATAACTCAACACTATAGATTTTTTATTTCTGCGGATTATCTCCTTCCCGATATGGAACTACAGCAGAAGGAACAACTTCAGACGCAGGATCAGCATGAACATGCTGATCATCAAAAAAGATATGTGCACCAAAAGCAGAAAGCACATCCCGCTTACTTACTCCCCCAAGGAAAAACGCCTCATCAATATGGACATTCCATTTTCGCAGGGTTTTGATTGCCCGTTCATGTGCTGGGGCATTTCGTGAAGTAACCAGCGCAGTCCTAATG
>CECF01019701.1_pt1 | contig 110787 bp, 121 predicted proteins | sample 554751 | NCBI WGS metagenome assembly CECF01 (sample SAMEA3182099, study PRJEB8094) | gut metagenome | biome: human; feature: gut; material: Stool; isolation source: human stools | place: Canada | collected 2012-06-12 | reverse complement strand
CAGTATGCCGCAGAGCATGGGCTGACCGTTGTAGACGAGTACATTGACGACGGATGGAGTGGGACAAATTTCGAGCGTCCAAGTTTCCAAAGGATGATTGATGACATCGAAGACGGGAAAATCAACTGCGTTGTCACAAAGGACTTATCCCGTCTGGGAAGAAACTATATCCTGACCGGTCAGTACACGGAAATCTATTTCCCCAGCAAGGGAGTACGCTACATTGCCATCAATGACAATGTGGACACCATCAACGGAGAAAGCGAGCTTGCACCGTTCTTAAACATCCTGAATGAAATGCACGCCCGACAGACCAGCAAAAAGGTCAAGGCTGCCATGCACACAAGATTTGCCAATGGCGCACACTATGGAGCCTATGCACCGCTGGGCTATGTAAAAGACCCGGACAAAAAAGGTCATCTTCTGATCGACCCGGAAACACGCTGGATTGTAGAGAAGATTTTTGACCTTGCTGTACACGGGCGTGGAGCCGCCAGCATTACACGGATTCTGGTGGAGGAAAAAGTACCTACCCCCGGCTGGCTGAACTATGAAAGATACGGGACTTTCGCCAATATCTACGCCGGTGCGCCCGCAGAAAAAGCCTATGCGTGGACGATAGCACAGGTCAAGAGCATTTTGAAAGAGGAAACCTACATCGGTCACAGCATTCACAACAAGCAGAGCAACATTTCATTCAAGAACAAGAAAAAGGTGCGGAAGCCGCAGGAAGAATGGTATCGTGTGGAAAATACCCACGAAGCCATCATTTCTGAAGAAGTGTTCCAAAAAGTTCAGGAGCTGATTGCAAGCAGACGCAGGAAACGCAGAAACGGTACGACACAGATTTTCGCAGGATTGATAAAATGTGCAGACTGCGGATGGTCTTTAGCCTATGGGGAAAACAAGCAGAATAAGAACCCATACGGGTACTACCATTGCAGCAAGAACGGGCAGGGATTACGCCAGTGTTCCATGCACTATATCCGCTATGATGTACTGTATGCCTATGTGCTTGCAAGACTGCAATACTGGTCTATGCTGGCACAGAAAGACGAGGACAAGCTGCTGAAACGCCTGCTCAATGCCAGCGACAGGGAAAGAAACTCTGCGAAGAAAAAGCAGGCTGCGGAGCTGAAAAAGGCAGAGAAGCGTAAAGCCGAGGTTGACGGGCTGTTTGCTAAAATGTATGAGGACTGGTCTGCCGGACGCATAACCGAGTATAACTTCAATATGCTGTCCGAGAAGTACCAGAACGAGCAAAAGGAGCTTGAAACAAAAATAAGACAGCTTCACGAAACGATGGAAGCCGCCGTACAGACCGCAGCGGATGCTGAAAAGTGGATTGCCCTGATGAAACAGTATGTCAACCCTGTGGAGCTGACCGCCGAACTTCTGAACACTCTAATTGAAAAAATAACCGTCCACGAAGCTGTCAAGGGCGAGGACGGAAGCCGTGAGCAGGAAGTAGAAATCTACTACCGCTTCATCGGCAAAATCGACTGACCTTTCTTTTTTACCCAACAATATCTTTAATTAAGGGAGACGGGGCTGAGCTACCCCGATGTGACGCTGCTGGAGCCGCTGGCGGAGGCGCTTTCCGTCAGCATCGACGCTCTGCTGCGCTGCCGGATGCCTGCGGATGAGGGAAAGGAGCAGACGATGACAGAGGAAAGAAACAGCGAGCCTATCCAGACCGTAATGGAAATTTCCAAAGAAACGGTGCAGAGGAAAAAGCTCGGCAGCAAGCTGCTGGCGGCGGCGCTGGCCGTTGTGATCGCGGCGGCGGGGGTGCTGGTCATTCCCCGCGCGGTGCGGGAATATCGGGCGGCGCAGGAGGCGAAGCACCACCATGAGGTGAACTGCGCCAAGGTGGATTTGCTCTATGTGGAGCAGATGCCCGGCTCCGAAAATTCGGGGGAGTATATATGCGTCGTGGGATACGAGGGAAAGCTCCTGTATCTGCACTATGACGGCGGCCTGTCGGATAAGGAGCTGCTGCCTCCCGACACGTCCTGGGAGGATTCGGAAAATATCGGTTTACGCCCGGGCATTGAATGGACGCAAAGCTACCTGCGCTTTACCTATGACGACCGAACCGGCGGGGGAGAGCTTACCGGCATAGTGGGGCAGACTACGCAGACGTCGATGCCCGTTGCGGTGGACAATATAGAAACGGCGAAGCCCCTCTTTGGCCTGGAGAACACCTGTCTTATGCGGGAAGGGAAAGGGAATCTTTTATTTTACCGGCCTTCGGAGCATCAGGGTGGGGCAAGAACGCTCTATGATGCCAACATCATTTTTCGTCTGCCGAAGACGCTGGCCGACATCGGCTACACCATTGCCGACTGTGACGGGGACGGCGTCAACGAGCTGCTGGTGAGGACGGACTGGGACTATAAGCCTCTGGTGGCCTACGACTATGCGGACGGGCAGGTGACGAGTACATGGTATGACACCCTGCCCGACTGGGCGGCGGCTGTTTTCGGAGAATAATAAACTGAGCAGGCTCCCGATTTCCGTCGGGAGCCTGCTGTTGCATTTATGGCGGCGATATGTTACACTCAAGGCGGACGTTTATGCGGCTGACAGCCTATGAATCTGTTGGCAGCAGCCGCCTAAAATGTTAACTTTTCGGTGGTGTTTTCCGGAGGTAAGATCATGGGAAAATTGCTCGATAAAATTCGGGGTCTGCGGAAACCGGCCAGACCCTTCTGCACCACGGTGGTGGTGGCGGCGGGCCAATCCCGACGAATGGGAAAGGACAAGCTGCTGCTGCCGCTGGGAGAGGGGACGGTGCTGGAGCATACCCTCCGGGCGGTGGACGCATCGGAGCGGACGGACGAAATTATTTTGGTGACAAGGGAGGACCTGCTGGTGCCTCTGGCGGAGCTTTGCAAAGGGTGCGCCCTTCAAAAGTCCGTGAAGGTGATCCGGGGCGGCGAGACCCGGACGGAGTCGGTGATGGCGGGGGCCTTGGAGGCAGACCCCCGGGCGGAGCTGATTGCGGTACACGACGGGGCCCGTCCCCTGATTACGCCTGAGCTGTTTGACGCGGTGGTGGAGAGCGCCGGGGTGACGGGCGCCTCGGCCCCGGCGGTGCCGGTGACGGATACCATTAAGATGGCGGACGAGAACGGAATCGTGCGCTCTACACCGGAGCGGCGGACCCTCTTTGCGGTGCAGACGCCCCAGGTATTTCAGGCGGAGCTTTTGAAGGCGGCTCTGCAGTCGGCCCTCACCTGCGGGGCGGAGATCACCGACGACTGCTCTGCCGTGGAGCGGCTGGGCAAGCAGGTGCAGCTGGTGAGCGGAGACAGTGAAAACATTAAGATCACCCGCCCCATGGATCTGCCGATGGCAGAGGCTATTTTGCGGGCTCGGGAGGGGAGAACATGACAAATTTACGAATTGGCCACGGGTACGATGTACACCGGCTGGTGGCCGGACGAAGGCTGATTTTAGGGGGTGTGGACATCCCCTGGGAGAAGGGCTTGGAGGGCCATTCGGACGCGGATGTGCTGGTTCATGCGGTGATGGACGCCCTGCTGGGGGCGGCTGGGCTGGAGGACATCGGGAGCCTGTTCCCCGACAGCAGCGAGGAGTTTCGCGGTATTTCCAGCCTGGTGCTGCTGGAAAGAGTGGCCGGGGAGCTGGCAAAGCGGAGCATAACCGCGGTGAATGTGGACGCCACCGTTTTGGCCCAGGCACCGAAGCTGGCGCCATACCGAGCGCAGATGCGCGCCAATATCGCCGGGGCCCTGGGCATCGAGACGGAGCGGGTGGGGGTGAAGGCCACCACCGAGGAGCACCTGGGCTTTACCGGCGACGGCAGCGGCATGGCGGCCCACGCGGTGGCGCTGGTGGAGAGAAGATAAAATAAGGGTTGACAAGTGAACTGTACTATGCGTATAATACGGTTAAGAGAACTGTATTATACGCATAGTACAATTTTTTTGAGGGAGTGCGGCGGGCGACCGCGAGGGTTGGCCTTACGGAAACGCTGCAAGACTGGGCGGCGGGCTGAGGGCAGCCCGCCCTACAGGGCAATGGCAAAGGTTATGCGTAGGGCGGCGTGCCCTCACGCCGCCGCGATGGTGCAGCGAGGCACTTCCTCGAAACCGGCTTGCTTCATCCGCCACTGGCGGCGCTTCGCCGATTTCCCCGCCCGCGGGCGACCGCAAGGGTCGCCCCTACGGAGGGTTACAAGAGGTGCGGTGGGGTGAAGAATCCCCCAGTCACGGCTTCGCCGTGACAGCCCCCTTTAGGCAAGGGGGCCGAGGGGACGGATTGCCACACCAGTGACATCGGTCACTGGTTCGCAATGACATGGTTTTACATGGGGTGCGGTGCGTTGTCGGCGGGCGGACAGAGGCGTCCGCCCCTACGGAGGGTTGCAAGAAGTGCCTGTGTGCGGGCCGATGTGGGCATCGGCCCCTACGGAAGCGTTACAAGAAACGCGGCGCAAGTCCTGGCGGGCGGGGTAGAACCCCGCCCCTACGGAGGGTTTGGGAGTTCGTGAGGCGGGCGACCGCGAGGGTCGCCCCTACGGAGATTATTTGAATTTTTTAGATGGGAGGTGTGGGTGCTGTGATTTCCTTTGAGGCGTTTCGGAGTGTGGAGGGGATGCCGATCTATTTGCAGATGATCCGGTTCGTGAAGCAGGGCTTGGCGGCGGGACGGTTTTTGGATGGGGACGAATTGCCGTCCCGGCGGCTGGTTTCGGCTACGCTGGCGGTGAATCCCAACACGGTACAAAAGGCCTACCGGCAGCTGGAGGAGGAGGGACTCATTCAGTCCCGACCCGGGGCGGGAAGCCACATTACGGCGTCGCCTCAGCAGGTGGAGGATATACGACAGGAGCTGTTCCGCTCGGAGGTGCAGGAGACGGTGGCAGCCATGAAACGGATGGGCCTAAAAAAAGAGGAGGCCGTGGCGCTGCTGCGGCAGCTGTATGACGAGGAGGAGAGAGAATGAGTCGGTACATTTCGGTGCTGGGCCTGGCGGCCCGGAGCTGCTTTCTCAAGGGACTGGCGATAATGGTCGTGTCGGTGCTGCTGTCGGGCCTGCTTCTCTATCTGCTGCCGGAGGGCGTGGAGAGGGAGAGCTATATGGATGAAAACGGCGTGGTGCAATGGATATACGAGGCCTATGACCTGTCGGAGATACCCGAGGTCAGCCGGGCGGCGGCGCCCCTGGCGGGGGGGTTCGGGCTGCTGTGTACCGTCATGGCCCGTACCGGCGGCGGCAAGGGCGCAAAGACCGCCTACACCGTGGGGCGGCTGCGGGTAAAGCCGGGGACGGTGCGCAGGCTATGGACGGGGTACTACTTTATGATGCTGGTCCTATACTGGGCTATGGCGGCGGCGATGCTCTACGGCGTGATGCGCTACCGGGTGGGCCTGGCGGCAGAGAGCATGGACATAGGGCCCCAGTCGCTGGTGCTGGCCTTTTACGGAAGCAATCTGCTGCACCATATGCTGCCGATAAGCGATTTTTTCGCATGGATCGGGGGCATTGTGGGCCTTTTGGCCTGCGCCGTGGGGTGCATGGATGTAGCCCAGAAGGAATGGACGGGGCAGGTCGGCGGACCCCTTATGGGCATTGCCGTGGCGCTGACCCTGGGAAGCTTTTGGGTGCCGATGGAAAGCAGCCGGATCCTGGTGGGCATTGTCATTGGGGAGATGGTGGTCATATGGGCCGCACTGATAAGTTGGTCAGGAGGTGATACGTGTGAAGAAGCGGTGGATGATTGGCGGGCTTGAGGGACTGCTGCCGCCCAATGCGGACAAGGAGAGCACCGTGTCCCAGTGTATGGGCATCGGCGTGATGGGCGGCGCAGCATCGGCAGTGTGGTTTTTAATTCGGTACGGAGAGGCCCGCAGCAACCTGTACACTTACAGCTCGTCCCTGCAAAGAAGGGTGCTGACGGGGGAGAAGATAGAGCCCTTTTCCCACTTTGCCGGGTGCGCCGGGTGGCTGATGGCCTTTTTCCTGTTCATGCTCCTGGTGTGGATGGGCATGCTCTATGCCAGCTTCAGCCAGGGGAGCCGGAGCCTGTATCTCATGGGCCGGCTGCCGAAGGGGCGGCGGATCATGGCGGGGTATCTGCTCCGGGGGCCGCTGTGGTGCCTGGTGCGGTGCGCCGTGCTCTGCGGGGCGCTGCTGGGCGCGTATTACCTGGTGTGGCGGTTTGCAACGCCGACGGGATGTCTGCCGATTTAAGGAGGGAAGGAATATGCTGGAAGCGAAAAATATTACGAAACAGTACGGGAAAAAGACGGCGCTGGAGGATGTGTCCGTGGCCTTCGAGCCGGGGCAGATCGTGGGCCTTTTCGGGGAAAACGGCGCCGGTAAGACCACGCTGATGAAGTGCATCCTGGGCCTGACGCGCTGCCGGGGAACGGTAACGCTGGACGGGGAGGCTTTGGGCTGCGGCAACATCGCCCGGCTCAGCTTTGCCACCTGCGAGCACAGCTTCTTCCCCCGGCTCTCGCCCAAGGCGCACCGGGATTTTTACCGGGAACACTTCCCGAAATTTGACGACAAGCGGTTTAAGACCCTGATGGAATTCTTTAACCTGCCTATGGACAAGGCCCTGCGGGGCTTCTCCGTGGGTATGCAGAATCAGTTTGAGGTGGTGATGGCCCTGTCCCAGGGGGCGGACTACATTCTCATGGATGAGCCCTTTGCGGGCAACGACATCTTCAACCGGGAGGACTTTTACAAGGTGCTGCTGGGTATTCTCACGGAGCGGGAGACGGTGATCCTGTCTACCCATCTGCTGGAGGAGGTGAAGGACTTTATCTCCCGGGCGGTGCTGCTGCGGGAGGGGAAGATCGTGGGGGATGTGACCGTGCAGGAGCTGGAGGATGCGGGGGAGGATCTGCTGTCCTGCATCAAAAAGACCTACGACTACCGGGGCGACCGCATCCGAAACGCCATTGAGAGCCTGACGGAGGAGGGAGAGAGATGAAGCGAATTGTAATTATGACGGTGATCTTATTCGTGCTTTCCCTGGGGGGACTGGCCATGATGACCCTGCTGCTATGCAGGGCACAGGACAGGGTGGAATTTACCTGCGTGGCCCAGCGGGGCGATCCGGCGGTGGCGGAGGGACTGCATCTGACGGAAAAAGACCTGCTGAGCAGCCGCGTGGTCTGGACCACGGAGCATGACCTGGGCGCCCGGACCCAGGAGACAAAGAGCCGGTTTTCCGCCAAAGGACTGAGCTACACCGGAGCTGTGTGGGACAATGAGTACGGTATTTATGTGATGAAGCCGGATAAGGACTACCTGCAAAGTCTGGCGCAGCCGGACGAGCAGAGCGTGCTGTTTCGCCCGGCGGAGAAGATGGCCTATTACGACCTGGCTGTGGTCCCGGGGAGCAGCCGGAACGATGAGCAGGTCAAGGAGCGGTATGACGGTCTGCTCTGCATGGATTTCCCGATGCTGCGGATTCCCGTGGGGCAGGAGGACTGGATGAGCATGGGTGTTATGCGCTACTCTGACGGGGTGGACTTTACGAATGTGTATGCGTCATACCTGGAAAACGGGTTTTACTCCTGGTCGGCACCGGCAAAGGAGGGGACCGTGATGACCGTGGGGTTTGGGCCCACGGTGCAGCCCAAGGCAGACTGGGCCCCGGAGGGCTTCGGCCTGTGGCTGATGGCCCAGAGCTGGTCTGAGCCGGGGGAGGGGCGGATCCAGCTGGTCTATCCCCTGGACATTGAAACGCAGCGGGTGGCGTATCTCAGCTCCACCGAGGACGGGGAGTATATTCTGCTGTTTTTAGCGGAGGGGGAGAAGCTGACGCTGCAGATGCTGGACGCGGAGACCTTCCGACCGGTGCAGACCCTGGACATGGGGAAGATCGGCCAAAAGGAGACAGAAGTGACTTACTACGACAGCGACGACGACGAGCAGGGCCAGACAAGCAAGGGCGTGGAATATGAGCCGATACTGGTGCGGCGGGGCGAGGACTTCTGCGTGGTGGCCGTGGGCAAACGTCTGACGGTGCTGGCGTATCGGGAGGACGGACTGGAGAAGCTGTTTGACTGCCGGATCATGGACCTGAACATTCTCTATCGTGAGGAAGAGCCATGCTTTATCTGGGAGGACGAGAACGGGGACCCGGGGCAAGTGGACATGGTGTGTAGCCCGTTAAAGTCCGATTGGGAGGACGATTTTGAGCATATGTCTATGGTTCTGAAGGACGGGAATCTGGCCATCGCCTGGAATGTAGATAACATCAACCAGGTAGACGTGATGGTGGAGGTCTACTCGGCAGAGGGGCTGGTGTATGCCCAAGGCATCCGGTGCGGGCTGCTCCATCAGGGTGCAGGGCAGACCGTCCGGGCTATGCAGAGGCCGAATATCGCCTGGTCAAGCTGAGGGGGAAGTGGGATTTCCCGGCTCGGTACAGCCGAGGGTTTCGGCAAAGCCCCGGGCGAAGAGACGGGCGGCGTAAATGGCCTCGTCCAAGGAGTTGCCGGCGGCACCGACCTCCACCAGGAGGGAACCGGTGCTCAGGGACTGATTATACCCATACCAGCGGAGGGTGATGGGACGCATGAGGGTGGGATGGTCATGGGCCAGGTGGGACTGCACGGCCACGGCCAGGCGCAGATTGGAGAGCCAGGCATCGTAATTGCTGCCCATGATGATGCTCAGCTGGGCGGCACGGGGGTCCTCCTGGGACACCACCTTATACTGGTTGCCGTCGGCATCGGAGATGGCATCCCGATGAATATCCAGGACAAAGGAAATGGAGGGGTATTTCTCCAGATAGGCGGCGGCGCTGTCGTAGCTTTTGTCGTAGGCACTGTTATAATCGGTGTCGTGGATCTGGCGGTCGTGGAGGACGGACAGACCGTACCGGGAGAGAACGGCGGCGATCTCGTCCCCTACGCGAATCATATTCTTGGTGGTGTCCATGGTGCGATAGCTGCCGCTGGCCTCGTATTCCTCCCCGGCGGGCATGGTGTAGGCCTCGCTGCCGTGGGTATGGAGGATCAGCACCTGGGGCTGGGTGCTGTCTCCCGGCTGGGCGGGAAAGGTACCGTCGAAGGCGGCGGGGTCCAAGGCGTGATCGGAGCCGTTTTTGATGTAAACATTCCCGGCCACGGTGTAGCTCTTGGGTGAGGTGGGGATCACCGTCTGACTGGGGGCACCGTTGTCGGCGAAGGCGAGGCCCTGGGTGAGGTCATCGGTGTCGGCGGGGGCATCGGGTACCGCGGTCTCTTCCGCAGGTATATCCGGCTGCGGGGGATCGGGAAGGTTTCCGTACCCGGCCCACAGCAGCGGCGACTGGCCCAGGCAGAGAAGCGTGGACAGGGACATCTCCTTTTCCCCTGTCAGGTCGCCCAGGGCCAGCTGCATGAGCATATTGGGCAGGTGGAAGGAGCTGCGCATGGCGGCCAGGGCTGCCGGGACGGAGCGGCTTTCCACCGTGACGATAAGCGTCCAGACCGTGCAGGCGGCCAGGAGGGCCGCACCGCTGCGGCGCAGAAATTTCTTCATCCCGGGTGCCTCCCTTTGTAAATCAGGATAGACAAGCATATTCCGGTGGGGCGAGAATTATGCGGGAGATTTTGTTACCGAAATATTCTTGACGGGCGCGGGACAAACTACTATAATATAGGCAACAAAATTTCTGAATTGCAGGAGGTGCGCATATATGGAACAGGTCATGGAAACCGTGCGCGAGGCGGGCGGCCGCGTGCTGGACGCGCTGTGCGAGACGGGAAAGGCTATTTTGGGCTTCGGCGCAGGGGTCGTGAAATCGGTGAGCTGCGCGATGGCAGGCGCCGTGAAGGACTGCACCTGCAAGGCGGCGGGCTGCACCTGGGACAAGGTGAAGCAGACGGCCAAGGAACACAAGCAGGTGCTGCTGATCGTGGCGGCGGGTGCTTCGGCTGTGGCGGCGGCTACGGCGGCGGTGTTCTTCCTGCTGGGCCGGAAAAAGTGAATGGCGGAGCGGGGGCCTCGGTTATTGGGGCCCCCGCTTTTTGCACAAAAAATCCCTCTCCCACTTCTGGGAGAGGGATAAATCTTTTGATTTCAGCGGTGCAGCAGGGGGGACAGGGGCTTATAAATGAGGAAGCACAGAGCCGTGTCCAGCAGACCCTTGGCCAGGGTGAAGGGGATATTGAACACCAGCAGGCAGTTAAACAGAGCATTCTCCGTGGGCACATGGGACACGCCGCCCAAAATCGCCTCGTACATCCCCACAATGGCGTCCAGGGGGAGGTTATACAGCACCACATAGGCGGGATAGACGATGAAATAGTTTGTGATAATGCTTATCAGTGCCATGGCGGCAGCACCGGCCACGGAGCCCACCAGGGCGCTCTTGCGGCTCTTGCTGTGCTTATAGATGGCACCGGCTACGAATACGAACACTGCACCTAGGATGAAGTTGGACAGCTCGCCCACACCGGCGCTGGAGCCGAAGGGCAGGTGCAGCAGGTTTTTCACCAGCTGGATGGCCACGCCGTACACGGGGCCCAGGGAAAAGGTGCCCAGCAGGGCGGGGAGGTCGGAGAAATCCAGCTTGATGAACGAGGGCACCAGGGGGATGGAAAACTCCAGGAATTGCAGCACGGCGGCTACGGCGGTGAGCATGGCCGACACGGCCAGACGATGGGTTTTTTGCTGTTGAGTCATAAAAAAATACTCCTTTCAATGTGTGGAACACCCGGAAACTGTCTCCCAAGGTGCACGCATTAAAAAGAGCATACCAAAATATGCTGTACACGCCTTCTCTCATCCAGACTATACTGTCGGTACCGGGATCGCACCGGTTCGTGCAGCCCCAAGGGGCCGCTTGCAGACTATACTGCCGGTGGGGAATCACACCCCGCCTCGAAGACAAATATTCGTTTGTTCACTGGGACATAGTATATACCTGTATGGGAGAAATTGCAAGTACTTTTTTGGACGAAAATTTGTATAAGTTTTTAAAATTTTACAAAAAAGACTTTACAAAATAGAAAAGTTGTTCTATTATAAAGAAAAAGGGGGCGATGGATGTGCGGGCCAGGCAGGTGTCTTGCAGCTTCACCGGGCACAGGCCGGAAAAGCTGCCTTGGGGCGACTGTGAGAGCGACAGGCGCTGCCGGGCGCTGCAGGAGCGGCTGTTTCAGGCGGTGCAGACGGCTTATGAGCAGGGGTTTCGGCACTTCTTGTGCGGCATGGCCCGGGGGTGCGATTTTTGGTTTTGCGAGGCGGTGCTGCGGCTGCGGGGAGAGCATGGGGAGGTTTCCCTGGAGGCGGCCATTCCCTATGCCGGGCAGGCGGAGCGATGGGATCGGGCCGACCGGGCGCGATATGAGGCGCTGCTGGCTCGCTGTGACTATAAGACGGTTTTGCAGGAGGCGTATTCGCCGGGATGTATGCAGAGGCGCAACCGGTATTTGGTGGACCATGCGTCTATGCTCATTGCCGTGCATGACGGGCTGCCCGGGGGGACGCAGCAGACCATTGCCTACGCGCTTAGGCGGGGACTTGACATCGTGGACACACCTTCGGTGCTGGAAAAGAACAAAGACGGCGTATAATTTCGCCTGCGGCGGACATGCTACCCTTCAGAAAAGGAGGGGGTCGCTATGACGCAGCAAAACACACCCGACCGGGAAAATAATCAGGAGAAGGACACCAAGTCGGAGACGAAAACCGAGCGCTTGGTGGAGTTGGGATCTTCGGTGGTGACCAACCGGCATGGGACCATCCACTGCCTGACCATTATCGGACAGATCGAGGGACACACCAACGCCCCGGACAGCGCTAAAACCACGAAATACGAGCATCTTTTGCCGCTGCTGGCTTCTCTGGAGGAGTCGGAGGAGGTGGACGGGGTGCTGATCCTGCTGAACACCGTGGGCGGCGATGTGGAGGCGGGCCTGGCTCTGGCGGAGATGATTGCCGGGATGACCAAGCCCACGGCTACGCTGGTGCTGGGCGGCGGACACTCCATCGGCATTCCGCTGGCGGTGTCGGGGAAAATTAACATGATCGCCCCGTCGGCATCCATGACGGTTCATCCCGTGCGTATGAGCGGCACTATGATCGCTGCGCCCCAGACCTACCGCTATTTTGATAAGCTGCAGGAGAGTATTGTGCGATTTGTGGCGGCCCACTCCCAGATCCGGGCGGAGACCTTCCGGGAGCTGATGCTGCGCACGGACGAAATGGCCAATGATGTGGGCAGCGTGCTCTACGGCGAGGACGCCGTGGCCCTGGGACTGATGCAGCAGGTGGGTACGCTGAAGGACGCGCTGGCGGCCTTATACCGGGCCATTGACGAGGGGAAGAAGCGGGAGAGCGAGGCGTGAGAGCGGCAGGAGTAAGAGGAAAAAAGATGAAGAGGGCGGATTGCCACAGCCAGTGACATCGGTCACTGGCTTCGCAATGACAGTTTTTTAGGGAGTGCAGTGCAAGTCCAGCGGGCGGGCAGAGGTGTCCGCCTCTACACAGGTGAAGGGGTGCGGTGTGTGAAGGGACGGGCCGATGTGGGGAGCGAACTGAGCGCTGCCGGTGGCAGAGGAAGCGAAGTGAGCGAGTGGCCGCGGTCAAAATTTTAAGCGTCCGCCGTAAGGCAGCGCAAAAATTTTGGGCACCGTAACAGGGTCATCGGCCCCTACGAAAAGTTACATAAGGTGTGGTGGGGAAGGCGAACGCAGGGTCCGCCCCTACGGAAATTTGCCGAAAGGTATGTGTAGGGCGGGGTGAGGGCACCCCGCCCTACATTGTGTGGCAAGAAGTGCGGTAAAACGGGGCGTCGAGGACGCCGCCCCCTACGAATAGTTACAAGTAGTACGGTACGGCGGGTGACGGCAAGGGTTGCTCCTCGCCCTGTATTACATCTTTTGTAGGGCAGGGCCCGTGTGCCCTGCCGGGAGTGCGGTGGGACGGGCCGATGTGGGGAGCGAACTGAGCGCTGCCGGTGGCAGAGAAAGCGAAGTGAGCGAGTGGCCGCGGTCAAAATTTTAAGCGTCCGCCGTAAGGCAGCGCAAAAATTTTGGGCACCGCAACAGGGTCATCGGCCCCTACGAAAAGTTACATAAAGTGTGGTGGGGAAGGCGACCGCAGGGTCCGCTCCTACGGATAAAATTTGGCGTGTGTTTTTGTGTTTCTTTGCTATTGCCCCGCTTTTGAATTGCTTTTATTGGAGTAAGCGGAGCATATCCTCCGGGATGGGCGCGGTGACATCCAGCTCCTGGCCGGTGATTGGGTGGCGCAGGTGAACGGCATAGGAATGCAGGGCCGGGCGGGAAAGAAGCGATTTATCCTCGGTGCCGTAGAGCCAGTCTCCGACCAAGGGATGGCCGACGGCAGACATATGAAGGCGGAGCTGGTGGGTGCGGCCTGTTTGGGGCACCAGGCGCAGGAGGGAGAGGCCGTTTTGGGTCTCCAAAACTTCGTAATCCGTGTGGGCCGGGGCACCTTGGGGATCGATGCGGCGCTGCAGGAGGGAATCGGCTTGGCGGCCGATGGACAGGTCGATGGAGCCTGCGGCAGGAGCGGGAATACCCAGGCAGATGCCTCGGTACTCCCGATAAAAATCGCCGGAGTGGAGCAGAGCCATGCAGCGGGCATGGATATACCCGGTTTTGGCCACCACCATGACCCCGGTGGTGCCTCGGTCCAGGCGGTTCACCCCGTGGTATTGATCGCTGTGGAGATAGTGGGCTACGGCACCGGCCACGGTGACCGGCTCCCGGGTCAGAGCGGCGCAGTGGACGGTGATGCCGGCAGGTTTATTGAGAATCAGCAGGTCTTCGTCCTCCCACAGAATGGACAGAGGAAAATCCACCGGATGGAGATTTGGATTGTGACAGGGTGGGTCGGACACATCTACCGTCAGCCGGTCACCGGCGCGGCAACGAGCGGACACCGTGACAGGGTGGCCATTACAGGCGATGCCGCCTTCGCGCCATTTTACAGACTTGAGCAGGGTGGAGGATAGGGCGAAATGCCGCTGCAGCAGGTGCTTGACCGGGAGGCCATCCTCCTGGGGGGTGACAATGTGGGTGAGCAAACGCATGATTTTTATGCCTCCGGGGTGGATTTTTTTGGCGGAATATGATACCATGAAAACAACAAGTAAGAGAAGGAGCTGTTTTTATGGCATCTAAGGTATACTGGGCGGATCTTCGGGCGGATTTTCGGGAAAACCTGCAGCAGAAGCTGACACGCCTGATGAAAACCGCAGGTATGGGCGAAATTGACTTCGACAAAAAATATGTAGCCATCAAAATGCATTTCGGAGAGCCGGGCAACCTGGCCTTCCTTCGGCCGAACTGGGCGAAAACCGTGGCGGATTTTGTGAAGGAGCGGGGCGGTAAGCCCTTCCTCACCGACTGCAACACCCTTTATGTCGGCGGGCGCAAAAACGGGCTGGACCATCTGGACACAGCCATGCTCAACGGCTTTAACCCGATGACCACCGGGTGCCAGGTCATCATTGCCGACGGTATCAAGGGCAACGATGAGGTGGAGGTGCCGGTGGCGGGCGGCGAATATGTGCGCAATGCCAAGATCGGCCGGGCGATAATGGACGCGGATGTGTTCATCTCCCTGAACCATTTCAAGGGCCATGAATCTGCGGGCTTCGGCGGCGCCCTGAAGAACATTGGCATGGGCTGCGGCAGCCGCGCGGGTAAAATGGAGCAGCACAACGCCGGAAAGCCCCATGTGGAGCAGAAGCGCTGTGTGGGATGCAAGGTTTGCACCAAGATCTGCGCCCACAGCGCCATCACCGTGGAGGACCGTAAGGCGTCCATCGATCACAGTAAGTGCGTGGGCTGCGGACGGTGCATCGCCGTGTGCGCCCGCAACGCCATCACCATTAACTTTGACGAGTCCCACACCAACCTGAGCCGGAAAATGGCGGAGTACGCCAGGGCGGTGGTGGATGGGCGGCCCTGCTTCCATATTTCCCTGGTTATTGATGTATCCCCTAATTGTGACTGCCACGCGGAAAACGACGCGGCTATCGTGCCCAATGTGGGGATGTTTGCCTCCTTTGATCCGGTGGCCTTGGACATGGCCTGCGTGGACGCGGTAAACGCCCAGCCTCCGCTGCGGGACACGGCCGCCGATGCGGGTGACTGCCACGATCACGACTATTTCCACCGTATCCACCCGGATACCGACTGGATGAGCTGCCTGGAGCACGCCGAGAAGCTGGGGCTGGGCACCCGGGAATATGAGCTGGTGAAGATCTGAGAGGGATACCGGCTTTTTCGGAGCTAAAATATGGTTCGCTGCGCATAGATTTGCTGCCCTGTGGGCGGGATCTGTGCGCAGCCTTTTACAGCGGGAGGCGCGGGGAAATATAGGCTGGCAAGTATTTAACAAATGTGAATAAACTGAAAAGAATTTCCCTTTCGACACAATTATCTTGAATAAAAATTGCACCTATGGTAGAATTAGTTAACATAAGTTTTTAATTGGTTTGAGAGAAAGGTGAGACAGTGAAGCAGAAATTTGTACCCACCTACGAGGGGGAGCTGCGCAAGCACGCATTGCAGATACCCCGGTGCATCAGCGAGTGCAGCGGCATCCGGGTGTTCGGGCGGCGTATCAAATCCCTGGTTTTTTCCACGGATGTGGCGATTATCAAGAATATAAACGCCGATGCCGTCATTGCTGTTTATAATTTTACACCCCAGCCCAGCATAACGCAAGCCATAATCAGCGTGTCGGATGTGCCGGTATTTGCCGGAGTGGGCGGCGGCTACACCAACGGGCAGCGGTCTGTGAACATGGCCGCGGCTGCGGAGCAGCTGGGCGCCTTCGGCGTGGTGTGCAACGCCATGATCACCAACGATGCCATCCGCGACATCAAGAGCATGGTGGAAATACCGGTGGTGTTCACGGTGGTGTCAGAGCATGTGGATCTGGACAAGCGCCTGGCGGCCGGGGTAGACATTGTGAATGTGTCCGGCGCGGCCAGGACACCGGAAATAGTGGCGGAAATTCGGGCGAAATACCCGGAGCTGCCCATCATTGCCACCGGCGGGCCTACGGACGAGACGATTCTGTCGGCTATCCGGGCCGGGGCCAACGCCATTACATACACGCCCCCCAGCAGCAAGGATCTGTTTGCCAAGGATATGCAGGAGTACCGGGACTGGTATGAGGCCCACCGCAGAGAGGTGGACGAGATGCTCAATGAGGAATAAAAAACAAGAGAAAAATCGGAGAGGACTTTCCTCTCCGATTTATACTGTCGAAAAACCCTTTGGGTTTTTCCGACAAAAGGCTCACAGTCTGCTGCGCGCATAATTTGTCCGTCTGTGACGGACAAATTCCAGACTGGCAGCCTGAGAAGTATTTTCTCTCACGCACATGTCGCGAGAGAAAATGATTTTATTTCTTTGCCGCCTGCGGGCGGCAAACTCTGCGAGGCTTTTTTGACGCGCTGAATCGGAGAGCAAAATCCGCTCCGATTCAGCGCGTCGTTTTTAGGTTACATGGCCAGGTAGGCATCGCACTTCCGGTTGGCCTGGAAGGCGATCTCCTCCTCGTCGATGGTGGTGAGACGGCCATGCTCCACGGTGACCTTGCCGTTTACCACGGTATAGTCCACGGGACCGCGGACGCCTACGGTGCCCAGGACGGACTTGGGATCGTAGCAGGAGCCTACCAGCTCCAAACGGCGGCTGTCGATCATAAACAGGTCGGCGCACTTACCTACGGCGATCTGACCGATGTCGTCCCGGCCCAGCAGACGGGCGCTGCCGCGGGTGGCCATCTTCAAAATATCGTAGCCGGTGGGGGCTTCGCGGCTGGAATTCAGCCGATGCAGCAGGAAGGCCACACGCAGCTCCTCCATGAGGCTGGAGCCATCGTTGGAGGCACTGCCGTCTACGGCCAGGCCCACGGGCACGCCCAGCTTCAGCATCTCGGGGATGCGGGCGATGCCGGAGGAGAGCTTCATGTTGCTGATGGGGCAGTGGGCAACGCCGGTGCCGGTCTTGGCCAGGACGCGCAGCTCCTCGTCATTGAAGTGGATGCCGTGGGCATACCACACATCCTTGCCGATCCAGCCCAGGCGCTCCATATATTCCAAAGGACGGACACCCTCGCGCTGGAGCATGAAGTTTTCCTCGTCCTTGGTCTCACACAGGTGGGTGTGCAGGCGCACGCCGTACTGCCGGGCCAGAATGGCACTTTCGCGCAGCAGGTCGGCAGAGACGGAGAAGGGGGAGCAGGGGGCCAGGGCTACCCGGTGCATGGCACCATAGGAGGGATCGTGGTACTGCTCGATGACCCGGGCGGAGTCCTTCATGATCTCCTCCACGGTTTGCACCACGCTGTCAGGGGGCAGGCCGCCGTCCTTCACACTCAGGTCCATGCTGCCACGGCTGCAGTACATGCGGATGCCCAGCTCATCGGCGGCGGCAAACTGGGTGCCCAGCAGGTCGCCGGCGTGGGCGGGGAATACATAATGATGGTCAAAGCAGGTGGTGCAGCCGTGCTTCATCAGCTCGCCCATGCCTGTGAGGGAGGAGAGACGAATCACATCACTGTCCAGATTTTTCCAAATTTCGTAGAGAGTTTTGAGCCAGTCGAACAGCTCCATGTTTTGCACCTTGGCAAGATTACGGGAAAAGACCTGGTAGAGATGATGGTGGGTGTTTACCAGGCCGGGATAGCAGAGCATATGGGAGCCGTCGATGGTGCGGTCGGCGGTGGCGTCCAGGTTCGGGCCGAGCTTCTCAATGAAGCCGTCCTTACACAGGATGTCCACTTGGGTCAGGACCCGGTCGCTGTCGTCACAGGTGACGAGCTGGGAAATATTCTTGATCAGCAGGGTAGACATAGTTTATCCTCCTTTAATTCATAAGAAAAAAGAGCAGGCCCGTACGGGCCTACTCTTTTTATACGGTGTCAGCGTTCCTCGCGGAAGTAGGAGAGACCGAGGGACGCAGGGGGCTGATCCTCCCGCTTCTTACGCAGGGAAACCACGATCAGCACCACCAGGGTGATGGCGTAGGGCAGCATCTTGTACAGCTCCTTAATGGCCATCTGACCGCCGGGGGTGGGCAGATAGATGTTCAGGATGTACAGACCGCCGAAGAGGATGGAGGCCAGGATGCTGACATTGGGACGCCAGATGGTGAAGATGACCAGTGCAATGGCCAGCCAGCCGCGGTCACCGAAGGCGTTATTGGACCAGACGCCGTTGGCGTAGTCCATAACATAGTACAGGCCGCCCAGTCCTGCGATCATGGAGCCGATGCAGGTGGCCAGGTACTTATACTTGGTGACATTGATGCCGGCGGCGTCGGCAGTGGAAGCGCTCTCACCCACGGCGCGCAGGTGCAGGCCGGGACGGGTGTGGTTAAGGAAGTAGGAGGTGCCCAAAGCCACGATGATGGCCAGATACGCCAGGAAACCGTAGGACAGGAACAGCTCGCCGAACCAGCCGGTGGTGGTGGCGCCGGGGAGTGTGGTCTTAAAGCAGATACTGGTATTGGTCAGGGCAATGGAGGGAACATTGCTGCCCGTGAGCTTGATGAGGGAGCCGCCGAAGAAGTTGCCGACGCCCACGCCGAAGGTGGTCATGGCCAGACCGGTAACATTTTGGTTGGCCCGGAGGGTGACCGTCAGGAAGCAGTACAGCAGGCCCATCAGCAGGGAGCCCAGCAGAGAGCTGAGAATGGGGATGAGGACGGCCAGGAAGGGATTCAGTGCGCCGGAGGCGGACTGCTCATAGAAGAATGCGCCGATAACGCCGCTGATGCCGCCCACATACATGATGCCGGGAATACCCAGGTTCAGGTTGCCGGACTTCTCGGTAAGGATTTCGCCGGTGCTGCCGAAAAGCAGCGGGATGCCCTGCATAACAGCACGGGGGAAGAAAGAAATAAAGTTAAAAGTCATCCGTTACGCCTCCTTCTTGCTGCTCTTACGCAGAGTGACCTTATAGGTGATAAAGAACTCGGTAGCAATGATGAAGAAGAGGATGAAACCGGTCAGAATATCAGCAAAGGAATGGTTCAGGCCCAGGGAGCTGGATACTTCGCTGGCGCCGCGATCCATGGTCACCAAAAGCAGAGAGGCAGCGATCATGATAAAGGGATTAAACTTGGACATCCAGGAGACCATGACGGCGGTGAAGCCGCGGCTGTCCACGATGGTGGTGGTGAGGGTATGGTCGATACCAGAGGTCATCAGGAAGCCCATCAAAGCGCACAGGGAACCGGAGAGAACCATGGTGCGGATGATGACCCGGTCTACCTTGATGCCGGCATAGCTGGCGGTGCGCTGGCTCTCGCCCACCACGGCGATCTCATAGCCGTGCTTGCTGTAGCTCAGATAGATGTACATAAGGCCGGTCATCAGGGCCACAACAAGGATGGGCAGCAGGAAATCATTGCCAATGGAGGGCAGCCAACCGGCCCGGGTATCCTGGTTGATAATACCGATTTTACCGGCGCCCTTGGGAACCTCCCAAATAATGATGAAGTAGGAGGTGAGCTGCATGGCGATGTAGTTCATCATCAGGGTGAACAGGGTCTCATTGGTGTTCCACTTGGCCTTGAAGAAGGCGGGCAGGAAGCCCCAAATGGCACCGGCCACCAGAGAAGCGATGAGAGAAATCACGATCAGCAGAGGCGTGGAAACCTTGTCACCCAGCAGGATCATGCAGCTGGTGGTGGCCAGGCAGCCGATCATCGTCTGACCCTCGGCGCCGATGTTCCAAAAGCGCATCTTGAAGGCGGGGGTCACGGCCAGGGAGATGCCCAGCAGAACGGCCACATTACGGAAAGTCACGCCGATACGGCGGGAGGTGCCGAATGCGCCGGAGAGAATGGTGGCATACACGCTGAGGGGATTTTTGCCGGTGAGGATCGTGGTGATCAGACCACAGAAAACCAGCGCCAGCAGCAGAATACCGCCGCGGATCAGAAGCGCCTTGGACAGAGGCAATGTATCACGCTTAGAAATCTGAAATAGGGACTGCTTCTTATGCATTTTCCTTGCCTCCTTCCACGCGGGTCATCAAGGCGCCCACTTCGCGCTTGTCGGTCTTGCGGGCGTCTACTACGCCGGAGACCTGGCCGCCGCAAAGGACCACGATCCGGTCGCACAGCTCCAGCAGAACATCCAGGTCCTCGCCTACATACACAACAGCGACACCCTTCATCTTCTGCTCGGTGAGCAGGTTGTAAATGGTATAAGAGGTGTTGATATCCAGGCCGCGGACGGCATAAGCGGTCATCAGCACAGAGGGCTGCTGGGCGATCTCGCGGCCCACCAGGACCTTCTGCACATTACCGCCGGACATACGGCGAACGGGGAAGCTGGTGCTGGGAGTGACCACCTCCAGCTCCTGCCAGATGCGCTGGGCCAGTGCCTCGGGGTCCTTACGGTTCAGGAACACGCCCTTGCCCTTGCGCCAGGAGCGCAGCATCATGTTGCCGGTCATGCCCATGGAGCCCACCAGACCCATGCCCAAACGGTCCTCGGGGACGAAGCTCATGGCGATGCCGCTCTTGCGAATGTCCATGGGGTCCAGGCCCACCAGGTCTTTTTCCTCGCCGGTCTCGGGGTTATGGAAAAGGACGGAGCCGGACTTGATGGGATACAGGCCCGCGATGGACTCCAGCAGCTCACGCTGACCGGAGCCGGCGATGCCCGCGATGCCCAGCACCTCGCCGGCATTGACGGTGAAGGTGACATTGTCCAGGCGCTTGACGCCCAGCTCATCGTACACGGTGAGGTCCTTTACCTCCAGGCGGGGGGTAACATTCACCGGGTCGGGACGGTTGATATTCAGGGTGACGCTGTGGCCCACCATCATATCGGTGAGGGACTGCTGGTTGGCATCCTTGGTCATCACATCGCCGATGTACTCGCCCTTGCGCAGCACAGCCACTCGGTCGGACACATCCAGCACCTCGTGGAGCTTGTGGGTGATGATGATAAGGGACTTGCCGTCGTTTTTCATGTTGCGCATGACGGCGAAGAGCTTATCGGTCTCCTGGGGGGTCAGCACGGCGGTGGGCTCATCCAAAATGAGAATGTCGGCGCCGCGGAACAGGACCTTCACGATCTCTACAGTCTGCTTCTGGGAAACAGACATATCGTAGATCTTCATGTCGGGGTCGATGTCGAAGCCGTACTTCTGGCAGATGTCCTTGACCTTTTGGCGGGCACTGTTCAGGTCCAGCTTGCCCTCCAAGCCCAGGATGATATTCTCCGTGGCGGTGAAAATGTCGACCAGCTTGAAGTGCTGGTGGATCATACCGATGCCAAGGTCGAAAGCGTCCTTGGGAGAGGCGATGGTGACGGGCTGGTCGTGGACATAGATCTGTCCCTCATCGGGGAAGTAGATGCCGGAGAGCATATTCATCAGCGTGGTCTTGCCGCTGCCGTTTTCGCCCAGCAGAGACAGGATCTCACCCTCGTACAGATCAAGGTTCACATCTTTGTTTGCGATGACCTTGCTGCCGAAGCGCTTGGTGATGTTCTCCATTCTAATTGCGCATTTTTTTTCCAAGGCTGTCATCCTTTCTTTCGGCGCAGTTGGCTGCAACACCTCGTAAAACGCCGGGGTTAGATTCAATACACCTTATTTTAACATACATGTGAATGATTGTAAATCGCAATTTACAAAAAAATTGTTAGGTATATACAAAAAATGTTAGGTTATACAAGAATGAGAAACGGTCTTTGTGCGATTTGCCGATGGAGTAAAAATAGTGGGGTGAATCGCCGTGGGAGAGATTAAAAATTACCCCTGGGGTAGCTGTCCATAAAACAGGTTTAAAAAAACAAATACTATGGCAGTTGCCGGACAAGGGTTGCTGACAAAAGGGGTATGTGTCATTAAGGCACATGCCCCTTTGATTATGCAGTTGCCTTTGTTGATGGTAGATGGATAGGATGGATTTTGTACGATTTAAGGTCGATAATCCAGAATTAGCTTACCTGTGAGCAACGCAAAAATTAGGGGCAACGATGCGTCCATGCCCTTGCACAAATACAGCTCATAGTGAGGATAGGAAAGAAGTTTGCTGAAACGATAATTTTGTCCCTTATTCCGCGCTTCTGCAATCCAACCTGTTTTCCTCTTACTGCCTGATGACCTGCATATGGCCAGAAGCTTCCATTTTTTTCAGTCAAATCAGCATATGACTATTGTTTCTTCAGACATTGTATGCTATAATCTCAATGCAAATATGGGTATGGAGAACTCATGGAGTGGTGAACTCCACGATAAAATCGCGGCGCAATGGCAAATGGGTCAGCGGCTGGCTGATGGCAGTTGCTATTTTTCGGGATTCGCATAAGTGGCCGCTTATTTGCAACGGAGAGTAATGGAAAGAGCGTGCGTTCCTGCTCTGGAAGCAGAGTTGGGAATTCATTCTGAAGAATGAGGCCGACTGTATTTTCTACATCCGCTACTATTACTCTGCGGACTGCCGGGCACAAGCGTATGACACACACCTGAAGCATTTCCATGCGCTGATTGAAAAAGTCAGACCTGCCTTCAAGCCGGGCACGAACGTGGACATGCTGGTGCACGAGATTTTCGATACCATGCTGGCTTTTGCAACGCGGGTGCTGAACGGCGAGATGGAGAACAGCGAGGCCACGACCGAATGGACATTTGAACAGATTTATAGATTTGTCGTGCTGAATGTCAGGGCCGAAGTTTTAGAGGAAGAGGATAAAAAAGAAGCGATATGAACAGATCACTTAAAAAAATCTGGAATGTGATCAGTAGTATTCTGGTTGCGCTGGTGGTGATTCTGGCGCTGCTGCTGGTGGGCGCAAGGGTCGTGGGCCTGCAGGTATTCACCGTGCTGTCCGGGTCCATGGAACCGACCTATCACACCGGTTCGCTGATCTATGTAAAAGAGGTAGACCCCTACACCATCGAGGTCGGGAAGCCCATCACCTTTATGTTGAACGAGGACACCGTGGCCACCCACCGCGTTGTGGGCATCGTCCCGGATGAGGAGGATCCCACCGTGATTCGCTTCCGCACCAAGGGCGATGCCAACGAAGCTGAGGACGGCGGGCTGGTACATTATAAAAATGTGATCGGTACGCCGATCTTCTCCATCCCATATCTGGGCTATGTGGCGGAGTACATCCAGCACCCGCCCGGCATGTACATTGCCATCTCCGCAGGTGCGATCCTGCTACTGCTTGTATTCATCCCCGACATTTTTGCGGACGATAAAGACAAGGAACAGGACAAAAAGAAGAAGTCCTCCCGCCGTAATAAGGGTGCGCATGTCGCGGCACACGAGGCTGCTGCGGTCGATGCCGCCACAGAAGAACCCGCCAGTGAAAGTCTGGCCGACGAGATTCGCCGGAAAACCGATAATCTACTCACAGACGAGGAGGTCGAGGATATCCGCCGGGAGGTCGAGGCAGGCCGCTTTGACGATGCCGCCGCCGATGCGCTCCGGCAGGAGCTGCTGAGGCGGAAAGCAAAACGGGACATGCAGGAAGTGCCTCATTGAATGAAGGGCAATGCCGCAAGGCCCCCTATATAACATTATTTTTAAGGAAGTTTTCGGAAATGAAAGCAAGAAGCAAGGCTCTGCTCCTGACTCTCTGTGCGGTATTGCTTGTGGCCGTCTCTGTGCCGGGAACCATGGCGTATCTGACCTCAAAGACCCAAGTAATTACCAACACATTCACCGTGGGAAACATCAACATCGAGCTGACCGAGACCAAGCCGGAAAATCAGCAGGCCAAGATCATTCCCGGCGTTGACATTGTGAAAGACCCGAAGGTGACAGTCAAGGCCAACTCCGAAGCCTGCTAGCTGTTTTTAAAGGTTGAGCAGACCGGTACATTCGTCAAAGAAAAGGTCAACCCCACCTCCGGCAGTAACTAAGTACCCCGCTGCGCAGGGGCGCAGAGAAAATATCCCTACATAAAAGGAGCAAAGCAAACATGAAGAAGAAACTTACCGCAATTTTCCTGTGTGTGGCGCTGGCTGCCATCGCCATCGTGGGCGCATCCCTCGCGTACTTCACCGACACGAAGTCCGCAACGAATACGTTTACTGTGGGAAAGGTCAAGATCGACCTGATCGAATCTAGATACCACCGTCAGGGATCCGGCAGCTCCGGCGATACCTCTATTCCGGCTCCTACTCAGACCGCGAGCGGCATGAAGTATATCTCCGACGGCGCTACGATTTTCACAGATGAAGAGATCAAGGCGGATGCTGCGAATTACTCTGCCTACATCGGTGAGCGGGGCAAAAACATGGTCCCCGGCAAGAACATTGCCAAGTCCCCTTATGTCATCAACACCGGCGCGAATGACGCCTACATCCGCATCCGTGTGATGATCCCCTCTGATGCGAACCGCGATTACTGGCAGGCTCGCAGCGGCGGCGTGATCGAAAGCCAGTTCTGCACCACTGCCATCACCAGCGGCGAGTTTATGCACAATGACAAAACAAATTACAATCCGTTTATTGACGCTTCTGGCAGGGGCTATGTGGATGAGAACGGCGTAAAGTACGATGTTTACACCTTCATCCGCACCGAGCCGCTGAAGCCCGGTGAGATGACCGAATGGAACGTCTGGAACTACATCGGTATTGCGGATGAGGCTACCAGCGCGAACATCCAGAAGGCTATCAATAAGGGCGCGATCCTGGTATCGGGAGACGGTACCATGACCGTCAATGTTCTGGTGCAGGCCGACGCCATCCAGGCCGAGGGCTTTGCGGATGCTAAGGCAGCCTTCGCCGCATTCGATGCACAGGCGTAATTGCTTTTTGGGAACGCGGCTTTTTTGAAAGGCTGTTTCAATTCGTTTTCCCCTGCGCAGGGGCGCAGAGAAAATATCCCTACATAAAAGGAGCAAAGCAAACATGAAGAAGAAACTTACCGTAATTTTCCTGTGTGTGGCGCTGGCTGCCATCGCCATTGTGGGCGCATCTCTGGCGTACTTCACCGACACGAAGTCCGCAAAGAATACCTTCACCGTGGGCAATGTTAAGATCGACCTGATCGAGTCCAAGTTCCACCGCGAAGGCAACGGCAACTCCGGCGATACCTCCATCCCCAAAGCCAGCCATGAGGTGACCGATGCTGACAACATGGAGTATGTCAAGACGGGTCACAAGATGTTCACCAATGAGGAGATCAAGGCAGACGCCGAGACCTATGCGAACGACTACCTGGCCGTGAAGGGCGAAAACATGGTTCCCGGTCGCCGCGTTGCCAAGTCCCCTTATGTGGTCAACACCGGCGCCAACGATGCTTACATCCGCATCCGTGTGCTGGTTCCCTCCGCAGCCAACAATGACTTTGTTGACGTGACAGCCGGCGGCGTGATCACCAACCAGTGGTGCTCCTCCTGCATTAGCACCGGCGAGTTCATCGATGGCAAGGGCGGCGGCTGGGACAATGCCCCTGCGATTGATAAAGCCAGTGTTACCAAGGACGGCGTAACCTACGACGTTTACACCTTCACCCGCGTCAAGCCTCTGGCTGCCGGCAAGATGACCGAGTGGAACGTCTGGAACTTCATCGGCATCAACAAGGATGCGACCAGCGCCGATATCCAGAAGGCCATCGATGCCGGTGCTATCAAGTTTGTCGAGACCGACGGCGGCGCCAAGACCATGACCCTGAACGTTCTGGTCGAGGCCGACGCCATCCAGTCCGAGGGCTTTGCCAACGCCGATGCTGCTTGGGCTGCATTTAAATAAAAGAACGAACATTTCCATCCCATGGTCTGCGCCCTTCGGAGCGCAGACCATATGCAGCTTCGTTTTTAGATCCGGGGTGGATTTTTCGAATATAATTTGAGATGAGCAGGACAATTCGGCGGGTACAGGAGCTGCGCCGCAAAAAGCAGAACAGCGTGACTTCCGCCACGCTGTTCTTTTTAAACCTTATAAACCTGTCTTATGCGCTGCTACCTTGGGGGGAGGTTTTGGGGTCAATGGGCGGCGACCCCTCAGCCAGCTTGGCGGCTCCACTTACGCAGGGGAGCCAGGGGTTACGGATTGCCACGGGCGCAGAGGGCCCTCGCAATGACAATATAAGGAAGGGACAGAAAAAAGATGGACTGCCGGAGCAGTCCATCTTTTGAATTGTGCTGCAAGAAATTACATCTTGGTGTTCAGCAGGGTGATGCCATCGATCTGCAGATCGAAGTAAGGAGCGGAACGAGCGCTGGACTCAGCGAAGTAACCTTCCTTGATGGCCTCGGTGTCGCCGGTGTAGTTAGCATCGGTGTCAACATCGGCCATGTAGGAGGTGATGTGGCCATCGCCGTCAACCTTCAGAGTGTCGGTCTTGAAAGAGTTCATCGTTTCGTCGGCACGGGTGGTGAAGGTGGACACATCAAAGACATGCAGCTCGCCCTTCTCCAGCTTGGCCTTAGCGGCCTCGATAGCCTCGGCAGTGCCCTTAGCGGCAACAGCGTCATTGATCTCTTCCAGAACCACAGAGCCGGTGGCCAGGGTGCCGGTCCAGTCAGTGTCAATGGTCTTGCCTTCCATGACAGCCTTGATGGCATACTCATAGTAAGGAGCCCAGTCGATACGGGAGGAGATGATGTAGGTGTTGGGGCCGGCGTCCTTGGTGGAGCCGTTGTAGGAAACATTGGGGACCTTGGCGTTCTCGCAAGCGGTGGGAGCGCCGAAGGAGTCAGCGTGCTGGCTGATGAGCTTGCAGCCATTGGCGATCAGCTGCTGAGCGCCTTCCTTCTCCAGAGCCTCATCGTACCAGCTGCCGGTGAAGGTAACTTCCATGGTGACGGAGGGGCAGACGGACTTGGCACCCAGATAGAAAGAGGTGTAGCCGGAGATAACTTCCGCATAGGTGAAGGCACCGACATAGCCGATCTTAGCCTCGTCCTTGGTGAACTGGCCGGCATCGATCATCTCATTGAGCTTCATACCGGCGGCAATACCGGCCAGGTAACGGCCCTCGTAGATGGAGGCGAAGGCATTGTGATAGTTGGCCAGGCCATCGGTGTGAGCGCGGGTACCGGTGGAGTGGCAGAACTGGACATCGGGATACTTCTTGGCGGCGTCGATCATGAAGGGCTCATGGCCGAAGCTGTCGGCGAAGATGATGTTGCAGCCATTCTCAGCCAGGTCGCAAGCGGTGTCGTAGCACTCCTGGCCCTCGGGAATGTTGGTCTTGAGGATGTAGTCAGCATCGGTCAGACCCAGATTCTCGATGGCCTTTTTGGCAGCGTTGATGAAGTTGAGGTCGTAGGTGGAGTTTTCGTCGTGCAGGGTGATGAAGCCGACCTTGACCTTGGCCTTGTCAGAGTCGTTGTCCTTCTTGCCGCAGGCGAACAGGCTCAGAGCCATAACCAGGGCCAGAAGCAGTGCAAGGAACTTTTTCATTCAGGTTTTCCTCCTTAAAATATGTGGCAGCCGAAAAGGATGATAATTTTTCCGGCTGTCTGAATAACGGGCGCAGGCCCGACATTCACATACATCAAGGTTATTATAGCGTACAGGCTCAAAAATTTCAACCAAAAATTTCATTTTTACCAAAAAAATTTTTTTGTACGCTGCATTTTCTTGTGACAAATGATGAATTTGTGAAAAGTGCTATAAAACCATTTGAAAAATTTGTAAAGGATGAAGATTGACAAAGGGGCGCGGGAGAATTTACTCTCCCGCGCCTGGGGTAAATTTGTGAAAATTACTGATGGATACGGGTGTCGGTCTTACCGGCGAGACTGTCGAAAAACCCTCCGGGTTTTTCCGACAAAAGGCTTGCAGTCTGCTGCGCGCATAATTTTGAGCCCTTGGCTCAAAATTCCACACTGGCAGCCTGAGAGGTATTTTCTCTCACGCACAGGTCGCGAGAGAAAATGATTTTATTTCTTTGCCGCCTGCGGGCGGCAAACTCTGCGAGGCTTTTTTAATACGCGGATCCGGCTTCGCCGGGGGATATTTGTTGGTTTATGCTTTGCTCATGCGGCTTTTGAAAAAAGAGATTGTGGGCAGCCGCCACAGAAGCAGGGAGCCCAGGCCGTAACAGGCCAGCAGCTCGCCCAGGGCTACGGAGGCGGCGTTCAGGGCGAAGGTGGCGGCGAAGGCATCGGTGAAGCCCACCTGCTCCCAGGCCAGCATCCCGCCCACCAACAGACCGTTGCACACCACCGGGGGCAGCGGGGCCAGCCACTTGCGCTTACACCGGGCTGTTAAAACCGCCGCCAAGAGTGTGGTCAGGGAGCCTATGACGATGTCCAGCAGGCCGTAAGGACTGAGAAGGTTGGTGATGAGGCAGCCGACAAACAGGCCCCCTGCCGTCTCCGGAAAGAAAAACGGCAGCACGCACAGGGCCTCGGCAAAGCGGCACTGGACGGGGCCGAAGGTCACGCCGAAAACGGACCCGAAAATAGACAGCACCGCATAGGCGGCGCCCACCACGGCGGCGGTGGCAAGGTGTTGAACGGTGAATTTTTTCATGGTAATATCCTCCCATTTTTTGTTTAGAGAACGGCCGAAACCGAACGAACGCCTATCGGCGCTTGGACAGGGTGTGGAAACCGGTCGGGAGGTAGTATAACACAAAAACAGAAGAATGCAAGGGGGAAAAGAGAAACGACGCAGCGGAAATCGGGGTTAGAGGGGCGCTTTTTGCAAAAAAAGTGGGAGTTTGCGACAAAAAGGCCTTGACTTTTGACAAAAATCAGGTAAAATAATAAGGCTTGCATTATGCAGGCAAATCCTTGCTCTCACCGAATGTGAGGGCCATAAGACCAGAAGGAGGTGCAAAAGTATGGCTAAAATTTCTGCCAACTATGAGGTCGTTTACATCATCGACCCGGCACAGGGTGAGGAGGCTATTGCCGCCACGGTGGCAAAGTTCCAGGCTCTGGCTGAGCAGAACGGTTCCGATGTAGTCGTGGACGAGTGGGGCAAGCGTCGTCTTGCTTACGCTATCGACTACAAGACCGAGGGTTACTATGTGCTGATGAGCTTCACCAGCGCGCCCGAGTTCCCCAAGGAGCTGGATCGTATCCTGGGCATTACCGAGGGCATTATGCGTTCCATGATCGTCTGCAAGGACGAGTAAGGGAGGCACGCAAATGCTGAACAAGATCTTTATTATGGGTCGTCTGACCCGGGATCCGGAGCTGCGCAGACTGGAAAACGGCACCGCTGTGACCAGATTTTCCCTGGCAGTGGATCGGGATTTCAAGTCTCAAAACGGCGAGAGAAGCACGGATTTCATCGATGTGGTCGCCTGGCGCAGCACGGCGGAATTCGTGAGCAAGTACTTCAGCAAGGGCCGCATGGCCATTGTGGAGGGTCGCCTGCAGATCCGGGACTGGAAGGACAAGGACGGCAACAACCGCCGCAGCGCGGAGGTGGTGGCCGACAATGTGTATTTCGGCGACTCCAAGCGCGACGGCGCCACCGGCGGCGACTATGCTGCCCCGGCTGCCGGCTACAGTGCCCCCTCCGGCGGTTATGCCGCACCTGTGGGCGGCACAAGCTCCGGCTTTTCCGAGATCGACGACGAGGACGGCGACCTGCCGTTCTGACCTGTACCCCCGGGGTACACCAATTCTATAAAGGAGGAATTTTTCCATGGCTATGGAACGCGAAAATAGAGCGCCCCGCGGCAACAGCCGCAAGCGCCGCAAGGTCTGCCAGTTCTGCGTGGACAAGTGCGAGCACATTGATTACAAGGACGCTGCCAAGCTGCGCCGCTTCATCAGCGAGCGCTCCAAGATTCTGCCCCGCCGCACCACCGGCACCTGCGCTATGCATCAGCGCCAGCTGACGATGGCCATTAAGCGGGCCCGTCAGATCGCCCTGCTGCCCTTCGTTACCGAATAAGGCAGAGAGAACAAAATCAAGACAGGTGCATCCCATGGGTGCGCCTGTTTTTTTGCGGGAAAGTGGGTGACAAATGGGCGTGGGCGGTATAATGGATATAGAAAGGGCGCCGCAGCAAGCGGTTAGCCCGGTAGTTTTACAAGTTCACAAAAATGGAAACCGTCACTTGCTGGAGTGGCGGTTTCTTTTTTGCTGTGGGGTCAGGCCGGGAGCAGGATCTTACAGGGCGGAACGAAAAATGGGCAAAAAAATTACCCCCGGCGCAGATTGGCGTTTGGGGGTCAGTGCATTTCCTGGGCTAATTGGGTGAGGAGGAGCAGTTGGTGGCTGTTGAGCCGGCGCAGCTCGCAGGAGAGGGCTTGCAGGGCCACGGGGTCGGGGAGGTTCGGGGTGAAGAACTCAGCGGGGGTCACGCCCAGGTAGTCGCAGATGTAGAAAAACATGGACATGGAGGGGAGGCTGACGCCGTTTTCGATGTTATTGATGTACCCGGCGCTCTGACCCAGGGACAGGCTCATGTCCCGGGCGGACACGCCCTTTGCCTGTCGCAACTGGGCTAAACGAAGGGGAAACTGTTCTTTTTCCATGAGATACCTCCGCAGATTTTTAATAATCGTACTATATACTATGGACAATTATATCTAATTATAGTATCTATTTTCTTGACATTGCTATTTCGATTAGATATAATGCGGGTGGCGACTATAAAAATTATATTTTGCGGAGGGGAAAAATGATAATTTTCATTGTGCTGGCTGTTGTGGCGATTGTGATAATGATAAAAGCCACCAATAAAAAACAAAGGGAAGAGGAGCTCGAATGGGAGAAGAGGGAAGTGGCGGCGAGAATACAAAACGAGAAGAATAAACAGAAAAAAGAACGGGAAGAGGCACTTTTGAAGCAAAAGCAATTAGAGGAGAAATATGCCGTCAGTGCGCTGACAAAGGAAATTATCCGCACCATAAGCGATGGGACAGGGCGCAAGCCGGAGGAGATCGAGGTTTATAACGACCATGTTTCCGGGCGGACGAATGGCGCAATACGGACTTTTGATTTTGCATCCAATCGCGTAGAGAATTTGAAAAACGCGGTGGAAGTCATAACGGGTGACAGAATTGATGAGGAAAAATTGCTCCGTCCGCAGTTGGCGCTGGCTTCGGCCATCAATAGGATATTGGGGGGAGAATACAGCATTACGGATATGGCTAAACGCAGCGCTAAAAAGATTGATTACTCTGATGGCGATTACTCTATTCAGTATGGATATTTTGCGGACCGAGTTATTATGCGGCTGAAGCCGACGAATAATTTTTAAGGAGGGAACGACAATGGCACGGTGTTATTATTTGAATTATGAGAGCAAGGGGTTTCTTAGTAGCTACGGGAGCGACGAATATGTTTGCAAGCTGTGTGGGAAGCACTTTGCCACCGACGACCCACAGGTGAAGTACACTTGCAATGCTGATTACGGCGAGGAGTATCAGAAGTGCCCGGTGTACCGGGATCGGCGGTGAATGAAATGATAGAAATGGCCCTGAGGAAGCGCTGGCTTCTTCAGGGCGGTTTTCGTTACATGGGGTACGGATTGCCACGGCCAGTGACATCGGTCACTGGTTTCGCAATGACAGGTTACAAGAAGTGCGGTGGTCGGTGGCACACATGGGTGCCACCCTACAAGGTTTTTGTAGGGCAGGGCCCGTGTGCCCTGCCGGGAGAGCAGGGAAAGAATCCCCCTCCCTTTAGGCAAGGGAGGCAACAGTTTTTCGGGGGCGCGGTGGGGCGGACAGAGGTGTCCACCCCTACGGAAGTGTATCTTGCGGTGTGTAGGGGAGGGGCTCTGCCCCTCCCACGGGCGGGGTAGAACCCCGCCCCTACGGAAGTGGGTCAGGAAATGAGATAAACGGGGCGGCGGGGATGCGAAAAAGTGGCCTATTCCGGGGCTTGAGCCGGGATAGACCACTTTATTTTGATTATTTTATTTTACAGCTTCGTCACCATGGGGATGACCATGGGGCTGCGCTTGGTGTGCTTATACAGGTAGCTGCTCACGGCGCTGCGGACGGCCCGGGAGACCTCGCCGTCGTCCCGGCGCTTCCGGGCGGGCATGGCGTCCACGGTTTTCTGGGCTACCTCCCGGAGCTGATGCAGCAGCTCCTCGGACTCCTTTACATACACGAAGCCCCGGGTGACGATCTCCGGCGGGCACAGGAGCTGGTGATCGTGAGAGGACATGGGCAGCACGACCACCACCATGCCGTCCTCGGCCAGGAGCTTGCGGTCGTTGAGGACCACGGCCCCTACCTCGCCCACACCGGATCCATCCACGAACACCTCCCCGGCGGGGACGCTGGTCTCGCACTTAATGTGCTTACCGGTAATCTCGATGACGGAGCCGTTGTCGGCCACCACGATATTATTGGGATTCATGCCCATGGACTCCGCCACGCGCTTGTGGATCTGCAGCATACGCTGCTCGCCGTGGAGGGGAATGAAGAAGCGGGGCTTGGTGAGGGCATGGATGATCTTCAGCTCCTCCTGGCAGGCGTGGCCGGAGACATGGAGCATATCCGCCTTGTCATACACCACATCCACGCCCTTGCGGAACAGCTCATTGATGACCCGGCCCACCGTCACCTCGTTGCCGGGAATGGCGGAGGCGGAGATGATGACCTTGTCCGTGGGGCCCACATCGATCTGCTTGTGGGTGGAGAAGGCCATGCGGTACAGGGCGCTCATTTCCTCACCCTGGGAGCCGGTGGTGACGATGACCTGCTGCTCCGGGGGCAGATTTTTCAGCCGATTCAGGTCCACCACGGTGCCCTTGGGCACCTTCATATACCCCAGGTCTGTGGAGACCTTCATAATATTCTCCATGCTGCGGCCGGTGACGGCCACCTTGCGTCCGCAGGCGTGGGCGGCGTCAATGACCTGCTGAATGCGGTGGACATTGCTGGCAAAGGTGGTGACGATAATGCGCTTTTTGCAGCCGGTGAACTGGCGGGTAAAGGTCTTGCCCACGGCTCGCTCGCTCATGGTGTATCCGGGGCGCTCCACATTGGTGGAGTCGGCCAGCAGGGCCAGAACGCCCTCGTGACCCAGGGCACCGAAGCGGGCCAGGTCGATGACCTCCCCGTCGATGGGGGTGGAGTCGATCTTAAAGTCACCGGTGTGGACAACGGTGCCCATGCGGGTGCGGATGGCGAAGGCCACGGAGTCGGCAATGGAGTGGTTCACATGGATAAACTCCACCTGGAACTTGCCGGCCCGGACGGTGCTGCCCGGCTCCACGGTGATGATCTTGGTGGAGTCCAGCAGGCGGTGCTCCTGAAGCTTCAGCTTAATAAGCCCGGCGGTGAAGCGGGTGCAGTAGATGGGCATATTCACCTGCTTGAGAACATAGGGAATGGCCCCGATGTGGTCCTCGTGGCCGTGGGTGATGAACAGGCCCCGGAGGCGGTTGTGATTCTTGATCAGGTAGCTGACATCGGGAATGACACAGTCGATGCCGTACATATCGTCGCCGGGGAAGGCCATGCCGCAGTCCACCACGATGATCTCGCCGCCGTATTCGTAGGCGGTCATGTTTTTGCCGATCTCATTGAGGCCGCCCAGGGGGATGATTTTTAATTTTTCTGCCATAAAAGTATTGATTCTCCTTTTTAGTTCCAGGGTCGCGGCGGGCGGGAGCAGCGCAAAAATGCGCGCCAAAACAAAGGCGCCCCGCCTGCGCCGGGCCCTGCATCGCCCTGCGCGGCGGCGGAGGACCGCCTGACCGTGACCGTAGTTTAATTTTTTCGGGGGATAAGCCCCGTTTATCGCATCGCGGCATCCACATTGCACGCGAAAAGATACATATAACTGGTGAAAAATCTTCGATTTTTCTGCCAAAGGGATTGCAGTCTGCTGCGCGCATAATTTTTGCGCAGAGCGCAAAAATTTCATACTGGCAGTCTGAGAGGTATTTTTCCCCACGCGCATGTCGCGATGAAAAATGATCCCAATTCTTTGCCGCCTGCGGGCGGCAAACTCTGCGAGGCTTTTTGAAACGCCACAGCCGGTGACACCGGTCACTTCGCAGTGGCGGTTTTTGGGTGAGGATTTTCCTCGATTATTTTATAGTATAGCACAGTTTTTATCATTTGTACACCCCCAACCGTGCGACGGATTTTGCCCGGGCTCGACAGAAGGAGGGCGGGACGACCGATTTCAGCGGCGGGGGCGGCCCTTATATGGCCTTTCTTGCCGTTATCGAAAATCCTGATGCTTTGCCGACAGCCTCAAAAAATCTGCCCGTCCCAAAAGTCTCGAAAGAACCCCCTTGTCTGCTTTGCGTTATTATGGTATAATGAACAATCAAAATGAAACTGGGTCACTATCCCCATGCGACAGGAGGGCAGGCAATGAACGGGAAATTACGCAAGCTCGTGCAGACGAATATGGTGCTGTATATCCTGCTGCTGCTGGTGTTTGCCGGACTGACGGCGCGGCTGTCGCCGCTGCTTGCCGCCGGTGAGGTGGCGGCGGCCCTGCTGGTGTGGTATGTGAGCCGGCGGCGCAACAAGGTCATGCAGCAGCAGCTTCACCAGTATGTGGAGCGCATCTCCGGCGGCGCCGACACCGCCAAGACCAGCAATATGCTTTTTGCTCCCATGCCTATGATGGTCTTTAACCCCGACAGCGAGGATGTGCTGTGGGCCAACGACCTGTTTGCGGAGCTGCCGGGTGTGGGAGAGAACATCTATGAGTCCCGGGTACGGGATGTGGTAAAGGACTTCGAGACCCACTGGCTCATGGAGGGAAAGTCCGAGTATCCGGGGGTTTTTACCTGGAATGACCGGCGCTATCGGGTGTTTGGCTGCCTGTCGCAGCCTGAGGAAAAGGGCCGCTTCGGGGTGCTGGCCACAACCTATTGGATGGATGTGACGGACCTGGAGCATATGCGCTCTACGCTGGAGGAGACCAAGCCCGTGGCCGCCATTGTGATGATCGATAACTACGAGGATCTGATGGGCGCCTGCCCGGAGGGGAAGCGCTCGGCGATACGGGCGGCCATTGAGGAGAAAATGGACCAGTGGCGGGGCACCTCCGGGGCGCTGCTGATGAAGTACGACCGGGACCGCTACCTGATGGTGTTCACGGAGAAGCAGTACGAGGCCTTTGCCCAGGGGCGGTTTGCCATTTTGGATGAGGTGCGCACGGTGCAGGCCGCCGAGGGCGTGTATGCCACCATGTCCATCGGCGTGGGCCGGGAGGCCGGGAGCTACGACGCACTGTTTAAAAATGCGGGTCTGGCGCTGGAGATGGCCCTGAGCCGGGGCGGAGACCAGGCCGTGGTAAAGGACCGGATGAATTTCGAGTTTTACGGCGGACGGGCCAAGACCACGGAAAAGCGCACAAAGGTGAAGTCCCGGGTCATGGCCAACGCTTTGGGCGACCTGATGGACGAAACAGAGCATGTGTATGTTATGGGCCACCAGTACGCCGACATGGATACCCTGGGCGCGGCGGCGGGTGTGTGCGCCATTGCCCGTAAGCGGGGCAAGGTCGCCCGGATCGTGATGGACACAGAGAACAACTCCGTGGGGCCCATGCTGCGAAAGCTGAAGGCCTTGCCAGAGTACAAGGATGTGTTCATCGGCGGCGGCGACGCCTTTTTGCGGGTGCAGCCGGACACGCTCCTGGTGGTGGTGGACACCAACCGCCCGGCCAGTGTGGAGTCGGAGCCTCTGCTGGAGGCGTGCAACCGGGTGGCGGTCATTGACCATCATCGCCGGGGCAGCAGCTACATTGAAAAAATGGCTCTGAACTTCCACGAGCCCTACGCCTCCTCCGCCAGCGAACTGGTGACGGAGCTGCTGGGCTACCTGCTGGAGCCTGGCGACCTGCTGAAAACCGAGGCGGAGGCCCTGCTGGCGGGCATTGTGCTGGACACCAAGAACTTTACCAACCGCACCGGAGGCCGGACCTTTGAGGCGGCGGCGTATCTGCGCCGGGCCGGGGCCGACACCCAGGATGTGCAGCGGATGTTCCAGAGCGATCTGGAGTCTATGATCGACCGCTACGCCATCATACGCCAGGCGGTGCTGTACCGGGAGGACCTGGCCATCGCCGCCATCGACGAGGAGTGCGAGCGGGTGACGGCGGCCAAGGCAGCCGACGAGCTGCTGACCCTCAGCGGCGTGCAGGCATCGTTTGTGTTCTACCCAAAGGACGGCGGCGTGTACATCTCCGCCCGGTCCCTGGGCGAGGTGAATGTGCAGGTTATTGTGGAGGCTCTGGGCGGCGGCGGCAACTCCACCAGCGCAGGCGGGCAACTGCCCGGCGTGACGGTGGAGCAGGTGCGCCAAAAGCTCCAGGAAGCCATTGATAAATATTACGAAAAATCCAACCAAGGAGGAACTGCGAAATGAAAGTTATCTTAAAGGCCGATGTGAGAGGCAAGGGTAAGAAGGGCCAGATGATCGAGGTGGCCGAGGGCTACGCCCGGAACTTCCTGATGCCCAAGGGCCTGGCCGTTCTGGCTACGGCGGACGCGGTAAACACCATGCGCCTGCAGGAAAAGGCAAAGGCCAAGGCCGACGCGGAGGCTAAGGCTGCCGCCGCGGAGATCGCGGAAAAGCTCAAGGGCCTGCAGGTGAAGGTGGTCTCTAAGGGCGGCGAGGGCGGCAAGCTCTTCGGCGCCGTGACGGGCCGGGAAATTTCCGCTGCCCTGAAGGAGCAGCACGGCGTGGATATCGACAGCAAGAAGCTGGTGCTGGACGAGCCCATCAAGAGCTTCGGCAGCTATCAGGTGAAGGCCAAGCTGGGCTTTGAGATCAGCGGCACGGTGTATGTGATCGTGACGGAGGAGAAGTAAGAAAAACAGGACGGAAGGAGGTTTCCCCTATGCCTATGGACGAGCTGCTGAGCCGTGCCATGCCCCATTCCCCGGAGGCGGAGCAGGCGGTGCTGGGGTCCATGCTCATTGACGCGGACTGCATCAAGGATGTGATGGACCGGCTCCAGCCCCAGGATTTTTACCTGCGGCAAAATCGGGAGATCTTCGAGACCATTTATTCCATGTTCATCTACTCCAAGCCCATTGACGGCGTGACGGTGGCCCGGGAGATGGAAAAAGCCGGGGTATACCGGGAGGATACCCGGGCATACCTCCTGCAGCTTATGGAGGTGACCCCAACCTCCGCCAATGTGCTGGAGTACGCGGGCATCATCCGGGACAAGGCCCTGCTGCGCTCCATGGCCAAGGCCGCCGGGGACATTGCGGCCATGGTTCAGGAGGGGGTGGGCAACGCCGGGGAAATTCTCGCCTCGGCGGAGCAGAAGATCTATGCCATCCGCCAGGGCCGGGGCTCCCAGGAGATGACCCATGTGGGCGTGGTGGTGGAGGAGGTCATGGACCAGCTGGCCAAGCTCACCGCCGGGGCCGAGCCTCCGGGCCTGTCTACGGGACTTTCCGCCGTGGACAGGAAGATCAACGGCCTGAATAAGTCCGACCTGCTGCTCCTGGCCGCCCGGCCCGGTATGGGCAAGACCAGTATGGCCCTGAATGTGGCGCTGTCGGTGGCCAAGGCGTCGCCGGAGAAAACCGTGGCTGTATTTTCCCTGGAAATGTCCAAGGAGCAGCTGGTGACAAGGCTTTTGGCCAATGAGGGACTGATCGAAAACACAAGACTCGCCACCGGCAACCTGCGGGAGAGCGACTGGGAGAAGATCGCCCAGGCCGCCTCGGTTCTGAATCGCACCAACATCCGCATCGACGACAACCCCCTGCTCACCGTGGCGGACATGAACGCCAAGTGCCGCAGGCTCGAAAACCTGGGATTGGTGGTTATCGACTACCTGCAGCTCATGACCTCCGCCGGGGGCAGAAGCTACAGCGGCGAGAACCGACAGCAGGCGGTGGCGGACATTTCCCGTATGCTGAAGATCATGGCAAAGGAGCTGCAGGTGCCGGTGCTGTGCCTGTCGCAGCTGTCCCGTGCCAACGAGAAGCGGGAGGATAAGAGACCCATGCTCTCGGATCTGCGTGAGTCCGGCGCCATTGAGCAGGATGCGGACATCGTCCTGTTTCTGTACCGGGACGACTATTATAATGAAGATTCCGAAAAGCGGAATATTGCCGAGTGCATCGTGGCCAAGAACCGTCACGGCGAGACCGGCAAGGTGGAGCTGCGCTGGATGCCGGAATACACCGCCTTCAGCACCCTGGAAAACCGCTATGAGGAGGAGTGAGGGTCTGGACCTGCTGCCGTTTATGCGGCGGTGGGATATGCTGCCCCCTCCGGGAGGACGCATTCTCTGCGCCGTCAGCGGCGGGCGGGACTCCATGTGTCTGCTTCACTACCTGTGGACCCTTGGCCGGCGGGAGAATTTTTCCGTGGCCGCTGTGCATATGAATCACGGCCAGCGGGAGACGGCCCAAAGAGATGCGCTTTTCGTTCAGGATTTTTGCCGGGAGCGGGGCATCCCCTGCGTTACGGAGCAGGTGAGTGTGCCGGAAAAGGCAAAGGAGTGGGGCGTGGGCATCGAGGAGGCCGGGCGGCGGCTGCGGTATGAGACCTTCCGCCGGGCGGCGGAGCTGACCTGCGCGGATCGCATCGCCACGGCCCACCACGCCGCCGACCAGGCGGAGACGGTGCTGCTGAACCTGCTGCGGGGCACGGGCCCCGAGGGCCTGGCGGGGATCCCTCCGGTGCGGGGGGAGATCATCCGTCCCCTGCTGGAGACCTCCCGGCAAGAGATCGAGGCCTATTTGGAGCAGCACGGCATCGACCATGTGGAGGACGAGACCAACGGCGACAGGAGCCTGACCCGAAATCGGCTCCGGCTGGACATTATGCCGCTGCTGCGGGAGCTGTATCCCGGTGCGGAGGGGAGCATCTGCCGCACGGCGGAGATCCTCCGGCGGGAGGAGGGATGCTGGCGGGAGCTGGTGGAGCGAGTCCTGCCCGAGAGGGGCACGGAGATGGAGCGCCGGGGGCTGCTGGAGCTCCCCTATGCCTTGCGGCTGCGGGCCCTGCGGGCCCTGGTGGAGCGCACTGCCGTGGGCCGGAAGGATTACGGCGCGGCGCACTACGAGGCTATGGAGCGGCTGCTCCACGGGCCGGGGGGACTTTTACACCTGCCCGGAGGGGTGGTAGCCTTGTGCCGGGGAGAAAAATTTTCCCTGGAAAAGGAGGACAGAGCCCCGGAGACCGTGGCGCTGCTGCCGGGGGTGACCCGGTGGGGCGGATATACCGTTTTACTTGAAAAATCGGAGCATCCTGCCTCCGGGAGAAATGCGCTGGTGCTGGATGCGGATAAGATAACCGGCGGGCTCACCTTGGGCCCGTGCAGGCCCGGGGACGGGCTGTACCTGCCGGAAGGCCGGGGACGGCGCAGCGTGAAGCGGCTGTGCCTGGACCGGGGCCTGGACCCCGTGGAGCGGGATAGACTGCCTGCCGTTTACGCAGGCGGAAGGCTAGCGGCGGTGTGGCCGCTGGGCACAGATCGGGAATTTCTGCCCCGGGAGACCGGAGGCATGAGGATTATAATTACCATTGAGAGAGAAACATCAGGAGGACAGAATGATGGCTAAAAGCAACATGAATCAGGATATTTTGAAGGTACTGCTGTCGGAGGAGCAGCTGCATCAGCGCATTCAGGAGATGGGCGATGAGCTGTTTGAAAAGTTCCGGGACAAGGACCCCATGTTTGTGGGCGTGCTCAACGGGTGCTTTGTGTTTATGGCAGACCTGGTACGGGCCGCTCAGCTCAAGAGCGAGGTGGAGTTCATCAGCGTGTCCTCCTATAAAAACGCCACCAAGAGCTCCGGCGTGGTGGAGATCACCCGGGATCTGCAGCGGGATATTACGGGCCGCGACATCATCGTGGTGGAGGACATTCTCGACTCCGGCAATACCCTCTATTTCCTGCGCAACTATCTGCTGGCCAAGGGTGCCCGGTCTATTACCGTTGTGACCCTGCTGGATAAGCCCTCCCGCCGGGAAAAGCCCATTGTGGCCGACCTGTCTGGGTTTGAGGTGCCGGACGAGTTTGTGGTGGGCTTTGGCCTGGACTACTGCCAGCAGTACCGCAATATGCCCTATATCGGCGTGCTGAAGCCCGAGGTGTACAGCAAGTAAAGCGCTAACGGCGTGGACGCCGGCTGCGCAAGGACAGGTTTTCTCCGGGCGTATGGCCCGGGGAAAAGGAGGTTATCATGGACGAAAACAGAGACGGCTTTCCTGAGGAGGCACAGGACCGGCAGGATCACCGGGCGGAGGCCCCCCTGCCGGACATGGAGCTGCCGGAGCTATTCCGGCAGGAGAATGCCCCGGAGGAGACCGGGCAGCCGGTGAGAGAACCCGGGCAGACCCGGGCGGTGCAGCCCGGACGCAGACTGCAAAAGGAGAACACCTGGCGCAGGCTGTGGAAGGACTACGGCTACATCCCGGTGACGGTGGTGTGTATGCTGCTGCTGTTCAAGGTGATCTTTCAGATCGCCTGGGTGCCCAGCGGCTCCATGGAGACCACCCTGCCCACCAGATCCCTGCTGCTGTCGTGGCAGTTTCCCTACGCCGTCAGCGACCCTGCGCCCCAGCGGGGGGAGATCGTGACCTTCTGGAGCGATGAAATGGGCAAGCTCCTGGTCAAGCGGGTCATCGGACTGCCCGGGGATACCGTGAGCTTTCGGGACGGCTATGTGTATGTAAACGGGGAGGAGCTGGATGAGTCTTACCTGCCCCGGCAGGGCATAAGCGCCAGCGGCAGCCGGGAAGAATATGCGGTGCCGGAGGGGCATCTGTTTTTCCTGGGAGATAACCGCACCGGCTCCTGGGATGCGCGCTCCTGGGATGATCCCTTCATCCCGGTGGAAAATGTGCGGTCCCATGTGTTGGTGTGCATATCCTTTTTGAAGGGTAACAGCTGGCTCGGTATTCGAGCGGTGGCGTGAGTAAAGAGGAGGAAAAACCGTGACGGAGAGACGAAGAGTGCGGCCCGGCAGCATCCTGTTTTTGCTGCTGCTGGTGCTGTGCGTTTTTACATTGGCCCGGAACATCGGTGTCGGTGACAGCGGTATTGCATACAGCCAGATGTGCCAGTATTTCCGGGAGGAGAAGGTGCAGAGCTTCACCATCACCGGCGACAGCCTGCAGGCCAAGCTGCAGGACGGCACGGTGGTGGTTTGCACCATCGGCAGCGTGGAGACCTTTTACAGTGACTTAGACGGCCTGGTGCAGCAGCAGGTGGAAAGCGGCGTCGTGAAGGAGCAGAGCTTCATCCACGCTACCAACTGGGTCTCCGCCCTGCTGCCCTATGTGATGGGCTTCATCGCCCTGCTGCTGATTATTAACCTTATGGGGCGCATGGCCGGGGGAAATGCCGCCGCCCAAGACAAAATGGCCAAGTTCGGCCAGGCCCGGGTGCAGATGCCCGGCCGGGGCGAAAACCGCGTCACCTTTGACGATGTGGCCGGGGCCGACGAGGAAAAGGAGGAGCTGCAGGAGATCGTGGAGTTCCTCCGGGAGCCGGACAAGTATTTGCAGCTGGGCGCCCATATCCCCAAGGGCGTGCTGCTGGTGGGCCCTCCGGGTACGGGCAAAACGCTGCTGGCGAAGTCTGTGGCCGGGGAGGCGGATGTGGCGTTTTTGTCCATCTCGGGCTCTGATTTTGTGGAGATGTATGTGGGCGTGGGCGCCAGCCGTGTGCGCGATTTGTTTGAGCAGGCGAAAAAGCAGTCCCCGGCCATTGTATTCATCGATGAGATCGACGCCGTGGGCCGCCAGAGAGGCAGCGGCCTGGGCGGCGGACACGATGAGCGGGAGCAGACCCTCAACCAGCTTCTGGTGGAGATGGACGGCTTCACCGCCAGCCAGGGCGTAGTGGTCCTGGCCGCCACCAACCGGGTGGATATTCTGGACCCGGCGCTGCTGCGCCCGGGCCGGTTTGACCGCCAGGTCTATGTGGGCCTGCCGGACATCAAGGGCCGGGAGGAAATTCTGAAAATTCATGCCCGGAATAAGCCCCTGGCAGAGGATGTGAACCTGGGAGAGATCGCCCGGGGCACCGCAGGCTTCACCGGGGCGGACCTGGAGAACCTGCTCAATGAGGCGGCGCTGCTCTCAGGCCGTCGGGGCGAGCCGGTGATCCGGCAAAAGACCATTCAGGAGTCCATTATTAAGGTTATCGCCGGGCCGGAGAAGCACAGCCGCGTCATTCCCCAGGCCGAGCGCAAGCTCACCGCCTTTCATGAGGCGGGCCACGCCATTGCAGCCCATGAACTGCCGGGTCAGGACCCGGTGCATCAGATCACCATTGTGCCCCGGGGCCAGGCGGGGGGCATGACCATCAGCCTGCCGGAGGAGGACCGCTCCTATCTCTCCAAGCGCTATATGGAGGACGAGATCGTGGTGCTGCTGGGCGGCCGGGCGGCCGAGGAGCTGATGCTGGGAGATATTTCCACCGGTGCGTCCAACGATCTGCAGCGGGCTACCACCATCGCCCGCAAAATGGTGGGCACCTACGGTATGTCCGGCCGCCTGGGCCATGTGGCCTTTGACGCAGGCAGCGACGAGGTGTTCATAGGCAAGAGCATGGGCCACACCCGCCCCTATTCGGAGAAGATCGCCGCTGAGATGGACGACGAGATCCAGCAGATCCTCTCGGACGCTTACGACCGCTGCACGGAGATCCTGAAGCGCCAGCGGACGGAGCTGCAGGCGGTGGCGGACTTCCTGCTGGAGCATGAGACCATGACGGCAGAGGAATTTGCGTCTGTTTTTAAGACGGAAAACCCGTAAAAAAATGCCTGCTGCACTGCCCGGAGAAGAAGAACTCCGCGAAAGGCTTCTCGCTGCCTAAAATCAGGAAACCGCATGGCGGAGAGCTTTTTTTCGACACGCTGTTTGTAAATCGTTCCCTTTGCACAGCAGAGGGGACGATTTATTTTTCTATGCAGCAAAGGCCGCTTGTGCAAAATCACGAAAAACAGTGTCTCCCAATGAGGGACAGGAAAAGAAAAAAAACGGAAAATAAAAGGGCTACGAAAGAAACTGTCCGCTGCTGGCGGACAAATGTCAAAATATAGCACGAAAAATTCTTTCAAAAAACGCCTGCGGCGGCGGAAATTTAATGCAACATTTTCTCTTGCAATCGGGACAGGTTTCTAATAAAATGTAGAAATAGTCATAGGTGATTTTTGGATAGCTTGTGACTGAAACAAACTAGGAGGAAGAAAAGATGAAAAAAATCATTGCATTGCTGCTGGCCCTGGTTATGGCCATGGCGCTGGTTGCCTGCGGCAGCTCGGACAGCGGCGACACCGTGAAGATCGGTATTTTTGAGCCCACCTCCGGCCAGAACGGCGCCGGCGGCAAGAAGGAGATTTTGGGCATTGAGTATGCCAACTCCATCAAGCCCACCGTCACCATTAACGGCAAGGAGTACAAGGTTCAGCTCATCACCGCCGACAACGCATCCGATGCGTCCAAGGCTCCCCCTGCGGCTCAGACCCTGATCTCCAAGGGCGTGTCCGTGGTCATCGGTACCTACGGCTCCGGCTGCGCCATTGCCGCCGGCGACCTGTTCAAGGATGCGAAGGTTCCTGCTATCGGCACCTCTTGCACCAACCCCAATGTGACCCTGGGCAACGACTTTTATTTCCGTGTTTCCTACATTGATCCCTTCCAGGGCGCCGTGATGGCTAACTTCGCCAACAAGGAAAAGGGCAGCGTCAACTGCGCTCTGATCATTGAGTCCGGCGACGACTACTCCGCCGGCTTCGGTAACTATTTCCAGAAGGAAATGGAGCGCCTGGGCGGTAAGGCCACCGTTCTGGAGTTCCAGAAGGCCGAGACCGACTTCTCCACCATCATGGCTACCATCAAGTCCGCCGGGTATGACGGCATCTTCGCCCCCGTGTCCATCGAGACCGCTGCCATGATCATCAGCCAGGCCCGGGACAGCGGCGTTACCTGCCCCATCATGGCCGGCGACACCTGGGATGATATCTCCATCGCTCAGCGTACCGGCGACAAGGCCACCGACATTTATTTCTCCGCTTTCTTCGATGCAGCCGACGAGTCCAACACCGAAGGTAAGGCCTTCGTGGAAGGCTTCAAGAAGTGGGTTGCCGAGGACAAGACCCGTATCGAGAATAACGGCGGCACCGCTGACGCTATCTCCAGCGTGACCCCCTGCGGCTACGACGCTTACATGGCCGCTGTTAACGCCATTGAGAAGGCCGGTTCCACTGAGGGCGCTGCCATCCGCGATGCACTGGCTGCCCTGGAGGTTAAGGGCCTGGTCACCGGCGACCTGAAGTTCGATGAAAACGGCGACGCTATCAAGACCTATGCCGTTATCAAGACCATCAAGGATGGCGACATCGTGTACTATAGCACCTACAACGGCTGATAAGTACCCGGCGTTTCTATAAACGACATAGAGCTTCATCGTGAGGGGAGCGCCGCTCCCCTCACGATTCCGAGGTTTTTGCACTTTGATGACTCTTGCGTTTTCGGCAGACGAGGGACATCCACTCCCCGAATGCTGAAAGCGCATGATTCATATAGAAGGAGGTTTCCGTACTTATGCATGACGCAGCTTACTATATCCAGCTTCTGCTCTCCGGCGTCACGGTGGGCAGTCTGTACGCCCTCATTGCCATCGGTTACACCATGGTCTACGGCATCCTGCGCCTTATCAACTTTGCCCACGGCGACATTTTTATGATGGCGGGCTTTTTCATGGTGTATATCTCCGCCTCCTGCTCCCTGGCGGTGTCTATCCCCCTGGTGCTGCTGCTGACGGTGATTTTGGGCGTGGTCATTGAGCGGGCGGCCTACAAGCCCCTGCGCACGGCGCCCCGTATGTCCGTGATGATCTCGGCCATCGGTGTCAGCTATCTGCTGCAAAACCTGGCCAACTACATCACCGGCGGTATTGCCCGAGCCTACCCCGACATTCCTTTCCTGACGCAGGTGATGAGTGTGGGCGGCCTGAGCGTCAAGCGCATCACCATCGTCACCCCTCTGCTGACCATTGCCCTGGTGGTGGTGCTGGTGATCCTCATTCAGAAAACGAAGGTGGGCATGGCTATGCGTGCCGTGTCCCGGGACTTCGAGACCTCCCAGCTCATGGGCATTAAGATCAACAGCGTCATTTCCATGACCTTTGTCATCGGCTCGTTCCTGGCGGGCGTGGCCTCCATTTTGTACTTTGCCAACTACGGCCAGGTGAGCCCCATGATCGGCGCTATGCCCGGCCTGAAAGCGTTCGTGGCCGCTGTGTTCGGCGGCATTGGCTCCATTCCCGGCGCCGTGATCGGTGCGTTCATCATTGGTATCTGCGAGTCCTTCATCAAGGCCAATGAGACCATCGCCGTATTCAGCAACGCTTTCACCTTTGCCCTGCTGATCGTGATCTTGCTGTGCAAGCCCAACGGTCTGTTCGGTGAGAAACTGACGGAGAAGGTGTAAGCTATGAAGAATAACAAGAAAAGAAATCTGCTGCTGTCACTGATTTTGGCAGCCGTCTGCATTGCGTTTTTGCTGTATGTGGACAAGTTCCAGCACTATTCCATGCTGGCCACGGTGCTGAAAAAGGGCGCCATTTACTCCCTGGTTGCCGTGTCTCTGAACCTGCTCAACGGCTTTACGGGCCTGTTTTCCCTGGGCCAGGCGGGCTTCATGATGATCGGCGCCTACACCTATAGTATCCTGACGATTCCCGTGGCGGACCGGCCCGACATCTACCAGTATTTTGACGGCGGCATCGTGCAGTTCTGCCTGCCCATGCTGGTGGGTCTGATCTTAGCGGGTGTCGTACCGGCTATCTTTGCCTGGCTTATCGGTCTGCCCGTGCTGAAGCTGAAGAGCGACTATCTGGCCATTGCCACCCTGGGCTTTGCCGAGATCATGCGCGCCATCATCCAGTGGAAGCAGGTGGGCCCCCTGACAAACGCCTCCAACCTGCTGAAGAAGTTTGCAAACTTCGACTCCATCCTGTTCCCCTTCGTCGTGTCGGCTATCTGCATCGGCTTTATTGTGCTGCTCATCAACTCCACCTATGGCCGGGCCTTCAAGGCCATCCGCGACGACGAGATCGCTGCCGAGGCCATGGGCATCAACCTGGCCAAGCACAAGATGCAGGCCTTCCTCATCAGCTCCTTTTTCGCCGGTGTCGGCGGCGCGCTGCTGGCTATGTTCCAGTCCAGCGTCCAGGCCAACACCTTTACCTCTACCATGACCTATGAGATCTTGCTCATTGTGGTCATCGGCGGTATCGGCTCCATCACCGGCTCCATTTTGGGCTCGTTCCTCTACATTGCCTCCTCCGAGTGGTGGCTGCGCTTCCTGGACGACCCCGTGCCCTACCTGGGCGTGAACATCCCCTTCATGCGGGGCGGTTTCCGTATGCTGGTGTTCTCGGTGGTCATTATGATCGTGGTGCTGTTCTTCCGCAAGGGCATCATGGGCGACCGGGAGTTCTCCTGGGACGGCATCATCGGCTTCTTCCAAAAGCTCTTTAAGAAGAAGGAAAAGAAGGAGGTGGCCTCCAAATGAAAAATGTGCTGAAAGTGGAAAATGTCACCATGCAGTTCGGCGGCGTGGTGGCCGTGGATAACCTGACCATGGAGGTAAACGAGGGCGAGATCGTGGCCCTTATCGGCCCCAACGGCGCCGGAAAGACCACGGCGTTCAATGTCATCACCGGCGTGTACGCCCCCACCAACGGCCGGGTGTGCTTCAACGAGAAATGCATCGTGCGCAATCACCCCACCGGCAAGATGAAAAAGGCCTATAAGGGCGAAGAGCCCACCATGTATACCGCGCAGTTTGGGCCCCGGGAGGCTCTGGAGGACGAGGCACTGAAGGCGTGGAAGCTTGCACAGAAGGAGCGGGACGAATACGCCTTTAGCGACCATGTGCTCTCTCCCACACCGGATAAAATCACCGTCCAGGGCATGGCCCGTACCTTCCAGAACATCCGCCTGTGGAAGACCCAGACGGTGTTTGACAATGTGCTCATCGCCAAGCATCTGCGCCGCACCAGCAACCTGTTCACCGCGGCCCTCCACCTCAACGGTAAGGAGGAGGCCCGGCAGCGCGCGGAGGTGCTGGAGCTTTTGAAGCTGGTGGGTCTGGAGGATGTGAAGGACGAGCTGGCTACCTCCCTGCCCTACGGCAAGCAGCGCCGCCTGGAGATCGCCCGGGCTTTGGCCACGAATCCCACGCTGCTGCTGCTGGACGAGCCCGCCGCCGGTATGAACCCCCAGGAGACCCTGGAGCTGACGGAGTTCATCGGCGAGATCCGCAAGAATTTCCACATGACCATTCTGCTCATTGAGCACCACATGGACCTGGTCATGGACATTGCCGACCGCATTTATGTGCTGGACTTCGGCAAGCTGATCGCCCAGGGCACGCCTGAGGAGATCCAGAGCAACGAGCGCGTTATCGACGCTTATTTGGGGGTGGTTGAAGATGCTGAAGATTGAGAATTTACATGTGTCCTACGGCGGCATCAAGGCCCTGCGCGGCATTAGCCTGGAGGTGCCCGACGGAAAGATCGTTACCCTCATCGGCGCTAACGGTGCGGGCAAATCTACCACTCTGCGCACCATCTCCGGCTTGGTGAAGGCCGACAGCGGCTCCATCACCTATGACGGCCAGGAGCTGCTGGGTAAGCCCATCAACAAAATTCTGGAGGCGGGCATCGCCCAGTCTCCGGAGGGCCGGCGGGTCTTTGCCAACCTGACGGTGCTGGAAAACCTGAAGATCGGCGCATACCTGCGCAAGGATAAGGACGGCATCGAGAAGGACCTCAAGTGGGTCTACGAGCTGTTTCCCCGGCTGGAGGAGCGAAGCTGGCAGCTGGCGGGTACCCTCTCCGGCGGCGAGCAGCAGATGCTGGCCGTGGGCCGGGCACTTATGAGCCGCCCTAAGGTCCTGATGATGGATGAGCCGTCCCTGGGTCTGGCCCCTCTGGTGGTGCAGGGTATTTTCGACATCATCCGCACCATCAACAAGGAGGGCGTGACGGTGCTGCTCATCGAGCAGAACGCCAACATGGCCCTGAAGGTGGCGGACCTTGCCTATGTGCTGGAAACCGGCACTATCACCAAGTTTGGCACCGGCGCGGAGCTCCTGGCAGACGAGTCTATCAAAGAGGCTTATTTGGGCAAGAGTAAAAAGTAACAAAAAAGCGGAGGCTCCCGAATGGGGGCCTCCGCTTGAAACTGTCGGAAAACCCGGAGAGGGTTTTTCCAACAAAAGGATTGCAGTCTGCTGCGCGCATAATTTGTGGGCCGTAGACGCACAAATTTCGCACTGGCAGCCTGAGATGTATTTTCTCTCACGCACATGTCGCGAGAGAAAATGATTTCATTTCTTTGCCGCCTGCGGGCGGCAAACTCTGCGAGGCTTTTTTAAAACATGGAAACGGAGGCTCCCGGATGGGAGTCTCCGTTTTTGCAGTACAGCTACGGTGTTTACACCGCTGCGCCCTCGGACTGCTCCTTGACAGGGGCGGCCTCCTTCTCGATGGTGACCTTGCCGTCGCGCAGGCAGATGCGGGCGGTATCGCCGCTTTGCAGCGTGCCCTCCAGCATCAGCTCGGCCACAGCATCCTCCACCTCGTTCTGGATGGCCCGGCGCAGAGGACGGGCACCGTACTGGGGGTCAAAGCCATCCTTGGCCAGGGCGGTGACGGCGTCATCGTCAGCCAGGAGGGTGATGCCCTGCTGGGCCATGCGCCCGCCGGTGATCTGCAGCATACGCTGGGCGATGTGGCGGATGTCCTCCTCCGTAAGCTGGCGGAACACGATGGTCTCGTCGATACGGTTCAGGAACTCGGGCTTGAAGGTCCGGCGCAGCTCGTCCATCACCGCCTGCTTGATGCGGGCGAAGCGGGCCTTTTCGTCGGCGTCGGATTCCCGGCCGTCAAAGCCCAGGGGCTTGTCGGCAGAGGTAATGTTCCGGGCGCCCACATTACTGGTCATGACAATGATGGTGTTCTTGAAGTCCACCCGGCGGCCCTGAGAGTCGGTGACAATGCCGTCCTCCAGGATCTGCAGCAGGATGTTCCACACATCCTCGTGGGCCTTCTCGATCTCATCGAAAAGCACCACGGAATAGGGCTTACGGCGCACCTTTTCGGTGAGCTGGCCGCCCTCCTCGTGGCCCACATAGCCGGGAGGCGAGCCAACCAGCCGGGACACGGTGTGTTTTTCCATATACTCGGACATATCGATACGGATCATGTCGTTTTCGCTGCCGAACATTACCTGAGCCAGAGCCTTGCACAGCTCCGTCTTGCCTACGCCGGTGGGGCCCAGGAACAGGAAGGAGCCAATGGGACGCTTGGGGTCCTTCAGCCCCACACGGCCCCGGCGGATGGCCTTGGCCACAGCGGTGACGGCCTCATCCTGGCCCACCACGCGCTGATGCAGAGTCTCCTCCAGCTTCAGCATACGCTGGCTCTCGTCCTCGGTAAGACGGGTGACGGGAATGCCGGTCCACCCGGCCACCACCTTAGCGATGTCCTCTTCACCCACAGTGCCGCGATTCACGGCCAGATTCTTGCGCCAGTTGTCCCGCTCGATTTCCACCTGCTGGACATAGTTCTGCTCGATGTCCCGAAGCTGGGCGGCCTTTTCGTAGTCCTGAGCGGCGATGACATCGGTCTTCTCCTTGCGCAGGGCAGCCAGCTTCTCCTCCAGGCTCTTCAGCTCCGGAGAGGCGGCCTCGGCGTCCATACGCACCCGGCTGGCGGCCTCGTCCATCAGGTCGATGGCCTTATCGGGCAGGAAACGGTCGTTGATGTACCGCACGGACAGGCGCACGGCGGCCTCAATGGCCTCGTCGGTGATGGTCAGCTTGTGGTGGGACTCGTACTTGTCCCGCAGACCCTTCAGGATCTCAATGGCCGTCTCGGGGGTGGGCTCACCCACGGTCACCGGCTGGAACCGGCGCTCCAGGGCGGCGTCCTTCTCAATGTACTTGCGGTACTCGTTGAGAGTGGTGGCGCCTACCACGCGAATTTCGCCCCGGGACAGGGCGGGCTTGAGGATGTTGGCGGCATCCACGGCGCCCTCGGCAGAGCCTGCGCCCACGATGGTGTGCAGCTCATCAATGAAGAGGATGACATTGCCGTCCTTCTTCACCTCGTCGATGGTCTTTTTAATGCGCTCCTCGAATTCGCCCCGGTACTTAGTCCCGGCGACCATGCCGGACAGGTCCAAAGACAGGACCTTCTTGTCCAGCAGCTCCTCCGGCACATCCGCCGCAGCGATGCGCTGGGCCAGACCCTCGGCAATAGCCGTCTTGCCCACGCCGGGCTCGCCAATCAAAACGGGGTTATTCTTGGTGCGGCGGGACAGAATTTGGATGACCCGCTGAATTTCCTTTTCCCGTCCGATGACCGGGTCCAGCTTGCCCTGACGGGCCGCCTCGGTCAGATCCCGGGTAAATTCGGCCAGGGTCTTGCCCTTCTTGCCGTCCTCCCGATGGGGAGCGGGGGCGCTTCCGGCGGAAGCCCGGGGCCCCTCGTTGATCTTCTGAACCACGGAGCTGTACATCTTCTTGGGGTCGATACCCACGGTGTCCAGCACGCGGATGGCCATGTTGTTGCCCTCCCGCAGCAGGCCCATGAGCAGATGCTCGGTGCCGATGTACCCGGCGCCGGTGCGCATAGCCTCAGACACAGCCAGCTCCACGGCGCTCTTGGCCCGGGGAGTAAGCCCCTGAGTGGGGGCTGCGCCGGACATACCCTTGCCCACACTGCGCTCCAGCACAGTGCAGATCATATCCTCCGTCATGCCGTACTCCTGCATGACCCGGTGGGCAATGCCGTCCTCCTCCCGCATCAGGCCTAACAAAATATGCTCACAGCCCACATAGCCGTGGCCCATCTCCTCAGCGGCCTCCTGGGCCAGGCGCAGGGCCTCCTCTGCACGGGGTGTAAATTGATTTTCATGTGTCATATAGAACACTTCCTCTCGCTTACAGTATCGTTATGCAATCGCTGAAATACCCGCCGCCCTTACGACTGCGAGGGCAGGGAACGAAGCTGGTCCCGAATGCGGGCAGCCTCCTCATAGTTTTCGCTTTCCACAGCGGTCTTGAGCTGCTGCTCAAGGGCGTTTCTCTGGCGCTGGCTGCGCAGAGAATCCTGCTGCGCTTTGTCTACAAGACCTGCGCTTTCCTCAGGGACCTGCGCCTCCACAGCCACCGGCTGGCCCGGCTCCGGGAACTCCGTGAGCATCCTTGTGCCGAAGCCCTCCAAAAACGGCTCCAGCATGGAGAAGGGACGGCTGAAAAAGTCGTCGTCACCAAACAGGCTCATGGGTCGCATGCTGCGGCGCAGGGAGCTGGTGTAGCCCATGGCCCGGGCACAGTCCTGACACAGATGCACCTGGGTCACATGGCCGTTTACGCTGCTCTTATAGAAAAATGTGGCTTCATTCTTTCCGCAATGTTCACACTTCATAATATGTTCCTCCTTACTTCCGTTCAAACCAAATGGATAAGAATTTGTTTCAAAATATCCGCCCGCAGGGTGTCGCGGCTCTCCCGGGGAACGCTGCGCAGAGCGCTGTCCGACAGGGCACACAGGGCCGCCTGCGCCGCCTGCGGGGCGATGGCCTGGGAGTCCCTTAGGTTGGCAACGATGGCCCGGGCGCTGGGCCCATCCAGCTTGTCGCCGATGGAATTGATGACATGCATCAAAAGCGTCTGCCGGTCCATCTGCACCCGCGTGATGCGGATGTATCCGCCGCCGCCTCGACGGCTCTCCACAATGTAGCCATGCTCCGGGGAGAACCGGGTGGACATCACATAGTTAATCTGGCTGGGCACGCACCCAAACCGCTGGGCCAGGTCGCTGCGCTGCAGCTCCAGCACCCCGTCAGTCTCATCCAAAGCCTCTTGAATGAATCCTGCTATCAAATCTGAAATGCCCATAGGGAACTCCTCCTCTTGGTTTGACCTTCTTTGACTTTGATTGTAGTATAGCACGAAGCGGCAAAATGTCAAGGGGGAAAATTTGACTTTCTTTGACCTTTTTGAAAACAAATTGTGAACATAAGAATTTATTTGTATTCTTTTGACAAAATGGCACTTTTTCAAATAGAATTTACTTGCTTTTTGAGATTCTTGTGATACAATGAGGTTACAAATCTTAATGGAGGTGCTCTTATGGCTTATCAGATCGGTTCTGCCTGCGTCAGCTGCGGCGCTTGCGCAGATGTTTGCCCCGTGGGTGCTATTTCCCAGGGCGATGCCAGCTATGTGATCGATGCAAACGCTTGCCTGGACTGCGGTTCCTGCAGCGATGCTTGCCCCAACGGCGCTATCAGCCCCGCTGACTAATCTTACATAGTGAAAAAACATCGCAGGGCCTGGCCCTGCGATGTTTTTTTGCCTGGCGAAAAATCTTCAAGGCTTTTTTAATGAGGATCGCTCCGGGCATTGCCCTGGGGCTGTTTTTATATTATAATGGGTGAAAACGATGCAGGAGGGAGCCACGGTGGTAAAACAGGATCAGCTTTGGCCCGGCGGCTTCCGTTTTTTCTTTGACGACGGGCTGTTTCAGCCGGGGACAGATTCGTTCCTCCTGGGGAGCTTCCCCCGGCTGCGGCGGGGGGCACGGGTGTGCGACCTGGGGGCCGGAACAGGGCTTTTGGGCCTGCTGCTGCTGGCCCGGGAGCCGTCCCTGCAGGTAACCAATGTGGAGCTGCAGGAGGCGGCGGTGGAGCTGGCAAGGCAAAATGCGGCCCTGAACGGCCTTTCGGACCGGGTGGCAAATCTCCGGGTGGATTTGCGGGACAAAACCCGGTTGCCCCCGGCGGGGACCTTCGATCTGGTGGTCAGCAACCCGCCGTATTTTGACGCGGCCCGGGGCGCTGTGGCAAAAGGCACCGAAAGGGGCCTGGCCCGGGCGGATTGCACCTGTACACTGCCCCAGCTCTGCGCCGCGGCTGCACGGCTTTTGCGCCACGGCGGCAGCTTTTGCCTGGTGTTCCGGGTGGAGCGGATGGCAGAGCTTTTTGCCTGCCTGCAGAGCTGTACTTTGGAACCGAAACGGCTGCGCCTGGTGCAAAATACGGCCCAAAGTGCCCCTAAGCTGCTGCTTTTGGAGGCCAGAAAGGGCGGAAAGCCGGGACTTTCCGTGGCGGCGCCGCTGCTGCTGCGAGACTCGGACGGCGGAGAGTCAGAGGAGCTGGCGCAGATCTATTTTCGTGATAAGGAGTAAAAGCTATGGCCGGAACACTGTATTTGGTAGCTACGCCCATCGGAAATCTGGGGGACTTCTCGCCCCGGGCCCGGGAGACATTGGACCGGGTGGACTTCATTGCGGCCGAGGATACGAGGGTGTCCGTGAAGCTGCTGAATCATTTTGCAATAAAAAAGCCGCTGGTGAGCTACCATGAGCACAACCGGGCGGCGGCGGGGCAGGCCATCCTGGCCCGGCTGCTGGCGGGAGAGAGCTGCGCCCTGGTGACCGACGCCGGGACCCCGGCCATCAGCGATCCCGGGGAGGACCTGGTGCGCCTGTGCGGAGAGAACGGTGTGACGGTGGAGGCCATCCCCGGCTGCTGCGCGGCGGTGTGTGCCCTGGCGGTGTCGGGCCTGAGTACAAGGCGGTTCACCTTCGAGGGCTTTCTCCCTGCCAACAAAAAAGAGCGCCGGACGGCGCTGCTGAAGCTGCAGGGCGAGGAGCGGACCATGGTATTTCACGAGGCCCCTCACAAGCTGCGTGCGACCCTCTCGGACATGGCGGAGATCCTGGGCGACCGGCCCGTGGCCCTGTGCCGGGAGCTGACGAAGCTCCACGAGGAGACCGTGCGCACGACCCTCGCCGGGGCGGTGGCCCTGTACGGAGAGCGGGAGCCCCGGGGCGAATATGTGCTGGTGGTAGCCGGGGCCCAGCCGGAGGAGGAGACCACCCTGACCCTGGAGGAGGGCGTGCAGCGGGTGCTGCGGCTGCGGGAGGACGGCATGAAAATGAAGGAAGCCGTCCGCACAGTGGCAGCCCAAACGGAGCTGAACAAAAACGACCTCTACGAGGCGGTGCTGCAGGCGGAAAGGTGAGAACCGCAGCGGACCCTTCTACAATTAAAAATTGGAGGGCGTACCAAAAAGAAATTTTTGGTACGCCCTCCCAGTGTGTCAAAAAAGCCTCGCAGAGTTTGCCGCCCGCAGGCGGCAAAGAAATAAAATCATTTTCTCTCGCGACATGCGCGTGAGAGAAAATACCTCTCGGGCTGCCAGTGCATAATTTGTCCGTCACAGACGGACAAATTATGCGCGCAGCAGACCGCAAGCCTTTTGTCGGAAAAACCCGGAGGGTTTTTCGACAGTCTTAGAGGGCGTACCGAGAAAAAATTTCCGGTACGCCCTCCGGAGGAGCGGAAAGGCTCCTCTGTTTTTTTATGTGCGTGTTTTCTTCAGCCGCGACAGGCAGCTGCCGCAGATGTTCTTGTCCAAGACGGTGCGAAGATCCTCGCTTCCGCCGCAAAAAACGCAGCGCTCTTCGTGCTTTTGCAGAATGATGGAGCCGCCGTCTACATAAATTTCCAGCGGGTCCTTCTCTGCGATGCTGAGTGTGCGGCGAAGCTCGGCGGGAAGCACGATCCGCCCAAGCTCGTCAACTTTTCTTACGATCCCGGTTGCTTTCACTCTGGTATTCCCCTTTTCCCTTTTTTGCTGCCCTAATTATGTCATGATACAAGAAAAAAGTCAACTATAAATCGACAATTTATGCAAATGGTATATTTCTTTTCCACGATGTTTGTGCATATAGTCCTATGAGGTGAGAGCATTGGCAATGGCATTTATATGGACGGCCATGGTGACGGCCTCGGTCCTGTGTGGGGCGGCGTGCGGACGCATGGCGGAGGTGTCCGCAGCGGCGCTGGAGGGGGCCGGGGCAGCGGTAGAGCTGTGCCTGTCCCTGGCAGGCGCCCTGTGCCTGTGGTCGGGATTTATGGAGCTTTTAAAGCGGTGTGAGCTGGATAAGAAGCTGGCGGCTCTGTTTCGCCCGGCGCTGCGGCGGCTGCTGCCGAGGGCCAGCCGGGACCCGGAGACCTTGGCGGCGGTGAGCGGGAATCTGTCGGCCAACCTCCTGGGGCTGGGAAACGCTGCCACGCCCTTGGGTATTCGAGCGGCCCGACGCATGGCCCTGGGGTCTCAGGGCACGGCCGATAATGAGCTGTGCCGCCTGGTGGTGCTGAATACTGCCTCAGTGCAGCTTTTGCCCACCACAGTGGCGGCGGTACGGGCCGGGTGTGGGTCCGCTGCGCCCTTTGACATCCTGCCGGCGGTGTGGGTCAGCTCGGTGCTGTCGGTGGTGGCGGGACTGCTGACGGCCCGGCTATTGGAAAGGGTGGTGCGGTGATGGTTTTGGCGCGTATCAGCGTGTGGCTGATCCCTTTGCTGCTGGCGGGGACGGCTCTGTATGCTCTGTGGCGGCGGGGGGATGTATTTTCGGCGCTGTGTGCCGGGGCCGGAGAGGGGCTTTCCGTGACGCTGCGCATTCTGCCGGCGCTGACGGCACTGCTGACGGGGGTGTATATGCTGCGGGCCAGCGGAGCCATGGAGCTGCTGGCGGGACTTTTGACACCGATTTTGACCCGTGTGGGCATCCCGCCGGAGACGGTGGGGCTGCTGCTTATCCGCCCGGTCAGCGGCAGCGGGGCTTTGGCTGTGGGCAGCGAAATCATGCAGACCTACGGCCCCGACAGCACCATCGGGCGCACGGCGGCGGTGATGCTGGGAAGCACGGAGACGACCTTTTATACCGTGGCGGTATACTACGGGGCGGCGGGGATACGCCGCACCCGCCACACCATTCCGGCGGCCCTGGCAGCGGATATTACGGGCTTTCTGGCCGCGGCATGGACGGTGCGATGGATATTTAGGGGGGCTTGAAGAAAAAGGACAAGAGGCAGATTTGGCTGCTTTTGTAAAAGTATTCAATATTAGATATTGAATATAGAATATATACGAATTATACATTAGCGAATACAATCAGTCAAGAGGTGAGCGCTGAAATGGAACGATTTTTCCCGAAAAAACAAGAAAAAGAGGTTATATCCATCCGAATTTCAACCGACCTGCTTGCAACGGTGGATCGAAAGTCCGCCTCCTTTGACATCAGCAGAAACGAATTTATCAACCAGTGCATTGTGTTTGCCTTAAAGCATATGGAGGATAACGCTTAAAAGCTCGCCATCTTACCGATGGCGAGCTTTTACTTTGGGTGAGATTACATTTTCTCCGGTGCAGAGCAGCCGATAAGCTCCATGCCGTTTTTCAGCACGCTGCGGGCGGTGTCGGCCAGCAGAAGGCGGGCATTCAGCAGGTCCTCGGCCTCGCCCTTGATGCGGCAGGCGTTGTAGAACTTGTGGAAGGCGGCGGCCAGGTCTGTGAGATAGCGGTTGATGAAGCTGGGGTCGTAGTCCCGGGCAGCCAGGCGCACAATGTCGCTGTAGCCTGCGATCTGCTTGATAAGGGCCAGCTCCGTGGAATCGGTGAGCAGGGAGAAGTCCACGGCGTCGGGAGAGGGGACGGTGTGACCGTCGGCGGCCAGATTTTTAAGCAATGTGCAGATCCGGGCGTGGGCGTACTGAACATAGTAGACAGGGTTTTCGCTGTCCTCCCGAACCGCCAGGCCCAGGTCAAACTCCATCTGGGTCTCAGGCTTGGCGTTGAAGAAGTAGCGGCAGGCATCCACGGGGACCATATCCAGCAGGTCGGTCAGAGACACGGCCTTGCCGGTGCGCTTGGACATACGGACCACCTCGCCGTCCTGCACCAGCTTCACCAGCTGCATGAGCACGATGTCCAGGCGATGGGCGCCGTCCAGACCCAGGGCATCCATGGCGCCCTTCAGCCGGGCCACATGGCCGTGGTGATCGGCACCCCAGATATTGATGACCTTGTCGAAGCCGCGAACGGCGAATTTGTTGCGGTGATAGGCAATGTCAGCGGCGAAGTAGGTGTAAAAGCCGTTGGCCCGGCGAAGGACATCGTCCTTCAGACCCAGCTTTTCAATGGCCTCGTCACTCTTTCCGGCGGCTCTCAGCTGAGCGGCGAGAATTTCGCTGGTCTTGAGCCACAGGGCGCCGTCTTTTTCATAGGTGTAGCCGCGCTTGGTAAGCTCCGCCACAGAGTCGGCCACATAGCCGCTCTCATGGAGGCTGGACTCGAAGAACCACTCATCGTACTGAATGCCGTAGCGGGCCAAGTCGGCCTTCATCTTGGGGATGTTGTGGTCCAGACCGAACCGGGCCAGAGCATCGTGGCGGGTCTTTTCGTCCACATGGAGCAGCTCGTCACCGTGGGCGTCGGCGTAGAGCTGGGCCAGCTCTCGGATGTCGTCGCCGTGGTAGCCGTCCTCGGGGAACTCCACCGCGTCCTCTCCCTTGAAGATTTGGAAATACCGGGCCTCCAGACTCTTGGCGAATTTCTCGATCTGGTTGCCTGCATCGTTGACATAGAACTCCCGCCAGACATCGGCGCCGGACTTTTGCAGCACCGAGGCCAGGGTGTCACCCAGGACGCCGCCCCGGGCGTTACCCATGTGCATGGGGCCGGTGGGATTGGCGGAGACGAACTCCACCATGTACTTCTTGCCTGCGAGCATATCGTTTTTGCCGTAGTCCGCCCCCTCACGCTGGACGGTGGCCACGGTCTCGCTGAACCAGCGCTGACCCAGGGTGAAATTCAGAAAGCCGGGACCGGCCATGGCGGCGGAGGTAAAGTAGCTGCCCTCCAGGTCCATGTTGTCCAGCAAAATTTGGGCCACCTCCCGGGGATTCTTGCGTAGAGCCTTGGCGGCGGCCAGGCAGAAGGTGGTGGTGTAGTCGCCGTTGGCGGTGTCCTTGGGGATCTCCACCGAGGGCTGCACGGGGCAGTCGGCCGGGAGGAGGCCGACATCGGCGGCCTTGCGGTAGGCGGCCAGGGTCAGCTCCAACACCTGGTCCTTGGCGTTTTGGATCATATTCATAGCAATTAACTCCTTACTTTTCTTTAGAAACACAGTTTATCAGATGACAGAAAAACCGAGGATTTTCACCGGTTATTTTTTCAGGAACAGACTGATGCGCAGGGCGCTGAGGGGCTGCATCCCCACCAGCAGCATATATTCCAGGGTCACAGAGCCGTCTTTTCGTCCGGCCAGGTCCCAGGCCACCTCCTTGGCCTTCACATTCAGAGTGAGGCTCCCCTGGGGCGTTTTGATTTGTGTGGCGGTGACGGCGGCGGGGTCTAACAGCAGGCCGTAGCCCTCTCCCTGATTGACCACAATGGCCCGGCGGGTGTCCGTCTCCAGCTTGATGTCGGAGCGGACGGCAGACTTTTCATCCTCGCAGTTGACGGCCTCATATTGGAGGTGCCAGCCGTAGTCGGTCTTTTCCACCGTGGCCGTGCCCTCCAGGCGGATCACATCCTCCACGCCGCCGAACACGCTGCGGCTGGCAATGCGAATTTGAGCGTTTCCTTCCATAGCGGCCTCCTTAATAGCGGTCGATGTCCACGGGTAAGACGGGCTTGTGCAGTTCCTCCCGCAAAAACTGCTGGGCCACGGTGCGAAAATCCGAGGGCTGGTCGCTGGCGTAGAGGGTGGCCTCACCGCCGGGCCCGGGGGAGAGCAGGCCAGCGTCCCGCAGGGCGCGCTTGAGGTCCCAGGCGGCCTCCTCACTGGCGTTGATGAGAGTGACGGCGGGACCCATGACGCTGCCGATGACATCCATGAGCAGGGGATAGTGGGTGCAGCCCAGGATGAGGGTGTCGATACCCGTCTGGCGCAGGGGCTCCAGATACTCCCGGGCTACGGTCTCGATGACCGTGTCGCCGGGGCGATAGCGCCCGTTTTCCACCAGGGGGACGAACAGGGGACAGGCCTTGGCTATGACCTCCACCGCCGGGTCAAGACCAGCAATGCACTTCTCGTATGCGCCGCTGCGGACGGAGGCGGCGGTGGCAATGAGACCCACTCGACGGGCCTTGGTCACCTGCACCGCCCGGCGGCAGGCAGGCTCCACCACACCCAGGATGGGCAGGTCATTTTCCCGGCGCAGAATGGGCAGGCAGGTGGTGGACACAGTGCCGCAGGCCACCAAAATGGCCTTGATGTCGAAGCTGCGGAGAAAATGCACATCCTGCCGGGCATATTTCAGCAGGATCTCCGGGGAGCGGCCCCCGTAGGGCACACGGGAAGTATCGCCGAAGTATATAATGTTTTCAGAGGGCAGAAGTTTTCGCAGCTCACGGACGGCGGACAGTCCGCCTACGCCGGAGTCGAATACACCCACAGGCCGCTGATCCATAGTGATTCACCTCGAATGATTATAGTAACCAATCAATTATACTATGGATCGGCGGGTATCTCAAGGAAAATTTGGCGCGGCTGCCCATTTTTTTCAGTGGTAATTTTCCGTGAGTTCTGCTATACTGAGACCCGAAAGGGAAGAAGTGAAGCGAGGAGGTGCCTGAAAATGGAGCTTAAACTGACGCAAAAACAGTTCCGGCGGCTGCTGGATCTGGTGTATATCGGCAACTGGGTGCTCAATTCCACCCGGGGCGACGACCGTATACGGGACTACGACCAGGTGGAGAGCCTGGTGTTTTCCCACTGCCTGGGCCGGGGCATGGAGAAGCTGACGGAGCTGTACGAGGGGGAGCTGATCCCCTCCCGGGCCTTTGCCGAAGGCGGTATTCACGAGGCCATCATGGCCTATGAGGACAATGTATTTTTTGAGATCCTGGCCCAGGAGCTGGCGCTGCGGGATCTGGATGACCCGCCCATTACGGAGGAGAATTACGACGAGGTCATGGAGCGGATGAATGCGTACCTGGGCGAATTTCAGCGCCACGGCACCGACCATGTGACGGTGGAGCTGGAGGAGTAGTGATAAAAAAGAGACGCCGGGGGCGTCTCTTTTGAGACTGTCGAAAAACCCTCCGGGTTTTTCCGACAAAAGGATTGCAGTCTGCTGCGCGCATAATTTTTGCGCCATGCGCAAAAATTCCACACTGACAGCCTGAGAGGTATTTTCTCTCACGCACATATTGGGAGAGAAAATGATTTTATTTCTTTGCCGCCTGCGGGCGGCAAACTCTGCGAAGCTTTTTTGCCATACTGAAAAGAGACGCCGGGGGCGTCTCTTTTTTAGTGTGGGTTGTTAAACGACCTGAAAGAGGAAAAATTTCAGATAATCCGTCTCCTCCACGCCCCATAAGATGGGGTGGTCGCAGGACTGCTGACGCTGCTCGATTTGGCGCAGCTGCACCCCGGCATCGTGGGCGGCGCTGCGGAGCATGGCGATGAACCGCTCCGTGGAGGCGAAGTGACTGCAGGAGCAGGTGGCCAGATACCCGCCCCGGGGCAGCAGCTTCATGGCCCGATAGTTGATCTCCTTATAGCCGGTCATGGCGCTGTCAATGGTCTTGCGGCTCTTGGTAAAGGCCGGGGGATCCAGGATGATGAAGTCATAGCTCTTGGGTGCCTTTTCCAGCTCCGGCAGCAGGTCGAATACATTGGCGGCCCGGCACTCCATGACCCCGTCCAGCCCGTTAAGCCGGGCGTTTTCCGCGGCGCATTGGACGGCAAACTCTGACACATCCACCGCCGTCACATGCTTGGCCCCGCCTTTGGCGGCGTTCAGGGCAAAGGAACCGGTGTGGGTGAAGCAGTCCAGCACCGTCCGGCCCTTGGCCAGCCGGGCCACAGCCTGGCGGTTATACTTTTGGTCCAGGAAAAAGCCGGTTTTCTGGCCGTTGATGAAGTCCACATGATAGAGGATGCCGTTTTCCACAATGTCGGACTCGGTGAGGGTGGGCTCCTCCTCTCCGGGCAGGGGAAACCAGCCCTTTCCCTGGGCCAGCCCCTCCTTTTCCCGCAGGGCCACATCGTTGCGCAGATAGATGCCCGCGATGTCCTGGCCGTCCCGGCGCAGCACCTGGGCCAGGAGGGGGAGAAGGCGCTGCTGGATGCGCTCCATGCCCAGGCTCAGCACCTGGGCCACCAGCACAGGTCCGAAGCGGTCCACCGTCAGGCCCGGGAAGCCGTCCGCCTCTCCGAAGATGACCCGGCAGCAGAGCAGGTCCTCCGGGGGCATCACGCTCTTGCGATAGTCCCAGGCGTACTGCACCCGGCGCTGCCAAAAGGCGTCGTCAAAGCGGTCGTTGGCGTTGCGGGAGAGCAGCCGGCAGCGGATGAGGGAGTGGCTGTTATAAAATCCGGTGCCCAAATAGGCGCCCTTGCTGCCGATGATGTCCGTCAGGCCGCCGTCCTCCACGGGGCCTGTAAGCTCCGTCACCTCTCCGGCGTACACCCAGGGGTGGCCCGCCTGCAGGGCCCGCTGGCCCTTGGGGGTGATATGTACCTGGGGATAGGGTCGTTCTGCCTTCATAACTGCATCCGCCTTTCCAAAAAATCAATTCATTGTAGCACATTTGCCCGGAGATTGCCATATAAATAAAAGGAGAAATTGCAATCAGGGAGGATGCGACCTATGCCGACGATTTTTTTAAGCCCATCCACGCAGGAATATAACCCCTATGTCACCGGGGCGGGCAGCGAGGAATACTTCATGAACCTGCTGGCCGATGCTATGGAGCCGCTGCTGCTGGCCAATGGCATCCAGTTCGTCCGCAATGATCCCCAGGGAACGGTGGGAAACTCCATTCGCCAGAGCAACGCCGACAGCTATGACTTTCACCTGGCTCTCCACTCCAATGCCTCCGGCTCGGGCAGCGAGGGACAGAATCGGGGCATTATCGTCTTTTACTACCCCGGGAGCGTCAGCGGCCAGCGGGCGGCGGAGCTGTTTGCGTCGGCCCTGCGGGAAATTTATCCCCTGCCCGACCGGGTCACGACCCGCTCCGCCGAAAACCTGACGGAGCTGCGGCGCACCAAGGCCCCGGCGGTGCTGCTGGAGCTGGGCTACCACGACAATGCCGCCGACGCCATGTGGGTCCAGGAGCATATCGGCCTCATCGCCCAGACCTTGGTGCAGGCCTTGACGGAGTATTTCGGCCTGCCCTATGTGTGCCCGGGCCCCAGCCAGACGGGCCTGGCCGTTACCGACTCCGGCGGGCCCGTCAACCTGCGGAGCTATCCCTCCGCCCAGGGACAGGTGATCGTTCAAATTCCAAACGGCTCCACGGTGACGGTTTTCGGCCGGTACCGGGGGTGGTATGTGGTGCTGTACGGGGATGCCCTGGGCTACGCCAACTCGGCTTTTATACAATTGTAGGAAATATTTTTCCTATAGGCCGTTTTGCCCTTGACAGTTTCGCAGAATGCGATTAAAATTAGTAAAGATATGCACCCGAGAGATTTAGGGGATCTTTTTGGTTGTTTTCTACACTCAAACGGGAAACCGTTTCACAGGGATTTATACACTATCACAGGAGGTTAACCGATCATGACCACAGTTGGCTACATTGTAGCGGCTGCAGCCTTTGTTATTGCGCTGGTGATTGGCTTTCCTATCGGCATTCAGTACCGCAAGAAGGTAGCGGAAAAAGAAATCTCCAGCGCTGAAGATGAGGCCAAGCGCATTATCAACGAGGCCATCAAGAGCGCCGAAGGCAAAAAGCGCGAGGCGCTGCTGGAGGCAAAGGAAGAGATTCTGAAAAACCGCACAGAGTACGAAAAGGAAGTCAAGGAGCGCAGAGCCGACCTGCAAAAGCAGGAGCGCCGTCTGCAGCAGAAGGAAGAGAACATCGATCGCAAGACCGATGCCATCGAGAAAAAGGAGGAGGCGCTGAGCCAGAAGCACGACGCCCTCCAGAAAGAACAGGATGAGATCAAGCTCATCAAGCGCAGCCAGACCGAAATGCTGGAGCGCATATCCGGATTCACCGCCGAGCAGGCCAAGGAGTACCTGATTCAGCAGGTGGAGTCGGAGGTCACCCACGAAACAGCCCTGAAGATCAAGGAGATCGAGGCCCGGGCCAAGGACGAGGCCGACCAGCGTGCCCGGGAGATCGTGGCCACCGCCATCCAGCGCTGCGCCGCAGACCATGTGGCCGAGATTACCGTCAGTGTGGTTCCCCTGCCCAATGACGAGATGAAGGGCCGTATCATCGGCCGCGAGGGCCGCAACATCCGCACCCTGGAGACCCTGACCGGGGCGGACCTGATTATCGACGATACCCCGGAGGCCATCACCGTGTCCTGCTTTGAGCCGGTGCGCCGGGAGGTAGCCCGTTTGGCCCTGGAAAAGCTTATTGCCGACGGGCGCATCCACCCCACCCACATTGAGGAGATGGTGGAGAAGGCCCGTCGTGAGGTAGACGCCGTCATCCGCTCCGAGGGTGAGCGGGCTGTGCTGGAGACCGGCGTGCGGGGCGTGCATCCGGAGCTGCAGAAGCTTCTGGGCCGCCTGCACTATCGCACCAGCTATGGCCAGAATGTGTTGCAGCACTCCATTGAGGTGTCCCATATTGCGGGCATGATGGCCGCCGAGCTGGGAGCCGATGTGGCCGCCGCCAAGCGGGCGGGCCTGCTCCACGATATCGGCAAGGCCGTGGACCATGAGATGGAGGGCACGCACATCCAGCTGGGTGTGGAGTTCTGCCGCAAGTATAAAGAAAAAGAGGATATTATCCACGCCATTCAGGCCCACCACGGCGATGTGGAGTGCAAGACGCTGGTGGCCTGCCTGGTGCAGGCGGCGGATGCCGTTTCCGCAGCCAGACCCGGCGCCCGGCGTGAGAACCTGGAGAACTACATTAAGCGCCTGGAGAAGCTGGAGGAGATCACCAGCGACTATCCCGGCGTGGAGAAGAGCTACGCCATTCAGGCCGGCCGGGAGGTCCGCGTGATGGTGAAGCCCGAGCAGGTGTCCGAGGACCAAATGGTTATCCTGGCCCGGGAGCTGGCCCGCCGCATCGAGAGCGAGCTGGAGTATCCCGGTCAGATCAAGGTCCATGTTCTGCGGGAGACCAAAGTGGTGGAGTACGCCAAGTAAAACTTGTTCACAAAAATACTGCGTGTATGCTTGCGTACACGCAGTATTTTTGTGACTGTCGAAAAACCCTCCGGGTTTTTCCGACAAAAGGCTTGCGGTCTGCTGCGCGCATAATTTGTCCGTCTGTAACGGACAAATTCCACACTGGCAGCCCGAGAGGTATTTTCTCTCACGCACATGTCGCGAGAGAAAATGATTTTATTTCTTTGCCGCCTGCGGGCGGCAAACTCTGCGAGGCTTTTTAATACCGTAAAACCGCGAAAAAACAGCGTTTGCCGCTTGCGTAGGGCGGGTATTTTATATATAATAAGGTGAATCAATAGAAACGGAGGGCGTGCCATGCTGTTTAAGGTGCTGGCCGTGGGCGATGTGACAGGGGAGAGCGGCGTGGACTTTCTGCGCCGTAGGCTGCGCCCGCTTAAAAAGGAAAAGAACATCGACTTTGTGGCGGTCAACGGGGAAAATGCCGCCGGAAACGGCCTGCTGCCCGCTCATGCGGAGGACATTCTGGCTGCCGGGGCGGATGTCATCACCCTGGGTAACCACACCTTCGGCAAGGTACAGGTGGCGAATTTTTTGGAGGAGAACCCCTATATTCTGCGTCCTGCCAACTTCACGGGCCGGGCGCCGGGCCGGGGCTGGGCGGTGTATGACTGCGGACGGGTGCAGGTGGAGGTGCTGAACCTCATTGGCCGCTGCAATTTGGATTTTAACGCGGAAAACCCCTTTACCACTGCCGACCGCATATTGAAAAATGCGGACAAGCCCACCTTTGTGCTGGTGGATTTTCACGCCCAGGCCACCAGCGAGAAGCTGGCGATGCGCTACTATCTGGATGGCCGGGTGTCCGCCCTGTGGGGCACCCATACCCATGTGCCCACCGCCGACGCCGGGGTTTGTGAGAAGGGCACCGGGTACATCACCGACCTGGGCATGACCGGACCTGCCCGGTCTGTTTTGGGCATTCGGCCGGAGCAGTCGGTGGAGTTTTTCCTGGGCGGTCTCCCGGGGCGGTATCAGACGGCGGAGGGGCCCTGCAGACTACAGGGGGCCCTGTTTACATTGGATAGCGGCACCGGCCTGTGCGTCGGTGTGGAGCGTATAGAAGTTTCGTAAGGAGGAAAAATTATGTCCGTTGAAAAGGTGAGAGAATATTTGAAGGGCTACGGCATGGCCGAGAGAATGCAGGAGTTTACCGTGTCCAGCGCCACGGTGGAGCTGGCGGCGGTGGCTGTGGGCGTGGAGCCGGCCCGTATTGCCAAGACCCTGAGCTTTAAGGTGGACGAGACGCCCATCCTGGTGGTGGCCGCCGGGGACGCTAAGGTGGATAACAGCAAGTATAAGCATTTCTTCCACACCAAGGCCAAGATGCTTACCCCCGAGGAGGCAGTGGAGCGCATCGGCCATGCGGTAGGCGGGGTGTGCCCCTTTGCTCTGCCGGAGGATGTAAAGACCTATTTGGATGTGTCGCTGAAGCGGTTTGACACGGTGTTCCCCGCCGTGGGCAGTGCCGCCTCGGCTATTGAACTTACCTGCGACGAGCTGGAGCACTGCTGCGGCGCGAATTTCGTGGAGTGGGTGGATGTGTGTAAGGGCTGGCAGGAGGAGCAGGCATGAAGCTCCTGCACGCTGCCGACCTGCACTTAGACAGCGCCTTTGCCGGCCTCAGCGACCGGGAGGCCGCCCTGTGCCGGGAGGAGAGCCGCACCACGGTGCGCCGCCTGGTGGACTGGGGCAACGACCATGGAGCGGATGTGATGCTGCTGGCCGGAGACCTTTTCGACTCCGATCGGCTTTACAGTCAGACGGCTCAGACCTTGGCCCTGGCCCTGGGGCGATTTCGGGGCAAGATTTTTCTGGCCCCGGGCAACCACGATTTTTACGCCCCCGGCAGCAGCTATGACACCGTGGCCTGGCCGGAGAATGTGCATATTTTCACCGCCCCGACGGCCCGGACGGTAGCCTTGCCGGAGCTGAACGCCTCTGTTACCGGGGCGGCCTTCACCGCCGCCGAGGAGCGCACGGGCCTGGATGGTGCGGCCTTCGGCGGAGACGATGCCCCCATTCGCCTGGGTGTTCTCCACGGTGAGGTCACGGCGGGGGAGAGCCGGTATCGCCCCATTTCCCCGGTGGAAATAGAAAAAACCGGCCTTACCTATCTGGCCCTGGGCCATGTTCACCGCTTTGGCGGCGTGCAGCGGGCAGGGGCCACCGCCTACGCCTATCCCGGCTGCCTGCCCGGTCGGGGCTTTGACGAGACCGGGGACAAGGGCTTCCTGTTCGGCGAGGTGACTGAAAAGGGCGCCGACCTGGACTTTATCCCCTTTGCCCGGCGGCGCTACCTGAGTGTCACGGCGGATATTACGGACCGGGACCCGGCGGAGACTGTGCGCCGGGCCTTGGGACCCGGCTGCGGGGGCGATGTATGCCGGGTTTTGCTCACCGGCGCCCGACGAGAGGATTTCTCCCTGAGGGCTCTGGAGGAGGAGCTGACGGGCCTTTGCGCGGAGCTGACCTTTTCCGATGAGACCTATCCGGAGGAGGATATTTGGGCTCGGTGCGGAGAGGACTCTCTGCGGGGGCTTTTCCTGCAGGAGCTGCGGGGGCGCTACGATGAGGCATCAGAGGAGGAGAAGAAGGAGATCCTCCTGGCGGTGCGCTTCGGCCTGGCGGCCCTGGATAATAGAGACTAAATAACCTGGCGAAAAAACTTCGTTTTTCTGCCAAGGGGTTTGCAGCCTGCTGCGCGCATAATTTTGCCGCATAGCGGCAAAATTCCACACTGGCAGTCTGAGAGGTATTTTTCCCCACGCGCATGTCGCGGTGAAAAATGATTTGAATTTTTTGCCGCCTGCGGGCGGCAAACTCTGCGAGGCTTTTTGAAAAGCTGCGTTATAAGAGGTGTGTATGAAGAAGATTCTCATGGTCGGCACCGGAGGCACCATCGCCTCGGAGATGACCGCCGAGGGCCTGGCCCCGGAGCTGAACACGGAGCAGCTGCTGGAATTCATCCCGGACATCGGGAAGTTCTGCCGGGTAGACTGCCTCCAGCTTTATAACCTGGACAGCACCAATATCCGCCCCGCGGACTGGCTGGGCGTGGCGGACATCCTGCACAAAAGCTACGATGCCTACGACGGCTTCGTTATCAGCCATGGCACCGATACCATGGCCTACACGGCGGCGGCCCTGAGCTACCTGGTCCAGGGCAGCGCCAAGCCCATCGTCCTCACCGGGGCCCAAAAGCCCATTTGGTTCGACGGCACGGACTCCAAGCGCAACCTGACGGACGCCTTTCTATACGCCTGCCGGGGCTGCGGGGGCGTGCAGATCGTCTTTAACGGCAAGGTGATTTTAGGTACCCGGGCGCGAAAGACCTTTTCCAAGAGCTTTCAGGCTTTTTCCAGCGTCAACTACCCGGATCTGGCGGTGCTGCAGGATGAGAGACTGCTCCAATATATCCGCACGGAGAGCCTGCCCCGGCCCGTTTTCTATGATAAGCTTTGCGAAAATGTGGGCCTGCTGAAGCTGATCCCCGGCACCAAGCGGGAGCTGGTGGAGTTTATGATGGAGCGCTATGACGGCATCGTGGTGGAGAGCTTCGGCGTGGGCGGCCTGCCGGAGTATCCCGGGGAGGAGTTTTATCCCCTGGTGCAGCGGGCGGTGGAGCAGGGCAAGATCGTGGTGATGACCACCCAGGTACCCAACGAGGGCAGCGACCTGTCGGTGTACCATGTGGGCGGACACCTGAAAAACACCCTGCACCTGCTGGAGGCCTTCGACATGACCACCGAGGCCGCTGTGTGCAAGCTCATGTGGATCCTGGGGCAGACCCGGGAATTTGAGCAGGTACGGGCGCTGTTTAACCGCCCGGTGGCGTGGGATATTCTCACCCAAAGCTGAAAACCGGGGCTGGCTGCGGCCTTGACAATCCGCGCCCTGCGCGATACAATATTTAGTTAGAATACATCTTTTTGAAAATTATTTTATAGAAAAAGTTAGGAGATACATCATGGCTAAAGACCAGAGAAATGTGGAAGCCATCACCCCCATGGAGGTGGACTTCGCCAAGTGGTACACCGATATTTGCCTGAAAGCGGAGCTGGTGGATTACGCCTCCGTCAAGGGCTTTATGATCCTGCGGCCCTACGGCTATGCCATTTGGGAGAATATTCAGCGCATCATGGACGGAATGTTTAAGAAAACCGGCCATGTGAATGTGGCTATGCCCGTGCTGATCCCGGAGAGTCTGCTGAAAAAGGAAGGGGAGCTGGTAGAGGGCTTTGCCCCGGAGGTGGCCTGGGTCACCCACGGCGGCAGCGAGAAGCTGGAGGAGCGCCTGGCCTTCCGGCCCACCTCCGAGACCATGTTCTGCGACCACTGGCACAATGTGCTCCAGAGCTACCGGGAGCTGCCCATGCTCTATAACCAGTGGTGCTCCGTCATCCGGTGGGAAAAAACCACCCGACCCTTCCTGCGCTCCCGTGAGTTCTGGTGGCAGGAGGGCCATACCATCCACGAGACGGCGGAGGAGGCCATTGCCGAGACCGAGCAGCAGCTGAACTGCTACGCCGACTTCTGCCGGGATGCTCTGGCTATGCCTGTGGTCAAGGGCCGCAAGACCGAGAAGGAGAAGTTCGCCGGGGCCGAGGCCACCTACACCATCGAGGCCATGATGAAGGACCATAAGGCCCTCCAGTCCGGCACCAGCCACTACTTCGGCGACAAGTTCTCCCGGGCCTACGATGTGACCTTTACGGGCCGGGACAATAAGCTGCAGTACCCCTTCCAGACCTCCTGGGGCACCACCACCCGCCTCATCGGCGCCTGCATCATGACCCATTCCGACAATAACGGTCTGGTCCTGCCCCCGGCGGTGGCACCCATTCAGGTGATCGTTCTGCCCATCGCCCAGCATAAGCCCGGCGTATTGGATGCCGCTGCGGCGCTGCGGGACCGGCTGGAGAAGCTGGGCCTGCGGGTGAAAATGGACGATAGCGAGCAGTCTCCCGGCTGGAAGTTCGCCCAGTACGAGATGAAGGGCGTGCCCCTGCGGGTGGAGATCGGCCCCAAGGACATGGAAAAGCAGCAGTGCTGCGTGGCCCGCCGTGATACCGGCGAAAAGACCTTCGTGCCCCTGTCTGACCTGGAGGGCGCCGTGCAGTCTCTGCTGCAGGACATCCACGATAACCTCTACGCTATGGCCGAGAAGAACCTGGAGGACAACACCTTTGACTTCACCACCTGGGAGGAGGTCAAGGAGATGGCCCAGGGCAAGGGCGGTTTTGCCCGGACCAAGTGGTGCGGCAGCCTGGAGTGCGAGCTGGCTATGAAGGAAAAGGCCGGTGTTTCCAGCCGCTGCATGCCTCTCAAGCAGTCCGGCACCACCGGCAAATGCCCTGTGTGCGGCAAGGAATGCACCACAGACATTTACTGGGGCGTGGCGTATTAAGACACCTGGCGAAAAATCTTTGATTTTTCTGCCAAAAGGCTTGCAGCCTGCTGCATAAGGCCGATGCGGACTACATTTTGGGCCTGCCGGAGGGGCTGAAACGGCCCCGGTAAAAATTTCGGCACCCCTTACAAAAATATTTCAAAATTTTATAAAAATGAGACGAAAACCCCCTTGACAAAAAGGGGGTTTTCCTATATTATAAGCACGTACGCGCATCATGGGTGCTGCACACCCGGGAGCGTTTACAAATGCGATGAACCGGGAGATTGCTCCGCAAGGAGGTAACTTTCGGGGAGTATGTCCGATAATCGGGCGGCTGAGAAGAACCTCTACGCCAGCGTAGATCGCTGTGCCAGAGTGACACCGGCCGGAGTTCGTGCCGGTGTTTCTTATGAGTCGGAATGATACGCACGGGTGAGCGTATAGAAATTCTTCTCGCCGTACGGAACGCGGCCCTCGCAAAACACAAACCGTACGAAAAATGGAGGAACAAACCAAATGGCAAAAGAAATGATTCGCATTCGCCTGAAGGCCTATGACCACCAGGTCATCGACAAGTCCGCTGAGCAGATCGTGGAGACCGCCAAGCGCAACGGCGCCACCGTGTCCGGCCCCATCCCTCTGCCCACCAAGAAGGAGATCGTCACCATCCTGCGCGCTACCCACAAGTATAAGGACAGCCGCGAGCAGTTCGAGCGCCGCACCCACAAGAGACTGATCGACATCACCAATTCCAACCCCAAGACCGTGGAGGCCCTGATGAACCTGGACCTGCCTGCGGGTGTGGAAATCGAGATCAAGCTGTAATTATACCTTATATAATATAGCGTATCTCAAATTGACCCCTGCGCCGGAGTGCGCAAAACCATTTATCATTGCTTGCAAGCCCATCGTCCGTCGACTTGCGTGAGGCGGGCGGGGTTAAGTCGGCAGAGCAAGCGGCCTGTACCCAATGCAGACCGAACTATGCCGACCAATAACCTTTAAGGAGGATCATACATGAAAGCAATCATCGGCAAGAAAGTTGGCATGTCTCAGATCTTCGACGAAAACGGCAAGGTCATTCCCGTCACTGTTATCGAGGCGGGTCCCTGCACCGTCGTTCAGAAGAAGACTTCCGAGAAGGAAGGCTATGAGTCTGTCCAGCTGGGCTTTGAGGATGTTCCCGAGCGGAAGCTGACCAAGCCCGAAATGGGCCACCTGAACAAGGCTGGCGTGGCCCCCAAGAAGTACCTGCGCGAGTTTAACCTGGAAAACGCCGCCGAGCTGAACATCGGTGACATCGTCAAGGCCGACACCTTCAAGGAGGGCGACTTTGTGGATGTGACCGGCACCAGCAAGGGCCACGGCTACCAGGGCCCCATCAAGCGCCACGGCGCACAGCGCACCCCCATGAGCCACGGCGGCGGCCCCGTCCATCGTCATGCCGGCTCCATGGGCTCCACCACCGATCCCAGCCGTATCTTCAAGGGCCACATCGGCGCCGGTCAGATGGGCTGCGATACCGTCACCGTCCAGAACCTGGATGTGGTGAAGGTGGACGCTGACCTGAATCTCATCGCTGTTCGCGGTGCCGTGCCCGGCCCCAAGGGCGGCCTGGTTCTCATCAAGAGCACCGTCAAGACCCACCGCGTCAAGAATGTGGAGGCCGGTATCAGCAACAACCCGCAGAAGGCTTCCGGCCGCAATCCCCAGAAGGCCTCTGCGCGTAATAAGTAAGGAAAGGAGTGCTTGAACAATGTCTACTATTAAAGTTTTGAACATGGCCGGCGCAGAAGTCGGTACCGTGGAGCTGAAGGACAGCATCTTTGGCATCGAGCCCAATGCGTGCGTCGTTCACGAAGTGGTGAAAAATCACCTGGCAAACTGCAGACAGGGTACCCAGAGCGCTCTGACCCGTGCTGAAGTTTCCGGCGGCGGCAAGAAGCCCTGGCGTCAGAAGGGCACCGGTCACGCCCGTCAGGGCAGCACCCGTGCGCCCCAGTGGACCCACGGCGGCATCGTGTTTGCCCCCAAGCCCCGCAGCTATTCTTATGTCCTGAATAAGAAGGTCAAGAGACTGGCTATGAAGTCTGCTCTGTCCGCCAAGGCAGCCGCAGGCGAGATCATCGTGGTGGATTCCATCAAGATGGACGCTATCAAGACCAAGGACTTCCGCACCTTCCTGGGCGCCGTTAAGGCAGAGGGCAAGGCTTTGGTGGTCACTCCTGCCAAGGATGAGATCATCGTTAAGTCCGCCCGCAACATCCCCGGCGTGGAGACCGCTATGGCCAACCTGATCAATGTCTATGACATTCTCAAGGCCAAGTACCTGGTCATCGACAAGGAAGCCCTCGCAGTAATCGAGGAGGTGTTCGCATAATGGCAACCGTATACGACATCATTATTCGTCCCATCATCACCGAGCGCTCCATGGCTGCTACCGGCGAGAAGAAGTATGTCTTCGAGGTAGCTCCCACCGCCGGCAAGATCGAGATCAAGGACGCCGTGGAGAAGATCTTCGGCGTGAAGGTGGCAAAGGTCAACACCATCAACTACGATGGCAAGGCCAAGCGCCTGGGCGCCGGCCGTCCCGGCAAGCGCAAGAGCTGGAAGAAAGCCTATGTCCAGCTGACCAAGGATTCCAAGACCATCGAGTTCTTCGAAGGTATGGTCTGATAACGGAAGGAGTGTAAAGAATGTCTATTAAAACCTTTAAGCCGACCACACCCTCCCGCAGACACATGACTGTCAACGGCTTCGACGGCATCAACAAGCACGCCAAGCCCGAGGCAAGCCTGACCGAGGTCCTGAAGAAGAATGCTGGTCGCAATAGCTATGGCCGCATCACCGTCCGTCATCGCGGCGGCGGCGAGAAGCGCAAGTACCGTATCATCGACTTCAAGCGCGACAAGATGGACATGGAAGCCACTGTCCTGCAGCTGGAGTACGATCCCAACCGCAGCGCCAACATCGCGCTGGTGCAGTATGAGGATGGCGAGAAGCGTTACATCATCGCTCCCGTGGGCCTGAAGGCCGGGGACAAGGTCCTCTCCTCCGCCGCTGCCGACATTAAGCCCGGCAACTGCCTGCCCATCGCCAACATCCCCGTTGGTACTGTCATTCACAACATCGAGATGCATCCCGGCCGCGGCGCCCAGCTGGTTCGCTCCGCCGGTGCCTATGCCCAGCTGATGGCTAAGGAGGGCGACAACGCCCAGGTCCGTATGCCCTCCGGCGAGGTGCGCATCATCCGCACCAACTGCAAGGCCTGCATCGGCCAGGTGGGTAACCTGGAGCACGAGAATGTGCAGATCGGTAAGGCCGGCCGCAAGCGCCACATGGGTTGGCGTCCCACCGTCCGCGGCTCCGTCATGAACCCCTGCGACCACCCCCACGGCGGTGGTGAAGGTAAGTCCCCCGTGGGTCGTCCCGGCCCTGTCACTCCTTGGGGCAAGCCTGCTATGGGTTACAAGACCCGCAAGAAGAAGAACCCCACCGACAAGTTCATTGTCAAGCGTCGTAATGTGAAGTAAGGGAGGCAAGAGAATATGAGCAGATCTATTAAAAAAGGCCCGTATGTTGCCCCGGAGCTTCTCAAGCGGGTCGAAGAGATGAACGCAAAGGGCGAGAAGAATGTGCTGAAGACCTGGAGCCGCAGCTCCACCATCTTCCCCGCATTCGTGGGTCACACCATCGCAGTGCATGATGGCCGCCGCCATGTGCCCGTATATATCCAGGAGGATATGGTGGGTCACAAGCTGGGTGAGTTCGCTCCCACCCGCACTTTCCGCGGCCACGCAAAGTCTAAGTAAGAAGGAGGATGCAGAATACAATGGAAGCTAAAGCCTATTTGAGATATGTCCGCATCTCTCCCCGCAAGGTCCAGATCGTCTGCGATCTGATCCGCGGCAAGGATGCCAAGACGGCCATGGCCATTCTGATGCAGACCCCCAAGGCGGCCTCCGAGCCCCTGGTGAAGCTGCTCAAGAGCGCCTGCGCCAACGCAGAAAACAACTTCAACATGGATCCTGAAAAGCTGGTGGTCACCCAGGTGTTCGCCACTCCCGGCCCCATTCTCAAGAGAATGATGCCCCGGGCCCAGGGCCGTGCTTATCGCATCAACAAGAGAACCTCTCATGTGACGCTGGCCGTCGCTGAGAAAGAGTAAGGGAGGGAGACAGTTTTATGGGACAGAAAATTAATCCCCACGGCTTCCGCGTGGGCGTCATCAAAGACTGGGATTCCCGTTGGTATGCCAGCAATGAGAAGGTAGGCGACCTCCTGGTAGAGGATCACAAGATCCGCGTGTACCTGAAGAAGCTCCTGTATGCAGCCGGTGTCTCCAAGATCGAGATCGAGCGCAGCAGCGAGGTTGTCACCATTTACCTGCATGTGGCCCGTCCCGGCGTGGTCATCGGCAAGGGCGGCACGCAGATCGAGGAGTATCGCAAGAGCGTTGAGAAGCTCATCGGCAAGACCGTGAAGCTGAACATCGTTGAGGTCCGCAACCCCGATATGGACGCCCAGCTTGTGGCCGAGAACATCGCCGCTCAGCTGGAGAAGCGTATTTCTCACCGCCGCGCCATGAAGAATGCCATGGGCCGCGCCATGCGCGCCGGTGCCAAGGGCATCAAGTGCAACTGCTCCGGCCGCCTGGGTGGCCGTGAGATCGCCGGCAGCGAGCACTATCACGAGGGTACCATTCCCCTGCAGACCCTGCGTGCCGACATTGACTACGGCTTCGCTGAGGCTGCCACCACCTTTGGCCGCATCGGCGTGAAGGTGTGGATCTACAAGGGTGAGGTGCTGAGCCAGGCTCTGCGCACCACCCCCCGTACCCTGGACACCAGCAAGCCCTACCAGGAGCGCCGTGAGCGCCGTGGCCGCCGTGACGGCGACCGTCGTGGTGGCTTCCGTCGTGACGGTCAGAACGGTGGCTTCAACCGCGACCGTAACGGCAGCCGTCCCCAGGGTGGTTTCCGCAAACCCGCAGAAAAGAAAGAAGGAGGCGCTCAGTAATGCTTCTGCCTAAGAGAGTTAAGTACCGCAGAGTACACCGTGGCCGCCTCACCGGCAAGGCCACCAGAGGCAACAAGATCACCTACGGTGAATTTGGCCTCGTAGCGCTGGAGCCCGCATGGATCACCAGCAACCAGATCGAAGCCGCCCGTATCGCCATGACCCGTTATACCAAGCGTGGCGGTCAGGTGTGGATCAAGATCTTCCCCGATAAGCCCGTTACCGAGAAGCCCGCTGAGACCCGTATGGGTTCCGGTAAAGGCTCTCCCGAGTATTGGGTAGCCGTTGTTAAGCCCGGCCGTGTCATGTTTGAGATCGCCGGTGTTTCCGAAGATGTCGCCCGCGAGGCTCTGCGTCTGGCCAGCCACAAGCTGCCCATCAAGACCAAGATCCTCAAGCGCGAGGACATCGCAGCCCAGGAAGTAGGTGAATGAGATGAAGGCAACTGAAGTGCGTACTATGAGCGTTGAGCAGCTCAATGAAAAGCTCGACTCCCTGAAGAAGGATCTGTTCTTCCTGCGTATGCAGCACGCAACCAATCAGCTGGACAATCCTCTCAAAATCGCTGAAACCAAGCGTGACATCGCCCGGGTGAAGACCGTTATCCGTGAAAAGGAGGAGAAGTAATATGGAAGAAAAGAGAGTTTCCTCCCGCAAGGTCAGAGTTGGCAAGGTAGTTTCCGACAAGATGGACAAGACCGTGGTCGTGGCCATTGAGGATCGTGTCGCTCACCCTCTGTATAAGAAGATCGTTGGCCGCACCTATAAGCTGAAGGCCCACGATGAGGAGAACACCTGCGGCGTAGGCGATATTGTTAAGGTGATGGAGACCCGCCCCCTGTCCAAGGACAAGCGTTGGCGCGTGGTCGAGATCGTTGAGAAGGCTAAGTAAGGAGGTAACCGAGAATGATTCAGCAAGAGTCTTATCTGAAGGTTGCCGATAATACCGGCGCCAAGGAGATTAAGTGCATCCGTGTCCTGGGCGGTTCCAAGCGCAAGTACGGCAACATCGGCGATGTCATCGTCGCTTCCGTGCGCAAGTCTACCCCCGGTGGCCAGGTTAAGAAGGGCGAGGTCGTCAAGGCTGTCATCGTTCGCAGCGCCAAGGGCGTTCGCCGTGCCGACGGCACCTATGTCCGCTTTGATGAAAACGCCGCCGTCCTCATCAAGGACGACAAAAACCCCAGAGGTACCCGTATCTTTGGGCCCGTTGCCCGCGAGCTGCGTGACAAGGACTACATGAAGATCCTGTCCCTGGCTCCCGAAGTAGTTTAAGGAGGGGCCGAAGAAATGAATAGTCTGAAAATCAAAAAGAACGACAAGGTCGTCGTCCTGTCCGGCAAGGACAAGGGCAAGACCGGCAAGGTCCTGGGCACCGTGCCCAGCGAGGCCAAGGTCGTCGTGGAAGGCATCAACATGGTCACCTGCCACATCAAGCCCCGCAAGCAGGGCGAGGAGGGCGGCATCGTGAAGCGTGAGGCTGCCATCTATGCCAGCAAGGTGCAGGTCGTCTGCCCCAAGTGCGACAAGGGCACCCGCGTGGCCTACAAGGTCACCGACGGCAAGAAGGTCCGCGTCTGCAAGAAGTGCGGCGCTGAGCTGTAAGAAAGGAGAGAGGTAAAAATGGCACGACTGAAAGTAAAGTATACCGAAGAAGTGGCTCCCGCTCTCTTCAAGAAGTTCGGCTACAAGTCCACCATGCAGATCCCCAAGATCGACAAGGTGGTCGTGAATGTCGGCTGCGGCGAAGCCCGTGAAAATCCCAAAGTTCTGGAAGCTGTCTGCAAGGACCTGGGCCAGATCACCGGCCAGAAGGCCATCGTGACCATCGCCAAGAAGTCCGTTGCAAACTTCAAGCTCCGTGAAGGCATGCCCGTGGGCGCCAAGGTCACCCTGCGGGGCGACAAGATGTGGGAGTTCCTGGATCGTCTGTTCAATGTGGCTCTGCCCCGTGTGCGTGACTTCCGCGGCATCAGCGCCAACGCCTTTGACGGCCGCGGCAACTATGCTCTGGGCGTCAAGGAGCAGCTGATCTTCCCCGAGATCGAGTACGATAAGATCGACAAGATCCGTGGTATGGACATCGTCATCTGCACCACTGCGCAGAGCGACGAAGAGGCCCGCGAGCTGCTGACTCTGGTCGGCGCTCCCTTTGAACGCTGATTAGGAGGAGAAAAAAATGGCAAAGAAGTCTATGATCCTGAAGCAGCAGGCTCCCGCTAAGTTCTCCACCCGTAAGTACAACCGCTGCAAGCTGTGCGGCCGCCCCCACGCCTACCTGCGTGACTACGGCGTGTGCCGTGTCTGCTTCCGCACTTTGGCTTACAAGGGCGAGATCCCCGGTGTCCGCAAAGCTTCCTGGTAAATTTTTTCCGCCATACTTCGTTGGCGCGGCTCGGCGTACACAAAGTACGCCTTCGCCTTGCCGCCTCGTCTGACGAAAAAAATTCCAACTCCGATACTGCTCTTTATAATAGGAGAGCAGCGTCCTGCGTGAGAATGTTCTCCGCAAAACCGTGTCCAAGAGCGTAGGTGACGCTCTGGCAATAAAAGGATGGCGAAAGGTCACTGTTAATTAAACATCGGCTTCCGGTGCGCTAAATTAACAGTGATACCTCGCTGCCTCAACAGGAAGATTTCCTGTAACTCTAAATTAGGAGGATAACCCATTATGCACATCACTGATCCTGTTGCTGATATGCTCACCCGTATCCGCAACGCAAACAATGCCAAGCATGAGACCGTGGATGTCCCCGCTTCCAACATGAAGAAGAGCATCGCTCAGATCCTGCTGGACGAGGGCTACATCAAGGCCTACCAGGTCATCGACGACGGTACCCAGGGCACCATTCACATCACCCTGAAGTACAACGCCGGCAAGGAGAAGGTCATCACCGGTCTGCGTCGTGTTTCCAAGCCCGGCCTGCGTGTGTATGTCGGCACCGACGAGCTGCCCCGCGTTCTCCGCGGCCTTGGCATCGCAATCGTATCCACTTCCAAGGGCGTCATGACCGATAAGGCTGCTCGCGCAGCTCATGTCGGCGGTGAAGTCCTGGCATTCGTTTGGTAAGGAGGTATTTGAACAATGTCGAGAATTGGTAGAATGCCCATTACCGTCCCCGCCGGTGTGGAGGTCTCCATTGCTGCGGGCAATGTTGTCACCGTTAAGGGCCCCAAGGGCACTTTGGTGCAGACGCTGCATCCCGAGATGATCCTGGAGCAGGAGGGCAACATCATTCATGTTAAGCGCCCCACCGACGACAAGGCTCACTGCGCTCTGCACGGCATGACCCGCGCTCTGCTGCACAACATGGTCGTTGGCGTCAGCGAAGGCTTCAAGAAGGAGCTGGAGATCAACGGCGTCGGTTACCGCGCCGAGAAGAAGGGCAACGAGCTGGTTATGAACCTGGGCTATTCCCACCAGGTCATCGTGCCCGAGATCGATGGCATTACCATCGAGGTCCCCGCGCAGAACAAGGTCGTCATCCACGGCGCCGATAAGCAGAAGGTCGGTCAGTTCGCTGCCGAAGTCCGCGAGAAGCGTCCTCCCGAGCCTTATAAGGGCAAGGGCATTAAGTATGTCGATGAAGTCATCCGCCGCAAGGTCGGTAAGACCGGCGCTAAGAAGTAAGGAGGTGTGCCGATATGATTAAAAGACCCAATACCAACGCTCAGCGTCTCAAGCGCCACAAGAGAGTGCGCGCTAAGGTTTTCGGCACCGCCGAGAGACCCCGTCTGAATGTTTTCCGCAGTGAAAAGAACATCTATGCCCAGGTGATCGACGATGTGGCCGGGAACACCCTGGTCTCCGCGTCCTCTCTGGATAAGGCCATCGAAGGCAACGGCGGCAATAAGACCGCAGCCCGTGCCGTGGGCAAGCTGGTTGCCGAGCGCTGCAAGGCCAAGGGTATCGATACTGTCGTGTTTGACCGCGGCGGCTATGTGTACCACGGTCGCGTGGCCGAGCTGGCCGAGGGTGCCCGCGAGGGCGGCCTGGAATTCTAAGAGAGGAGGATAACTGACAATGGCAAGATTTGAAAGAGAACAAAGCGAGTATATCGAAAAAGTAGTTGCTACCAACCGTGTATCCAAGACGGTTAAGGGCGGTCGTGTCATGAAGTTCTCCGCTCTCATGGTCGTGGGCGACGGCAAGGGCAAGGTCGGTTACGGCCTGGGCAAGGCCGCCGAGGTTCCCGAGGCCATTCGCAAGGGCATTGAGGATGCTAAGAAGAACATGATTCAGGTTTCTCTGTCCGGCAGCACCATTCCTCACGAGGTTACCGGTGAGGCAGGGGCAGGCCGCGTGCTGATGAAGCCCGCCGCACCCGGTACCGGCGTTATCGCCGGCGGTCCCGTGCGTATCATTATGGAAGCAGCCGGCGTGAAGGATATTCGTACCAAGTGCCTGCGCTCCAATACCGCAGTCAATGTTGTCGCCGCCACCTTCGAGGGCCTGAAGGCTCTGCGCACTCCCGAGGAAGTTGCCAGAACCCGCGGCAAGAGCGTGGACGAGATCGTGGGCTAAGGAGGAGTTTGAAAAATGGCTAATCTGAATATCAAGCTCGTCAAGAGCCTCAATGGCCGCCTGGAAAAGCACATTGCTACTGCTCATTCCATGGGCCTGCGTAAGATCGGTGACACCACCGTTCAGCCCGACAACGCTCAGACCAAGGGCAAGATCGCCAAGATCGGCTATCTGCTCCAGGTCACCGAAGTAGAATAAGGAGGTGCGAGAGGATGAAACTCAATGAACTGTCCCCCGCAGTCGGCTCCACCAAGGAGGCCTACCGCAAGGGCCGCGGCGCCGGCTCCGGCAACGGTAAGACTGCCGGCCGTGGCCACAAGGGCCAGAAGGCCCGCTCCGGCGGCGGCACCCGCATCGGCTTTGAAGGCGGTCAGATGCCTCTGGCCCGCCGCATTCCCAAGCGCGGATTCAACAACATTTTCGCCAAGCCCCTGGAGATCATCAACCTGTCCGCTCTGAACAAGTTCGAGGACGGCGAGACTGTGAACGCAGAAGCTCTGCTGGCCAAGGGCATCCTGAGCAAGTGCGAGTATGGCGTCAAGGTTCTCGGTAACGGCACCGTTACCAAGAAGGTGACCGTGCAGGCCGCTGCTTTCTCTCAGGCTGCTAAGGATGCGATCGAAGCAGCAGGAGGAAAGGCAGAGGTGATCTAAGGTGATTCAGACGATTCGCAAGGCATGGGGCATTCCCGAACTTCGCAAGAAAATCATCTTCACCGCACTGATCCTTCTGATCTTCCGCATCGGCAATGCCATCCCGGTGCCCTATGTGGACACCACCTTGCTGAATGATTATATCAATCAGCTCAGCACCACCGTCCTGGGCCTGTACAATGTCATGTCCGGCGGCGCCTTTGCCGAGGCAACTGTCTTTGCACTGGGTGTTCAGCCCTACATCAACAGCTCCATCATCATCCAGCTGCTGACCATCGCCATTCCGGCCCTGGAGCGTCTGGCCCGTGATGGCGGCGAGGAGGGCAAGAAGAAGATCCAGTCCATTACCCGCTATGCTACTGTGGCCATCGCCATCCTGCAGGGCTGGGGCTACTATATGCTGATGAAGAACTACGGCATCCTTACCAATACCGGCGTTTGGGCCGCGTTGGTCATCATTGCCTCCTTCATCGCCGGCTCCTCCTTCGTTATGTGGATGGGCGAGCAGATCACCGAGTTCGGTATCGGCAACGGCATCTCCATCATCCTGTTCGCAGGCATTCTGTCCCGCGTACCGGCCATGGTCTCCTCCATGATCTCCGGCCTGCAGACAGGCAGCCTCCAGTGGTGGGCCGCCGTGCTGGTGGTTATCGGTATCCTGGCTCTGATCGTGCTGATCACCTGGGTCAACGGCGCCGAGCGCCGCATCCCGGTGCAGTATGCCAAGCGCCAGGTGGGCCGTAAGATGTATGGCGGCCAGGCATCCACCCTCCCCATGAAGGTGAATATGTCCGGCGTTCTGCCCATCATCTTTGCGCAGTCTATCGCCATGATCCCCTCCACCATCGCCGCTTTCTGCAAGCAGCCTGAGAAGGGAACCTTCTGGTATAGCTTCCTGAACGCCATCGATACCAAGTCTGTGCTGTATATGATCTTCTACTTCGTGATGATCATCGGCTTCAGCTATTTCTATTCCACCATCCAGTTCAACCCCATTGAGATTTCCAACAACCTGAAGAAAAACGGCGGCTTCATCCCCGGCTTCCGGCCCGGCAAGCCCACCGCAGACTTCATCAAGAAGGTCCTCAATAAGGTCACGCTGTTTGGCGCCATCTATCTGGGTATTGTGGCCATCCTGCCCCTCATCATCGGCAAGGCTGTCAACAATGCCGCTCTGTCCATCGGCGGCACCTCCGTCATCATCGTGGTGGGTGTTGCGTTGGAGACCGTACAGGCTCTGGAGTCCCAGATGCTGATGCGTCAGTATAAGGGCTTCTTGGAATAAGAGGTGTTTTTATGAAACTGATCCTATTAGGTGCCCCGGGTGCCGGTAAGGGGACCCAGGCTGACATTCTCAAGGTCAAGCTGAATATCCCCACCATATCCACGGGTAACATTCTGCGTGCAGCCGTGAAAAACGGCACTCCCACCGGTCTCAAGGCCAAAGAGTACATGGACGCAGGCAAGCTGGTGCCGGATGAGGTCATCATCGGCATCATCAATGAGCGCCTGCAGGAGGCCGACTGCGCCAATGGTTATATTCTGGACGGCGTGCCCCGCACCATCGCCCAGGCCGAGGCCATGGAGCAGGCCGGCATCAGCTTCGACGCTGTGGTAGCCATCGAAATCCCCGATGAAAAGATCGTCGCCCGCATGGGCGGCAGACGGGTCTGCGAGAACTGCGGCGCCAGCTATCACATTGTAAACATCCCCCCCAAAAAGGACGGCGTGTGCGATGTGTGCGGCGGCAAGCTCGTGCAGCGTAAGGATGATAACCCCGAGACGGTCCGTGACCGCCTGGCGGTTTATCATAAAGAAACAGAACCGCTCAAGGGTTTCTACGAGGCCCGGGGGATTCTGAAAACTGTGGAGGACCAGTCCACTGTGGCCGGTACGACGCAGGCGATCTTGGAAGCACTGGGGAGATAAGCTATGATCACCCTAAAGTCAGCTCACGAGATCGAAGCGATGCGCCTGGCGGGAAAAATTACCGCGGCTGCCCGGGCCTTGGCTCGGGAAATGGTAAAGCCCGGCGTAACAACCCAACAAATTGACAAGGCAGTGTTCCACTTTATCCGGGAGCAGGGGGCTATCCCCTCCTTCCTGCACTACAACGGTTATCCGGCCAGTGTATGCATCAGCGTCAACGATGAGATCATCCACGGCATCCCCGGCAAACGGGTGCTGCGGGAGGGTGACATTGTCAGCGTGGATGTGGGTGCATACATCGGCGGCTACCATGGCGACTGCGCCGGCACCTACCCCTGCGGCCAGGTGTCCGACGAAGCCCTGCGCCTTATCCGCGTGACTCAGGACTCCTTCTTTGAGGGCCTGAAGTTCGCCCGGGAGGGCTGCCGCCTGTCGGATATATCCCATGCAGTGCAGACCTTTGTGGAGGCAAACGGCTATTCCGTGGTGCGCGAATATGTGGGCCACGGCATTGGCCGGAATATGCACGAAGCGCCTGAGGTGCCCAATTACGGCAAGCCCGGTCACGGCCCCCGCCTTCTGCGGGGCATGACCCTGGCCGTAGAACCCATGGTCAACGCAGGCACCGCCGCCATCAAGCAAATGCCTGACGGCTGGACGGTGAAAACCGCCGATGGCAAGTATGCCGCCCACTATGAAAACACCATCCTGATCACAGCCGGCGACCCGGAGCTTCTGACGGATCCCGCAGAGTCATTGGTGTAAGCTATGGACATTGTCAAATCCAACATCGTAAAATCCACTGCCGGACGGGACGAAGGGGACCTCTTCTTCGTGCTGGATACCCAGGAGGAGTTTCTCCTGCTGGCAGACGGTAAGCGCCGCCGGGTAGAAAGCCCCAAGAGGAAAAAGCGTAAGCATGTTTCCTTTGTGGGCGAGAGCCACAGCGTCGTTGCCGAGAAGATCAGGAGCAGCGAAAAAATCACAAATAGTGAGCTTCGTAAAGCCTTAGCTGCCTGCACAGGCAGCGGTAATCAAGACCAGGAGGGATTATAGCTTGGCAAAATCCGATATGATCGAAGTGGAAGGCGTAGTGGTCGAATCCCTGCCCAACACCACATTCCAGGTAGACATTGGAAATGGACACACCATATTAGCGCATATTTCCGGAAAGCTCAGAATGAATTTCATCAGGATCTTGCCCGGTGACAAGGTGACAGTGGAAATGTCCCCTTACGATTTGACTCGGGGCCGGATTACCTGGCGTAGTAAGTAGGAGGTTTATCAAAATGAAAGTAAGACCGTCCGTGAAGCCCATGTGCGAGAAGTGCAAAGTGATCCGCCGCAAGGGCCGTGTTATGGTCATTTGCGAGAATCCGAAGCATAAGCAGAGACAGGGCTAAGAAGAAAATGGAGGTGCTTTAAGAGTATGGCACGAATTGCCGGTATTGACCTGCCCAAGGATAAGCGAATCGAGATCGGTTTGACCTATATCTATGGTATTGGCAGAAAGAGCGCACAGGACATCCTGGCGCAAACAGGCATCAACCCCGACACCCGCGTGAAGGACCTGACGGAGGCCGATGAGGCCAAGCTCCGTGAGGCCATTGACCAGAGCTACACCGTGGAGGGCGATCTGCGCCGCCAGGTGGCCCTGGACATCAAGCGTCTGACTGAGATCGGCTGCTACCGCGGTATGCGCCATCGCCGCGGCCTGCCTGTCCGCGGTCAGCGCAGCAAGACCAACGCCCGTACCCGCAAGGGTCCCAAGAAGACCATTGCCAACAAGAAGAAGTAAGGAGGGAAGATAGAATATGGCTAATGCTAAGACCGGCAAGAAGGTTATCCGTCGCCGCCGTGAAAAGAAGAATGTCGAAAAGGGCCAGGTCCATATCCGTTCTTCCTTCAATAACACCATGGTAACTGTTACCGATGCACAGGGCAACGCCCTGTCCTGGGCCTCCTCCGGTGGTCTGGGTTTCCGTGGCAGCAAAAAGTCCACTCCCTTCGCCGCCCAGAGCGCAGCCGAGACGGCTGCCAAGGCCGCTATGGAGCATGGCCTGAAGACCGTTGAGGTCTTTGTCAAGGGCCCCGGCCAGGGCCGTGAGGCTGCCATCCGTGCGCTGCAGGCCGTGGGCCTGGAAGTGACCATGATCAAAGATGTCACTCCCATCCCCCACAATGGCTGCCGCCCCCCCAAGCGTCGTCGCGTGTAATCGGAACAAGGAGGATAATTAGATTATGGCTAAGAATATGCAGCCTATCGCCAAGCGTTGCAAGGCGCTGGGTATTTCTCCTACCGTCATGGGTTACGCCAAGAAGGACACCAAGCGCAACCCCGGCGGCCAGATGAGAAAGAAGAAGAGCGAGTATGCCATCCAGCTCAATGAGAAGCAGAAGGTGAAGTTCGTCTACGGCATCCTGGAGAAGCAGTTCCGTATGTATTACGAGAAGGCTACCGGTATGCCCGGCAAGACCGGCGAAAACCTGCTGAGCCTGGTGGAGCGTCGTCTGGACAATGTGATCTATCGTCTGGGCTTTGCCATGACTCGCCGTGAGGCCCGTCAGCTGGTGAGCCACGCTCACTTCACCGTCAATGGCAAGAAGGTCAACATTCCTTCCTACCTGGTGCGTGTGGGCGATGTCATCGAGGTCAAGGAGAGCAGCCGCTCCTCCGTGGCTTTCAAGCGTTTCACTGCTGAGGATGCCCCCCTGGTCACCGTTCCCACTTGGCTGGAGCGTGACAAGAACGCCCTGAAGGGCACCGTAACCAGGATGCCCGCTCGTGATGACATTGATATGCCTATCGAGGAACACCTCATCGTCGAGCTGTACTCCAAGTAATAGGGTCGAAGCCCTCAACCAGAACTGGAACCGAATACGGTGCGGAGCCACAACTCCGCCCAACTGAAATGAAGGAGGGTACTGCATGATCGAAATTGAGAAGCCTCAGATCGAGTGTATCGAAACACCTGGCGATGCTTCCTATGGAAAGTATGTGATCGAACCCCTGGAGCGCGGTTACGGAACGACTCTGGGCAACGCCCTGCGTCGCATCCTGCTCTCCTCCCTGCCCGGCACCGCAGCCACCAGCATCAAGATTGCAGGCGTTCAGCATGAGTTCTCCACCATCCCCGGCGTAAAAGAGGATGTCACGGAGATCGTTCTGAACATAAAGAGCCTGCTGACCAAGCTGCACTGCGACGGTGGAAAGACCGTTTTCATCGAGGCCACCGGCCCCTGTGAAGTTACAGCCGGCGACATCAAGCCCGACGGCGAGGTGGAGGTCCTGAATCCCGAGCTGCACATCGCAACCCTGGATGTAGGCGCCACCCTGAGCATGGAAGTGACCTTGAGCCATGGCCGCGGCTATGTGTCCGCCGACCGGAATAAGGCTCTGCGTCCCGGCGTCATCGGCGTCATTCCCATCGACTCCATCTATACCCCCGTGTATAAGGTCAATTACACGGTGGAAAAGACCCGTGTCGGCAATATGTCCGATTTTGACAAGCTGACGCTGGAGGTATGGACGGACTCCACCATTTCCGCCCGGGATGCTGTGTCTCTGGGCGCCAAGATCCTCTGCGACCACTTTGCTCTGTTCACGGATCTGTCCGAAAATGTGGGCGGCGAGCCCGTCATTGTGGAGAAGTCCGGCGATAGCCAGAGCAAGCAGCTGCAGATGACCATTGAGGAGCTGGACCTGTCTGTGCGCAGCTTCAACTGCCTCAAGCGAGCCAACATCAACACCGTGGAGGACCTGATTTCCAAGACGGAGGACGAAATGATGAAGGTCCGCAACCTGGGACGCAAGTCTCTGGAGGAAGTCATCAACAAACTGGCCATGATGGGTCTGCATCTGGCCGGCGAAGAAAACAACTAACCTGCGCGCCCCCGCGCAGTAAGATCCTTACAAGGAGGAAACAGAAATGCCCGGAACTCGTAAGCTCGGTAAAACTACCGATCAGCGTATGGCGATGCTCCGTCAGCAGGTCACCGATCTCCTGGATAACGGCCGTATGGAAACCACCATTACCCGTGCCAAGGAGATCAAGCCCCTGGCTGAAAAGATGATTACCCTGGGCAAGAAGGGTGATCTGGCAGCCTATCGTCAGGCTTTGAGCTTCATCACCAGAGAGGATGTGGCGCACAAGCTGTTCAAGGAAATCGCTCCTGAATATGCAGAGCGCAACGGCGGCTATACCCGCATTGTTCGCACCGGCGTCCGCCGCGGCGATGCAGCCGAGACCGCCATCATCGAGCTGGTCAAGTAAGCGCAGTCCAAAATAAAAAAGCCCTTTGCTATGATGCCTGCGTCATAGCAAAGGGCTTTTTTTATGTGGGCCGCCCCTAAACGGAAAAAACTATGCACCGGGCGGACAGAGTCGTCCGCCCCTACAATCCATTCCGTAGCGCCGGCCCTTGCGGACGCCTGCCAACTACCGCACTCCTTGTAACCCCTCCGTAGGGGCCGATGCCTACATCGGCCCGCCCCACCGCACTCCTTGTGATCCGTAGGGGCGGGGTTCTACCCCGCCCGTCTCCCCGTACAAAATCAAACTTGTAGGACGGGCTGCCCTCAGCCCGCCGCCCGGCCTTGTACCACACCCATTGTAACCCCTCCGTAGGGGACGATGCCCACATCGTCCCGCCCTACGCACTACTTGTAATGTGTCATTGCGAAGCCAGTGCGCACACTGGCTGTGGCAATCCGCGCCCCGTCCCCTTGCCCCCCCTTGCCTAAGGGAAGCTTTTTTCCGTTTCCCCTTTCCGCTTTCACCTTATTTCCCCCGCCTTTACATTTCTGCCCCGCCGTGCTATACTTTTTCCATCGGCTCGCCGATCGGACGGGCCATATTTTTTCGGGAAGGGGCACGGAGCCATGGACCGCAGTCAGCTATATATTTCCACCGTGGCCACCGGGTGCGACGAAGCCGCCGCCCGCTACGGCCTGGGCCTAGAGATCGCGGAGTACTGTACCGCCGCCAATCTGGACGCCCCCACGCCGGAGGTGGTCAGCGCCGTGGCCGGACACCGACAGGCGGCGGACCGGTTTACTTTCCACGCCCCGTTCAATGAGCTTTGCCCGGCGGCTATTGACCCCTTGGCATTGGAGCTGTCCCGGCACCGGTATGCCCAAGCGGTGCAGGCGGCGCAGGGCTGGGGCTGCCGCAAGCTGGTGGTGCACTCGGGATTTATTCCCCGGGTGTATTTTCCGGTGTGGTTTGTGGAAAAATCGGTGGAGTTTTGGCGCGACTTTTTGACGCAGATCCCGGAGCGAATGGTCCTGTGCCTGGAGAATGTCATGGAGCCCTCTCCGCAGATGCTGGTGGACATCGTCCGCCAGGTGAATGACCCTCGCCTGCGGCTGTGCCTGGATGTGGGCCATGCCAATGCGGAGCTGTCCCTCACTCCGGTGGAGGAGTGGGTGGAGCGATGCCGTCCCTGGCTGTCGCACCTGCACCTGCACAACAACGCCGGAGGCTGGGACCTTCACGATCCCCTGGAGCGGGGTACTGTGCCCATGGAGGAAGTCCTGGAGCTGCTGTCTGGGGACACGAGCCTGACCTACACACTGGAGACCCTGGAGGCCGGGGGAAATGTGACCTGGCTGCTGGAAAAAGGATTTTTGAAGCTATGAATTACGAAGAAATGCTCCGCCGGGAGCTGGCCCTTATCACCCCCGCCGACGAAGGCGCCATGGCCCGGGCCGCCGTGTACCAGGGCACTCTGGCCAAGCCCCCCGGCAGTCTGGGAGAGCTGGAAAATATCTACATTCGCTTGTGCGGCATCACCGGGACCCTGGCCCCCGGCTATACGCCCTGCCGTATCATCGTCCTCTGCGCGGATAACGGCGTGGTGGAGGAAGGGGTGTCTGTCACGCCCCGAAGCGTTACGGCGGCCCAGGCGGTGAATATGACCCGCCACTGCACGGGCATGAGCGCCATGGCCCACCACTTTGGCGACCAGGTGCAGGTGGTGGATGTGGGCATCGCCGACGAATACCACTGTCCGGAAATTGTAAACCGAAAAATCAGGCCCGGGACCCGCAACCTGGCCCGGGAGCCTGCCATGACACGGCAGGAGACTACCCAAGCTGTTTGGACGGGCATGGAGCTGGCCCGCCGGGCCAAGGCCGAGGGCGTGGCCGTTTTGGGCGTAGGGGAGATGGGCATTGGCAATACCACCACCTCCGCTGCGGTGCTGGCTGCCCTGACGGGGCTGCCTGTGGAGGCGGTTACGGGCCGGGGAGGCGGCATGACCGATGCGGGCTTCCTGCGGAAAAAGCAGGTCATTACCCGGGCCTTAGCCCTGCATAGACCCGATAAAAACGACGCCCTGGATGTTTTAAGTAAGGTGGGCGGATTGGACTTAGCGGCCATGTGCGGTGTGTTTTTGGGCGCAGGAAGGTATGGCCTCCCGGCGGTCATTGACGGGTTCATCTCCGTTGTGGCGGCCCTGTGCGCCTACCGCCTGTGTCCTGCCGTGGGAGACTATCTCTTTGCCTCCCATCTGTCCCGGGAGGTAGGCTATACCGCCGCCATAGAGGAGCTGGGCCTGGCTCCGTGGCTGCATCTGGGGATGCGCCTGGGGGAGGGCAGCGGCTGTCCGATAGCCTTTCGGGTCTTGGAGGCCGCCTGCGCTGCCGCCCGGGGCATGGCCACCTTTGAGGGTGCCGCCATTGACGACAGCTACTTGAACGAAATTCGCGGAAAGGACTGTTTCTGAATGACCGTGTTCCTCTCCGGCGGCTGCAAAAATGGGAAATCCACCCTGGCGGAGCAGATCGCCGTGCATTTGAGCCGGCCGGGCCGGCTGTATTATCTGGCCACCATGATCCCCCACGACGAGGAGGATCGGGCCCGGATTGCCCGCCATGTAGAGAGCCGGGCGGGGCTGGGCTTCCAAACGGTCGAATGCGGCCTGTCCCTGGAAAAGGGACTTCAGGATGCGGACCCGGAGGGCAGCTACCTGCTGGATAGTGTCACGGCCCTGCTCTCTAATGAGATGTTCCGCCCGGACGGGTCCGTAGACCTGGCCGCTCCGTCGCGGGTGGCCCGGGAGCTTACGGCCCTGGCAGGCCGCCTGCGGCACATCGTATTTGTCAGCGACTACATCTATTCCGACGCTCTGGCCTACGGCGAACTCACCGAGGCCTACCGCCGGGGTCTGGCGCACATCGACCGGACCCTGGCTGCCGCCTGCGACACGGTGGCGGAGGTGAGCTTCGGAGGGCGGATCGTGTATAAAGGAGAAATTCCCGTATGAAAAAATGGCTTACAGGTTTTTCCATGTGCTGGGGGATGTTCTGCGCCATACCCAACCCGGTGCGCCGCTGGGATGAGGGGTGCTACCGCCAGATGCTCCTGTGCCTGCCCTTTTTGGGGGGGATGCTGGGGCTTATTTGGGCGGGGATCGGCTTTTTGCTGGTGCATATTTCGGCCCCAGGGCCTATTTTTGCCCTGTGCATGACCGCTGCACCCTGGTGCCTGACGGGGTTCATCCATTTGGACGGATTCATGGATTGCAGCGACGCAGTGTTATCCCGCCGGGATAGAGCCCGGCGCATCGAGATATTGAAAGATCCCCATGTGGGCTCCTTTGCCGTCATCTGTCTGGTGCTGCTGGCCCTGACCGGGTACAGCGTGTGGTCCTGCCCGGTGGAGAGCGGGAAGCTGTGGGCGCTGCCGCTTCTGTGCGCCGCCGCCCGGGGCGCCAGTGCCGCCGCGGTGCTGGGGTTTGCACCCCTGGAAAGTAGCGGGTATAAGTCCATGGAGCACGGCGCCGCCCCGGCCATAGGGGCCCTGGCTCTGGTCGCCGCAGCCGTGACCTTGGGCGTATGGGTGCCCGGGCAGGGCATTTTGGCGCCCCTCTCGGCTGCCGTTGCCGCGGGGGTCGTTATACTGCTGCTGCGGCGGAATTTGGGCGGCATGTCCGGGGACATCTCCGGGGCGGCCATCACCCTGGCAGAGCTGGCAGGCAGCGCGGCGCTGCTGCTGTGAAGGAGGAAAAACCATGGATCTGATTATCGGCGGGGCCTATCAGGGCAAGCTGGATTACGCCCGGGAGCGGTTTCATCTGGATACGGAGGACCTGGCCTTTTATGAAAACGGATATGATACCACCCGGCGCTGCCTCTGCTATCTGGAGCAGGCGGTGTATGACGCAGTGGCGGCGGGGCGCCCCTTTGAGCTGCCCCCGCTGCGGGCGGACGCCGTGGTGATCTGCACGGATGTGTCCTGCGGCGTAGTGCCTATGGACAGGGTGCAGCGCCTGTGGCGGGAGGAGGTGGGCCGGACCGTGTGCGCCCTGGCCCGCCGGGCAGACAGCGTAACACGGGTGTTCTGCGGACTGCCGCTAAGGCTGAAGTGAATAAAGTAAAAGCGTCACGGCCGGAAATCCCGGCTGTGGCGCTTTTTGCTGGGGAGAATTACAGGGCGGGCGACTGCGAAGGGCGCACCCTCGAGCCCGGCCGGGCATAGTATGACCAGGAGAGGCATTCCTCTCAGCAAAGGAGGCAGATCAAATGATTCATCTTCGTGGCGCGTCCTTTGTCTATCAGGCGCCCGACGGGGAGGTGGAGGCTCTGCGGCAGGTGGATATGGACATTGCCCCAGGGGAATTTTGCAGCGTGGTGGGCCCCTCCGGCTGCGGCAAATCCACGCTGCTGTCTGTGATCTCGGGGCTGGAAAGACTCACCTCCGGCACGGTGGAGGTAGACGGCGCAGCGGTGTGCGGCCCCTCTGATAAAATCGGCCTCATGCCCCAGCGGGATCAGCTTTTCCCCTGGCGCACCATTCGGGACAATGTGACCCTGGGCCTATCCGTGCTGGGCAAGCGGACCCCGGAAAACCTGGCCTACGCCGACACCCTTCTGCGGCGCTACGGCCTGTGGGACTTTGCCCGGAAGCGGCCCGCCCAGCTCTCCGGCGGTATGCGCCAGCGCTGCGCCCTCATTCGCACCATGGCCACCAAGCCGAAAATTCTCCTGCTGGATGAGCCGTTTTCGGCGCTGGATTTCCAGACCCGGCTCTCGGTGTCCTCAGACATCAGCCGCATCATCCGCCGGGAGGGCAAGACCGCGCTTCTGGTCACCCATGATATTTCCGAGGCCATCAGCCTCTCGGACCGCATTTTCGTGCTCAGTGCCCGGCCTGCCGTGGTGAAAAATGTCCACGACCTTGCAAAGCTTCGGGGGCTTTCCCCTCTGGAGCGTCGGGACACAGAGGCGTTCCACACTTATTTTCAGGCCATTTGGAAGGAGCTGGATCACCATGAATAGTCCCTCCCAGTCGCCGGGCCGGCAGGCGTATCTGTTGGCGGTGCGGCGGCAGAAGCGGCAGGTGCGGCTGTGGCAGGCGGCCCTGCTGGCGGGCCTGCTGGCTCTGTGGGAGCTGAGCTGCCGGGTGGGCCTGTCCGACGGCTTCCTCATCAGCAGTCCCAGCCGTATGGCCGCCACCTTCGTCTCCCTTTGCCGCGGCGGCGACCTGTGGCGGCACATAGGCGTTTCCTGCGGAGAGACGGTCATCGGCTTTCTCTCCGGCACCGCCCTGGGCACGGCGGTGGCCATCTGTATGTGGTGGTCGGGGAAGCTGGCCCGGATCTTAGACCCGTATCTGGTGGTGCTCAATGCCTTGCCCAAAACGGCCCTGGGCCCCATTTTCATCGTATGGATGGGGGCAGGACAGGGCGCCATCATCGTCATGACCCTGGCCATCTCCCTGATCGTGACCATACTGAATATGTACCAGGGGTTTCTCTCCACGGATGAGGAAAAAATTCGGCTGCTGCGCTCTTTGGGAGCCAACCGCCGTCAGATACTGTGGCTTTTGGTATTCCCGGCCAACGCCCCCACCCTTTTTTCCACCCTGAAGGTGAATGTAGGGCTTTCCTGGGTGGGTGTCATCATGGGCGAGTTTCTGGTCTCGCAGGCCGGACTGGGGTATCTCATCGTGTACGGCTCCCAGGTGTTCAACATGGATCTGGTCATGACCAGCGTGGTGATCCTGGCGGTGGCGGCGGTGGTGATGTACCGGCTGGTGCTGTGGGTGGAAAAAATCTTAAATCGTTTTTGGGGGAAAGGATTATGAAAAAGATTCTTGCATTCCTGCTGGCTGCACTGATGATCGTTCCGGCCCTGTGTGCCTGCGGCAAGAAGGAGGAGACCCTGGTGCGGCTGAACGAGGTGACCCACTCGGTGTTTTATGCGCCCCAGTATGTGGCCATGAGCCAGGGGTTCTTTGAGGCCGAGGGCCTGAAGGTGGAGCTTACAAACGGCGGCGGGGCCGACAAGGTGATGACCGCCGTTGTCTCCGGCCAGTCGGACATCGGCCTGGCAGGGCCCGAGGCCAGCATCTATGTGTATAACCAGGGCAAGGCGGACCACACCCAGATCATCGCCCAGCTCACTAAGCGGGACGGCTCCTTCCTGGTGGGGCGGTCTGACGGGGAGTTTTCCTGGGAGGACCTGCGGGGCAAGACCGTCATCGGCGGGCGCAAGGGCGGCGTGCCGGAGATGACCCTGGAATATGTGCTGCGCCGGAACGGCCTGACCCCGGGCGTGGATGTGACCGTGGACACCTCCGTGCAGTTTAACATGATGGCCGGGGCCTTCACCGGCGGTCAGGGGGACTATGTGACCCTCTTTGAGCCCACGGCCACCCAGGTGGAGGCCGCCGGCCAGGGCTATGTGCTCACCTCCATCGGCCTGGAGAGCGGCGAAATCCCCTACACGGCCTACTTTGCCAACATCAGCTGGCTCCGGGAGAACGCCGACACGGCCCAGCGGTTTGTAAACGCCATTGCCAAGGCCCAGAAGTGGGTGCAGGAGCACACGGACCGGCAGGTGGCCGAGGCCATCTGCGACCAGTTCCCGGATACCGATCTGGCGGAGCTGGAGGCTGTCACCGCCCGGCACCGGCAGATCGACGCCTGGAATGCCACCCCGGTGATGGAGCGCCAGGCCCTGGAGCGGCTGGAGACGGTGATGGAGCAGGCCGGTGAGCTGCGCCATAGCGATTGGGTGCCCTTTGAGGAGCTGGTAAACAACACCTTTGCCCAAAACGCCATCGGCTGACCTGGCGAAAATTCCCGCCGCCCGGGGCCTGTCCCGGCGGCGGGACTGCTCTTTTTCGGAGGTTTTCCACATTTTTCGGCGGAAATTGTGGACAAACACCCCGGTTTGTGCTATCTTTATTTTGTATTAGTATCATCAAGTGCGTTTTACTTGTTTGGGAAAGGATGAAATATCGCTGTGACAGCCTCTGTGACAAAAGTGAATACCGTCAAGCGGCTCATTTCCGCGCTGCTGGTCTTGCTGCTTCTGGCAGGCATGATTATTCCCGTGCTGGGCAGCGTGGGAACGGATGCGTATGTCAATGACGACGAGGTCAATGTCCGCACCGGCCCCGGCACCGGGTACAGCTCCGTGTATTTTAACGGCTCCGATGCCATTCAGCTCAACAAGGGGCAGTATGTGCGGGTCATCGCCGTGCAGCGGGGCAGCGATGGGTACGACTGGTATCAGATCGTGTTCGTCTACAAAGGCTACACCAAGGTGGGCTATATGCGCAGCGACTTCGTCACCTACATCGGTGATGACCGGGCGTACCGCAAGTATCTGGACGAGCAGGGCTTTCCCAAGAGCTACCAGCCCTATCTCCGGGCCCTGTACGCCGCCAGCGGGGGCAAGTGGACCTTTGTGGCCTACAAGACAGGGCTGGACTGGACCAAGTCCCTGGAAAACGAGTCCACCCTGGGCCGGGCGCTGATTTCCGGCTATTATGATGCGGCCCAGCGTTCCACGGCCCCCGGCGCCTACGACAGCTCCACTGGCGTGTGGGTGGAGTTTGAGCCGGGTTGGTACGCTGCCAGCCGGGATACGGTGGCCTATTACATGGATCCCCGCAGCTATCTGGTGAACGGCACCTGCGTCGCCTTTGAAAAGCTCTCCGGCGGCGAGAACGCCACCCATGCGCAGATCAAGAAGGTCTTGGCCGACTGCGTTTGGGCCACGGACGAGATCATCGACGAATTTATCAAGGCCGGGTCCAAGGAGGAACTGGAAAAGCAGAAGCAGGCGGATATTCAGCGCCTGCGCAGCGAGGGCAATACCAGCGCCGCAAACGCCCTGGAGAAAGTCACCGTCACCGGGGTCAGCCCCTTTTACCTGGCGGTGAAGGCCCGGGGTGAGATCGGCACCGGCGCTACCAAAAATGCCACCGGCTACCCCCTCAGTGACGGCAAAAAATACTATAATTTCTTCAACATCGGCGCCTACGGCGGCAGCGACCCCAACTACAACGGCATTCTCTATGCCCAGAGTAAGGGCTGGGACACCACCTACAAGGCCCTGCTGGGTGGCGCGTGGTTCATCTTCCGCAACTACATAGAGGACGGCCAGGACACCACCTTCCTCCAGCGCTTCAACTTCACCCCCCTGTATACCTATAGCTACCAGTACGCCACGGACATCACCTACGCCTACAAGTGGGGCGGCTGGCAGACTTATGAGGCCTACGCCAAAAACGGTCTGACGGACACGGAGCTGACCTTCTCCGTCCCCATTCTGGAGAATATGCCCGCCGTGACCAAGCTGCCCACGGCCAGGTACGAGGACGAATATGTGGACCCGGAGCCCGAACCTGAACCTGAGCCCAATCCCAATCCCAATCCCGAGCCCAATCCGGAGCCCTCTGAGCGCTATGACTATGTGAATGAGCTGAACCTGCGTCTGTCGGATTCCTACCTCTCCGGCTTCACCCTGGGTACCCCTGTTAGGAGCCTGATTTCCCAGATCAAGTCGGTGAATAAGAATGCCACCGTCACCGTCACCGCCGGGGGAGCGGCCGTTGCGGGCAGTGCCCTGGTCGCTACCGGTCAGGTGCTGACCATCCAGGACACCGCCGGGACCTATACCTACACCTGCGTGGTGTATGGCGATGCTAACGGCGACGGACGCATTGCCGCCACGGACCTGCTGGCGGTGAAGAAGCACATCCTGGGCACCCAGACTCTATCCGGGGCCTATGCCCGCGCTGCCCAGCTCTCCGGCAGCAAGATCGCGGCCACCTCACTGCTGGCCATTAAGAAACACATCCTGGGCACTGCGCCCATCGTGCAGAAATGATAGGTGACCTATGAAACTACTGAAAAAACCTCTTGTGAGCCTTGCGCTGCTGTGCGTCATGCTTTTCTCCCTCCTGCAGGTGAGCTATGCTGCGGGAATGTCTGTGTCCGCCGGACAGAGCACCGTCAGCGTGGGCCGTACCGTGGCCTTTACCATCACCGTGCCTGCCGGGTCTGAGGCGTGGACCTATTCCGTGGCCTATTCCGCTAACCTCACATTGGAGTCCGGCGACCTGGCCCCCATGGGCTTTGAGGGGGATAACCGCACCAACCAACTCGTGTTCCGGGCCAATGACACCGGCACCGGCTCCGTGTGGATCTCCGCCGGCTCCTACTGCGTGTCCGGCGTGGACTATGATGCCTCCGGCAGCGCCTCGGTGTCCATCGTCTCCGCTTCCACCCCCGACGACAGCGAGCCGGACTACACCCCCAGCACCCCGGGCAAGAGCGGCAACAATGCCCTCTCCGCTCTCACCGTCAGCGCCGGGACCCTGACCCCGGCCTTTGACCCGGCTGTGACCGAGTATACCCTCTCCCTGCCCCAGGGCACCGAGAAGCTCACGCTCACCGCCACTCCCTCCGACTCCAACGCCACCGTCCAGGGTGATGGGGAGCTGACGCTTCGGGCGGGGGAGAATACGCTTCCCCTGGTGGTCACCGCCGAAAACGGCGATACCAAGACCTATACCGTCACCGCCAAGGTGGCCCAGGCCCCCACGCTGTTTCTCAGCTTCTCCGGGGCCAAGCTGGGGGTTGTGAAGGATGTGGAGGGGGTCACCCCGCCCACGGGCTTTACCGCCGCCGAGCCTGTTTCCCAGGGAGGGGATACCCTGCCCCTTTGGGTAGATGCCAACGGCAAGCACACCCTGGTCTACCTGGTGGACGAGAAGGGCGTGGCCGGGTTCTACCTCTATTCCCGGACCGAGGGCGTTCTGTCTCCCTATCTCCCCCTGGTCTGTGGCGGCGCTACCTATATTTATACCGGCATCCCGTCGGAGAAAGCCGCGGTGCCCGGTCTGAAAGCCGCCACCGTGGAGGCCTTTTCCCAGACCCTTTCCGGCTGGCGCTATGAGGATGCGGCTCTGTCGGATTTCCTGGTCCTCTACCTGATGGATGACAGCGGCCAATACGGCTACTACACCTATGACACTAAAAACGCCACCCTCCAGCGCTTCAGCGGCGCGGTGTTTACCGACAGCGGCGAAACCCTGGCCGTGCCCATGCTGTATGTGTACATCGCCGGCGGCGCAGCGGCGCTGCTGCTGATTTTGATGCTCGTCTTTGCCTGCGTCTCCGGCAGCCGCGGGCGGAAGCTCCGGGCCCTTGCATCTGAGCAGACGGAGCCCGCCGAAGAAGCCGCTCCCGAGGCCCTGCCGGAGGAAACACAGACCCCGGAGGAGAGCCCTGTGGAGGAAGCGACGCCTGCCCCGGAGGAGGAAGCGGAAACCCCGGCAGAGGAACCCGTTCCCGGGGAGGAAGCTGAGCCCGCTGCCCAGGAGCCGGAGACTTCCGAAGAGGAAGTCGTTCCCGCTGCCGAGCCTGCCGCCCCGAAAGTCCCGGAGCCTGTGACCCCGGAGGCAGCCCCTACCGCAGAGCCTGCCCCCACCCCGGAGGAAGCCCCCCCGGCCCAGCCGGAGGAGGCCCCCGCCGAGGATAAGTCCCTGGAGGACACCCTGCGAAAGCTGCCCCTGGATGAGCTTCTGCAAGACATCCGGGACCTGTAAAATCAAAAAACCACCTGGCGTATCCGATGTAGATGCGCCAGGTGGTTTTTGTATAAAAAGGTCTCGAGTTTACCGCGTGCAAGCGGGCATATTCTGCTTTTATCCCATCAGACCGATAAAGAAAATCGCCAGAATCATAATGGGCAGCACGATCATAAACAGCCACCGCATCCACCCGGCCACCTTCATGCCCTTGCCGGTGTTGGCCTCAGCCTGGTAGTTTTTGAAGCCCCAGCCCCAGCGGGTCACGCAGAAGAGCAGGTATACCAGCGACCCCAGAGGCAGCAGAATGCTGCTGACCAGGAAATCCTCGCTGTCCAGCACATCCCGGCCGCCGATGGGGTGGAAGCCGCTGAGCACATTGTAGCCCAGCACACAGGGAATGCTGGCGATGAGAATGAGAGCGCCGTTTACCACGGCGGCCTTCTTGCGGCTCCAGCCGAACAGATCCATGCACGAGGACATGATGTTTTCAATGACCGCAATGACCGTGGAGAAGGAGGCGAAGGTCATAAACAGGAAGAACAGCGCCCCCCATACCCGGCCCCCGGCCATGTTGGTGAACACGCTGGGCAGGGTAATAAAGATCAGGTTGGGCCCGGAGTCCACCTCCACGCCATAGCTGAAGCAGGCGGGGAAGATGATAAGGCCCGCCATAATGGCCACAAAGGTGTCCAGTCCGCAGATACGGGCGCCCTCGCTGAGAAGGGTGTGGTCCTTGCTCATGTAGCTGCCGAAGATCTCCATGGCGGAAATGCCCAGGCTCAGGGTGAAGAAGGCCTGGTTCATAGCCGCGGCAATAACATTGCCCAGGCCCACGGAGCGTACATTGTCCATGTTGGGTACCAGGTAGAAGGCAATGCCCTCCCGGGCGCCGGAGAGGGTGAAGCTGTGAATGGCCAGCACCACAATCAGCACCAGCAGCGCCGTCATCATTACCTTGCTGACCCGCTCCAGACCCTTGCGCAGCCCGATGCTGCACACCAGCACCCCTGCCGCCACCGTAATGGCCATCCACAGGCCCATTTCCATAGGGTTGGCCAGCATATCGGTAAAGACCTTGGCATTGGCCTCGCTGCTCATGCCGTGGGCAAAGGTGCCCGTGGCGAACTTGAAGAAGTAGTCCAGCATCCAGCCGGATACGGTGGTGTAGTACATCATCAGCAGGTAGCAGCCGAGAATGGCGAACCAGCCGTGTATGTGCCACTTGCTGCCGGGCTTTTCCAGGGCCTTGTAGCCCAGCACCGCGCTCTTGCGGCTGGCGCGGCCCACGCCCAGCTCCATGGTCAGCACCGGCAGGCCCAGCACCACCAGCATGATCAGGTAGATCAGCACGAAAAATCCGCCGCCGTTCTGCCCCGCCACGAAGGGGAAGCGCCACACATTGCCGATGCCGATGGCGCACCCGGCGCTCACCAGCAGGAAGCCCAGTCTTGACTTAAAAGATTCTCTTTCCACGATGTTTCTCTCCTGTTTTCGGGCGGGCGCTGCAGGGGATCATGTTAAGAGCCCGCTAAAATAGTATAACAATAGTATCATAGGGAGAAAATTCATCTTTGTCAAGTTTTTGCAAATCGGGAAAACGCTGATAAAATCGCCCTGAAATTAGCGAAAACAACGAAAACGAGCCCAAAACCCGGCCCGATCCGCCCCCCGCTTCCCGAGGCAGCCCCTTTCCCCGGAAAAAGCAAAACAGGGGCTACCCAAACGGCGCGATTCGTGGTATAGTATATTCTGTATAAGAATCGACACATGGGAGGGTGAGGCGTGAAGAAGTGGAAGAAGAAAATGGCAGTTTTGGTGGCGAGCCTGGTGCTGGCCCTGGGGCTTTGCGGCTGCGCCCTGGAGACCTCTGCGGAAAACCTGTTTACCCTGCCGGAGGTGCCGGTGGAGTACACGGGCCTGTCCAACACCCTCAACACTTATTTGAAGAGCGGCTACGAATATATAAACCCCACCGGCGGCAGCAATATGCAGTCCCTGCAGATGATCGACCTGGACGGCGACGGCAGCAAGGAGGCGGTGGCCTTTTTCCGCTGCGCGTCGGACGAGAAGCCGCTGAAGATTCTGTTTTTCCGGTCGGAGGAGGAGTCGTTCACCCTCTTTTGCACCATTGAGTCCGGCGGCACCTCCATTGATTCCATTTCCTTCCGGGACTTTGACGGCGACGGCAAGCTGGAGGTGGCTGTGGGCTGGCGCATTAGTACAGAGGTGCAGACGGTGGCCGTGTACCGCCTGCGGGGGAATACCCCCGAGGTGATGATGCAAAGCGGATACAGCCGCTTTGTGGTGGACGATCTGGACAGCAACGGCCTGTTTGACCTGCTGCTCCTGCGCACAGATGCCGACGGCGCCACCCTGGCCGAGCATTTCCGCTGGCGGGAGGGAGAGCTGCGCAGCGGCAGCCCGTGTCGCCTGAGCTGCACGGCGGCGGAGCTGAGCCGGGGCAGCATCGTCTGCGGCAAGCTGGACAGCCAGAGCAACGCCGCCTTCATCACCGGCGTGGACGAGGGCAACCAGGCCATGACCGACATATTGGTGAGCCGGGAGGGCGAGCTTAAAAATGTGACCCAGAGCCGCAGCACCGGGAAAACCGATGTCCGCTATGCCTTCAGCCAGCTCCGTCCCCAGGACATCAATAACGACGGCATCATCGAGATTCCCTATCCCGCCGACAGCACCGTTCGCTCGGCGGCCCGGGTGTTCTGCTGGTATCGGTACAATGACCGCGGGGACAGCGTCTGGGTCATGGACACCTATCACAACCAGCCCGACGGCTGGTATCTGACCCTCAGCGAAGACTGGCACGGCTGCATGAAGGGCACCGACATCATAAGCACCGACAAGGGCTCCTGCGTGACCCTACAGTGTAACGGGGAGGCGGTGCTGTACCTGTACAGCTTCAGCGGCGAGGACCGGGACCGGGAGGCCCGCAGCGACGGGCGTACGCTGCTGATGCTGCGCTCCAACATGGCGTATGCCTTGCGCATCACAGAGACGGGCGAACGCATCGGCGTGAGCAACGAGTGGGTCAACAGCCATTTCTATTTGATCTCGACGGCCTGGGCCGCCGGAAACTGAGAGGAGAGGCAGAGACAATGAAAAAAGTACTGGTTTTAGAGGATGAGAGCAGCATCCGCAGCTTCATCGTTATCAATCTGCGCCGGGCGGGCTACGATGTTATCGAGGCCGAGAGCGGCGAGGAGGCTCTGGAAAAGCTGCAGCAGAACCCGGACATCCGGGTGGCCCTGCTGGACATCATGCTGCCCGGCATCGATGGCTTCGAGGTGTGCCGCCGTATCCGGGCCACCAATCTGCGTATCGGTATCATCATGCTCACGGCCCGGTCTCAGGAGATGGACAAGGTCACGGGCCTGATGACCGGCGCCGACGACTATGTGACAAAGCCCTTTTCTCCGGCGGAGCTTACGGCTCGGGTGGACGCCCTCATGCGCCGCTCCGGCATGGCCGAGGAGATGTCGGGCCAGCTCACCCAGCCGCCCTTCGTCCTCAACACCCGCAACCGCACCCTGGAGAAGGACGGCCGGCGTATTAAGCTCACCCAGATGGAATACGCTATTATGAAGATGTTCATGGAGAACCCGGGCAAGGCTCTGTCCCGGGAGGAAATTTTGGACCTGGTATGGGGCCGGGATTATTTCGGCGAGCTGAAGATCGTGGATGTGAACATCCGCCGTCTGCGGCTGAAGATTGAGGATAACGCCACCAATCCCACCTACATCACCACGGTATGGGGGTACGGCTATAAGTGGGACGCATAATGCAGGACAGGAGCGCCGGGGATACCGCTAAGGTCAGCCACGGCCGCAAGCGGCGCATGATGGGTATGCGCCGCCGCTGGATCATCACCAGCGTGTTTCCGGTCATCACCATTCTCATGCTCATTGCCGCCCTCAGCTCGGTTGTCCTGGTGACGAGCTATTACAGCAATGCCCGCTTCGCCCTGGAAAATAAGGTCCGGGCCGGAGTCAGCTATTTCAATACCTATGCCATGGCCAACTACAGCGAGTATTACCGCAATGCGGTGCTCTACGCCGGGAATTTCGACGAGGCGGACACCATTGAGCTGCAGTTTTTAGACCGCAATGGCCGCGTGGAAATTTCCAGCCGGGGTCAGACCGTGGGCATCACCCCGGAGACCCCGGAGGTGCGCCGGGCCCTGGATACCGGAAGAATGGATTCCTTCACCGGGCGGGACCCCCTTACCAGGGAGAATATCCTGGCCGTGTCCGCACCCCTGGAGTATGACGGCGGCGTGGTAGGCGCTTTGCGCCTGGTCACCTCCACCCGGGAGCTGGATAAGCAGGTGGCCCTGCTGGCCGTAGCCGTCATGGGCCTGGCAGCCGTCATCAGCGGCGTGGTGCTGTGCGTGAACCTGGTGTTTATGCGCCGGATCGCCGCCCCGGTGGCGGAGGTGACCGAGGCCGCCAAGCGCATTTCCGATGGCAGTTACGGCATCCAGATCCCCAATAAATACGAGGATGAAATGGGGCAGCTGGTGGACAATATCAACCAGATGTCCCTGCAAATCAGCCGGAGCGAGAAGATGCAGACGGAGTTCATCTCCTCCGTGTCCCACGAGCTGCGCACCCCCCTTACCGCTATCAACGGCTGGGGCGAGACCCTCCTGGCCGACGACGGCGGGGACATCCAGCAGCTGCGCCGGGGCGTGCGGATCATTCTGCGGGAGTCCCGCAGGCTCACCAACATGGTGGAGGAGCTGCTGGAGTTCTCCAAGATAGAGGATGGCCGCTTTACCCTGCGGGTGGAGCAGATGGACCTTCAGGCCGAGGTGGAGGACGCTATTTACACCTATCGGGAGCTTTTCCGCCAGGACGGCATCGACCTGGAGTATCTGAATGCCGGGGAGATGTTCGAGCAGCCCATCACCGGCGACCCGGAGCGGCTGAAGCAGGTGCTGTGCAATGTGCTGGACAATGCCGCCAAGCACGGCGGCTCCGGCAAGCGCATCACCGTGTCCATGGAGCAGGAGGGAGAGTACTATGCGGTGCGGGTCCGGGACTATGGCCCCGGCATCCCGGAGGCGGAGCTTCCCTATGTGAAGCAGAAGTTCTATAAGGGCAGCTCCAAGGCCCGGGGCAGCGGCATAGGCCTGGCGGTGTGCGATGAGATCATCCACCGCCACGAGGGCACTTTTGACATCGGCAATGCCCAGGGCGGCGGCTGCGTGGTCACCATCCGCCTGCCGATTTCCCGCGAAGAAGAATAAAAACGATAGAACAAATGTTGCATTTCCCCCATGGCTGTGCTATACTGTGGGGGAAGCAGAGAGGACTTACTGACACATGGCAAAACGCGAAAAGAAAGAAACCTTCCGTACCTCCATCGGCGGCCAGGCTCTCATTGAGGGCATCTTAATGCGCGGCCCGGAGAAGCAGGCCATCGTGGTCCGGGCCCCGGAGGGCCTGGTGACAAAGGTGGAGGAGCTGAAGCTGGTGCGGGACAGGTACCCCATCCTGGGCCTACCCATTATCCGGGGCGTGGTGACCTTTTTGGACTCTATGGTCAAGGGCATCAAGGCCCTGATGTTCTCGGCGGACTACTTCCCCGACGATGCGTCCGCCCAGCCCTCCAAGCTGGATACATGGCTGGAGAAGCATGTGCCGGCGGAAAAGCTCCAGAGCGTGCTGGTAGGCGTGTCCCTGGTGCTTTCCCTGGGGCTTACGCTGCTGCTGTTCATGCTGCTGCCCACCTTTGTGGCGGGCCTGTTCCATGCCCAAAGCGCCTTGGTCCACAATCTCATCGAGGGTGTCATCAAGATCGCCATATTCCTGGCCTACCTGATCCTCTGCTCCAAGCAAAAGGATGTGCACCGGGTGTTTCAGTATCACGGCGCCGAGCATAAGACCATTTTCTGTTATGAGGCGGGCCTGCCCCTGACGGTGGAAAACGCCCGCATCCAGCCCCGGCATCATCCCCGCTGCGGCACCAGCTTCCTGTTCGTGGTGATCGTGGTGTCCATCCTGTTCTCCTCCCTGGCCTTTACCCAGGTGGAGTGGCAGAACCTGTGGGTGCGTATCGGGATGCATCTGCTGCTGCTGGTGCCGGTGGTGGGCATCACCTATGAGTTTAACCGCTTCGTGGGCCGTCATGATAACGCTGTCACCCGGGCGCTGTCGGCTCCGGGCATGTGGCTGCAGAATTTCACCACCTTCGAGCCCGACGACTCCATGCTGGAGGTGGCCATCGAGGCCCTGAAACTGGTTTTGCCCGACGAAAAAGGCAAGGACGCCTGGTGATAATCTCTGGCGAAAATTCCTGCGGAATTTTCTGCCAAAAGGCTTACAGCCTGCCGCGCGCATAATTTTTGCGCCGGGCGCAAAAATTCCACACTTGCAGTCTGAGAGGTATTTTTCTCCACGCACATGTCGCGGCGAAAAATGATTTGAATTTTTTGCGTCTGCGGACGCAAACTCTGCGAGGCCATTTTAGACTTTGCAAGTTAAAAAATTCCAAATTTCCACAGAAAGTGACAACGAATAGTATTATGGCCATTACATATAACAATTTGTATATGGATATTCGCCAGCAGCTCCGCCTGGCCGGAATACGAGCCTCCACCCTGGAGGCCCGGGAGCTGGTGTGCTTTGCCGCCGGCAAGACCCGCCAGCAGCTCCTGCGGGACGGGCAGCTCTATGTACCTCCGGTGGTGGAGGAGCAGGTCCGCAGCCTGGTGCAGCGGCACCTGGCCGGGGAGCCGGTGGCCTATCTCATCGGCGAGTGGGAGTTTTACGGCCTGCCCCTGGACATCGACCGCCAGGTGCTCATTCCCCGCGCAGACACAGAGACTCTGGTGGACTGCGCCCTGCCCTTTCTCCGGGCGAATCCGGGAAGCCGTGTGCTGGACCTTTGTACCGGGTCCGGCTGCGTGGGCCTGGCGGTGGCCAGCCAGGTGCCGGACTGCCGGGTGACCCTGGGTGATCTGTCTGAGGGAGCCCTGCGGATCTGCCGTCAAAATATCCGCCGCAACGATCTTTCCGACCGGGTGGCCCCCCTGCAGATGAACGCCATGCAGTCCCCGCCCAGCCGCCTGGGTACCTTCGACTGCCTCCTCTGCAACCCCCCCTACATCCCCTCCGGCGACATCGCCGGCTTAGACACCTCCGTGAAGGACTACGAGCCCCGCAGTGCCTTGGACGGCGGGGAGGACGGCCTGGACTTTTACCGCGCCGTCAGCAGCCTCTGGCGGGAGGCTCTGCGCACCGGCGGAATGCTTCTTTTCGAGGTGGGCATCGGCCAGGCGGATGATGTGCTGCGCATCATGCGCTCCTTTGGCTTCGGGGATCTGGAGATCACCCCCGACCCCGCCGGCATCCCCCGGGTGGTGCAGGGCATTCTTTACGATGAAATTTAACATTTAGTGCGAAAAAGCCTCGCAGAGTTTTCCGCCCGCAGGCGGAAAAAAATTAAAATCATTTTTCACCGCGACATGCGCGTGGGGAAAAATACCGCTCAGGCTGCCAGTGTGGAATTTTGAGCCAACGGTTCAAAATTATGCGCGCAGCAGACTGTAAACCTTTTGGCAGAAAAATCCAAAAGATTTTTCGCCAGTATTTTATAGGAGGAATGGATCATGGCAGCAAAGAAAGAGCCCACCGCCGCCGCGGTGGTGGACAAGTCCGACAAGAAAAAGGCTCTGGAGGGGGCCATGCAGCAGATCGAGCGCCTGTACGGCAAGGGCTCCATCATGCGCTACGGCGATAACGCCGAGACCAATGTAGAGGCCATTCCCACCGGTTCCCTGGCCCTGGATGTGGCTTTGGGCATCGGCGGCGTTCCCAAGGGGCGCATCATTGAGATCTACGGCCCTGAGTCCTCGGGCAAGACCACCCTGGCCCTGCACATTTTGGCCCAGGCCCAGAAGAAGGGCGGCGAGGTGGCCTTCGTGGACGCCGAGCATGCCCTGGACCCCACCTATGCCCGGGCCCTGGGCGTGAAGATCGAGGATATGCTCATTTCCCAGCCCGATACCGGCGAGCAGGCCTTGGAGATCACCGAGGCCCTGGTGCGCTCCGGTGCCATTGATGTGGTGGTGGTGGACTCCGTGGCGGCCCTGGTACCCCGGGCGGAGATCGAGGGCGAGATGGGCGACAGCTTCGTGGGCCTCCACGCCCGGCTCATGAGCCAGGCTCTGCGCAAGCTCACCGGCGTCATCGCCAAAACCAATACCGTGGTCATTTTCATCAATCAGCTCCGGGAGAAGGTGGGCGTCATGTACGGCAATCCCGAGGTCACCACCGGCGGCCGGGCTCTGAAGTTCTATGCCTCCGTGCGCATTGATGTGCGCCGTGTGGAGACCCTCAAGGCCAATGGCGAGATGATCGGCAACCGCACCCGGGCCAAGGTGGTGAAAAACAAGGTAGCCCCTCCCTTCCGTGAGGCGGAGTTTGACATCATGTACGGCGAGGGCATCAGCCGCACAGGGGAGATTCTGGACCTGGGCGTGAAGCTGGACCTCATTCAGAAGAGCGGCTCCTGGTTCAGCCTGGGCGAGGTGCGCATGGGCCAGGGCCGGGACGCAGCCAAGCAGTATCTAGTGGACCACCCCGACCAGTGCGACGCCGTGGAGCAGGAGATTCGCAAGAATTTCCACAAGCTCATGAGCAACCAGTCCAAGGTAGCCGCCCGGGCTGCCGGCCGGGCCGTGGATGTGTCCGCCGACGATTTCGACGATGCGGATTGAGCGCGTGGAGCCGTCCAAGCATAAAAAGAACCGGATACTGGTCTTTTTAGAGGGCGGCCAGCTGCTGAAAATAACCGAAAATGAACTCCTGCACCATGACCTGCGCCCGGGCGCAGACCTCTCGGAGGAGACGGTGGAGGAGCTGCAAAAGTCCGCCCAAGCCTCCCAAATGAAGGCCCGGGGCGCCCAGCTCACCGGCAGCCGTATGCTGTCAAAGAAGCAGGTGGTGGAGCATCTCACCCGCCGGGGCGGCGACAGGGAGACGGCGGAGGACACCGCTCTCTGGCTGGAGGAGCTGGGCGCGGTGGACGAGGCGGCCTACGGCGCCGCCATTGTCCGGCATTACAGCGCCTCCGGCTACGGTCCCGGCCGCATCCGCCAGGAGCTGAACCACCGGGGCATCCCCCGAGACCTGTGGGAGGAGCTTCTTTCTCAAATGCCCCCGGCGGAGGAAGCGGCGGAGCGTTTTCTCCGGGCCCGCTGCCGGAATAAAACCGTGGACGAGGCGCTTCTTCGCAAGCTCTCCACCGCCCTGCAGCGCCGGGGCTTTTCGTGGCAGGATATCCAGGCCCCCCTCCGCCGCCTGGAGTCCGAGATTCAGGAATAAAGGAAGATAAAAACCGTGATCGTATCATTTATATCCCTGGGATGTGACAAAAACCGTGTAAACACCGAGCAGATGATGGCTCTGTGCCTGCAATCGGGCATGACGGTGCAGGAGGACTGCGCCGGCAGCGATGTGGTGGTGGTGAACACCTGCGGCTTCATCGACAGTGCCAAGCTGGAGGCAATCGAGACCATTCTCTCCGTGGCGGAGCTGAAGGCGGCGGGCCGGGTGGGTAAAATTTTGGTCACCGGCTGCCTGAGCCAGCGCTACCAGGCGGAGCTTTTAGAGGAGCTTCCGGAGGTGGACGGCATCATGGGCACCGGCAGCTACGGCGACATCGTTTCCGCCGTGGAGCAGGTGGCCGCCGGGCAGAAATTCAGCCACTTTGCCGACATCAGCGGCCCTGTGGAGGAGCTGCCCCGAGTGATCTCCACCCCCATGCACTATGCCTATCTGCGCATCGCCGAGGGGTGCAGCAACCGCTGTGCCTACTGCATTATCCCGGCCCTGCGGGGCAAGTACCGCAGCCGCCGGATGGAGGACATCCTCACCGAGGCCAAGGCCCTTTCTGACAGCGGCGTAAAGGAGTGCATCGTCATCGCCCAGGACATCACCCGCTACGGCATCGACCTGTATAAAGAGAAGAAGCTGCCGGAGCTGCTGCGGGAGCTGTGCAAGCTGGACTTTCACTGGATTCGCCTGCACTATCTCTACCCCGACAGCATTACCGATGCGCTCATAGACACCATCGCATCCGAGCCGAAAATCTGCAAGTATATGGACATTCCCATTCAGCACTGCAACGACGACATCCTCCGGGCTATGCGCCGCCGGGAGACTAAGGCGGGTCTGCACCAGCTGTTTACAAAGCTTCGCAGCCGTATTCCCGGCCTGGTTCTGCGCACCACCGTCATCACGGGCCTGCCCTATGAGGACGAGGCCGCCTTTGAGGAGCTGTGCGACTTCCTGCAGGAAGAGAAAATCCAGCGGGCCGGCGCCTTCCCCTATTCTCCGGAGGAGGGGACCCCGGCAGCCAAAATGCTCAACCGGGTGGATAGCGACGAGGCCCAGAGTCGCGCCGAGCTGGTGATGCAGCTGCAGAGCCAGGTGATGGATGCGTTTAACGATACCCGCCTGGGCGCTACCCTGGAGGTGCTGTGCGACGGCTTTGACTCCCAGGCCATGGCCTACGCGGGCCGCAGCTATGCCGAAAGTCCCGGCATCGACGGCGTGATTTATTTTACAGCGGATCGGGATGTTCAGTCCGGCCAGTTCGTGTCCGTGCGTATTACGGGCACTATGGACGGCGATCTCACCGGCGAAGTGATAGAAACGGAGGAATAACCTATGCCCATGAATACAGCCAATAAGCTGACCCTGCTGCGGGTCTTTCTCATCCCGGTTTTCCTGGTGGTGATGTACTGGGGCTTTCCCGGCTACCGGTATGTGGCCCTGGCCGTCTATGTGGTGGCCTGTCTCACGGACCTGCTGGACGGGTACATCGCCCGGCACTATAACCAGGTGTCCGACTTCGGCAAGTTTGCCGATCCCCTGGCGGATAAGTGCCTGGTCATGGCAGCCCTGTGCTGTCTGGTGGAGTCCGGGGAGTTTTACGGCTGGATATTGGCCGTGGTGCTGCTGCGGGAGTTTGCCGTCAGCGGTATGCGCCTGGTGGCCGTGGAAAAGGGACGGGTCATTGCCGCCGGCTGGTCCGGCAAGGTCAAGACCGCCAGCACCATGGTCTGCATCTGCCTGATGCTCTTCGGCATTCCCCAGGTGCTCAATTATGTCTGCCAGGGGGTCATCCTGGTGACCACCGTCTACTCCGGCATAGAGTACTTCGCCAAAAACTGGGATGTTTTCAAGGAATCTTGACACCAAGGGCAAAGCCTGCTAAAATGGCTGTAAACTATATAGCGCGTTGATCGGAAAGAGTACGCGCCACAGCTTTTCCAAGAGAGGGGCGGTCACCGGCTGTAAGCCGCCCTGTGAAGCGGTGCGGAAAGTGCGTCCGGGAGCGCGGGGGATGCAGATGCCCTCCGCCCGGCCTTGCGTAAAAGGCCCCCATTGAGTGATAAACGAGAGTGGAACCGCGATTTTTTCGCCTCTCATGCCTCCGGGCATGGGAGGCGTTTTTAGTTGGAGCCAACCCGTAGGGGCGGACGCCTCTGTCCGCCCGCCCAGCCTTGCACCGACTCCTTGTAAAAAACCCTGTCATTGCGAACCAGTGACCGATGTCACTGGTGTGGCAATCCGTATCCCCCGTAAAATCGTCTATATAATAAAACTGCAACCATAAAGGAGACCTGACCATGTATCTGTATAATTCCGCCACCCACAAGAAAGAGGAGTTCAAGACCCACACCCCTGGCCATGTGGAGATGTATACCTGCGGCCCCACCGTCTACCACTTTGCCCACATCGGCAACCTCCGCAGCTATATCATGGAGGATGTGCTGGAGAAGTACCTTCGCTACGCCGGATACGATGTGAACCGCGTCATGAACATCACCGATGTGGGCCACCTGACCTCCGACGCCGACGAGGGCGAGGACAAGATGCTCAAGGGCGCCAAGCGTGAGCATAAGACTGTCATGGAGATTGCCAAGTTCTACACCGATGCCTTCTTTGCCGACTGCCGCAAGCTGAATATCAAGCGCCCGGATGTGGTCCAGCCCGCCACCGGCCTCATTGACGATTATATCAAGATCATCACCAAGCTTCTGGACACCGGCTATGCCTACCTCTCCGGCGGCAATGTGTACTTCGATACATCCAAGCTGGAGCGGTACTATATCTTCAACGACCACAACGAGGAGGACCTGGCCGTGGGCGTTCGGGAGGGCGTGGAGGAGGACGCCAATAAGCGCAATAAAAACGACTTCGTCCTCTGGTTTACCAAGTCCAAGTTCGAGGATCAGGCCCTGAAGTGGGACTCCCCCTGGGGCGTGGGCTACCCCGGCTGGCACATTGAGTGCTCCGGCATATCCATGAAGTATAACGGCGAGTATCTGGACCTCCACTGCGGCGGCGTGGATAACGCCTTCCCCCACCACACCAACGAGATCGCCCAGTCCGAGAGCTATTTGGGCCATCCCTGGTGCCCCCACTGGTGCCATGTGGCCCACCTGAATACCGAGGGCGGCAAAATGAGCAAGTCCAAGGGCGAGTTCCTCACCGTCTCCCTCCTGGAGGAAAAGGGCTACGACCCCCTGGCCTACCGCTTCTTCTGCCTGCAAAGCCACTACCGCAAGAGTCTGGTATTCTCCTGGGAGAATCTGGATAATGCCACCGTGGCCTTTCATAAGCTCATTGCGAAAATCGCGGCCCTGGACCCGGGTGACGGCCCCGTGGACGAAGCCGCTGCCGCAGAGCTGAAGGAGAAATTCACCAAGGCCATGGATAACGACCTGAATACCTCCATGGCCGTTACGGTGCTGTATGATGTGCTCAAGGCCAAGACCAATGGCGCTACCAAGTGCGCCGTGCTGGCGGATTTCGACAGCGTTCTGGGCCTGAAGCTGCCGGAAAAGGCGGCTGAGCAGCGCAAAAAGCTGGCCCAGATGGCCGCCCGCCCCGCTGCCTTCACCGTGGTTAGCGAGAGCGGGGAGGAGGATGCCCAGGTGGAGACGCTGATCCGTCAGCGCCAGGACGCCAAAAAGGCGAAGGACTTTGCCGAGGCTGACCGCATCCGCGACGCCCTGAAGGACATGGGTGTGGAAGTCACCGATGTTCCCGGCGGCGCCAAGTGGAAGCGCATCTGAGAAAAACCCAATAAATCAGAAAAAATCGCCCGGAGCCTATCTCCGGGCGATTTGCCATATATACTGTTAGGAACATCCTGTAGGGCGGGGTGCCCTCACCCCGCCGCCCGCCTGCGCTGCGCCTCTTGTAACCCACCCGTAGGGGCGGACGCCTCTGTCCGCCCGCCGGGTTTGTACCGCATTTCTTATACTGTGTCATTGCGAGACCAGTTCGCAAACTGGTCGTGGGGAGCGAGCCGAGCGCTGCCAGTGGCAGAAGAAGCGAGGTGAGCGAGTGGCCGCGGTCAAAATTTCAAGTGTCCGCCGTAAGGCAGCGCAGAAATTTTGGGCACCGCAACAGGGACATCCGCTTCCCCCGTCCCCTCGGCCCCCTTGCCTAAAGGGGGCTGGCACGGCGAAGCCGTGACTGGGGGATTCCTCCCCACATCAGTTTCCCGCAAACGAACACCCCATACCCCGCACGCATCATGATTTCACCTATTTCTTCTTTTTCGGCAAATTGGCCAGGGTAACGAATACCAGGATCACCACAACCCCCGCCGCCTGCACCGGGGTAAAGGGGTCGTGCAGCAGAAGCACCCCCGCCAGCACCGACACCACCGTGCCGATGTTGCCGATCAGGGACGCTTCGGAGTTTGTGAGAGTGCCATTGGCGAAGTTCAGCAGGCCGTAGGCACCCACAGAGGACACCGCGCCCAAAAACCATACGCTGCCCCAAAAGGCCCCGGACCGCAGCGCCGGGAGAAACAGCTCCGCCATCTGTCCCCGTCCCTGTATCAGCGCCGCCGGGACGAACACCAGCATCCCCATCAGGAACATCACATAGGTCACCTCCAGCGGGCTGAACCGCTGGGAGGCCCGGCGGCTCAGGGCGTAGTAGCCCACATCGCACACCAGGGTCATCAGCAGGCAGAAGGAGCCCAGGAGGCTCATCCGGCTCTCCCCGCCCGTTTCCACCAGGGCCACGCCTGCCACGCAGGCCACGGCGCACACCACCTGCAGCTTGCTCACAGACTCGTGGCTTACGAACACATCCACCAGAATGCAGATCACCGGCACCACCGCCAGCACCGTCCCCGTGACGGCGGAGGAGGTGTAGAGGATGCTGTAATTTTCAAATACCAGATAGAAAACCGGCTGCACCAGTCCCAGCAGGATCAGTCCGCCCAAGGGCTTGCCCTTCAGGGAAAAGGAGAACCAGGCCCGTCCCCGGATGCGTCCCACCAGGGCGTTGAGACCCACCACCAGAGACAGCGTCACCACTGCCGCCACGAACCGGAAGCACAGCAGCACCATCGGCGCCGTGATGGACAGCGCGATGCTGGAAAACATAAAGCTGAAGCCGAAAATCACAAAGGCAACGCACGCCGTAAGCACGGCCACCGTATGCCTGCGGGAACCGGACATAAAAAACACGACCTTTTTCCTCAAAATTAACTCTATACTAACATAGAAAGTCATGCCCTGCAAGGACATAAA